>OBLT010000433.1_pt1 | contig 27693 bp, 27 predicted proteins | sample 1518721 | NCBI WGS metagenome assembly OBLT01 (sample SAMEA3539307, study PRJEB22396) | soil metagenome | biome: tundra; feature: field; material: soil | place: USA | collected 2010-05 | depth 0.15 m | reverse complement strand
GCGCTTGGGCGGGTGTCAGATCGGAACCGTCACAATCTTGATCGATGCCGTCGCCCGGAATCTCGACGGCCAGCGGGTTGATGGACGCATCGAAGTCGTTGCAATCGCCACCGCCAAGCACGGGCGAAGCCCCGTCCCCATCGAAGTCAATGCCCTGCCGCCACAGCGCCGCCAGCCGGCTTCCCGGATGATCATCGTCGTGCAAAGCGACGACGCCGGCCGAGGACACCGGCCACAGGAGCACCGCCGCGGTCGACCCAACCAGGGCGGTCAGCAGGATCACGCGCAACGCTAGCGACGGATTCGTAGGTGGCGCGACTCGCAAGACCAGATGCAAGGCGCATTGGAAAAGAACCAACGAGCTGAGCAGAGCCACATCCCAGAGATAGCCATAGCCAGAAGAAACGGTGCGCGACGCAGCCCAAAGCAAGGCAACTGGAGCAAGGAACACCACGATTCCGATCGTGCGGCGTCGCTTGGGCGCTGCTGCGTACGCGGCCAGAAAGAGCCGAGTCGAGATCAGCACCGCGAAGGTGCCCACGAGAAACACCAAGGCAGGGCCCACGGAGGCGATGGCCCGCCGGTGGATACCGGATCCGGAGAAAAGACGACCACCGAAGGCCACCCACGCCGGCGAGACGACCAACGCAGCCAACGCGGACCACGCCCACCGACCAGGCATCCTGGCCTGTGCGAACTTGACCAATCGCTGCCCAGCCTCGAGAAGCAACGCCTCGGCGATGCCAAGCCAAAGCCCACTCGACAGCCAGAGCAGTAGCCCCAGCCCACGTGGAATCGCGCTTGGCCGAACCCACCCCAGGATACCAGCGACCAACGCGGCCGCAATACCGGCGCGCGCAACAACGCTAAGGGACATGCGAAGATAAGATGCGGCATCGGCGCAGGCGTTTCCCGCCAACAGTGCCGGGATGCCCCGCTTACTCCCGATCCTTGATCGGTGTCTCGTGCAGGTCGGCCGTAGTCACCGAGGTCGTACCGAACTTGTCGTGGATGCGATCGAGCGCGGCGTTGAGACGCCCGACTCGGCGGTCGGAATCGAAAAGCGACAGCTGTCCGCTATGCGAGAGGAGCGACTGCGCCGAGACGCCTGTGAGTCTGACCTTCTGTCGGAGCGGCTCCACCTCAAGAAGGGCACTGGCTGCGCGGTAGAGCTCTTGGCCGTCGTCAGTCGGTTCGGGCAGCGTCGTTCGGCGCGTAAGAAGAGTGAAATCCGCGAGCTTGAGCTTGAGCTGCACGACGGATGTTTTTCTGCCGGCATGGCGCAGGCGGCGGGCCACGCGCAGGGCCTGGGCGTGAATGGTCGGCAGCAGCGACTCCTTGCCGGCCAGATCTTCATCGAACGTATCCTCGGCGCCGATGCTCTTCGCCTCGCGGTCTGGCATCACCTTGCGTGGATCGATTCCGCACGCCAGCTGCCAAAGATCGCGGCCGCCCGACACGTGCCGGTTCAGCCAATCGGGATCGGCGTCCGCGATCTGGCCGATGGTGCGTAGGCCAAGCTCGGCCAGGACGGCCTCGGTCTTGGGCCCCACTCCCCACAGGCGCCCGACGGGCAGCGGGGCGAGAAATGTCTTCTCTGTTCCAGGCGCAACTTCCTTCTGACCGTTCGGTTTGGCCAGGTCGGATGCGATCTTGGCCACGAACTTCACCGATGCGATCCCCGCCGACGCGGGAAGCTCCACCTCGGCCGCAATGCGCGCACGCAGGTCGAATGCGATCTTGCCTGGATGCCCGAACAACTCGCGCGACGCGGTCACGTCCAGGAACGCTTCGTCGAGCGAGAGCGGCTCGATGAGAGGGGTCACCGTACTCAAGATGGCGAAAACGGCGTCGCTCGCTTCCTCATAGGCGGACATGCGCGGCGGGACGACGATGGCGGTGGGCGCCTTGCGCACGGCGACCGCCATGGGCATGGCCGAGCGCACGCCGAAGGGCCGTACCTCATAGGAAGCCGCCAGAACGACCCCGCGGCGCGGGTGCCCGCCCACAATCACGGGCTTGCCGCGCAGATCGGGAAAGTCGCGCTGCTCGACCGACGCATAGAAAGCGTCCATGTCCAGGTGGATGATAGCCGCTGCGTCCACGCCTAGAAACGGTAGGACCTGCCAGGCGGGATTTCAATCCCGTCGTGCGCGATCCATATCAGACGTGTGGGGAGCGGGCTGGCTTTGCCAACGGCCTGCTGGCCTGCGAACCATCGCGGGAAGGTATGGAAACCCTCCCAGGGTTTCCATATCAGACGTTCTGTATAGTGGGTGTGCGATCCCCGACGCGGTATTGCAGGACAATCGCCTCACTGAAAATGAAGAAGAAGCTCACTCTGGCTCCGCTGGTAGCGGCGACCTACTTCATGGTGGCCGGGGGACCGTACGGTCTAGAGGAGCTCTTGCACCAGAGCGGCTACCTGGCCGCCATCGCCATCTTGCTACTCGTGCCCCTTTTGTGGAGCCTGCCCACCGCGCTGATGGTGGGCGAACTGGCCAGCGCACTGCCCGAGGAAGGTGGCTACTACGTCTGGGTCAAGCGCGCGCTGGGTCCGTTCTGGGGGTTTCAAGAAGCGTGGCTTTCTCTGTGCTCCAGCGTGTTCGACATGGCCATCTACCCGACTCTGTTCGTGCTCTATCTCGGGCGAGTGTGGCCGGAGGTTGCCGGCAGTCCTGCGGCCCTGGCCATCGGTGTGGGTGTCGTCGTCACGTGTGCGGGCATGAACCTGCGCGGTGCGCGCGCCGTGGGCGGCGCCTCCGAATGGATGGCCGTGCTCCTGCTCGGGCCGTTCGTGGTTCTGTGCGCGCTAGCATGGCTCGGGCCGGCGCACGCGACATCGGCCCAACCCGTTGCTCATGGGCATGCTGGCGACTTCGTGAGCGGCGTGCTCATCGCCATGTGGAACTTCATGGGTTGGGACAACGCCTCGACCGTAGCAGGCGAAGTAGATCGTCCGCATCGTAACTATCCGCGGGCCATGCTGGCCACCACCGCGCTGGTGGTGCTGACCTACCTCATCCCGGTGGCAGCCGCGCCACGAACTGGGCTGCCGCCCGAGGCATGGACCACGGGTTCTTGGGTGGACGCCGGGCGGCTCCTCGGCGGAGCGCCGCTGGCGCTGGCCATCGCAGCGGGTGGCATGGTGTGCGGCCTGGGCATGATGGACGCGCTCGTCATGTCCTACTCGCGCCTGCCCATGGTGATGGCGCAACAAGGCTACCTGCCGCGCATTTTCGCGCGCCAGTTCTCCAGCACGGGGGCGCCTTGGGTCGCCATCATCGGATTGTCCGTCGCCTGGTCCTTGGCCCTGAGCCTGGGTTTCGAACGACTCGTAGAGCTCGACGTGATTCTGTACGGCCTGGCTCTCTTGCTCGAATTCGTGGCCTTGCTCATCCTGCGCGTGCGCGAGCCCGACCTGCGCCGCCCTTTTCGCGTGCCGGGAGGAATGCCCGTGGCCGCGCTCCTCGGCGCCGGGCCAGCCGTGCTCTTGGCGCTCACGCTCGCGCACGAGCGGCACGATCACCCGGACCAGGTCCGCGCCGTGGTTCTCGGCCTGGGACTGGCATTGGCCGGGCCGCTCGTCTACGGCGCGACATCCGTGCTCCGCAGACGCGTGTGGCGCAGGTAGTACGAGAGGCAGCTACTCGCGCTTGCCCTTGGCCGCGGCTTCGAGCGTCTTCTCCAGGCAGCTTAGGAGATCCTGGTTCCCGTCCTGCTGGTAGGTCGCCAGGCGGCGCTCGAAGTCGGTTAGTCGCTCGATGAATTGGCCCAGTCGCTCGTCGTTGATCTCATCGGCGGCGAGGCCGTAGCCCTCGCGTTCGAGATAGCGCGCGTTCAGCACCTGCTCGAATTGACCCTGGATCGGCACCGCCAGCATGGGGCGGTGCAAGTACACGGCCTCGCCCATCAAGGTGAAGCCCGCGCTCGCCACCACGCCGGCCGACGTGCGCAGGTCGTCGATGAAGGTCGTCTCCGAAAAGGGTCTGAAGCGCAGGTTGCCGTCGACAACTTCGCTTTGGATGTCCCGGCGCAGGCCGTAGATGCGGCACTCACGGCCGCTGCGCTTGAGGATCTCGGGCAACGCCTTGTTCGAGGTCGAGGTCTGATAAACCAAGAGGTGCTGGCCGGGCTCGGGCCGCGCGGCCAGGATCTCGGGACGCAAGATCGGCGGGTGCAGGGTCGTGTTCGGTTTGCGCGTGGGCGGATAGAAGAAGGTCGTGATGTGGTAGTGGAACGCGCCCGGAATCTTGGCCTTGACCACCGAGTTGGTCAGGCGATAGTCGCCCTCGCAGCCGGCCAGCAGCTCGGGGGCATGCGCACAGCGGTTGATGATCTGCATGTTGTCGACTGAGATCACGGGCAACTCGTGGCGCAGGCCGAAGAGGTAGCTCCAGGTCTCGAAGTCGGAGATCACCACCTGCGGCTGGAACTTCTCGCTGATTTCGAGATAGGCGCGAATATTTTGGGGCAGCCCAGTCAGCGCACCTTTCGCGTTCTGCACGACCGTGCGCCACTTCTGCACGTCGTTATCTTCGTAGGCCAGCGTGTAACCCCAGATCTTCTTCACCGACAGGACATCGCTGGCTCGCTTGGCCAGGTAGTCGTAGGCGCGGCCCGACACCACGACCTGCACCTCGTGCTTGGCGGTCAGCGCGTCCAGCACCACGCGCGAGCGCATGGCGTGCCCCATGCCCTCGCCGACGACTCCGTAAAGAATTCGCATGGCGAGGAGTCTATCGTCTTTTCAAGTTCCGCCCACCGCCGGTTTTGGATCGGCAAAACGCGACACGTGCGACACCGGAACCACAGATGTTGGCCTCTCCAATGCCTCATATCGGTCCAAAGAACCGACAACCAACCAAGACTCTTCTTCTCGGTCGGATCAGCGCTGGTCGCTCGGTCCGGAGTCGCGGTTGAGCCAATCTTCCACGGCGTCGGCGAATGCCACGAGATCGGGCAGACGCGTTTCGAGCATCTCCCGCACTCTTTCCGGATCGACACGCGCGTAGTCGTGAACCAGAAGGTTTCGAAACCCGGCCAGGCCTCGCAGCCGCGCCTCCAGCTCAGCACTGATCACCCCCTTGCGACAGAGCATGCTCGGTATCGCCGCATAGTCGGCTGGACGTTCCGCGAATCCTCCCGAAAGAACATGATTGCCGATGTCAAACACGGCCTGGGCCGCGATCTGAAGTCCGCGCTCCCGAGCCCATTCCGTCGCGGGATCCGTCGCCGAACGCATACGCACATCTGACAGACGGCTGCACGCCGCGCGTAGGCCAGCGATGCGCTCGCGCAGAGCCTCTCGTCTAACCACCATGTGCCAGCCGTTCCCGCAAAAGCTGCTGTTGTTGAGCACGCAACGGGCGAGTATCTTCGCACCGCCGCACCGCCTCTTGCTCGAAGTCGAATTTGAGAAGCGGATCTCTCACCAGCAACAGTTCGCCCTCTGCAACGACCTGGCGACAGAGGAGCGGAGACGCGGACTGCAGATCCACCACGTCGACCCGACGATCGATAACTGTCCCGAGCTGCGCTCCGAGCGCCGCCAAATCCATCAAGTCGATGGGCAGGGCGCCGAGGAGCGCAACGTCGACATCGCTGGTCGGTCCGCAATCCCCGCGCGCACACGAGCCGAAAAGATAGGCCACGCGAATAGCCGGCTCGGCGTCGATGACCCCACGCAGGGCTTGCAAAAGGGCGGTTGCCGCCATGACGCTATCGTAGCACTTTCACGCCCCCGATCCTTGGCCCGTCGTGATAGACGGGGCAGGGGACGAGCGACGAGATGACTTCGACTGGATTCCCGCTTGTGGCAACGATCCTAGCAGTCTTGCCGGGCACGCTCTTGCTCTTCGCCTACGCCCTGCTCTTCGCGCTGGTTGAAATCGAAATCGAAGGGAAAGACGGCTGGGCCATGAATCTGCCGACGTGGTTCAGGCGCCGGCCCTTCTACGCCCGCGTCTACGCCTTGCTGCTTTCGGGTAAGCCGCTCACCGGCTACCACGCGGTGATGTTCTTCATCCCATTCGTCAGCTTCCACGTCGGACTGGCATTCGGCCAGCCGTGGTCGTGGGGACTGGAGGCGCGCGTGGTCGCCAGTTACCTGGTGTGGAACGTGACCTGGGATTTTCTGTGGTTCGTGCTCAATCCCCATTTCGGCTGGGCGCGCTTTCGCAAGGGCCATATCTGGTGGCACGGCGGGGTGTGGATCGGCCGCTTGCCCATCGACTACGTCAATGCCCTGGGGCTTTCCTTCTTGGTGGCGTGCGTGCCATGGTTCGCTCACGGGAACACCAGCACCCTTTGCCGGCACGCAATCTTCGTTGCCGGCATGGCGGTGCTGACGGCCGCAGCCGCAATGGCCGCGCCGCTTTACCAACGCTGGTACCAGCACATGCGCCGTCCGGGCAGCGACGAACGACCGGAGAACTAACTGGCCCCTCGACCATTTCAGGCGGCCATTGAACCAGCCGATAGCCACCTATGCCATTCGTGCTCTCACCGGACTGGTTTGGATCTGCGGCGCCCTGGGCAGCGTGGGCAACAACCACTTCGGCAAGGGTTTCGAATACGCCATCGATCTGGGCGGACCCTACGACGTCTTCGCCAAGCAAGACCTCTGGTCAGGCACGGCGATCGAATCGCGCATTCACGATCGGCTCGACGATCAGCCACTCGGCCGCGTGCAGTATTAGAATGGCAATGTGACTGAAACACCACCCATCCCGCCTGAGCCGAGCGCTGACATGGGCAGCCGCGCGCCGGGACCGCTCCGGTGGGGAGCAATCGCCATCGGCGTCGCGGTGGACGTGGGAGGAACCCAGCTGTGCACGACCGCGATCTCGATGCTGGTCGGAATTCGCGCCACCATTCGTCAGCCCCAAGCCACGCTTGACCCCGTGTCTACCCAAGCCGCCCTACATATCACCATGTCTGGCGGACGGCTCTATGCCCTTCTTACAGTCGTCGGGCTTCTCTGTAGCGTGGCCGGCGGCTACCTCACGGCCTATGTCGCGAGGACGAAAGTCCTGCTCAACGCCGCGGTCATGGGGATGTGCTCGGGCATCGTCGGCTTGCTCATGGCCAGCGCTTCCAGCCGCTCATCGCTGAGCTGGTCCTTTTTCGCGCTGACGGCGACCACGATCCCGGCGGCCGCGCTTGGAGGCCTTCTTTGTCACTTGGCTCGTCAGCGCGACTAGGTCATCCCCGAACCCGTCGACGAGTGGCGGCCGCGCGGCGCCCGCGGAGAAGCTGGGAAGTATCGGGCAGAGGCCGCGGGCGGGATTGGGTGGCTTTCGTGCAAGAGGGTCACCACGTGACAGCCCGGGAGGAGATCGAAAGTCATTACCTTGTCCGTGACATCCACGCCGTCGACTGTCGCGACGGGTCCGGTCAGTCGCGCGATTTTTCCGGCCTCTCGCTGTACTTCGGGTCTCGGATAGAGCGGATACGAACGAACCTGCCCGACGCAGGCGACCGAGACGAGCACGGCCGCGGTCAAACCCTTTGCAGCCTTGGCCATCTCCTGCTTGAAAGCCATGGCACTATTCTACCCTTGACCTGCGGTCCAAAGACGACAAAATGTCACAATGTCCCAGGACGATGAAGTTGGGGAAACCGTTCGAGAGAGCGGTGGGCCAAGTGGGCAGGACTCTGTGGATGCGGCTGGCGAGCCCAAGGAGGTCGCGAGCCCGGCCGCCCCGCCAGCAGCGGGCGAGGAACGCGAGGCCATCTCGGGAAGCCTCACGCTGGAAACCCTCAACCGTTACCTTGCGGCGGCGGCAGAAGACCGCGACGCCGCGGAAGAGCGCTCGTCGCAGGTCATTGCTCGCTTCACCAAGCTGACCATCGCCGTGATGTGTTTGACCATGGTCATCGCGGGCGCCAACGTGGCCATGATCATTCGGCAGTCGAACACTGTTCAACCTATCGTGGTGGCGCCGCCCCGGCGGGTGGAAACGCCACCTGTGCTCGTGCAGCCAGCCCAACCCATCTTGCCGGCGCCAGTGCCATCCGAGCCACGCGAGCCCCCTCGCCCCGCGGAGAAGATTCCGCTGCTCGGCTCGTCGAGTCCGAGGGTTCGGCAAGCGCCCCTGCCCGGGCCGCCACGGCTGGCGCGCACGGCATCGCCCAGGCCCCAGGCGCTGCTTTCGGCCAGAAGCGTGGAAGACGATTCACGCGAATCCGGCCCCGTCGAACGCTGGTGAATCTAGCACTACTGATTCCATAGCTGGGCTACTTGCCGTCGATATTCTGCTTGACGATATTGGCTGGCAAGCCCACCAGTTGCGAGCGCGGAGGCGCATTCTTGTTCACCAACGCGCCAGCGGCGATCAGACAGTGGTCGCCAATCGAAACGTGGTCGAGCACGATGGCGCCCATGCCGATGTGCGCGTGTTCACCGATGTGCACCATGCCGGCAATGTTGGCACCCGGCATGATGGAGACGTGGTGCTCGATGATGGTGTGGTGGCCGATCAGCGCGCCTCGATGGACGAACACGTGGCATCCCAGCTGGCTGTGGGCGGCAATGATCGCGCCCGCGCTGACGATGCAGCCCTCGCCGAGAGTCGTGGAGGGGGAGATCTGCGCTGTGGGATGGATAATGGTGGCGAACGGAACCCGAGCTGCCGCGACCTGCTCGGTAAAGTGGTTCCTCTGCGTGCTGGCCAGCGCCAAAACGGCGCAATGGTCGGCCGCGTAGCGCGGCAACTCCTCGTACCAAATCACAGGCAATCCGCGCAGCTGGCTCGCGCAGCGTTCGCGATCCATGTTCTCGACGAAACCGACCACGCGAAAGCCCGGAACCTCCGCCGCCAGATCTGCCACTTCTTCCGCGAGGGCGCGGGTTCCACAGATGAGCAAGTTGCGAATAGGGTCGGACACGATTCACACGCGATCGGCGACCACCGGCTCGTCCTGTGACGTCTTCGCCATGACTGGATACTAGCACCGGAGCGCCAACCAGTTGTGGCGATCAGTTTCGGCGGCGGCGGTGGGTCAGCTTGAGGAAGAGGCCTTCAAGTCTTCGAAGTGTCACCGCATTGTTGAAGAGCACCCGCGGCGCGCGTGGCATGGACCACAGCGGTCGGAGATAGCGCGGGTGCGCACGCTCCGTCCCAATTCACCACCCTTCGGAGGTACCATGCGCCATACGAAAGCAGTTGCCGTACTTTCGCTTCTCATACCCAGCACCGTCTATGCAAAAGGACTGACCGATCGCGACGACTTCGCCGACCACGTGTTGCTGGTCAGCGTCGACGGACTTCACGCTTTAGATGTAGCTCGCTTCCTCGAGAGCCATCCCCATTCCGCGCTGGCCACGCTTGCCGACCACGGCGTGACCTACTCCAACGCACGCCTGCCGGCGCATAGCGATTCCTTCCCAGGGCTCCTAGCGCTGGTGACGGGCGGTTCGCCGGTCAGCCACGGCGTCTTCTACGACGTGAGCTACGACCGCAAGCTCTTCGATCCAGCCAACACGTCTTGTTCGGGACAGCCCGGCAACACGGTGGTCTTCGACGAGAGCATCGACCTCTACGACAGCGCCAACGTCTCGAAGAATGTCATCGACCCGAGCAAACTGCCACGGCGCTTGAACGAGCGCGGGCAGTGCGTTCCCGTCTTCCCGCACGAGTTCGTCAAGACGAACACCATTTTTGAAGTCGTCCGGTCAGCTGGCGGACAGACCGCGTGGGCGGACAAGCACCCGGCCTACGATTTGGTCAACGGTCCCTCGGGTACGGGCGTCGTCGACCTCTACACGCCCGAAATCACCAACGTCGGCGGCGCCGATGCCACGGCCAGCGTGGTGTGCACGGTGAAGAACGACCAACTGAAGGTGGCCGCGATCCTCAACCAAATCCACGGGCGCAATCACGACGGCACGTCATCGCCCGGCATTCCGGCGGTGTTCGGCATGAATTTCCAGGCGGTCAGCGTCGGCCAGAAGCTTGCCAAGGACAACTCCGACGGCAGCTGCGCCGCGGACACCGACCCGCACATCAACGGACAACCCGGCGGATATAAGGACGGCTCGGGAACGCCCACGGATGTTCTCATGTACGGGCTCGAAAAGACCGACCTGGCACTGCAAAGCATGATCGATGCGCTCAAGAGCCAGGGAATCTACGACTCGACACTTTTCATCGTCAGCGCCAAACACGGCCAGTCGCCCTTCAACCCGCTCAAGGTGAACAAGCCGGGACACTTCGCCGACTTGGTGGCGGGGCTGCCGGATGCGGCCACCAGTCCGGCGGCGCAGGCAATCGCCAGCGCCGCGGCCTGCACCACCGGCCCCTGCGGGTTCGTCATGGACGACGACGTGGCGCTCATCTGGCTTGCGGATCAAAGCCAGGCTGCCTCGGTGGCCGCCTACTTGAACGCGAACGCCAAGGCGCTCTTCATCGACGAGGTCCTGGCCGGCAAGGAGCTGCGCCTCAAGTACAACAATCCGCTGAAAGACAACCGCACACCCGATATCATCGTACAACCGACCTACGGAACCATCTACACGACGTCGAAGAAGAAGATCGCCGAGCACGGCGGGCTCAGCTTCGGCGACACCAACGTCGGCCTCATTGTCTCGCGACCGCACATGCGCGGCCACACCTTGAAGACGCCGGTGTCGACCTCGCAAGTCGCGCCAACTATCCTGCGCGCCTTGGGGCTCGATCCCAACGCCTTGAGGTCGGTCCAAGTGGAAGAAACGCCGGTCCTGCCTGAATTCTAGGCATCAACTGTTAGTCGACCACGAGGGCGTTGAACGCGGCAATCAGTTGCCGGCAGGCTGCCAACGCCGCGGCGGGGTCGTGCTTCTTGTCCGATGGTGCAAGGGCTGCAACGTCCGTGGCGGCCTTCGTGAATTCGGCAGCCCTTGAAATCCGAGCCACTTCCTTGGGGGAGCGCGCGGCGAATTCGAGTAGGGCCTGGTGAGCCTCGTCGAACTTGGCGCGGCTTTCCTTCAAGCCCCGCGCGGAGGCCGAGGCAGCCTTGCTCTGGCGCAACCAGGCCTGCGCGGTCAAGGCCACCCGGCGCATGTGCCAAGCTGCCGTTTGCCCGTCATCCTTCTCCTGCCGCGATAGCTCCTCCATTTGCCAACTGGTTCGGGCGGCAAGGAACTCCGCGCGAAAAGCAGCGCGCAGTTTGTGAAGCGTTGCCGGGCTCTGACCGTTGCTTGCGCCCTGCAAGTAGGCCACACCCGCGGCATGAAGCTGGAACATCACCGGCGGCAACGCGCTCGCTTCGTCTAGAAGCTGGACGCAGCCGCTCATATCGCTGTTGCTCGGTCCTGCCGACCTGCCACCCCTGGGCGCGTCCCCATCCGCAAAACCAAGTAGGGCCAGACACCGAGCGTAGCGATCGAGCTTGGTGAATGCGCGATTGATTTCATCGCGCGAGGCCGGATTGGCCGGATAGCGCACCGACCATTCGCCAGGCACTGGCTCTGGATCGGCGGGCAAGGCCGGCACCAGTGCGCGACCGAGATGAACCGAAAGCTCCAGGTCGGTCTTGGCCTCGAACGAGAATCTGCGCGCGATTCGTCCCGGGGCCGCGGCGGCAAGAACGTGAGACTTGCCCTGGTCGAGGAACAGATCGTCTCGCATGGCTGGCAGCTGGTCGATCTGCACGACGGCGTCCGCGGGATCCACGGCAAGTATCACCTTGTGTTGCGTTCGCTGTGCGGCCGGCGCGTTTTCTACGCTCGACGGCCGAAGATGGCGAAGGGCGATACGCCCGCCAACGACAAGCGCCACCAATCCAAGCACCATCGCGAGGCGCAACCGCGTTCGCGATGGGCGCGCGAGCTCCTGCGATGCTGCACGACGGGGCATGGTCGCGAAGCTCGTCCGCACGGGCCTGGCAAGCTCGATGGACGGGCTGGCCTTGTGCGACGGCTCGGCCAGAGGATGCTCGAGATCCCTCGGCAGCAAGGGAATGGAGTCCGCCTCGGGCTGGGGCGCGAAGGGATCCCCGCGCTCCACGCTGCTCGGCTGGCGAAGGGTCGGAAACTGCTTGGCAACGGGCCCGGAAACCATCTCGGGCGCGGGCGTCAGCTCTGCGCTTCGGCCCGTCACGGCCTCGCGCATGTCCGCCGCGCTGGCAAAGCGCTTCTCCATGTCGCGGTCGAGTGCACGCACGATGGCGGCATCGACATTCGCGGGAAGGTCGCGGCGCAGATCGTGCGGCAGGGGATACCAACCGTCGAGAATGCTGGCGAAGATCTTGGAGTGGCTTTCGCCCTCGAATGGCGTGCGGCCGCACAGCATCTCGTACAGAACCACACCGGCCGAATAAATGTCCGAGCGATGGTCGATGCGGGCCACCTGTCCAAGAATTTGTTCGGGGGACATGTAGAGCGGAGTCCCCAACACCGTCCCCACCGCGGTGCCTAGACCGCGGCCAGGCGCGCCCTGTCCGCGCCCGGGACGGACGAGAATCTTCGAAATGCCGAAGTCCACGATCTTGACGAAGTTCGGCCGATCCTCGGTGTTGATGATGAAGATATTGTCCGGCTTGAGATCGCGGTGAACGATGCCGTTCCTGTGCGCGGCCGCCAGCCCGGAAAGCATCTGGCTTGCCAGATCGAGGGCGAGCGGAACCGGCAGACATGGCGTCTCCTTGAGCAGGGCCGCGAGCGACCGACCGTCCAAGAGCTCCATGGCCATGAAGAGCACACCCTCGGGCGTACGGCCGAGATCGAAGACATCGACGATGTGCGGATGGCCGATCGCGCTGGCGGCGCGCGCTTCGCGTTCGAAGCGAGCGGTCAGGTCCGGGTCCGGTCCGGTCTCGGCGATCAGGGTCTTGAGAGCGACCCGGCGCCCCAAGGCCATGTGCGCTGCCTCGTAAACCACCCCAATGGCGCCGCGACCGATCTCGCGAAGGACCTTGTACTTGCCTTCCAAGACCTGTCCGGGAACAAGCGCCGCTATCGGCCTGGCCTCGGCCCACGGACCCATGGCCGGACAGCCCCCGTTTTCCGAGGAATGAGATCCACCGCAATACGGGCACGCCACGCCCCTAGGATATCAGGGCACCGCCAGACTGTCAGGATTGCCGACAGTGATGGACAAGCCCTACGACGAGTTTCTGGCCAACCGAGCTCAACGCCTGAAGGCTGAGCTCGAGGTCATGGCACGATTCTGCATCGACGAATTCCGATCGAAGGTGCTGACCGCCGGCCAAGCACTCTGATCCACTACCGCCAAGCCGTGCCCCGCGTTCCCGTTCAACATGGGCCAGTGCTTGAGAAAGGCGGAGCCCCGGGGCAGGGCAACGAGAAGACGCTCAGCCTCGTCGTGGCCGGCGCGTGCGCGCGGGCTCGTCGGCAAGTGGGTTCAACCAGCGCAGGCCTTTGAAGCGGATGAAATCCGCGTCCGCAGTGTGCACCACGGCATCATGCTCGATGGCCACGGCGGCGATCTGGGCATCCGTCACGAGGTTGCCCGCGGTCCCCAGCGCTTCCAGGAGTGCCAGCACGCGCTCGAAGTGCGCTGGCGTTGCCTCCGGGATAGTCACAGTCTCCTGATGCAACCACGAGCGCACGTGCGCGACCGCCTCCGCAGTGGTCAGTGGATGCAGGAACGCCCGAGGGTTGGTGCTGATGCGAGCGAAGCCAAAGACCACGACTTCGGGCAGCAGGACCGGCTCGTCGCCCATAAGGCATGCCTGCCACCAGGACGCGGCCCTGATGTGGAGTGGCGAGCTTGAGTCGTAGGCGTAAATCAGCAGGTTGACGTCGGGGACAATCGTCCGCGAAATCCCCGCTGAGCTTTGGCCAACACGGCATCGACCTCCAGCTCATCCACGAGCTGGTTCATGCTCGTGGGATCGATACCCACGCGCAGACCCATGGGGCGAGCCTTGACCATGAACCTCGGCCGGTCCCTAGGTTTGGACTTAGCGCCGAGACCGGCCCGGATCGCGTCGTTGAGCGTTTGCTTGAAGGACTTGCGGCGGCTGTGCATGGCGTTGCGCAACAGCCGCTCCGCATCCGCGTCCAAGGTCACCGTGGTGCGCATGATGACAACATGATGCTTGCCATATATGCTGTCAAGATGCGCCGATCGGGCGAACCGAGCGCGGCTCGGAGTCCCCCCATCAAGCTTGGCAAGCTGCGTGCGGTTCTTCGATGGACCACCACGCAGTTTCATGCTGTGATGTGTTAAATGAGACTCCTGCTGGTTTTCGCGCTAGCCATCAATATCGCCGCCTGTGCGACACAACAGCGTCCCCTGAGTGCCACCGTTGCCGCCAGCCTGAAAGGGCGGCAGGTCGCCATGTCCGCCCGGCGCCCAACCTTTTTCGACATCATCACGGAGCCCGAGAGCTCGGCCGTCGTCTCACCCATGGCCCTCGGTGCCGTCCCCGGTGCTTTCAGGGCTGCCGTCGAGGCCTCAGCCAGGTCAGATGCTAGTGCTCGAATCGTCCGCGAAAACGCTATTGCCGACCCGGCACCGTACATCGTACGGCAGCTGAGTGACGACCTGCAACGTCGCTACGGTTTGGTGCTCGCACAACGGGCCGTCTTCATCACCGGCGACGATCCCAGACAGGTCAAGGCTGCCCATCCGTCAAGCGACCTGATCCTTGATGTCCGGATCGACGATTGGAGATTGGAACCCTTCCATCGCGGGTCGTCGAAGTACCGCCTCAGTTACACTGCCCATGTGCGCCTCATTGATGCGAGGGAGGGCGTCGAGATTGCCTACGACACGTGCCAGCCGGGTCCGCAGGAAACGCGGAGCTCTCCCAACTACGACGAGTTTCTGGCCAACTATGCTCAACGCCTGAAGGCTGAGCTCGAGGTCATGGCACGATTCTGCATCGACGAATTCCGATCGAAAGTGCTGACCGCCGGCCAAGCACCCTGAGCGGAGGGCGCCGGGGCGGCGCGAATAGGCGACCGCAGGATCTGTGAACGGCCGACCTCGAACTTTACTTAACTTTACTTTCGCGCAATACGCCCGTAGCACGCGGGTCGCATCTTGAGGACAGACGGAACACACAACCACCGTCCCAAGGAGGTCCCGATGAGCTCGACAGAATCTACAAAGACAAGGCACTTTCACAAACGGCACTTCTGGCTGCTTTTGGCCGTGCCGGTGTTGCTGGGCGCGGGTATCTGCGCGGTTCGTGCGCACGCCGCCGACGACGGATTCGGCTTCGGCCCGCCAGGATTCGGTGGCGATGGCAGCCCCGAGCAGCACAAGGCCTTCATGCAAAAACGGCTCGACAAGATGCTGGACATGCTCAAGGCGACGGATTCGCAGCGCACGGCCATCAAGGCCATTGCCGAGCGCATGTTCACCGAGATGCAACCCGTCCACCAACAGCACAAGCAATTGCACGACGCCATGGTCGCCGCTTTCACCGCGGACACCGTGGACCGCGCGGCGGTCGAGAAACTACGCCTTCAGGTCACGGCCCTGGTGGATCAGGGGTCGCAGGTATTCAGCAAAGGGCTGCTCGACGCGGCCCAAGTCCTGACGCCCGAACAGCGGCAAACCTTGGCCAAGTTCATCCAGGAACACCACGGTCGGCACCATTTTCAATAGCAACCAACCTATTCGCTCCGACTGGCCGGACCGGCTATTCTCCTCGCTTGCCGGTCCGGCCAGTTTCTCGATCATGCCAGCGCGTGTCCTTCTCATCGACGACGATGCCCGCCTTGTGGAAATGCTGGGCGAGTATCTGCGTTCTCGCGGCTACCAGGTCGAGGTCCGCGGCGACGGCGAATCGGGCCTGGCCGCGCAGGCGCGGGCCGACTTCGATGCGGTCATTCTGGATGTCATGTTGCCCGGCATGGACGGATTGGAGGTTTGCCGCCGCCTGCGCGCCCATTCGCAGGTGCCCGTCCTGATGCTGACCGCGCGGGGCGACGACATGGATCGCATTATCGGGCTGGAGATAGGCGCCGACGACTACCTGCCCAAGCCTTTCAACCCGCGCGAGCTGCTGGCGCGCCTGGCTGCTATCTTGCGCCGCACGCGCCCGGCCGTCGGCCAGCCCGAGGACGTGCTGCGTTTCGGGCCGCTCGAAATCGATCGCGCGGCCCGCGAGGTGCGCGTAGGCGGACAGCGGCGCGAGCTGACCGGACGGCAGTTCAATTTGTTACTGCTGCTGGCCGAGCGGGCCGGCCGCGTGCAGACGCGCGAACAGATCATGGAAGCGCTCAAGGGTGAGGAATGGGACAGCGTGGATCGCAGCATCGACGTGCACATTTCCCGCATCCGGCAATTGATTGAAGAGGACGCCAGGCACCCGCGCTTCGTGCAAACCGTGCGTGGCACCGGCTACGTGCTGACGCCGCCCGCGCCGGCCGCACAGGACAAGCCATGACCCATCGGCTGTATCTGCGCCTGTACCTGGCGTTTCTTGGCATTGCCGTCGTATCGCTGTTGGTTACGGCGGTCATGGCGCGCGCCTTCCACGAACCCGGCGGCGCCGTCGCGCGCATCCTCACGCCACTGGCCCGATCCCTGGCATGCACCCTGCCCGGCATGTGCCACGGCGAGGCCGCCCACCGCCTGTCGGAATCCGCGCGCGAGCTGGAGATCGACATCGGGGTTTGGGATGCGCAAGGACGCATGCTCTTTCAAGAGACGAAATCGCCGCTGCTGTTCCCCGCGCGCGCGACGCCGGGATGGCACCATACCTCGCACGGCCCACTCTGGCTCATCGACATGGGCGATGGGCGCATGCTGGGCTTGCGCGAGCGCGGACACTTCGGACCGCGCGGACGCTTCTTTCTGCCCATGCTCTTCGGCCTGGCGCTGGTCATGGCCATCGGGCTTTATCCGCTCAGCCGGAGTATCACGCGCCGGCTCGAGCACCTGGCCGAGGGCGCGCGACGCTGGGGCGCGGGCGATCTGGCGCACCGGGTGCCGGTGGTGGGCAAGGATGAAATCGCTTTGCTCGCCGAGCGTTTCAACCACACCGCGGCTGCCCTTGAAGCCCTGCTGGCACAAGAGCGCCAAATGCTCGCCACCGCCTCGCACGAATTGCGCTCGCCGCTCGCCCGCGTGCGCATGGCCGTGGAGCTTCTGGCCGAGGAGCCCGACCCGAACCGGCGCGGCGAGCTCGCCCATCGCTCGGCCGAGGACATCGCCGAGCTCGATGCCCTGGTCGAGGAGTTGCTGCTCACGGCGCGCACGCAAGCCGGCGTGCCCCAGCGACCCTTCACAGAGGTCGATCTGCTCGCTCTGGTGCGTGCCGAGGCCCAGAGCGTCGGCGCACAGGTCGCCGGCGAGCCCGTCGTGCTGTCCTGCGAGCCGGCCATGATCAAGCGCCTGGTGCGCAACCTCCTGGTCAACGCGCAATTGCACGGCCAGGGCGGTGCCATTCGCGCCGAAATCCAGCGCAGCGGAGCGCAGGTCGTGCTCGCCGTCGAGGACGACGGCCCCGGAGTTCCCGAAAGCGAGCGCGAACGCATCTTCGCGCCCTTCTACCGTCCGCCCGGTCCGCGCCCGCCCGGCGACACGGGGCTCGGCCTGGGCCTTTCGCTGGTACGCCAAGTCGCGCGCTACCACGGCGGCGATGTCGCGTATGTCGCCCGCCAACCCACCGGCAGCCGCTTCGAGGTAAGACTGCCATCGCCACCTGGATAGCGTCGCCCCTCCGCGCGTGCTGTCCGTTCACGCCTAGCCAGGCATGCAGGTAAATGGGCTGCCGGAACGGTCGATCATGGGTAGCAGACGTCCTGAATAGGCATCTCGGGACGGCACCAGCAGCCTTTGTCGCCGCCCGTCGATGTGCACGTGAAGCTCGTCACATTGTTACATGAGGAGGCGTCATATGGATTCATCCACGCGGAACAGGCACCAAGGCAATCCGAGCTGGCCATGCACGGGCATCCGCCTTCGCCGGTTGGGCAAACACAGGTTCCACCCGGGCCAGCACCAACCGTGCGCCAGACCCCCCCCAGATCGGTGCAGCTCGCGGAGTCCTGGGTTGCCCTGCAAGAGGCGTAAAGCGCCTTTACGGCCGGATCGCCGCAGGCTCCGCTGGAGCCGCCCGTGCCTGTCGAACCGCCGCCACCCCCACCCGAGCCAGTTGTCCCGCCGGTACCGACCGCGCCACCCGTGTTGCCGTACGCAGCGACGATGTTGGCCTGCACGGCATCGTCGGCCGCATCCGATGAATAGTGGGAGGTCATGAGCCCTTCGAAGAAGTTCCCTTGGGCGCCGTTGCTGTTGTCGCCACTGATACCCAGGATGATGGCGCCCTCCTTCTTCATGGGATTGTATCCTGTGGTGCTGGGGCGCGGTCCGTCGAATGCCTTTGTCAGACTGCCGGACTGAGCATTGCCATTCTTGATGGTCCAGTGGTTCGCGCCGGCCTTGTCACCCTTCACCATGGCCGTGACGTACTGATAGCCGGTCACCGCCGCGTTGCCTTGGAAGGAGGTTGTGTTTCCAGCCCAGAGACCGTTTTCAAGATCCCCCATAACCCACGGACCGATGCCAGCCCCCTTGCCCCAAATGGTGCAATTCCCAAAGTAGATTGCTTCCATCGTGCCATTGCCATTGTCGTGATTGTTGGTTTCGGCGTTCCCGTAGTCGAAGCAGCACCCACTGTTATAATAGTCGCCGCTGGTGATCATATACATCGTCTCTGGGTCGTCGCCGGTCGCGGTGCCCACGGCAGTGCTGTTCCGATAGCCAACACCAGGCGGGTTGTGTTCCCCGTAGACCTTTCGGCCACCCATCGTAATCGGGAGAGCTTTCGAGTCCGCTTCGTTGCCGCCTGTCACCTTGGCACCGCCCGGGGGCGCCTTGGTGAGATGGTTACCCTTGCCGGACTGGTCATAAATAATCGAGATAGTGCATGCGGAGCTACCGCAGAACGCGTCCTGGACGGATGAATCGGCGAAGCCTCCAGGGGCCAGGACTGGGATGTCCTTGCTTGTGCCATCCGCTCTCCTGACCTGGTAGAGGGGTCCGATGTACGCGCCCAAGAGAGCCCGAACCGTGCTATGGGCCGCCACACATGGGCCGCCTTCAGCTGCGTAGATATCGCAAGGTCCCTGGGTGGTTGTCGAGCCGCCGCCACCACCAGTGCCGGGAGTGCCGCCAGTGTTGACTTTGCCGCCAGTGCCGGGAGTACCGCCAGTGCCACATATCATGCCGGTACAAGCGAAACCAGTGGACCCTTGGCAGACACAGTAGTTGCAGCCATCGCCCAGCGAAAGAGTATAGCCAACGGCGTAGAACTGGCCTTGAGACTCGCACTGGAATGGCCCGTCGGATGCAGCGGCGTCGCCCAGGCCCCCCGTGCCTGAAGCGCCGCCATAGCCGGCGCCACCAGAGCCCGTCACACCGCCAGAGCTCGTCACACCACCAGAGCCTGCGGCGCCGCCGGCTCCCGTGGTTGGCTTCGGGTAAGACCCCGGCGTCTTCCCCGACCGTGCCAACGTTGATGGGATTCGCCGGGCAAGCGGCAAGCGAGAGAACGAAGGAGACGGAGATGGCTGGAATGCGAAGACCGTTGATTTGCATGGTGACTGCCTCTGTCTATCCATGGTGTCGGAGGTTGCCTTTATGGTTTCATCTTTTTTCGCGCGAAGGGATAGGTCCGTGTTTTGATGCCGTCGTGCTTTTGTTCCCCTTGTCTGTCGTGGCGGCGCTCCTTGCAGTGGACGCAATCGAGGTTCGCAGCCTTACCGACTGTCCGTCGAGCGATGCCATTGCCGCCAAGTTGCGGCCTTTGCTTCCCGACGGTCCCGCGCAGGAGTCGCGCGGAGACATCGCGTGGGTGGATCCCGTTGCTCAAGTTGGAGGTGGCGCGGCCGAGGTACGCCTTCGCCTGGTTCGCTCGGACGCGACGCTCGTCGTTGACCGTCGCTTGGTCGTGGAGGGTAGTTGCGACGACATTGCGGATACACTCGCCACCGTTCTGGCCGCCTGGAGAACCTGGCCTGCGGCCCAGGTCGCGCCGTCGAGGGCATCTCTGCAAGAGACTGCGCCCGCGGACCATGGTGGGATGGTGGCGGGGAGGATGGAGCTTACGGCCTCGAAGGGGTTGCGCTTGGCAATCGGAGTCAGCGCGGGATCGGCGTTCGTGGGCGGGCTGACGGCGACCGGCAGCCTCGAGCTTCTAGCGGGCCGCGCAACCTCGCATTGGCAGGTTCGGCTGGCAGGGATGATGCAGGCGAGCCGCCAGCGCAGCCTCGATCCTGGCCAGATAAACTGGCGACACACAGGGGCGTTCGTGGGACTTGGGTGGCGATCCCTCGGACCAAGGTGGAGCTTCGCGGCTGACGCCGGACCGGTATTGGGATGGGCGACCGTGGCTGGTCAGGGCTTCACGCCGAGCAGGGGACAGCGCGCTTTCGAATACGGGGCAGGGGGCGCAATTCGCGTACGGCGCAACATCGGGGCCTGGACCATCTGGGTCGAAGGGCAAACTACAGGCTGGGTCGAGAATCAGCAAGCCGTTCTCCAAGGCTCCTCGAATCATGTCGATCTCCCCGGTTTCGATATGATCGTCAGCCTGGGCGCATCGATGGAGGTAATTCGTTGAAACCTTTTCCCCTGTGCCGACACCCGCATGGGTGAGCCATGGTCATTTCCTTGCACGCCGCTCCAGCCTCCGCCGCGCCCGTGACAGCCCCGAGCACGTTCGCGGAGGTCTACCGGGACAACGCCCAAAGGGTGACCCGCTGGGCCTCCTGTCTGGGCGGCGTGGACTGCGACGTCGAGGATGTGGTGCAGGAGGTATTCCTGGTCGTCAGCCGAAAGCTTACAAGCGTCCGCGACAAGGGGGCGTTCGCGAGCTGGCTGTTCCAGATCACGCGCAAGATCGTCGCGAACCATCGCCGGCGATTGCGCTGGCGGCAACTCTGGACCGGACACGACAAGGAGCTGGATCGGATCCCGTGGGGTGGTTCGGATCCTGCCGCCGAGCTCGAGCGCCGGCGCATGGTGACTCTACTTCAGCTCGCCATCGATCGGCTGCCCGACAAGTACCGGACGGTCTTCGTATTGTACGAGATCGAAGGTCTGTCGACGCAAGCCATTGCCGGGCTTTGCCAGCGCAACATGTCCACCGTCAGGGTCCAGCTCGCCCGGGGACGCGAACGGTTTTTGCAGGCCTATCAGCGGCTTGTCCGCCGGGAGGTGGGAAGCGCGGGAATTGGGCTGGCGGACGCCGCGGACAGGGTGGTCCGACCGGATGCGGAGCCCTTGACTCACGCTGGAGGGAAGAGATCATGAGGTTGCTACACGACGACCCAGCTCGGCTTTCGGAACGGCGCGATCAGACCAACCTGGTCGAGCGCATCGCCGCCCAGGCGCTCAGGGATCTGGCCCCGCCGGCCCACCTTTCCCCTAGCGCGCTGGCGCGGATTGCCGCCACGGTGGACACGCACGGCGCCCCCGATCGGCAGCGAGCTCGCCTCGCCTGGGCGCTGACCGCCACCGCGTTTCTGCTCGGGCTCGCGACCGCTGCTTCGGCCGCGCACCTGGATATGGTGCCCGCTTGGCTTTCTCGACTGGTGCAACCCAAGCCCCGTCTGGTTTCGTATCCGCATCCATCGCCGACGGTCTCGTCGAGCGTCTCGAAAGCTCGACCCAACCTGGCCGGGGCGCCGCCCTTGTCATCCGGGCCTTCTTGGGTCCCGCTATCGGATCCTTCCGCGGTCGCGCCGGTCGCCGCTCCGCCAGTGCAAGTCGCTCTTGCGCAGAAACCCGCCGAGCCCGCGCCCAATCCTGTCGCCAGGGGGACGGCATTTGCCCTGCCCTCCGCCAAGAGAGAAGGCGATGGCGATGGGGAGCGGGTCTTGGGACGGCTTCCGAGCAAGCCTCGACAGGAGGACATGCTCGGGGGACATGGCGTGGCAGAGCCGAAACCGCCCGCGTTGGCGACACTCGAGGATCCCAGGCCGCAGCCTTCACCTGTGGCGATCGAAACCCCGGCATTCGCGGCGTCGCCCACGGCAGAGCCGTCCATCGTTTCCCAGACGCCGGCTCCATCGCCACCAGCCGTTGCAGCGCCGCCCCCTTCCCCCAAAGGCCCGTCGTTTCAGTCCGTTCCCAACCAGACGGCCAAGCACCTCAAAGAGGTGGTCCAGGCTCTCCGGGTCGCCCATTCGCCGAAAAACGCGCTTGCGCTGCTCGATCGCTACAGGACCGAGCTTGACGGGAGCGCCTTCCGCACGGAGGAGCTTTTGCTTCGGGTCGAGGCCCTGCTGTCGCTAGGAGAGCGTGGGGAGGTCCTGCGTTTGCTCGACGGCACCTCTCTCCCCGACGTGGCGTCGTCGCAGGCTCTGCTGGTCACGCGTGGCGAGCTGCGGACCGCCTCGAATCGTTGCTCGGAGGGCATCGGCGATTTCGACCTGGTGATCGCCGCAAACCGCCGGCCTCCCAAGCAGGCGCTCCTGGGTCGCGCCTCGTGCCGGGGAAAGCTCGGCGATCACGTCGGCGCGCAGGCCGATCTGGATCGCGCTCGAAGAGAGTATCCGGTCAAGTAGCCGGTCTGGGAGAAGCATAACCGACGCTATTGCAAGCGGTGCGCTACTTCTTCGGCGATGGCCATGCAAGAGGTGAGGCCAGGCGAGTCGATCCCGAAGAGATTGAGCAACCCCGGCACCCCGTGGATCTCGCGCCCTTGCAATATGAAATCGAAAAAGCCCGAGCCGGCTGGGCCGAGCTTGGGTCGCACGCCCACGAACCCCGGCGACAGCGCGCCATCGGGCAGGCCCGGATAGTAGCGACGAATGGCACGGTAGAAAGCCTCCGCGCAGCCCTCGTCGAAAGCATAGCTGACGGTATCCACCCAGGTTGCGTCCGGCCCGAAACGCAGATTGCCGGCCAGATCGAGGGCGACGTGAATACCGAGACCGTCGGACCCCGGCAAAGGATAGATCAGTCGTTTGAATGGCGAAGGGCCGGAAACCGTGAAGTAGTGCCCGCGCGCAAAATACGGCGCGGGAACGAACTTGGTGTCGAGGCCGCGCAGCGAGCGCGCGACGGCCGGCGCTGAAAATCCGGCGGCGTTCACGACGGCGCGAAAGCGAAAGCGGCCCGGATCGCCGCCGCCGATGTCGAGATCGATGCCCCCATCGTGGCCACCATCCGCAAGCTCGCCCCCCCTTACCGGACTGCCGAGCACGATGTCGCCGCCGGCATCGCGGGTATCGCTCGCCAGCGCCCGCATCAGTCCATGACTGTCAACGAGACCGGTGGATGGCGAGGACAGGGCGCGTACGCAGACCACCGATGGTTCCATGTCGCGCACCTGTTCGCGTTCAAGCCAGGTCAAATCATCGAGGCCGTTGATGTGGCCCTGAGCCTTGTACTGTTCGAGCTTGGGCAGCTCAGCCTCGCTGGTGGCGACGACAATCTTGCCGATGCGCCGCCAGGTGATTCCGCGCTCTGTGCAGTAGCCTTCAAGCAGCCGGCGGCCCTCGACGCACAGGCGCGCCTTGAGCGAACCCGTGGGGTAGTAGATGCCCGCGTGCAAGACCTCGGAATTGCGCGAGCTGGTGTGGAGGCCCGTGGCCCGCTCGGCCTCGAATACCACGACCTGACGGCCGAGCAGCGCGAGCTTGCGAGCGATGGCAAGCCCCACCACCCCACCGCCTATGACCGCGCAATCGAGTCGTTCCGTCATGGAGACTCGAGACTATCCCCGCGCTTCCACGAGCGCCAGTGACTGGGCAACCTCTCACCAAATACCGACCATTGGCGCCGCCATTCCTGTCGACGGCGGCTTCCCCGAGCCCGAAAAGATCGTCACCCTTGAGCGTTCGTGCGACAATAGGGATCTGAGATGGGTAGTCTTCCTACGTCTCTGAGTATGCGTTCTTTGGCACTTGCCGTTGTTATCCTGATCCCAGCTTGCACCACCGGCTGCTCGCAGAGATCGGGCGCTTCGCCGGATGCCGGCAGAGCAACCAATGGCGGCGCACCCGCTTCGGGTGGCTTTACCGGCGCCGCGGGCGCGAAAGACGGATCCGGCGGAGCTTCGTGGCGGCTCGCCGGCAAGTGGAGGCTTGTTTTCTAGCGGCGGATCCGGAGGCACGGCTGGCGCGGGCCGGGGTGGTTCCATCGGCAGTGGAGGCGTCGCCGGCTCGACGGGCGTAGATGCGGCCGTCGATGGCGGTGCCGGTCTAGACGCAGTCCCAACCTACGATGTTTTGGTCGATCTTTCCGCTGTTGATGCGGCCAGCATTGCCGGCACGAACGACCCAGTGCTGCAGGGCCTTTTCGCGGATCCCAACGTCGCGCTTTTTGACAAGATGTTCTACATCTATCCGACCACGGACGGGTTTGCCGACTGGGGAGCAACTTCGTTCAGCGTCTTTTCGTCGACGAATCTGGTGCAATGGACGAATCGCGGCGTCGTGCTGAACCTTCCCACCGATCTGAAATGGGCCACTGGCCACGCCTGGGCGCCTAGCGTGGCGCAGGTCGGTGATACCTACTACTTCTACTTCACGGCGGACAATCAGATCGGCGTTGCTACGAGCAAGTCGCCCACAGGACCATTCAAGGACCCGCTCGGCAAGCCACTCGTCGCAAACTGGCAGTATGGCGTTATGTCCATCGATCCCTACGTCTTCGTCGATGACGATGGCCAGCGTTACCTTTACTTTGGCAATAACGGGATCCGCGTTGGGAAGTTGAATCCAGACATGGTTTCATTCGCGTCTACACCCACCAACATCGATCCGAGTGGAATCTCCGGAACAATAGAAGGCAGCGCAATGTTCAAGCGCAAGGGTACCTACTACCTCCAGTGGTCCGAAGGCGATACGAGACAGCCTACGTACCGGGTTGCCTACGGAAGCGCGCAGTCTCCTCTTGGTCCGTTCACGCGGTTGGCCGTGATTCTCGAGCAAGACACCAAGCTCGGCATTCTCTGTGCCGGCGGAAGCACCGTGCTCTCCATCCCGTCCCGCGACGAGTACTATATCGTCTACCATAGGTTCAAGATTCCGGGTGGAGACGGTACGCATCGGGAAACGTGCATCGACCGGCTGTACTTCAACGGCGACGGGACTATCGTGCCCGTGAAGCCGACGCTGGACGGACTGCAAACAGCAGTGCTGCCGTGATCGTCGCCAACACTTCGTAGAGCGATCTATGAGTCGGACGTCGTGGACCCTAGCAGGGCCTTGAATGGCTCGAAGGGATTTCTTCTGGAGCCAACTCTTCGTGCCGGCGGCGACATGAAACAGAGCGCGTCGCAGCGGAATAAGTCGCTACAGGTCGAGTAGGGACCCCCGGTCTTCCAGGGGCCCCTCTACAGAATCGCTACGTTTGTCGCGGGATTAGGGGGCGGACGTCTCTACATCATGCCGCCCATGCCCCCCATGCCGCCCATGCCCCCCATGCCACCCATCCCGCCGCCGCCACCACCGTGGCCGCCGGCCGGCTTCTCGTCTTTTGGCTTCTCGACGATCATGGCCTCGGTGGTGATGAGCAGCGAGGCGACGGAGGCCGCGTTCTGCAGGGCCGAGCGCACGACCTTGGTCGGGTCGATGACGCCAGATTCAAAGAGATCCTCGAAGGTGTCGGTCTGGGCGTTGTAGCCGTGGCCACCCTTGCCCTCGCGCACACCTTGGACGATGATCGAGCCTTCCTTGCCGGCATTGATCGCGATCTGACGGCAGGGCTCTTCGCAGGCGCGCTTGATGATGGCCACGCCCACGGCTTGCTCTTCCGACAGGTTCTCGATCTTCTCCAGCGAGCTGACGGCGCGGATGAGCGCCACGCCACCGCCCGGGACGATGCCCTCTTCCACGGCCGCGCGGGTGGCGTGCAGGGCGTCCTCGACGCGCGCCTTCTTCTCCTTCATCTCGGTCTCGGTGTAGGCGCCGACCTTGATGACGGCCACGCCGCCGACCAACTTGGCCAGCCGCTCTTGCAGCTTCTCGCGGTCGTAGTCGGACTTGGTGTCCTCGATCTGAGCGCGGATCTGCTTCACGCGCGCCTCGATGTCGTTCTTCTTGCCCGCACCGTCGACGACAGTCGTGTTGTCCTTGTCGATGGTGACGGTCTTGGCGCGACCGAGATCCTTGAGGGTGACGTTCTCGAGCTTGAGTCCGAGATCTTCGGTGATGGCCTGGCCGCCGGTGAGAGTGGCCAGATCCTTGAGCATCTCCTTGCGGCGATCGCCGAAGCCGGGCGCCTTGACCGCGCACACGTGCAGGGTGCCGCGCAGCTTGTTCACGACCAAGGTCGCGAGCGCTTCGCCTTCGATGTCCTCGGCCACGATCAGCAGCGGTTTGCCCGAACGCGCGACCTGCTCCAGCACGGGCAGCAGATCCTTCATGTTGGACAGCTTCTTTTCGTAGATGAGGATGGACGGATCGTCGAGCTTCACTTCCATGCGCTCGGCGTCGGTCACGAAGTACGGCGAGAGATACCCGCGGTCGAACTGCATGCCCTCGACCACGTCCAGCGTGGTCTCCATGGCCTTGGCTTCCTCGATGGTGATGACGCCTTCCTTGCCCACTTTCTCCATGGCCTCGGCGATGAGCTTGCCGATGTACTCGTCGCCGTTGGCGCTGATGGTGCCGACCTGGGCGATGTCCTTCTGGCCCTTGGTGGCCTTGGACTGCTTCTTGAGCGCCTCGACGATCTTGGTCACGGCCAAGTCGATGCCGCGCTTGAGCTCCATCGGGCTGTGGCCCGCGGCCACCATCTTCGCACCCTCGCGGTAAATGGCCTGCGCCAGCACCGTGGCGGTGGTGGTGCCGTCGCCGGCGACGTCCGACGTCTTCGAGGCAACCTCGCGCACCATCTGCGCACCGAGGTTCTGGAACTTGTCTTCTAGTTCGATTTCCTTGGCGACGGTCACGCCGTCCTTGGTCACCGTGGGCGCGCCCCACGACTTCTCGATGACGACGTTGCGTCCGCGCGGACCGAGGGTGGCCTTCACCGCGTCGGCAAGAGTGTTCACGCCGATGAGGATCTCGGATCGGCCGTGCTCGCTAAAATGAATGTCCTTGGCAGCCATAGTGGGTCTCCTTGATGTCTTTCGCTTGGTGAATAGTTATTTTTCGATCACGCCCAGCACTTCTTCCTCGCGCAGGATGATGTGCTCGATACCGTCGATCTTGATCTCGTTGCCGCTGTACTTGCCGAATAGGACGCGGTCGCCCTTCTTCACTTCCAAGGCGCGAACCGCGCCCTTGTCGTTGGGCTTGCCGCCGCCCACCGCGATGACTTCGCCCTCGGCGGGCTTCTCCTTGGCGGTGTCGGGGATGATGATGCCGCCCTTCGTCTTTTCTTCCTCGGCGACGCGGCGAACCAGTATGCGATCATGAAGTGGGCGAACTTTCATCGAATCTTGCCTCCGTTTGGGTCTTGGTTGGCAGTCTCGTTTTGTGACTGCCAATGGTAGGCCGCCAATCTATGCACGAAAGACGGCAAGTCAACCCGTGGCCGGTCGATTTTTGATGGGAACCCTGGGAGGGTTCCCAAACCCTCCCGCGCTCTGGCTCCGCCGGGCAGAGCCCGGCTACGCCTACGCGATCATGGGAACCCGGACCTGAACCCACCTCGCCCCGCGCAGGCGGGCGAGGGGCTGCTACGTTTCATGCCTGAAGGTCCGGGCTTTCGGGCCGGCGGCGGCCCTGGAAGGGTTCCGCTCTGCGCTCCGGCACCCGCCGCCTTCAGTTCGAAATGCACGCACTCGTGCGTTGGAAAAAACTGACAACCACGAAAAGATTAT
>OBLT010000432.1_pt1 | contig 27695 bp, 23 predicted proteins | sample 1518721 | NCBI WGS metagenome assembly OBLT01 (sample SAMEA3539307, study PRJEB22396) | soil metagenome | biome: tundra; feature: field; material: soil | place: USA | collected 2010-05 | depth 0.15 m | reverse complement strand
AGGCAGCGCGGCGAGCTCGGCTGCCGCAGCGCAGGCCGCGGCGGCAAGAACGCTGGCCGGTATTCATTCCGCCTGCGGTTGCAGCTGCTGTTCGGGGTGCTGCTGGCCGCGGCCGCCGGTCTGATCGGCCGCGCGGTGGACCTGCAGCTCGTGGATCATCCCTTTCTCGCGCAACAGGGCGATGCGCGCTTCTCGCGCGTGGCCGCCATCATCGCGCATCGCGGCAACATCACCGACCGCAACGGCGAGCCCCTGGCGGTCAGTACACCGGTGGATTCGGTGTGGGTCAATCCGCAGGAGCTGGCCGGAAGCCTCGAACAGCTGCCGCGGCTCGCGACCGCGATTGGCGGCGACCGTCAGGCGCTCATACGGCACGTCAGCAGCAATATGGATCGGGAGTTCCTGTATGTGGCGCGCGGGCTGCAGCCGAGCGATGCCGGTCGCGTGAAGGCGCTGAACCTGCCGGGCGTCAATCTCGCGCGCGAGTATCGCCGCTACTACCCCGCCAGCGAAGTGACCGGGCATGTGCTCGGTTTCACGAGCATTGACGATGTCGGCCAGGAAGGAGCCGAGCTCGCGTTCGACAACTGGCTTGCCGGCGAGGATGGCGCCAAACGCGTGATCCAGGACAGCAAGGGACGCAAGGTCGAGGACGTCGAGAGCATCCGGCCAGTGCGACCGGGCCGGGACTTGGTTTTGAGCCTGGATCTGCGCATCCAGTACCTCGCTTATCGCGAGCTCAAGAGCGCCATTCTCGAGAATCGCGCCAGCGCCGGCTCGGTGGTCGTGATCGACATCGATAGCGGTGAAGTGCTGGCGATGGTCAATCAGCCAGCCTACAACCCGAACGATCGCGCGCAGCTGCTGGCCGCGACCTACCGCAACCGCGCAGTCACGGACCTGTTCGAGCCGGGCTCGAGCATCAAGCCGTTCATCGTTGCGGCCGGCCTGGCCTCGGGCAAATTCAACACCAACAGCGTCATCGACACCAATCCGGGTTTCATCCAGGTCGGCGCTACCACATTCGAAGATGAGCACAATCTTGGCCCGATCCCTCTGGCCACGGTGCTCGCGAAATCCTCCAATGTCGGCATGGCTAAGCTCGCCTTGCAGCTCGAACCGCAACAGATCTGGAGTACGTTGAATCACTTCGGTTTTGGCCAGGTCACCAACAGCGGCTTTCCGGGTGAGTCGGCCGGAGTGTTCACCAACTACTCGCACTGGCGGGCGATCAGCATCGCGACCCTCTCGCATGGCTACGGCATCTCGGTGACGCCATTGCAGCTGGCCCAGGCTTACGCGGCGATCGGCGCGCTTGGCGTTCGCCGGCCGATCTCGATGCTGCGCATCGATGCAGCGCCGGCGGGCGAGCGGGTGCTCGACCGGGGCGTCTGCCGCGACCTGCTGGGCCTGCTCGAAGCGGTCACGACCCAGGAGGGCGCCACGGGCGTGCGCGCAAAGATTCCCGGCTATCGCGTCGCGGGCAAGACAGGAACGGCCTGGAAGTCGAGCAACGGCACCTATTCCAAGGATCGCTACACCTCAGTGTTCGCCGGCGTAGCGCCCGCGTCCAATCCGCGGCTCGCGGCAGTGATCGTGATCGATGAGCCCACCGCCGGAAAATATATGGGCGGCGATGTCTCGGCACCGGTGTTCTCAACCGTGGTCGGCGGTGCGCTGCGACTCATGGCAGTGGCGCCCGATGACACGAATGCCCCGACTGAACCGTTGAGCCCCGGTCAGAAGGTGGCGCGGCGATGAGCGCTCCAAGCCCGCAGAGCTGGCGGCCGCTGAAGGCGGTACTCGGCGGCCTCGTCGACGTGCCCGAGTATCTCGAAGTCTCAGACCTCACGCAGGACAGCCGCAGTGTGACGCCGGGCGCAGCCTTTTTGGCCTGCCGCGGCAGCACGTACCATGGGGTCCAATTCGCGCCGGCCGCTGCCGCCGCCGGCGCGCGCGCCATCCTGTGGGAGCCCGCACCGGGCGTACTGGCGCCTTCAGTGGACGCGTCGATCGTCGTCCGAGCGGTACCGAACCTGCGCGCGCAGCTCGGCTACATCGCCGACCGCTTCTTTGACGCGCCCTCGGCCAGCCTGACCGTCGCCGGCATCACCGGCACCAATGGCAAAACCACCTGTGCCTGGCTGCTGGCGCAAGCTCTGGAGCGCTGCGGCCGTCGCGCGGCCTACATCGGTACGCTCGGCGGCGGCGCGACCGATGCCCTGACCGCTCTCGGGACCACGACACCCGATGCCGTGACGTTGCATCGTCTGCTGGCGCGGCTGCGAGCGCAGGCGTTCGAGGCGGTGGCGATGGAAGTCTCCTCGCACGCGCTCGATCAGGATCGCTGCGCCGGGGTGCGCTTCCACACCGCCGTAGTCACCAACCTCACGCGTGATCACCTGGATTATCACGCCGATATGCCGGCCTACGGGGCCGCAAAGGCCAAACTCTTCAATTGGCCGACACTCGCCGTGCGCGTCATCAATATCGATGATCCGTTTGGCCTCGAGCTGGCGCAGGACAGCCGTCGCGGCGCCGATTCAGCGCAGCTGTTCCTGACTTCGCAGCGCCCCTCGGAGTGGCTCGCGCGCGGCGCGGAATTCGTCCGTGCCAGCGCGGTACTCGCCCGCGACATTGGTCTCGAGCTCGAAATCCAGAGCAGTCGCGGCGCAGCGCGCTTGTCCAGTGCGCTGATCGGTGACTTCAACGTCGACAATCTGCTGACCGTCCTGGCGGTATTGCTGGCCTGGGACGTGCCGCTCGTGGCGGCCTGTGAAGCGCTGTCGCGTTGCTCGGCGCCTCCGGGTCGCATGCAGCCCGAGGGCGGTGGCCTCTCGCCATTGGTGCTGATCGACTACGCACACACGCCCGATGCGCTCGCCAACGCCCTGCACGCCGCGCGCGCGCATTGCCGCGGGCGGTTGCATTGCGTTTTCGGCTGCGGTGGGGAGCGCGACCCAGGCAAGCGTAGTGACATGGGACGCATCGCGGCCCGGGCCGCGGACGCGCTGATCGTGACCGATGACAATCCGCGCGGCGAAGACCCAACGCAGATCACTGAAGCCATCATGCGGGGCATCCTGGCAGCCGGTGGCGGCGCGCGCACCCGCGTCATACACGATCGCGCGCTGGCGATTCGCAGCGCGCTTGCGGCCGCCGCGGCCAATGATGTCGTGCTCCTGGCCGGCAAGGGCCACGAGGACTACCAACTGATCGGCGGCGAGCGGCGACCCTTCAGCGACGCGACAGTGACGCGGGCTGCGCTGCTCGATTGGGCTCGCGCATGATTCGCAGCCTCTCGCAGTTTGCCGCCGCCTGCCACGGCCGGCTCATCGGCGCCGATCGAGACTTCAATGAGGTCGCGATCGACACGCGCAAGCTCTCGCCGGGCAACCTGTTCGCAGCGCTGCACGGCGAGCGGATCGATGGCCACAGCTTCGTGCCCGCGGCGGCAGCGGCCGGCGCCGCCGGCGCGCTGGTGCTGCGGCAGATCGATGCGCCGTTGGCGCAGATCATCGTCTCCAACGTCGAGCAGGCGCTCGCGAACGCCGGACGTGCGGCGCGCGCACAATTCACTGGACCGGTGATCGGCGTGGCCGGCAGCAACGGCAAGACCACGGTCAAGGAGATGCTGGCCGGGATTCTCACGCAACTCGGTCCGTGCCTGGCCACGCGTGGCAATCTGAACAATCACCTCGGTGTGCCCATGACGCTGCTGCGCCTCGACGCTACGCACCGCAGTGCCGTGATCGAGATGGGCGCCAACCGCCGCGGCGATGTCGAGCAACTGGTGCAGATCGCGCGCCCCGGCATTGGGCTGATCACCAATGCGGGGGCCGAGCATCTGGAAGGCTTCGGTTCGCTCGAAGGGGCAGCGCGTGCCGAAGGGGAGATGGTGGTTGGACTGCCCGCAAGCGGCACTGCAGTCATCAATGGCGATGATACCTACGCCTCGCTGTGGCGGGCGAGCACCGCGGCGCGCGTGTGCAGCTTCGGACTGCGCCATGAGGCCGACTTTTGTGCCGAGGAGCTGCGCTTGGAGGTTGGCGCCCAGGGCTTCTGCACGCGCTTCCGGCTGCGCAGTCCCCTGGGGGCCGCAGCGGTGACGCTGGCGCTGGCGGGTCGCCACAACGTCGTCAACGCACTGGCCGCCGCCGCGGCGGCCGTCAGCGCCGGTGCAAGCCTCGCGCAGGTCGCCTCGGGCTTGAGTCAGATGCAGGCCGTGCGCGGACGATTGCAGTTTCGACGCACTCGCCACGGCGCCTGGCTCATCGATGACTCCTATAACGCCAATCCGAGCTCCGTGCGCGCGGGGCTCGAAGTGCTCAGCGAGCTGCCTGGGCGCCGCTGGCTGGTGCTCGGCGACATGGCCGAGCTCGGCGAAGCCGCTGAGGCGAGCCACCGCGAGCTCGGTGAATTGGCCCGCTCGCTCGGAGTCGAACGGCTCTATAGCTTCGGCACGCTCGCGGCATTGGCGGCCGACGGCTTCGGCGCCGGCGCCGAACGTTACCGGGACGCCGCAGAGCTGGCGCGCGCACTCGATGCGACGTTGAGCGCCGAGGTGCGAGTGCTGATCAAAGGCTCGCGCGTGAACCGGCTCGAGCGCGTGGTCGAGGCGCTGCTGGCGCCCGACGACGCACGCAAGGCGGGCTAAAGCGTGCTGTACTGGATCGCCAAATTGCTCTCCGTGCACTACACGGGCTTCCACGTGTTTTCCTATCTGACGCTGCGCGCGATCCTCGCGGTCATGTCGGGGCTGAGCCTGTCGCTGCTGGTCGGGCCGATGATGATCTCGCGCCTGTCGCGCTACCAGATCGGTCAAGTGGTGCGTGACGACGGGCCGCGCTCGCATCTGCCGAAGGCCGGCACGCCTACCATGGGCGGTGCCCTGATCATCGTCGCGGTCGCCGTCAGCACGCTGCTGTGGGCGGATCTGCGCAATCGCTTCGTCTGGATCACGCTCGGCGTCACGGTCGGCTTCGGCATCATCGGCTTCTGTGACGATTACCTGAAGCTCGTGGTCGGCAATTCGCGTGGACTGACGGCGCGTTGGAAATACCTGTGGCAATCGGTGCTGGGTCTGCTCGCCGCGGTGCTGCTGTATCGCACCGCACAGGTGCCGGCCGAGACCGATTTTTTTGTGCCGTTCGTCAAGAGTGTCAGCGTGCCGCTCGGCGCGTTCGGCTTCGTCGCCTTGAGCTATTTCATGATCGTCGGCATGAGCAACGCCGTGAATCTGACCGACGGGCTCGATGGGCTGGCGATCATGCCCACAGCAATGGTGGCCGGGGCGCTCGGCATTTTTGCCTACGCGAGCGGCAACGCGATCTTTGCCAATTACCTGTCGATTCCAGCGATCCCGCAAGCCGGCGAGCTGCTGATCTTCTGCGGTGCACTCGCCGGCGCCGGCCTGGGCTTTTTGTGGTTCAACTCCTATCCGGCACAGGTCTTCATGGGCGATATCGGCGCGCTCGCACTCGGCGCCGCCCTCGGCGTGGTGGCGATCATCGTGCGCCAGGAGATCGTGGCGCTGCTCATGGGCGGCATCTTCGTGCTCGAAACCGCCTCGGTGATCCTGCAAGTGGTCTCGTACAAATTGACCGGCCGCCGGATCTTCCGTATGGCTCCGATTCATCATCACTTCGAGCTCAAGGGCTGGGCCGAGCCGAAAGTGATCGTGCGCTTCTGGATCATCAGTTTCCTGCTGGTGCTGGCAGGACTGTCGACGCTGAAACTGCGATGACAGCGCTGCACACCCAAGCCGACCAGGCCAGCGCGCGCGCCGTCGTGGTCGGCCTCGGCAAGAGCGGCTTTTCCGCGGCGCGGTACCTGCTTGCGCAAGGCTTTGACGTCGCGGTGACCGATAGCCGCGCCGAGCCGCCCGAATGGCCGCGCCTCAAAGCGCTCGGCACCGAACTGGGTCGAGAGATCGTCGTGCGCCGCGGCGGCTTCGACGCCTCACTGCTCGACGGCGCCGAGTTGCTGGTGGTCTCGCCAGGGGTCGCACCGACCGGTTCGTTCTTCGATGCCGCCCGCGCCAAGGGTCTCACCGTCGTCGGGGATATCGAGCTGTTCGCGCGCGCCGCGCGGGCGCCGATCGCGGGCATCACGGGTACCAACGGCAAGAGCACCGTGACCACGCTGCTGGCGCAGATGGCCGTGCGCGCGGGCCTGCGCATTCGCAGCGGCGGCAATCTGGGCGAGCCGGCGCTCGATCTGCTCGACGACGCAGCTGGGCTGTACGTACTGGAGCTCTCGAGCTATCAGCTGGAGACCACGAGCTCGCTGTCGCTCGCGGCCGCGGCGGTGCTCAATGTGACACCCGATCATCTGGACCGGTATCGCGACCTGGAGGCCTACGCGGCAGCCAAGGCGCGCATCTACGCGCGCTGCGAAGTGGCGGTGGTCAACCTCGACGATGCCCGGGTCGCGGCCATGGTCGGCCCATCGCGGCGCAGCTTGAGTTTTTCCCTGCGCGCCGCGGCCGGCGCGGACTACACGCTCATGCAGCGCGAAGGCGGGCAGTGGTGGCTCGTGCGTCACGGTGAGCCGCTGTTGGCTTTGAGCGCCATGCGGCTCACGGGAGCACACAACGCCGCCAATGCGCTGGCCGCGCTGGCGCTGGGCGAAGCCCTGTCGGTGCCGCGCCCGGCGATGCTGGCGGAGCTGCGTTGCTTCACCGGGCTTGCGCACCGCTCGCAGTGGGTCGCGGACGTGCGCGGCGTGCACTATATCGATGACTCCAAGGGCACCAACGTCGGTGCGACGCTGGCGGCCGTGGCGGGCATAACCGGTCCGCTGCTCGTGATCCTGGGCGGGCAGGGCAAGGGACAGGATTTCCGGCCGTTGCGCGCCGCCTTTACCGGCAAGGCGCGCTGTGCGTTGCTGATCGGCCGCGATGCCCGCGCGCTCGGCGAGGCGCTCGAGGGCGCCTGCGACTACCGCTATGCCGCGAGCCTCGAAGCGGCGGTTGAAATGGCTGCGACTCTGGCCGAGCCGGGCGATACCGTGCTGCTCTCGCCCGCCTGCGCGAGCCTCGATATGTTCCGCGACTATGCGCACCGCGGCAGCGTATTCGCCGCGGCAGTGCAGAGGCTCGCGGCATGAGCAGCGCGACGCTGACGATGCCGGAAGCCAGGGCGCGCAGCCGCGGTCCGGCTTTGGATAGCCCGACAATTATCCTGGCGCTGAGCATCGTGCTGCTGGGTCTGGTCATGGTGACATCGGCTTCGATCACGATTGCCGGTCGCGACGGCGATCCGTTCGCCTATCTGGAACGCCAACTGCTGCTGGTGCTGGTGGGCACCGCGCTGGCCGGCCTGACTTTCTCGATTCCGAGCCAACGGCTCGAGCAACTGGCGCTGCCGTTGCTGCTGATCGCCGGGGCGCTGCTGCTGTTCGTGCTGCTGCCGGGCCTGGGCCATGTGGTCAACGGCAGCCGCCGCTGGTTGCGGCTCGCCGGCGTGAACTTCCAGGTCTCGGAGGCCGCGCGCGTACTGACGCTGATCTACATCGCCAGCTACGCGGTACGCTTTGAGTCGGCATTGCGCACTGGAATGTCCGGACTGGCCCGTCCACTCGCGCTGCTGGGGTTGGTCGCGCTGCTGCTGCTGCTCGAACCGGACTTCGGCGCCGCCAGCGTGCTGTTCATCACCGGCTTCGGCGTGCTGTTCCTGGCGGGTGCGCGCCTGCGCTACGTGCTCGCGATGCTGCTCGCGGCCGGCGGCTCGATGGTGCTGCTCGTGGTGTTCTCGAGCTATCGCATGCGCCGCATGACCGCATTCCTCGATCCCTGGGCCGATCCGTTCAACAGCGGTTTCCAGCTCACGCAGTCGCTGATCGCGATCGGCCGCGGCGAGTGGTTCGGGGTCGGCCTGGGCGCGAGCGTACAAAAGCTGTTTTATTTGCCCGAAGCCCACACCGACTTCCTGTTCGCCGTGTTGGCCGAAGAGCTCGGATTGTTCGGCGTGGCTGTGACGCTGGGCCTGTTTCTCGCGCTGACCTGGCGCGCCTTCGTGATCTCGCGCCGCGCCTATGAGGCCGGTCTGAAATTTCCGTCGTATCTCGCCTCGGGCTTTGGTCTGTGGCTCGGCGTGCAGGCGTGCATCAACATCGGGGTCAACATGGGTGTGCTGCCGACCAAGGGGTTGACGCTGCCATTGATGAGTTACGGCCGCAGCAGCCTCATCGTCACCCTGGCCTGGCTCGGCATCGTGCTGCGCGTACACCACGAGACCGTCCGCAGTGCCCGGCGTGGTACGCGGGAGCTGAGCGTATGAGCGCTGCGCCGCAGCCGCGGACAGTGCGTGCAGCCACACCAACGCCGCTGGCCTTGATCATGGCCGGCGGCACCGGCGGTCACGTCTTCCCCGCGCTCGCGCTTGCACGCGAGCTGCACGCGCGCAGCTGGCAGGTGGTCTGGCTTGGTACGCGACGCGGACTCGAGGCGCGGCTCGTGCCCGCCGAACACATCGAACTTGAGTGGCTGTCGGTCAGCGGCTTGCGCGGCAAGGGCTTCATGGTGTGGCTGCGCGCACCGCTGCTGCTCTCGCGCGCGCTGCTGCAGGCTCTGGCCGTCATCCATCGCCGTCGGCCCTCGCTGGTGGTCGGCTTGGGTGGCTTCGTGGCCGGGCCGGGCGGGATCGCCGCCTGGCTGCTGCGCAAGCCGTTGCTGATACACGAGCAGAACGCCATCGCCGGGTTCACCAATCGCTGCCTGGCACGACTCGCGCGCCGCGTATTGACCGCTTTTCCGGGCAGCTTCGACCCGGCCGTCGGCGCGCAAGTGATCGGTAATCCGGTGCGGTCCGAGATCGCGCTGCTGCCCCCGCCGCCGCAGCGCTTTGCCTCGCGCGGCCCGGGCATTCGCCTGCTCGTGCTCGGCGGCAGCCAGGGGGCGGCACGCCTGAATGCGATCGTGCCCTTTGCGCTCGCGCGTCTGGCCGCGACGCTGGTCTTCGACGTGCGTCATCAGTCCGGCGAGCGCTGGATCGAGGTGGCGCAGCGCAACTACACCCAAGCCGGGGTGGCGGTACGGCTGCAGCCCTTCATCGAGGACATGGCGGAAGCCTATGGTTGGGCGGATCTCGTGATCTGCCGCGCCGGCGCGCTGACCATCTCGGAACTCACCGCGGCCGGCGTGGGCGCGATCCTGGTGCCGTTTCCGGCCGCCACCGATGACCATCAAACGCGCAATGCGGCATTTCTGGTGTGCGAAGGCGCGGCGATCATGATCGCCGAGCGCGAACTCAGCGCCGAAGGTCTGGCCGCGCAGCTCGCGGCGCTGTGCAGCGGACGCGGCCGTCTGATCGCGATGGCCGAGCGCGCCCGCGCGCTGGCCAAACCGCGCGCGGCCCAGGAGCTGGCCGATGCCTGCGCCGAATTGGTCCGCGACGAGCGCAACGGAGTGGCGGCATGACGGCGAAGACGCCTCCGGCGGCGCGGCTGGCCGCACTGGTCACCCATAGCGCGCGCATGCGCCGTATCGAGACCATTCATTTCGTCGGCATTGGCGGCATCGGCATGGGCGGCATCGCCGAAGTGCTGCTCAATCTGGGCTACCGCGTGCAGGGCTCGGATCTGAAGGCCAATGCCATCACCGAGCGACTCAGCGCGCTGGGCGCGACCATCCGCATCGGCCACAAGGCCGCAAATGCCGATCGCGCCGATGTGGTGGTGGTCTCCAGCGCCGTCGCAGCCGACAACCCGGAGGTGCAGGCCGCGCTCGCGCGGCGCGTGCCGGTCGTGCCGCGCGCCGAAATGCTCGGCGAGCTCATGCGTTTTCGCGAATCGATCGCCGTCGCGGGTACGCACGGCAAGACCACGACCACGAGCCTGATCGCCAGCGTGCTGGCCGAAGGCGGCGAGGATCCGACCTTCGTCATCGGCGGCTGCCTCAAGAGTGCGGGCAGCAACGCGCGGCTCGGGGCTGGCCGCTATCTGGTGGCCGAGGCCGATGAGAGCGACGCCTCATTCCTGCATCTGCAGCCGGTGATCGCGGTCGTGACCAACATCGACAACGATCATCTCGGCACCCACGGCGGTGACTTTGCCAAGCTCGCGCGCAGCTTCTTCGAATTTCTGCACAACCTGCCGTTCTACGGCCTCGCGGTGCTGTGCGGCGATGATGAGCAGCTGCAAAGCATGCTCGCGCGCATCGCCCGGCCATTCCTGACTTATGGCTTGCGCGAAGGCGTCGATGTGCGGGCCAGCGAGCTCGCGCGGGAGCGCGCGGGCACGCGCTTTCTGGTCACGCGGCCGGGGCGCGCACAGCCATTGCCGGTCATGCTCAACCTGCCGGGCACGCACAATGTCCGCAACGCGCTGGCCGCGATCGCCGTGGCGAGCGAGCTCGGCGTCGCCGACGAGGCGATCTGCCGCGCGCTGGCCGGTTTCCAGGGCATCGAGCGGCGCATGCAGTATATCGGCGAGGCGCAGATCCCTGGCGGCACGGTCAGCATCGTCGATGACTACGGGCACCATCCGACCGAAATCGCCGCGACGCTCGAGGCGTTGCACCAAGCCTGGCCCGCGCGCCGGCTGGTATTGGTATTCCAGCCTCATCGCTATACGCGCACCCGCGAGTTGCTGGACGATTTTGCCAACGTGCTGGCCTCAGTCGACGTGCTGTTCGTGACCGAGGTGTATGCGGCCGGCGAAGCGCCGATCAAGGGTGCGGATGGGCGCGCGATCTGCCGCGCGGTGCGCAGCCGCGGCAAGGTCGAGCCGGTGTTCGTCGAAAAGCTGGCGAATATTGCCGCGGCGCTCAGGGACGTGCTGCGCGCCGATGATGTGATCGTGACCATGGGCGCCGGCCACATCGGTGCGATCGCGCATGAACTGCCGGCGCAGCTGGCGCAGGCACGCACATGAACCTCAGTATCACGCCTGAATTCATGGCCCGAGTGCGCTGGCACGAGTCGATGTCGGCGCACACCTCCTGGCGCGCCGGCGGCCCGGCGGATATGTTGTTCCTGCCGCGGGACATCGAGGATCTGGCGGCATTCCTGCGCGCGCTGCCCGCCACTGTGCCGGTGTACTGGGTCGGACTCGGCAGCAACCTGCTGGTGCGTGAAGGCGGGATCCGCGGCGTGGTGGTGGCCACAGCGGGCGCGTTCACGCGCATCGAGCGCCGCTCACAGAGCCGGATTCACTGCCAGGCCAGCGTGCCGTGCGCGCGCATTGCGCGCGCCTGCGTGAACTGGGGACTGGCGCAGGCGGAATTCTTCGGGGGCATTCCGGGCACTTTTGGCGGCGCGCTGGCCATGAACGCCGGCGCATTCGGCGATGAAACCTGGCGCCATGTGCTGAGTGTCGAGACCATCGACCGCCACGGCCAGCGGCGCACGCGCACGGCGCAGGACTTCCACGTCGGCTATCGCCAGGTCGAGCCGGTCGACTCTGCTGCGCGCGCAGGCGCCGAGGAATGGTTCCTGTCCGCCGAGCTGCAATTCGAGCCGCGCACGGGTGAGCCGAGCAGCAGCGTGCGCTCGCTCACCGAGCGGCGCCGGCAGACCCAGCCTACGGGTCAGTGGAGCTGCGGCTCGGTGTTCAAGAATCCGCCCGGCGATCATGCCGCGCGATTGATCGAAGCGGCCGGACTCAAGGGTTATCGCATCGGCGATGCCGTGGTCTCGGAAAAACACGCGAATTTCATCATCAACGAGGGCCACGCGAGTGCCGCGGAGCTCGAGCAGTTGATCCGCCACGTGCAACACACGGTCGAGCGTGTGCACGGCGTTGCGCTCGAGACCGAGGTGCGCATCGTCGGCGAGAGTGGACCGGCCGGCGCGATCTGCGATGGAGATGCGCGCTGATGCGGTTGCAATACGATGCCAAGGCCTTTCACCGCGTGCAAGAGCCCGCACAGTTCGGGCGCGTGGCGGTGCTGTACGGCGGTTGCTCGAGCGAGCGCGAGATCTCATTGATCAGCGGCCAGGCGGTGCTCGCGGCACTGCAGCGCCGCGGCCTCAGTGCGAGCGGCTTCGATCCGGCCGAGCGAGCGTTGGCCGATCTGCTCGAGCTCAAGATCGATCGTGTCTGGATCGCATTGCACGGGCCCGGCGGTGAAGACGGTACGGTGCAGGGCGCACTGGAATTCCTCGGTATCCCTTACAGCGGCAGCGGTGTCATGGGCTCGGCCATCGGCATGGACAAGCTGCGCACTAAATGGCTGTGTGAGGCGGTCGGCGTGCCGACGGCGCAGTTCGTGGTGCTGCGCGAGGCACAGGATCTGGATACGGCGATCGAGCGGCTGGGTCTGCCATTGTTCGTCAAGCCCGGCTCGCAAGGCTCGAGCGTCGGCATGGCGCGCGTGGAGCGTGCGCAGGATCTCAAGGCAGCCTGGGACAACGCACTGCGCTTCGAACCGGTGGTATTTGCGGAGTCCTTGATTCCCGGCGCGGAATACACCGTGTCGATATTGCAGGGTCAGGCGCTGCCGTCGATCCGCATCGAGACCCCGCGCAGCTTCTACGACTACGAGGCGAAGTATCTGCGCGATGACACGCGCTACTTCTGTCCCTCCGGGCTGTCGGCGCCGGCTGAAGAGCACCTGGGCCGGCTCGCGCTCGCCGCCTACGAGGCCTGCGGCGCGGAAGGCTGGGGTCGCGCCGACTTCATGCTGGATCGCACCGGGCGGCCGCTGCTGCTAGAAATCAACACCGTGCCCGGGATGACCGATCACAGTCTGGTGCCAATGGCCGCGCGCACCGCCGGCATCGATTTCGAGGAGCTGGTGTGGCGCGTGCTCGAGACCAGCTTCACGCGCACCGCGCGCCCGCGAGTACCTTGATGCTCATCCGCAAACGCAACAACCGCCGCAGCGCGCCACGAGCGCGCCGCTTCAGACTACCGTCATTGAATTGGCAGCGCATCGGCTTGAGTCTGGCCGGGATTGCCGTGACGGCGCTGGCCTTCGCCGCGCTCGGTTGGTTGCTCGATCAACCGATCCAGCGCGTGATCGTCACCGGTCGACTGCAGCGCGTGTCGGCGCTCGATGTCGAACAGGTGGTGCGCGCTCACCTCAAGGGCGCCGGCCTCGTGAGCGTGAATCTCGAGCTGATCAGCACCGGCCTGCGCAAGTTGCCGTGGGTCGACAGCGCCGCGGTGCAGCGCAGCTGGCCGCGCGGCCTCAGGATCGAGATCGTCGAGCAGGCCGCGGTTGCGCGCTGGAACGATACCGGTCTGGTCAACTCGCGCGGGCAACTTTTCATGAGCGAAGCGCATTTCGTACCACCCGAATTGCCGCAGCTCGCAGGTCCCGCCGGTTCCGAATCGGAAGTGACGGCGCGCTACCTCGCGACCCAGGGCCGACTGACCGAGGTGGGCTTGCGGCTGGTGGCCCTCGCGCTCGATGCGCGCGGGGCGTTGAACATCACGCTCGACAACGGTGTGCAGGTGCGGCTCGGGCGGCAGCAGATCGATGCGCGCTTCGAGCGCTTCATGCTGGTGGCCGCCAAGCTCGTGAGCCAGCGCGCCGCGGACATCGCCTATGTCGACATGCGCTACAGCAACGGCTTCGCCGTGGGCTGGAAGGGCAGCGGCGGTCACCTGGCGCAACGCGCGGGGGCCGAAGGGGCGCACGTCAATGGTTAAGAAAGCGGACAAAGACGTGATCGTCGGCCTGGACATCGGTACCTCCAAAGTACTCGCGCTGGTCGGCGAGATCACCGCGGACGGATCAATTGAAGTGATCGGCATGGGCAGCCAGCCCTCGCGCGGCCTCAAGAAAGGCGTGGTGGTCAACATCGAATCCACCGTGCAGTCCATCCAGCGCGCGGTCGAGGAAGCCGAGCTCATGGCCGACTGCGAGATCAATGCGGTCTATGCCGGCATCGCCGGCAGCCACGTGCGCAGTCTCAATTCCCACGGCGTCGTGGCGATCCGCGACCGCGAGGTCACATATGGTGATGTCGAGCACGTGATCGATGCGGCCAAGGCGGTCGCGATTCCAGCCGACCAGCGCATTTTGCACGTGCTGCCGCAGGAGTTTCTGATCGACGGACAGGAAGGTATCCGCGATCCGATCGGCATGTCGGGCGTGCGGCTCGAGGCCAAGGTGCACATCGTCACGGGCGCCGACAGTGCCGCGCAGAATATCATCAAGTGCGTGCAGCGCTGCGGTCTGGTGGTCGAGGACGTGGTGCTCGAGCAGCTTGCCTCGAGTTTCGCGGTGCTGACCGATGATGAGAAGGAACTCGGCGTATGCCTGGTGGATGTGGGCGGGGGCACCACCGATATCGCGGTGTTCTCGGGTGGCGCAATCCGCCACACCGCAGTGATTCCGATCGCCGGCGATCAGGTCACCAACGATATCGCGGTCTCTATGCGCACCCCGACGCAGTACGCTGAGGACATCAAGATCCGCTACGCCTGCGCGCTCTCGCAGCTGGCCAATCCCGACGAGAGCATCGAGGTGCCGAGCGTTGGCGATCGGCCCGCGCGCCGGCTCGCGCGCCAGACGCTGGCCGAGGTCGTCGAGCCGCGTTATGAGGAGCTGTTCAACCTGATTCGCGAGGAGCTGCGGCGCAGCGGCTTCGAGGAAGTGATCGCCGCCGGTATCGTGCTGACCGGCGGCAGCGCGCGCATGGAAGGGGCGATCGAGCTGGCCGAGGAGATCTTCCACGTGCCGGTTCGGCTCGGCCTGCCGGGCCGAGTCAAGGGACTGTCCGACGTGGTGCGCAATCCCATCTATTCCACCGGCGTCGGGCTGCTGCTCTACGCGCGCGAGAACGCTGCGCCGGCGTCGCGCTCCGCGGCGCTGACCGGCAACGTCGCCGGCGCACTGGGGCGCATGAAAAGCTGGTTGAAAGGCAATTTCTGATTTACCGACCGGGCAAACCGTAAGGAGCTGACTGACATGTTCGAACTGATGGACGCATACAGCCAAAGCGCTGTAATCAAGGTGATAGGCGTGGGAGGCGGCGGTGGCAACGCGCTCTCTCACATGGTGACGAGCGGGATTGAAGGCGTGGATTTTATTTGCATCAACACCGATTCACAGGCCCTCAAGGCATCGAAGATCAAGACCTCGCTGCAGATCGGGGCCAACATCACCAAGGGACTCGGCGCGGGCGCCGATCCTGAGATCGGCCGGCAGGCGGCGATGGAAGATCGCGATCGCATCATCGAGCTGATCGAGGGCTGCGACATGCTGTTCATCACCGCCGGCATGGGCGGGGGCACCGGCACCGGCGCGGCGCCCGTCGTGGCGCAGATCGCGCGCGAGCTCGGGATACTCACGGTGGCGGTCGTGACCAAGCCGTTTCAGATGGAGGGCAGCAAGCGTGCCATGGTGGCCGATCATGGGATCGCCGAGTTGACCAAGAACGTCGATTCGCTGATTACGATTCCAAACCAGAAATTGCTCACGGTGCTCGGGGCGTCAACCACGCTGCTCGATGCCTTCAAGGCCGCGAACCAGGTGCTGCAGGGGGCGGTGCAGGGGATCGCCGAGCTGATCACGCGCCCAGGCCTGATCAATGTCGATTTCGCCGACGTACGCACCGTCATGAGCGAGACCGGCATGGCCATGATGGGCAGCGGCGCGGCAGGCGGTGAGAACCGTGCGCGTCAGGCGGCGGAGGCTGCAGTGTCCTCACCACTGCTCGAAGACATCAATCTCGCGGGGGCACACGGCATTCTCGTCAATGTGACCGCGGGACTGGATCTGTCGATCGGCGAGTTCGAAGAAGTCGGCAATATCGTCAAGGAGTACGCCTCCGAGGATGCGACCGTTGTGGTCGGCACGGTCATCGACCCCGAGATGTCCAATCAGATCCGGGTCACCGTGGTGGCAACCGGGCTGGGCGGCACGGTCACCGCGCCGCGTGGCCGCGGCGAAGTTGCGCGGGAAGTGCTGGCCGAGCGGGCAAGCCCGATCGGACGTGAAGCGCTATCGCGTGGCGAGGCCATGGCGCTGCGCGAGTCGGTGAGTTCGCGCGCGGAACAGACGGCGCTGCGTGCAGCCAAAGCGCGCGGGCCGATGAGCGCGAGCGACTACTCCGCGCTCGACAAGCCGACCATCGTGCGTCAGCGCGCTGTAGGCGATGGCCTACGCGTAGAAGCGGATGCGGAGGAACTGCTGGACATTCCGGCGTTTCTGCGGCGTCAGGCTGATTAAACGTTGTCAAACAGCCGTGGCGGGCGAGGCGTCGGGCCCGCCGCTGTGATACCGTAATGGCCCGTGTTTGGAAGCGGCACTAGCCGCTGGTGCTTAACGTAATACGTCTTGGGTTCAAGCTTATGGTCGGCCAAAGAACGCTGCGCACTTCGATTCGAGCCACTGGCGTGGGACTGCATACGGGCAAGAAGGTCATGATGACACTCAAGCCCGCACCCGCCGATTCCGGCATCTGCTTCCGCCGTGTTGATCTGCCGCAACCGGTGGACATTCCGGCACGCGCCGAGAATGTCGGTGAGACCACGCTCGGTACCACGCTGGTCCATGGTGCGGCCCGCATCTCGACGGTGGAGCATTTGCTTTCCGCTTTCGCGGGCCTCGGCATAGACAATGCCCTGGTTGAAGTCACTGCGGGTGAAGTGCCGATCATGGATGGCAGCGCCGGCCCGTTCGTGTTTCTGCTGCAGTCTGCCGGCATCGAGGAGCAGGCCGCGCCGAAGCGCTTCATCCGGGTCAAGAAGACGGTGCAGGTCGAAGACGGCGACAAATGGGCGCGCTTTGACCCGTTCGAAGGCTTCAAGGTCAATTTCGAGATCGAATTCGATCATCCGATATTCAAGCGCCGCCTGCAGCGCGCCTCGATGGATTTCTCGACCACCTCGTTCCTCAAGGAGATCAGTCGCGCGCGCACCTTTGGCTTCATGCGCGATCTCGAGACCTTGCGTGCGCACAATCTGGCGCTGGGTGGAACACTTGAGAACGCCATCGTGCTCGATGACGTCGGTGTCATGAACGAAGACGGTCTGCGGTACGAGGACGAGTTCGTCAAGCACAAGATCCTGGATGCTATCGGCGATCTATATCTGCTCGGCCACAGCCTGATCGGCGAATTCAGCGGCCACAAATCCGGTCACGGCCTCAACAATGCGCTGTTGCGTGCGCTGCTGAAGGATCCGGAGGCCTGGGAGGAAGTGGTGTTCGAGCGTTCCGAGCAGGCGCCAATTTCCTATGTGCCGGCCCATTCGAGCCATTCGGGCGCGCCGACGGCGTTGGCCTCCTGAGCATCAGGCCATCGACACCCGCACGCGGGTGTGCCGCACTGCGGCATCGCGGGCCGTGATTTGAGGTTCGAGCGCGGCCACGGCATAGCGCAGGCGCGCGCACCATGCCGGGGAATCAGCCAGGACCACCAGTTCGGGGCCTTTCGGGACGACATTGACGATGTGCGGTGCGAGTTCAGGCGGCACGATAACGCGCAGCCACTCGGACCAGGACTGCTGCTCGGGAATCCGCGCTGCGAGCTCCCTAAAGGCCGGCCGACGCAGCAGTAAGTCATTGATTGACGCTGGCATTTTACGGAATCCGGCCTTTGAGGGGCTATTTCGTGCTTGAGTCTTCTTGTCAGCAGGGGGCTTCTTGGGCATAGTCGGGCGCACCGATCGAGGGCAAACCCCGGCGGGCAGGGAAGTTAAGCCACGGATTCGCGGCGCCGAGGTCATGCATTTGTAGTCGACGTGCGCGCGTTTTTTGCGTGCTCGTCGGCAAGCGTGCCTTACCGGCGTTATTTGGACGGGGCTGGAGCGACCATATGAATGTCATTTTCTTCTCGCGCAGCAAGGGTAGCACCCGCCAATTCGACCTATCCCATCCGATCACCCTCACAGTGGTCAGTATTCTAGGCTTGAGTCTGCTCGCGAGCACCTTTGCCGCTGGACTCACGCTCGGCCAGCGCGGCGTGGCGCGCATGGCGCTGCTGAGCCCGACCGCGGCGCTGCGCGCCGAACAGCAGCAAATCGGCGCCCTGCGGGCGCAGGTGCAGGACAAGGTCGATGCGCTCGCGATGCGGCTGGGCTCGATCAACGCCAGCCTCATCCGCTTGAATGCGCTCGGCAAGCAGCTCACGCAGATGGCCAATATCAACAGCCGCGAATTTGATTTCGACCACGATCCGCCCCAGGGCGGCTCGGATTCAGACGGTGTCGGCCGCGGCGCCCAGGTGGCGGACGTCACGGCCATGATCGATGACTTGAGCCGGCGCATCGATTCGCGCAGCGCGCAGTTCGCCTCGCTCGAGAATGTCATCTTAGGCAGGCAGTTGTCGGCGCAGATCAAGCCGTCGGGCCGACCGGTACGCGAGGGCTATATCTCTTCTTACTTCGGCGAGCGCATGGACCCCTTCAATGGCGAACAGGCCATGCACAAGGGAGTGGATTTCGCGACCGATGCCGGCGCCGACGTGCTCGCCGTGGCCTCCGGCATCGTGATCTGGTCCGGACCGCGCGAGGGTTACGGCAACCTGATCGAGATCAATCACGGCAACGGCTACAGCACGCGCTACGGCCACAACGCCGAGACACTGGTCACGGTCGGGGATACCGTGCAGCGCGGGCAGGCGGTCGCGGTCGTCGGCTCCAGCGGCCGCTCGACCGGGCCGCACGTGCATTTTGAAGTGCTCAGGGACGGCACGCAGATCGATCCCATGGCCTACGTCGGACACTAGCAGCGACGCCAGAACGACTACTTCGGCGCGCGGTCTACCCTTACAATAGTCAGTTCGCGTCCCGCGCGCTGTCCCCAAGCCGCTGACGCGGCTCATTTTTTTCCGAAGGATTGCTTGTGTTACAGGCGCTGACCCGCGTATTCGGGAGCCGCAACGATCGGCTCATCAAGTCTTTTGGCCGCATGGTCCGCGACGCGGCGGCCCATGAAAGCGCGCTGCAAGGGCTGTCGAATGAGGCGCTGCGCGACAGGACCGCACAGTTCCGTGAGCGGCTCAAGCAGGGTGCGTCGGTCGATCAGCTGCTGCCGGAGGCTTTTGCAGTCGTGCGGGAGGCCGCCCGCCGGACGCTGCGGCTGCGGCACTTCGACGTGCAGCTGATCGGGGGCATCGCGCTTCATCAGGGCAAGATCTCCGAGATGCGCACCGGCGAGGGCAAGACGCTGATGTCGACGCTGCCGGCCTATTTGAATGCGCTGCCCGGCGAGGGCGTGCACCTGGTGACGGTCAACGAGTATCTGGCGCAGCGCGACGCGGATTGGATGGGCCCGATCTACCGCTTCCTGGGTTTGACCGTGGGCGTTATAAAAAACGCGCAGGATTCGGCGGAGAAGCGCGCCGCCTACGCCTGCGACATCACCTACGGCACCAACAACGAGTTCGGTTTCGATTATCTGCGCGACAACCTCGCTTTCCGGCTCGAGGACCGGGTGCAGCGCTCGCTTAGCTTTGCGATCGTCGATGAGGTCGATTCGATCCTGATCGATGAGGCGCGCACGCCGCTGATCATTTCGGGTCCGGCCGAGGAGAGCACCGAGGTCTATGTTCGCATCAATGAACTGGTGCCGCGGCTCACTCGCCAGGAGACCCAGGGGCCGCAGGAGACCGAGGAAGGCCCCGGCGATTTCTCGGTCGACGAGAAGGGCAAGCAAGTGCACCTGACCGAGGCCGGCCATGAGCGCGTCGAACAACTGATGCTCGAAGCCGGCCTGCTGCGCGAAGGCGAGAGCCTGTACGAAACGGCCAATATCCGCCTGATGCATCATCTGAACGCGGCGCTGCGCGCGCACGCGATCTACAAGCGCGATGTCGAGTACATCGTGCGCGGCGGCGAGGTCATCATCGTCGATGAATTCACGGGCCGGACCATGCCCGGACGGCGCTGGTCCGATGGCCTGCATCAGGCGATCGAGGCCAAAGAGCAGGTGCGCGTGCGCGAGGAGAACCAGACGGTCGCCTCGATCACGTTCCAGAACTATTTCCGGCTGTACAAGAAGCTCGCCGGCATGACCGGCACTGCCGACACCGAGGCGCCCGAGTTCCTGCAGATCTACGGGCTCGAAGTGGTCGTGATTCCGACCCACCGGCCCATGATCCGCAAGGATCATGCGGATTTCGTGTATCTGACGCAGAAGGACAAATTCGAAGCGATCATCGATGACATCAAGGATTGCGTGCAGCGCTCGCAGCCGGTGCTGGTCGGCACGACCTCGATCGAGACCTCGGAGTTCCTTTCCGGCCTGATGACCAAGCAGGGCTTCGCGCATCAGGTGCTCAACGCCAAACAGCACGAGCGCGAGGCCCACGTGATTGCGCAGGCCGGGCGCCCGGGCACCGTGACCATCGCCACCAACATGGCCGGCCGCGGCACCGACATCGTGCTCGGCGGCAATCTGGAGGCCGAACTCGCCGGCCTGGGCGATGCCTCCGCTGCCGCTGAGGCCGCGGGCACTGCGGTCGCGGCGCCCGGTGGCGCGGCGCCCGGTGGCGCGCTCGAGGCGCAGCGCGAGGCCGCGCGCGCGGCCTGGCAAACGCGCCACGATCAGGTCATCGGCGCCGGCGGTCTGCATATCATCGGCACCGAACGCCACGAATCGCGGCGCATCGACAATCAGCTGCGCGGGCGTTCGGGCCGCCAGGGCGATCCCGGCTCGAGCCGCTTCTACCTGTCGATGGAAGACAACCTGATGCGCATCTTCGGTGATCCGAACCGCACCAAGAAGCTGTTGCAGTTCGCCGGCATGAAGGAAGGCGAGGTCATCGAGAGCGGCATGCTCACGCGTCAGATCGAGAAGGCCCAGCGCAAGGTCGAGTCGCACAATTTCGACCAGCGCAAGACGCTGCTGACTTTCGACGATGTCGCGAACGATCAGCGCAAGGTCATCTATCAGCAGCGCACCGAGATTCTCGGCACCGCCGATATGAGCGTGGCTATCACGGAGATGTTCGAGGATGCTGCCGCCGGCCTGTTCGATGAGTTCGTGGTACCCAACAGTGTGCCGCAGGATTGGAATCTCGAGGGCCTGCAGGAAGCCTTGCGCCGCGACTTCAACCTGGATCTGGATCTCAAGGCGTGGCTGGCGGCCGAGCCGGAGCTCGAACAGGCCCCGTTGCGCGCGCGCGTGCTGGAGGCGGTGCGCAGCGCCTACCAGCAAAAGGTGGAGCGCACCGGCGCGCCGATCATGCGCTACGTCGAGCGCGACGTGGTGCTGCGCACGCTCGATCAGCATTGGCGCGATCACCTCGCGGCCATGGATTACCTGCGACAGGGCATACATCTGCGCGGCTACGCCCAAAAGGATTATCGCTTCGAGTACAAGCGTGAGGCCTACGAGCTGTTCTCGGCCATGCTCGGCCGCGTCAAATTCGATACCGTCTCGACGCTGACCAAGATCGAAGTGCGCACCCAGGAGCAGATCGACCGCGAGGAAGCCGAGCGGCGCGATCGGCTCATGCGCGCGCTGCAGGCCCAGCACGCCGAAGCCCACTCTTTGCTGGGTATGCCTGAACCTGAGGCGGGTCCCGGGCCGAGCGCGGGGCAGCCGCTCGCCGGCATTGCCGCCGGCGCGCCCGGCGAGACCGTGGCGCCTTTCGTGCGCTCGGATCGCAAGGTGGGACGCAATGAGCCCTGTCCGTGCGGCTCGGGCAGGAAGTACAAGCACTGCCACGGCACGCTGGCCGGCAATCAATGAGCGAGCCGGTGCGCGTGGTCGCGGCGGTGCTGTTCGATTCGGCCGGACGGGTACTGATCGCGCAGCGGCCAGAAGGCAAGCACATGGCGGGCTACTGGGAATTCCCCGGCGGCAAGCTCGATGCGTATGAGGCGCCCGAGCAGGCGCTGCGTCGCGAGCTGCGCGAGGAATTGGGCATCGAGTTGCGCCGTTGTCATCCGCTGCTGCAGTTGCGGCATCATTACGCGGATCGCGTGGTGGAGCTCGAGGTGTTCGTCGTCGATGAGTCTCGCGGCGAGCCCTCAGGTCTCGAGGGCCAGGCGCTCAAATGGGTGAGCGTTGCAGAGCTGTCGCAGGAACAGCTGTTGCCGGCCGACCGCCCGATCGTTGAGGCTCTTAATGCTTATGAGGGGATTGCACATGGCGCAGGACACCGGACTGCCGGACATTCAGCTCGATAGCGCCGGGCTGTATCGCGAGGATATTTTCACGGACCGCAAGGCGGGTACGATCCGCCGGCTGATCCCCGTGACGCCCGATGGCAGCACCGATGCGAGCCGGGCCGTACTGTTCTCGGGCCAGACTCAGCTGCTGACGCCGAACGGGGTGCTGCCGCTGGGCTTCGAGATCGAGGCGGCCTCGTTGCAGGATGCGATTGCCAAGTTTCCGGGCGCGGTCAAGGAGGCGCTCGAGCAGGCGATTGAAGAGGCGCGCGAGTTCCGGCGCGAGAGCTCCTCGCGCATCGTGGTGCCGGATGTCGCCGGCGGCATGGGCGGTGCCGGTCCGCTGCCCGGTGGCGGCAAAATCAAGCTCTGAACCGCGGGCTAATCCTCGCGCGGCGCATCGCCGTTGCGGGCGTTGTCGTCGCTGAACTCCGGCCCCTTGCCGGCAATGGCGCGCTGCTCACTGAGCCACGCGCCCAGGTCGATCAGCCGGCAGCGTTCACTGCAAAACGGACGGTACGGAAACTTATCCGACCATTCTATGTAGCGTTTGCAGGTGGGGCAGCGCAACCGCTTAGGCCTCGCGCGCTCAGGTGCAGCAGATCAGCGTGAACGGCACATCCGCTTCGGCCTGAGTGGAGCGCTGCTCGATGCCGTGCCATTCCAGGAAGCGCATGTTGCAGCGATAGTGGCTGCCGCTGATCTCCGGAAACAATGCGAACTCGGGCGGCAGGCTGATGCGCAGCAGCTGATACGGAGTTTCCCGATCGAAGGTGACGTTGAACACTCCGCCGACGGCGAGTTCCTCGCGCGTGCGGCCGTTTTGGCGCGTCAACCACAGCAGTTCGGCCACCGAGTCGCACAGCGGGCGCAACAATGTCAGCCAGCGGGCAAACGCCTCGATGCGGCTCTCAGCCGGTTGGTTGAGCCAGAAGAAATAATCCGGCAGGTCGAACTCACAGGTGCCGCCGGGAATGGCGCTGCGGTGCTTGATCGCGGCCAGGAACGCCGAATCCCGCAGCGGCTGCAGCCATGAGCCGCCGACCCCGGCGAGCTCGGAGCGCAGCCGGACCAGGTTGCTCATCAGCGCGCGCAAGCGCGCGGCGTCGATTCCGGCCCGATTCTGGAATTCATTGAGCAGCGCTAAGTGGCGCTCGAGCTCCTTGAGCACATCGCTGCGCATATCGCCACGGGTCAGGATGGCGAGGATGTCGAGCAGGCTGTCTACCGCGGCACGGCTGCCCCACGGGGTGCCCCTTTCATTGTGGTAGAGCGCCTGGCTGTAGAGGAAGTCGAGGCGCAGAAAAGTCCGCATCCGCTCATTCAGCGGCTGCTCGAACATCGAGCCTTCCAAGGCGGACTCGGGTGTGGTGGCGGGTTCGGCCATTGAGCTATTGTGCTTGAGGCCCGACACGCACGTAAACGCCCTTGCTCACAAGGCGTCCGGCGAGGCGCCGAGCTTGAGGTATTGCGCGTGCAGCGCGGCGACTTGCGGGCCGAGCGCGGCGAGGTCGCCGTCGTTGACGATGACATCGTCGGCGGCCAGGAGCCGGGCCGCCCGGCTCGCCTGCGCGTCGAGCATCGCCCGCGCTTCAGGCTCGCTGAATCCATCGCGCGCGCGCAGGCGGGCCCACTGCAGGCTCTCCGGGCAGTCGACCACCAATACCCGGTCGTAGCGGCCGAACGCGCCAGTCTCGACAAGAAGCGGAATGACGTGGAGTTGATAAGGCCCGTTCGCCTGCGATGCCAGCTGCTCCGTGCGCGCCCGGATCGCCGGATGCAGCAAGGCTTCGAGTGCGCGCCGCAGGCTGGCATCCTCGAACACCATGCGGCGCAGCGCAGATCGGTCCAAGTGCCCATCGGGGCGGCGAATCCGCGGTCCGAAGCGGTCGAACAGCTGCGCCAGCAGCGCGGTGCCCGGGGCGACCACCTCGCGCGCGATGATGTCCGCATCCAGGACCGGGACGCCGTGGGCGGCGAACAGATCCGAGACCGTGGTTTTGCCGCTGGCAATGCCGCCGGTCAGCCCGATGCGCCGGGGCGCGGAGCCGGGGGCATTCATCCGCCGGGCGCGCTGTAGAGGCCGAGGTAGCGCCCGACGAGCTGAGGACCCCACATCAGCGCGAGCCAGCCGGCCGCCGCGAGGAACGGTCCAAACGGAATCGGCGTACCGCGCTGGTGGCGTCGCACGGCGATCAGCGCGATGCCCACCAAGGCTCCGACCAGCGCGGCGAGCAGCACGATCGGCAGCAGCATGCGCCAGCCGAGCCAGGCGCCAAGGGCCGCGAGCAGTTTGAAGTCGCCATAGCCCATGCCTTCTTTTCCAGTCAGCAGCCGAAAGGCATGATAGACCGCCCAGAGCGAGAGATAGCCCAGGGCCGCCCCAGCGATGGCGCTGACCGGGTCGACGGGCAGGCTGTGGCCAAGGGAGACCCAGCCCGTGAGGCTCGCCAGCAGCCCGAGCCACAGCAAGGGCAGCGTCAGGGAGTCGGGCAGCAGCTGATGATCCAGATCGATGCAGGTCAGGGCGATCAGGAACCAGGTCATGAGCATTGCGCAGGCGGCGCAAGCGTCATAGCCGAACCTCCAGGCCACCATCGCGGTCAGTACGCCGCACAGCGCCTCGACTGCCGGGTAGCGCGCGCTGATCCGGGCCTGGCAATTCGCGCAGCGAGCGCGCAGGGCCAGGTAGCTCAGCAGCGGGATGTTATGGTTTGCCTTGATGGGCGCCTGGCAGGCCGGGCAGGTCGAGCGCGGCACGACCAGATTGAAGGGCGTTGGATGGGCTCCAGGCACATCGCTCGCTGGCCCGGTCGCGGGGTTGAGCTCGGCGCAATCGGCACGCCATTGCCGATCCAGCATGACCGGCAGCCGATAGATCACGACGTTGAGAAAACTGCCGACCATCAGCCCTAAGACCAGCGCGCACGTGATCAGCGCGGCCGGCGATTGGGCCAGGAGCTGCTGCACGCGATCAGACGACGGAGCCGAGCTTGAAGATCGGCAGGTACATCGCGATCACCAGACCGCCCACGAGCACGCCCAGAATCAACATGATCAGCGGCTCGAGCAGGCTCGACATGCTATCGACCGCGGCATCGACGTCTTCCTCGTAGAAGGTCGCGACCTTAGCCGCCATGGTATCGAGTGAGCCCGATTCCTCGCCGACTGCGATCATCTGCACGACCATGTTGGGAAACAGGCCGGTGTTTTCCATCGCGCGTTGCAGACGCTGGCCGGTGGCCACCTCATCGCGCATTTTCATCACCCCATCCTCATAGACGATGTTGCCGCAGGCGCCGGCGACCGACTCGAGGGCCTCGACCAGGGGTACGCCGGCGGCGAACATGGTCGAGAGCGTGCGCGCGTAGCGCGCGATCGCGGCCTTGTTCAGGATCGGGCCGATGATCGGCATTTTGAGAATGGCGCGGTCCAGGAAGTGCCGCATTTTGCGCGACCGCTTCTTGAAGTAGAAGAAAACCCAGCCGGCCGCACCCAGGACGATCGCAATGAACACGCCTTCCGACTGGACGAACTTGGACAGGTTGATGACCATCTGCGTAAAGGCCGGCAGATCGGCACCGAAGCCCTTGAACAGATCTTCGAACTGTGGAATCACGAATACCAACAGAATCACGGTCACAATCACCGCAACCACGAGCACCGCCGCTGGGTAGAACAGCGCCTTCTTGACCTTTTTCTTGACCGCCTCGCTCTTTTCCTTATAGGTCGCGACCTTTTCGAGCAACCCCTCGAGCGCGCCCGCCTGCTCGCCCGCCTCCACCAGGTTGACGAACAGATCGTCGAAATACAGCGGATGCTTGGCCAGCGCCTCGTGCAAGGAAGTACCGCCCTCGACATCCGACTTGATCTCGAGCACCAGCTTTTGCATGGCCGGTTTGTCGTGGCCCGAGCCAATGATCTCGAACGCCTGGACCAGGGGTATGCCGGCGCCGAGCATGGTCGCGAGCTGACGGGCGAAGATCGCGATATCTTCGGCTTTGACCCGGCCCGCGGACTTGAAGGCCTGCGACTGCTTCTTGATGCGCGTGGCGACCACGCCCTGGCGGCGCAGCTCGCTCTTCAGCGCCAGCTCATTCTGCGCGACGCTGCGGCCCTTGATGCGTTGGCCCTTCTTGTCCATGCCTTCCCATTGGAAGGCCACGTCCCGTTTGATGCTGCGAATCGCACTGGTTGCTTGTGCCATGATTACTTCCCTGCTGACGAGATCATTCGATCGTCACGCTGTTGACTTCTTCGAGGCTCGTCAAACCATTTCTGACTTTTTCCAGGCCCGAGCGGCGCAGATCCCAGACGCCTTCTTTGGCAGCCTGTACAGCGATGTCCATGGCGTTACCGCCGGCCATGATGATGCGCTGGAGCTCTTCGGTGACTTCCATGACCTGGTAGATGCCGACGCGGCCCTTGTAGCCATCGGTGCAGCTGCTGCAGCCCTTGGGACCGTAAATCCTGATGCCGTGGACGATGTCGGCATCCTGAAAGCCCTCTTTGCGCAGCGCTTCAGCCGGGACATCGAGCGGCGTTTTGCACTGTGCGCACAGGCGCCGCGCCAAACGCTGGGCAATGACCAGACTCACGGAGGTGGCGATGGCATAAGGTTTGACGCCCATGTCGACCAGGCGCGTCAGGGTCTGCGGCGCATCATTGGTGTGCAAGGTTGAGAGCACCAAGTGGCCGGTTTGCGCGGCCTTGATCGCGATCTCGGCGGTTTCGAGGTCGCGGATTTCGCCGACCATGACCACGTCCGGGTCCTGGCGCAGGAACGCGCGCAGCGCCGACGCAAACGTCAGGCCGACCTTGTTGTTGACGTTGACCTGGTTGACGCCGGGCAGATTGATTTCCGCAGGATCCTCGGCGGTGGAAATGTTGGTGTCTTCGCGATTGAGAATATTCAGACCCGTGTACAGTGAGACGGTCTTGCCGCTGCCCGTAGGGCCGGTGACCAGAATCATGCCCTGGGGCTTGGCCAGGTGCTTCATGTACAGGTCTTTCTGGAAGCCCTCGTAACCCAACGCGTCGATGCCCAGCATCGCCTGCGACGGGTCGAGGATACGCAGCACGATTTTCTCGCCGTACAGCGTCGGGCAACTGCTGACGCGAAAATCGATCGCGCGGGTTTTGGACAGGCGCATCTTCATGCGGCCGTCCTGCGGCACTCGGCGCTCGGCGATGTCGAGCCGCGACATGACTTTCAGACGCGCGGCAATTTTTCCCGTGAGCTGAACCGGCGGCTGCGCGACCTCGCGCAACACACCGTCCATACGCAGCCGTACGCGGAAAATTTTCTCGTAGGGCTCGAAGTGGATATCCGAGGCGCCGCGGCGTATGGCGTCCAGTAACACTTTATTGACAAACCGAACGATGGGCGCGTCTTCGACATCGTCGCGGGCGACTTCGCCGCCGCCCTCATCGTCGCCGCCCGAGACTTCCAGCGATTCGAGATCGACGCCTTCCTCATCGCTGAGGTTGGGCATTGCGGTGTCGACCTGTTCGATGGCCTTGTCGAGCAGCTTCTGCAGTTTGTCGTCTTCGACCACGATGGCCTCGACGCCCAGGCCGCACTGGAACTTGATCTCATCGATGGCGTGCAGATTGGTCGGATCCGAGACCCCAAGAAACAACCGCTTGCCGCGTTTGAACAAGGGCAGCACGCGATG
>OBLT010000430.1_pt1 | contig 27765 bp, 28 predicted proteins | sample 1518721 | NCBI WGS metagenome assembly OBLT01 (sample SAMEA3539307, study PRJEB22396) | soil metagenome | biome: tundra; feature: field; material: soil | place: USA | collected 2010-05 | depth 0.15 m | reverse complement strand
CTGCGCCGGCTTGACCTGCGCCGGCTTGACCTGCGTGGGGCGCTGCTGATCACCATCGCGGTCACGCTCATCGTCTTCGCCGTCTCCCAGGGGGTCGTGCTCGGCTGGACCTCGCCGCTGGTCATCGCGGCCGCGGTGATCGCGGTCCTGGCCGCGGCCGGCTTCGTGAAGGCCGAGAGCAGGCACCCGGAACCGCTCATCCGGCTGTCCCTGCTGCACCGCCCGGGGCTGCGGGAGGGCACCACGCTGACGTTCCTGCTCGGCCTGTGGAACGGCGGCGAGATGCTCGTCCTGTCCCTGTACCTGCAGCAGGTTCTGCACGAATCGCCGCTGTTCACCGGCCTGGTCATCGCCCCGCAGGGCGTGGTCGGGTTCGCCATGGGCATGCTCGGCCCCCGGCTGGCGGGACGGATAGGGATCAAGCGGCTGCTGGTGGTGACCGCCGCCGCGACCGCGATCGGCTTCGGTGTCCTGACTCATCTGCCTGCGACCGGCTACAGCCCGGTCCTGTTCGTGGTCACGCTGATCGGCTTCGGCACGGCGGGCACCGCCATGGGGTCCACCGTGCTGGCCAGCCGCGGCATGGCGGACGCCGATCAGGGCCTGGTCGGCGGCATGATCAACACCAGCCGCCAGATTGGTGCCGCGGTCGGCGCCGCCCTGCTGCCGGCCGTGGCCCAGGGCGTCAGCGGCGGGATCGGGGTCTCCGGCGACCGCGTGGCGATGCTTACCGCTGCCCTGGCCGCGCTGGCCGCCACCGGCGTGGCCTGGCGCGCCGTCCACCCGGCCCCGGTCCGTGCGGCCGGCTGAGGTCCCGCCTCCAGCCGCAATTTTGGCCGAACGATCCGTGCTGCTCCTGCCACCTCCACCTGCCCCATAGGGGCCCTTGGGGCACGATGGGCAGGTGCCACTATTCAGCTTTGAGGGTCGCGCGCCGCAGGTCAGCCCGCAGGCGTGGATCGCGCCCACGGCCACCCTGGGCGGGGACGTGCGGGTGGAGGCCGAAGCGTCGGTCTGGTACGGGGCCGTGCTGGCATCCACCCGGTTAGCCCCGCGGACCGCTGACCCGCCGGCGCTCTGACTGGTAGCGTCGGCCACGGGAGTCAAGGGGGGCTCCCGCTCGCCAATGACGGCAGGAGAAAAGACCATGGCCTCTCAGCTCAATCCTTACCTCAACTTCAACGGTAACGCCCGCCAGGCACTGGAGTTCTACGCCAGCGTGTTCGGCGGCAACCCTAACCTCAGCACGTTCGCCGACTTCGGCGCGGCCGGCACGCCCGACGCCGACCGGATCATGCACGGCATGCTCCAGACCGACGCCGGCTACACGATCATGGCCGCCGACGTCACCAGCGAGATGGAGTTCCACCCGATGGCCGGGTTCTCGGTGAGCCTCAGCGGCGACGACGGCGACGCGCTGCACGGGTACTGGGAGCAGCTGTCCGCCAGCGGGACCACCACGATGCCGCTGGCCACGCAGGCCTGGGGCGATGAGTTCGGCATGTGCGTCGACTCCTTCGGCGTCTCCTGGCTGGTCAACATCTCCTCGCCGCAGGTCTAGCCCGTCCCGCCTGACTCCGCGATATGCGCCCGGATGACGGAGGCGAAGTCGGGGTCAGGCGTCAGCCCTAGCCGGGTGGCCCGCTCGGCCCGGATCCGGGCGGGCCAGCTCGATACGATCCGGGCCACCGAACCCGCTGGGTTCCAGTCGATAAGCTTGCTCACCTGCGGCCCGGCCACCTCAGCCAGCGCCGCGGCCATGTCCGCCACGCTGACGGTGAGGGCGGGCATGGTGACCGCGGTGCGGCCGCCCCAGGCCTGGCCGGATGAGGTGGCGGCGCACCGCAGCGCGGCGATGGCCTTGGCCGGCGAGGCGAGCGCGACCTCGGTGCCCGGGTCGACCGGGCAGGTCGCCCGCTGCCCCGCGAGCGGCTCCCTGATGATGCCGGACAAGAAGCCCGACGCCGCGGCGTTGGGACGTCCTGGCCGGACGCTGACGGTCATCAGCCGCACGGCCCGTCCGTCCAGGAAGCCCTTCCTGGTGTAGTCGGCCAGCAGCTGCTCGCCGATGAACTTCTGCGTGCCGTAGCTGGTCTGCGGGTTGGGCAGGGTGTGGTCGTCGATGACCGGGGGGAGCGGGTGCTCGCCGGAGGCACCGAAGACGGCCAGCGAACTGGCGAACACCACCACCGGGCTCGTGCCCAGCCCGCGGCCGCACGCGAGCAGTGCCTCGGTGGCGCGCAGGTTGGCCCGCAGGCCCAGGTCGAAGTCCGCCTCGCACTCCCCGCTGACCGCCGCGGCCAGATGGAAGATCACCCCGGCTCCGGCGAGCACGCCGCCCGTGCCTTCTGCCATCCCGGGGGCAGGTTCGAGCAACTCCGCCAGCTCGCCGCGGATCGCCGTCACCCGCGGGTCCGCGGCCAGGTCGGGCGGCACCGCGGCCTGGTCGATGAGGGTCAGCCGGGACAGCGGCTGCGCGCCGTTGCCCGCCACGTCCAGCGAGCCGGCCGCCAGCAGCTCCCGGGCCAGCCGGGAGCCCAGGAAGCCAGCGCCGCCGGTGATCACGATGTTGACCATGGCGCCTCCATCGGTCGGCCCTTCGGCCGGCTGGGCCCTACGCGCTACCGTAGGCCGTATCGAGTTGAGTCGGCCGCGCCGTCAGGGGGATTCTGCCATGGACAAGGATCTAGCCGAGCAGGTCGTCGACATCGCCCAGCGCGTGGTCGCCAGCGGGGCGATCTCCGCGAACGGGCACGGCAACGTGAGCGTCCGGGTGCCCGCGGCGCAGGAGATGTACTTCACCGCGGGACCGTCACTGCGCCAGCACCCCGCCTCGGCGGTGGTCCGGATCGGGCTGGACGGAACCCTGATCGAGGGGGAGCTGCCGCCCATCCAGGGCGCCGTGGTGGCCATGCACACGGCCATGTACGCCGATTACCCCGACGTGGGCTGCGTGCTGCATACCCACTCGCCGTACGCCACCGCCTACGCGGTGGCCCGCCGGCCGATCGGATGCTGGGTCGAGGCCCTGGCCATGTTCGGCCTGGCGGCCGGCGTTCCGGTGGCAGGCTATGGGCCGCGCGGCTCGGCGCAGGCGATCGCCGGCATCAGGGCCGCGATCACTCCGGGCGTGCCCGCGGTGCTGCTGGCCAACCACGGCGTGCTGGTGTTCCACCGCACCCCCGAGCTGGCCATCATGGTCGGCGGAGTCGTCGAGGAGGCTGCGCAGGCCGGCCTCAACGCGGCCGGGCTGGGCGGCCCGGTCGAGATCCCGGCGGAGCTTCGCGCCGCGGCCCTGCAGCGCGCCATGACCTTCGACCGCCAGGGCACCGTGCACGCCTAGGCCCTGCGCCGGCATGAACGCCTGGACCATCTTCCAGGCGCCGCAGAGGTTGGCGTCCAGCCGGCCCGCGTTGCGCCAACGCGGCCCCGGTGACGCTCTCAGCCCAGTCGGCCCCGGCCGCGATCTCAGCCCAGTCGGCCCCGGCCGCGATCTCAGCCCAGTCGGCCCCGGCCGCGATCTCAGCGCAGTCGGCCTACGGCTGCATCAGCGGCATCAGCTGCATCAGCTGCATCAGCGGTGTCGCGGCTTGGGTCGGCTTTTTTGGAGTGACTTGCCGGTGTCAGGGGGCTGGTGCCCGGATGCGGTGTTTCTGCGTATTAATGAGGCTTCCTCTTCCTAGGGCGGCGAGCAACCACCTCAGCCCTTACCCGCCCGGCCTCGGACTCGCCGCGCAACGCTCACTCGAAAAAGGCCCCACCCATGTCACATCGTTGCGGGCGGCCCCATGGGCGGGTGGCTGCTGGCGTTGTTGATCGGCCGGGCTAGCGGGGCCAGCATCCCGCTGCGGTGCCCGGCTGGCACCCGGTCCGCAGGACGGGGACGTCTGCGCCAGATAGAATTTCTACAGGTACGTAGCTGACAATTGGGACAGGCCGCCGTGCGCCGCTGGGGTCGCCGTCTCCGGCTGCGCGAGCACGACATCGACCGGGCCACGGCCTGGTTCGACCGGCACGGCCCGGCGGCGGTGTTTTTCGGCCGCCTTCTTCCGGTCATCCGGACCTTCATCTCGCTGCCCTCGGCCGCAACTGGCAGCGCATCGCCAATGACTTCCACGGCCCGACCTACATCATCGCCGCCGTCATCGTCGCGGCCATCGTCGCGGCCGTAGTTATCCACTTCCGCCGCAGCGGCGCAGCCCACGTGGCCGGGTACACCTCCGATGAGCCGCGGGCCCGCCAGACCCGCTGACCTGCGGCCCGGCCGTAGCCGAGATATCTGGCTACATGCCTGAAACGTGAGCGCGCCATGCTCTGCCCATGGTGAGTTCCGGTGACCAGCTGTCCATCGAGGCGGCCGACCTGCTGGTGCGGCGGCTCGGCGAGCCGGTTATGGCCTCCCCGATGGCCCGGCTGCTGCACGGCAGGGCAAGTTCCCCTCATTACGTTCACGAGTCCGACCGGGTGCTGCTTGATGACACGGCTGGGATGGCAGTGGCGCGCAAGTGTCCTGTCGCCGAGTTGCCGTCCTTTGAGCCAGGCGGCCCGCGCGAGTACATCTACTTCGACCCGGCCCGTACCCGGGTCGGCATCGTGACCTGCGGAGGCCTGTGCCCGGGCCTGAACAACGTGATCCGCGGCCTGGTCCTGGAGCTGGCAGAGAACTACGGCGTCACCGATATCGTCGGTTTCCGCGATGGCTACCGGGGGCTGGTGAATGGCGAGGAGCCGATGCCGCTCACGCCCGCCCTGGTGGCGGACATCCATAACCGCGGCGGCACCATCCTCGGTACGTCACGCGGCGGCCAGGATCCCGCGGACATGGTCACCACGCTGGTGCGCTACGGCGTCTCGGTGCTCGTGGTCATCGGCGGAGATGGCACGCTGCGCGGTGCGGAGGAGATCGCCGACGCGGCGGCCGGGCGCGGCGTCGTGCTGTCGGTGGTCGGCGTGCCGAAGACGATTGACAACGACATCCCGTACATCGACCATAGCTTCGGTTTCCAGACCGCGTTCGCTCGCGCCACTGATTCCATCAAGGCTGCGCACACCGAGGCCAGCTCGACCCCGAACGGCGTCGGCCTGGTCAAGCTGATGGGCAGGCATTCCGGATTCATCGCCTGTTACGCGGCGCTGGCCAGCCACGACGTCGATTTCGTCCTCATCCCTGAGGTCCCCTTCAGCCTGGATGGCGCTGCGGGCTTCCTGGCGTGCCTGCGGCAGCGGGTGCAGCGGCGCGGACACGCCGTCATCGTGGTCGCGGAGGGTGCCGGCCAGGACCTGCTCGCGTGCGACGGGGCCCGCGACGCGTCGGGCAACGCGCGGCTGGCTGACATCGGGCAGCTGCTGCGCGAGCGGATCACCGGTGACTTCGCGGCGGCCGGGGCCGAGCTCAGCGTGCGCTACGTGGATCCCGGCTATGCCATCCGGAGCGTCTCCGCCAACGGATACGACGCGGTGTACTGCCTGCGGCTGGCTCAGGCCGCGGTGCACGCCGCGATGGCCGGAAGAACGGCGATGGTGGTCGGACGCTGGCACGGACGGTTCGTGCACCTGCCCATCTCGCTGGCCACCGGCAGCCGCAACCAGGTCGACCCGAACGGCGACCTGTGGATGTCAGTGCTCGAAGCGACCGGCCAGCCGCCGCGCCTCAGCTGACGGGATAGCTCGAAGTCCCTAGCCTGTGCCTATGCGGATGGTGCGATCCGGGAGGGACCTCGATGGCTGACGCTGATGACGTGCGCCACCTTGCGCTGGCCCTGCCGCACGTGACGGAGATCGACAGCGACGGCTTCGACTTCCGGGTGGCCGACAAGGGGTTCATCTGGTCCTACCCCGAGCGAAGGCCCGGCCAGCCGCGGGTCATCCGGACCGACATCGCGGTGTTGTTCGTCGGCGACGAGGCCGAAAAGCAGGCCCTCCTCCTCGGTGAGCCCGAGGTCTTCTTCACCACGCCCGGCTACGACGGCTGGCCGCTGGTGATGCTGCGGCTGGCCGAGGTGGACGGCGGGCGCCTGGCTGAGCTCATCACCGACGCGTGGCGGATGCGGGCCCCGGAGGCTCTGGCCGGCGAGCTCGACCAGGCCGATGCCGGCCCGACGCCGGAGCGTCCGCGGCGATGAATCCGGTGACGGCCGCACGTCTTCGTATTACCGGAATATCGCTCCCGCAGCCGCGAGGGCCAGTCAGGAAGGATGATGACCATGACCAGCCAAACCTGCCCGCCCGTCTCAGTGTCGCGGAAAATCGAGGTGCCGGCCGAGAAGCTGTTCGGTTTGCTTGCCCGCTCCGCCAACCACCCGCTCGTCGATGGATCAGGCATGCTGCGCGAGGCGCCCAGCGACGTGGTGCTGACCGGCGTTGGCGACGTCTTCGCCATAAGGATGCACAACGACGAGATGGGGGACTACGAGATGTCCAACCATGTCGTCGAGTTCGAGCTCAACCGCCGGATCACCTGGGAGCCGGTCATGACCGCGGCCACCCGGGCGGAAGACCAGGCCGATCTCGGCGACAAGGCCGATCTCGGCGACAAGGCCGACCATCGGTGGTCGTACGAGCTCACCCCGGTTGACGAAGGCTCCACCCTGGTCACAGAAACCTTCGATTGCTCTCGCTCGCCCGAATGGCTGCGCTCGCCCGAATGGCTGCGCCAGGCCGTACGGGGCGGCGACCGCTGGATCGCCAGCATGACCGCGACCCTGGAGAAGCTGGAGAAGCTAGCAGCGCGTTCCGCCGCCGGTCACCCGGCCGGCTAACTAACGGCCCTCGCTCGCCTCGACGAGCTTGGCCAGGTTGGCCAGTGCCATCCGGGTGCCCGTCGCGTTGTCGGCGGCAGGCACGCCGTCGGGAATCCCTTCGTAGACGACGAGGACATCGGTGCCGCCGGCCGCGTCGGTGAGCGTGGTCGTCACGGTCATGGCGCCGCGCAGGGCGGGATCCCCGGTCTCGAACTCGAGTACTTCGACCACCTGCTCGTTCGGCACGAGCTTGGCGAAGTGGCCGTGGTAGGTGTCAGTATGGGCCGCCGACTTGCCCGTTCTGCCCGGATCCTGGTAGCTGAGCGAGATCCGGAACGACCCGCCTTCACGCGCCTCGAACTCGTGCACCTGGCCGGTTATGCCGGCCGGCACCCGCCATTGCCTGATCGCTTCTGGGTCCAGCAGCGCCCGGTAGACCGCCGGACGCGGAGCGCTTACGTGATCACCGACCTGCATGGAATACATCTCGTAAAACTAACGCCGGACGCTCCCGGCCGGAGTCTGGGCCGCTACAAGGCGATGAGCCCGGCGTTGGTGGGCCTGAACCCGCAGCTGCCGAAATAGAACGGGCGAAGGTCGTCCTCGAAGTCGACGTGCAGCCATTCGCACCCGGCCGCGCGAGCATTCTCTGTCGCGATCGCGACGAGCCTGGTTCCCGCCCCCTGGCCCCGCCCCCTGGCCGTGACGAGGGTATCGAGGACGAACGCGTGCACGCCGCCGTCCCATGCCACGTTGACAAAGCCGACGAGGTCGCGCCCTTCCCTGGCGCAGACCCAGCCCAGGCTGTGCTGGTTCACCTGAGCCCACCAGTCATCCTCGAGCACCCTGTGACCGAAACCCTCGGCGTGCAGCGCGTTGAGCGCGGCGTTGTCGAAAAGACCGCGCCATTCGTAAGTGATCACCCTGGCTAACCTACGGTGCTGGCATAGTCGGGACATCATGAGCCTGCGGACCGCTTTCCCAGCAGGACCTGCCTGATCGCTGAACGCGGGGCTGACCCGGGTCGAGCACCCAGGCCACCCGTACTACTTCATGGCTCCGGGCGGCCAGGTATTCACCGTCGCGCCAATGACCTGACTGCGGCGGTACGAACGGACGCAACTTGGCGCCTCCAGCGCCAGAACTTAGGTGCCCCGAGGAAGCCAGCTCGGGTAGCGTCGGCGGTCATGACACCACCTCGGAAGCGTCCTCCGTTCGTGGCTGACGAGCGGACCCAGCTTGTCGGCTGGCTCGACCTGCAGCGAGCCATCGTGCCGATGAAATGCGAAGGGTTGTCCGAGGCGGATGCTCACCGCTCTGTGCTTCCGGCGTCACCCCTGATGACGATGGCGGGTGTCGTATCCCACCTGCGGTGGGCTGAGAATCTGTGGTTCGAGGTGCTTTTCCTGGGCCATCCGGCGGTCGGTCCGCAGTTCGACGATGACCCCGAGGACGCCGAGATGATGGTCTCGGACGTGCCCCTGGCTCGGGTCCTGGCGGAGTACGAGCGCCAGTGCGCCGTGTCGAACGAGATAATCGCCGCGCATCCGCTGGATGAACAAGGCAAGCACCCCGGCTTCCCCGCCGCCGCCGCCACCCTGCGATGGATGCTGATTCACATGGTGGAGGAGACCGCGCGGCACGCCGGTCACCTGGACGCCATCCGGGAGTTGCTCGACGGGACGAAGGGCTATTACTGACCTCGAGCCGGTCCCAAGCCGCGCCCGCTGACGTCCCGCACCTGGCTCCTGGGCTGATCGGGACCGGCCCTGATCCAGCTCCACGCAGATCCGCTCCCAGCCGCTGCAAAGGCGGCGGAACCTGGTCCACCCGCGGCATGAGCGATCGAATGTGAAGGTCGCCCGGAGTGGCTTGTTCGGGCCGGTGGCGTTGGCTGCCGCCTGCTACGGATGGCTGCGCGGGTACCCGCACGCGGTGGCCAGGGAGGTTCCGGTAAGGGTCCCGGTCTCCGTGGCGGTTGACGTCATTGGCGAGCACCGCGCAGAACCCGGCCTGTTCGGCGTCGGCCAGCAGCTCCGCTGACCCGTCCCGCGATCCGTTGTCCACGATCACGATCTCCAGGCCCGGCCAGTTCACGATCCTGCGCAGCGACCACAGCAACAATCCGGTCAGCTCCCGGGTGTTATAGGAGACGCTGACCACAGCTACCCGCTCGCGGCTAGCCTCCGGCGCCCTTGCTGGCCACCACGCGACATCGCTGGCCATCCCAGACATTCTGCCCCGATCAGGCAACCGTTAAGGCCTAGCAAGCCGGTCGCCGCGACCGGTGGGAGGCGCACTCGATCCGCGGCATGAGAGCGTGATGTCATACCGTCATACGAACGCAACTCATTCCCGCAAACCGGGGCGATGATCTCCGGATTGCGGCGTGGAATTGGCGGACAATTCGCGGGGCGGGCTTTGGGGTCAGCCGGGTGGGAGCTTTGCGGCCAGGTCACCGAGCCGGACGGTGCCCGATACCACCACACGTGCATTCATCCCGCGCAGCCGCCACTGGCGGCCGGCGCGAGAGTTGACAAAGCGCATCGCCTCAGCCCCGAAGCGCTCGACGAACTTCGCGCAACCCAGGTGCGGGGCCTCGCTGACCTGCAGCACAGCCTGGCCCACCGCGAGCAGGCTCCCTGCCGGGAGGTTGTCGAGGCTGAGGTCCAGGTCGAGATACAGCTGATCACCGGCCAGCGGCATCCTGCCCGTCCCGCCGGCGACAAGCTCCGCCACCCGTGCGTTCATCACCGTCACCTGCCGTTGCGGGTCAGCCGATCCGTCCGGCGTGCTCGTGCTGCCGCGGGTGAGCCAGTTGTCCCCGTCAAGGCCGGCGATCTGGTCCAGCACCGCCTCGGCCGGCCGGGCTCGCTCGCCCGATGCCGGGCGGCGGACGACCAGAACGAGCCGGCCGCCGTCTTGCGGGGAGTCGCGGATCTGGCCGAGCCCGGCCATCAGACGCTCACGTGAGAGATGCTCCACAGCCTGATTCTCGCCGGTCTCCGATGTCATGGCCAGTCAATATCCCGCGGCCTGGCCCGGCCGCCGACTGAGATCCGCGGCCGTGCACTCCAACTCCCAGTGTGAGAGCGGACGCTGACGAGGTGGATCCGGGACCACACTGGGTAAGGTCGGACGCATGGAGTATCGCGCGCTAGGAAAATCGGGTCTGCGGGTTTCTGTGCTCACCATGGGCACGATGACCTTCGGCGGCAGCGGGCCGTTCAAGAACGTGGGAACGACGGACGTGGCGCAGGCCGGGCGTCAGGTGGACATGTGCCTGGACGCCGGGGTCAACCTCATCGATACCGCCGACGTCTACTCAGGCGGCCAGGCTGAGGAGATCGTGGGGGAGGTCCTGCGCGGCCGGCGGGACAAGCTCCTGCTCGCCACCAAAGTCCGGATGCCCATGGGAGATGGGCCGAACGACGCTGGGCTCTCCCGCCACCACATCATCTCGGGCTGCGAGGCGAGCTTGCGCCGCCTGGGCACCGATCACATCGACTTGTACCAGGTGCACGAGTGGGACGGCCAGACCCCGCTGGAGGAGACGCTGGCGGCCCTGGACCTGCTGGTTGCCTCGGGCAAGGTCCGTTATGTCGGTGCCTCGAACTATGCCTCGTGGCAGCTGATGAAGGCGCTGGCCACGGCGGGGCGGCTGGGCCTGCCGCAGTTTGTCAGCCAGCAGATCTACTATTCCCTGCAGGCCCGCGAGGCCGAGTACGAGCTGATCCCGCTCGCCGTTGACCAGGGGCTTGGCGTGCTGGTCTGGAGTCCGCTGGCCGGCGGTCTGCTGTCCGGCAAGTACCGCAGGAACACCGAGGCCCCGGCGGGCTCACGGCAGCTCACCGACTGGGGCGAGCCGCCGGTCTACGACACAGAAGGCCTCTACGACATCGTCGACGTCCTCGTCAAGATCGCCGAGCAGCACGGCGTGTCCGCCGCCCAGGTCGCCTTGGCCTACACCCTGGCCAGGCCGGCCGTCACCTCGCTGGTGATCGGAGCGCGGACCGACGAGCAACTGGCCGACAACCTGGCGGCCGCGTCCCTGACCCTCAGCGCCGACGAGCGGGCCCAGCTCGACCAGGTCAGCGCCCCGCCGCTGATCTACCCGTACTGGCACCAGGCTAAGACGGCCCGCGACCGCCTATCGCCTGCGGACCTGACCCTGCTGGGCCCGTACCTGAAGTGATCTCCAGCCGGCCCTAGCTGGTGGTCCGGCTGGCCTGGTTCCACGGGCGGCCCCCGTGTGCGGCGACATCGACCAGCCTTTCCAGTCGTGGCAGCGCTACCGAGGTGAGGAACTCTTCGCGCTGCTGACCGGTCAGGCTGACCACCTCGCGCCATACTGACCGTCCGGCGATGAAACCCGAGGCGCCCCCTTCGCCGGTGGCGATCTGGATGATGTCGGTGAACTGGTCGAAGGGCACGCCCGCGGACAGCACGGCCCAGGGCCGGTCGAGGATCTCAGCCAGCCGCCGGCAGCCTTCAGGCGAACCGGGATATTCGAGCTTGAGCAGGTCGATGTCCAGGTCGTTGAGGGCCCGGGCCGCCTCGATAACGGCATCTTCGCGGGCCTGGCCGCGAAGATCTTCGCCCGGTCGCGCGTATACGAGGTTCTCGATGACCACCGGGATCCCCGTGGCGCGGCAGTCGCGGATGATGTCGTCACAGACGGCCAGCGTCTCGGCCACCAGGTCCGGCTCACCTGCGGCCGGGGCCGGGCCGTCGGCGCGCATCTGGACGAAGAACTTGTAGGCATCGCCGCCCTGGTCAAGGACCCACTGGGCGTTCAGGTCAGGGTCGCGGTGGGTGCGCGGCTCGCCTTGGTAACTGCGCCGCTCGGACGGTTCGGCCGCGATGAGCAGCCCGCAGCTCGGGGCCAGCGCCTCCGCTTGGGTGATGGCCGGGACGCCGTAGGTCGGATCGGACAGCAGGCCGCTGGCGGCGGGCGTCAGGACGCGGGCGACGTCGGCCTTGGCGGTGCGCAGGTCGTCGTCGCTCGCGTCCAGGCCAACGGCCGTGAACATGCGGCGCAGGGTGTTGCGCTGGTCCATGGCGATGATGGAGAACACGTGGCTGTCGTTCGCGATGTCGTCCAGCGTTCCCGTTCGGGCTTTCGTGGCGTATGTCATGTCATTCCTTGGTCGACTGCCGGATGAAATCGGCGAGCGGCAGTCCCTCGCCGTCAAGGGCGAACGCGGCCAGCAGAGCGGCCCCGGTGACGCCCGGCTGTACAACAGGTGAGAAGCTCATCGCGTCGATGACGGCCGCCTTGGCGGCACGCACGCTGGCCATCTGCGTCCAGCCGCCGGCGGCTACGGCCCGCCGGTGCGGCCCGACCACCTTCTCGATGTCATCAAGCAAGAGCCGGGTCTGGGCCGCGGTGTAGCGCACGGCGGCCGTCCAGACGCAGGCGGGCGTGGCGCCGTCCTGGATCCGGATGACGACGTCGTCCTGGGTCCGGCCGTCACCGCTGACCGACAGGCCCGCGGGCAGCTCACCGACGCTCAGGCTGGCCTGATCAAGCGCCGTCCGAGCCGGCTCGGACTCTGATCCCAGGGTCGCCAGGACGCGCCGCAGCAGCAGTCCCCCGCTGACCCCGGCCAGCAGCAGGCTCGTGTCCGGCAGCACGTGCCGCCCGGCCGACCAGCCGGCGCCCACGATCTGCTGGCGCTGGGTCTCCTCCAGCGTCCCCGGAACGGAACGGGCCAGCACGTCCGCGGTGCCGCTGGAGTTGAACAGCTCGTCTGCCTCGACCGCGCCGACGCCGATAGCCGCCACCGGATGGTCGTGCCCGGCCACCGTCAAGACGGCGCCCGCGGCGCCGGAGACGGCGCCCTCGTGCTGCAGGAATCCGGCCCGGCCGCCGGCCGGCCGTTCACCGGGCAGGATCCGGGCGGACAGCCCGGCCGCGGCCAGCGCGTCGGGCCACACCTGGCCGGTGCCCTGGTCGATGAGACCGGTCCGGGACGCCAGCGACGGCTCCCGCACCGGCTCGCCGCCCAGGGCGAAGACGATCCATTCGGGCACGCTCAGCCAGGTCCAGGCCGGGCTGGCCAGGTAGCCGCGGGCGCGCAGCCAGAGCAGTTTGGCCAGGCTGGCCTGGCTCGACCACGGCAGCCCGGTGGTGCGCTCGAAGCGGGCGGCAAACTCGGGGGCGTCCCGGCTTAGCTGCTCGAGCTCATGCCCGCCGCGGTGATCGAACCAGGCGATCACCGGCGCGGCCGGCCGTCCGGCCGGATCGAGCAGCACGCCGCTCTCGGCCAGGCCGGTCACGCCGACGCTGCGCACGCGGACCGGTCCCCATCCGGATTCGGCCGCCCGGACGGCGCGCCCGATCAGGTCGACGGCCACGCTGACGAGGCAGTGCGGATCGATGTCGGTCTGGCCGCAGCTACCGGTGCGCCAAGGGGTGCGCTGCTCCACATACGGGGTGGCGGGGTGCGACGCCGACCGGACCACGGCCTTGGCTGAGGTGGTGCCGATGTCGATGCCGAGGACGACATCCGTGCTGAGCGTCATGGGCCTAGCTCCCCGGACCCGCGCTCGATGAGCCGGGCGGGGACCTGGATTCTCTCGGCCGGAAGGCCGGGCTGGGCCAGCCGCGCCAAGAGCCGGGCTGCGGCCACCCGCCCGATTTCGTGACCGGGATGGTCCACGACGGTGACGGCCGGCTGCAGGGCATCGGCCATGGGGAAGTCGCCGAACGCGACGACGGCGATGTCGGTGCGCCGGGCGGCGTGCAGGGCCGGCACCACGCCCAGCGACGCCCGGGTGGTGGCGCTCAGGATCGCGGTCGGCGGACGCCGCCCGCCGATCAAGGCGGACACCGCGTGCGCGGCGGCCTGGCTGGTCGCGCCGTCGCAGTGGACTAGGTGCTCGTCCACCTCGAGCTGGTGATGAGCCAGGGCGTCGCGGTAACCGCGCAGCCGGGCGGCTGATGTCGGGATGGCAGGGGTGTCGCCGACGTAGGCGATGCGCTGGTGCCCGTGGGCGATGAGATGAGCCACGGCGTCGAACGCGGCGCGGTGGTCATCGATCTCGACCAGGTCCGCGGCCAGGCCGGGTGCCGGCCGGTCGACGAGCACGATAGGCACGCGGCCCGGGTCGAGCCAGGTATGGGTGTCGCCGGTCGGGCAGAGCAGCAGCCCGGCGACCCGCCGCTGCAACATCCGCCCGATGACATCGCGTTCCCAGCCCCCGTCACGCCGGGTACTCGTGACGAGCACGGACCGGCCATGGCGGGACATCTCCAGTTCCACCGCGTCGATGACCTCAGCGAAGAACGGATCAGCGATGGATTCCACCACGAACCCGATCGCGGTGTCGGTTCCCGCTCGTAGCGACCTGGCCATCGCGTCGGGCTGGAAACTCAGGTCGAGCATCGCTTCCCGGACACGCTGCCGGGTGACCGCCGCGACCCGCGGATCCTCGTTCAGCACCCGCGAAGCGGTGCGCAGGCTCACCCCGGCCGCGTTGGCGACATCGAGCAGCCTGGTCGCGCCCGGTCGTCCGCCCGCCTGCGGGGCGCCCTCAGGCGCCACTGTTGCCATCGATGGCATAGTTGAAGTCTGCCATAGTGTGCCATCGATGGCAACACCTGCTGATCAGGAGTTTTCGTCGGCTCGATAAGGTCGCGAGGGGGGTAGCTCGCCCGATCCGCGCGGGATCAGGTGAACCGGGAGCACGGTCCGGCGGCGGAGCGGTGCGCCGGGGTCTTCGATGCGCTGGACGAGCCGTTCGACGGCGACGCGCCCGAGCCAGGCCGGGTCCTGGTCGATGACCGTCACCGCGGGCGCGAGGGCCGCGGCCATGGGAATGTCACCGAACCCGACCAGGGCGACATCGGTGCGTCCGGCCCGCTGCAAGGCCAGCACGAGCGACATCGTGCACAGGATGGTCGAGGAGAAGACGGCCGTGGGAGCGTCCGGCGCCTCCAGCCGCTTCACCATCTCAGCGGCGGCTTCGTCGGCTGACTCGGCGGGAATGCAGACGAGATCGGGACTGTCGTCCAGCCCGTTCTCGGCCACCGCCGACCGGTAGCCCTTCAGCCGGCGGTGGGTGGTCGTGACCGGGGTGGAGACACCGAAGAAGGCGACGCGCCGGTGACCGTGACTGGCCAGATGCGCGACCGCCTGACGGGCACCCCCCAGGTCGTCCTCGATCACGTATACCCCGGAGAGCCCTCTCGGGGCCCGGTCGACGAACACCATCGGGGTCCGCTCCTGCCAGGGGGCCAGGTACGCCTGGTCCGCGCTCACGCAGGCCACGATCAGGCCGCTGATCTGACGCCTCAGCAGGGCCTCGAGCGCCGAGCGCTCGCTGTCCACGCCCCGGCCCAGGCTGGTCACCACGACCGCCATGCCGCGCCCGACCAGGTCGACCTCGATGCTGCTCGTCATCTCCGCGAAGAACGGATCGCCGATGTCGGGAACGGCCAGGCCGACCGCTGCGTCCGCGCCGGTGCGGAAACTGCGGGCCAGCATGTTCGGCACGTAGTTCAGTTTCTGCATCGCCCAGCGAACCCGCTCGCGGGTCTCTTCGGTGACGTGGGGATCATCGTTGAAGACCCGGGATACCGTCTTCGCGCTGACGCCGGCGACGCGAGCGACATCGCGCATGGTGGTCATCGGGGATCGCCTCCAGACTGGGCGCCTGCTCTGGCGACTTCTTGGGCGTGCTCGGCTGCTTCGAGCGGCGCCGCGGTGGCGGCGATGGTCCCCCGGTTCACACCGGGGGACCATCCACCGGGATTATACCGGCGGCCCTATATCAGCATTTGGTCTTGTAGATCGCGGCCTGGCTGGCCGCCGAGCTCAGGTTGGCGCTCGTGATGATGGTGAACTTGGTGCCGATCTTCGGGGTCGTCGTCTTGCCGGTCAGGGCCGCGACGGCCTGGTCCACCGCGTCGGTCCCGATCACGTACGGCGACTGGGCGATGAGTGCCTGCACCGTGCCCTGCTGCAGCGCGGTGATCTCATTGGGTTCGGCGTCGAATCCGACCACCTTCACCTTGCCCGACTTGCCGGCCTGGCGGATGCCGGTGGCGGCGCCCTCGGCGGAGAACAGGTTGGTCGCGAAGATGCCGACGATGTTCGGGTTCTTCTGCAGCGCCGCCAGCGTGACCTGCGCGGCCAGAGACGCGGTGTCGTTGTCGTACTGCACGCCGACGTAGGTGAACTTCGAGTCGGCCTTGGCCGCGGCCGCGAAGCCCGAGGTGCGCTGGTCGGTGGTGCTGATGCCGGGCTTGGTGTTGACCACGAGCACCTGCCCGCCGCCGGGCACGAGCTGCTTGATCGCGGTGAAGGCGTCGGCCCCGCCGGCCAGGTTGTCCGAGGAGATCTGCGAGACGGCGCCGGCCGGGTCGTTCAGCGTGGTGTCGACGAGCACGACCTTGATGCCCGCGCTCATGGCCTGGTCGATCGGGATCTTGCTCGCCGTCACATCGTCGGGAGCGATCATGATCGCGTCAGGCTTGGACGCGGTGACCGATTCGATGATCGGGTTCTGCAGCGTGGGGTCGAACTGCGTTGGCCCCTGGGTGTTGACGGTGACGTTGCCGAGCTTCTTGGCCTCGGCCTGCATGCCGCAGCCCATCGTGACGTAGAAGCCGTCACCGGCCACGCCCTGGATGAACGACAGCTTGTAGGACTTGCCGCTGGTCGAGCCGCCGGCTGTGGATCCGCCTGTGGTGGATCCACCGGACGCGCTCGAGGACGAGCTGGATGACGAGCAACCCACTGTGAGGGCCAGCAGCATGACTGCCGCCGCACCCGCGGTTGGTACCGCCAAAGACCGCTTCATACTTGCTCCTTCGCGTGAAACTAGGTTCAGTGGCCGGCCCCGGATGACACCGAGTGCGAGCCGTGTGAGCGGACGGCGCCCAGGCCTGCTTCCGTTCTGCCGACCGGCTTGTTCAGCTGTTGGCAATCTCGTGGAAACATAACGGGTCGATCCTGCAACGGCCATGTCACCGATGTCAAGACTCTGCCCCCGAGTTATTTTTCCGGGTCGAATTAGGGTGCTTAGGCAGCATGTATCGTTTCGGATTCAGATCTTGACATCGGTGACATGAGGGAGCACTCTCTTCGTAAACATTGCGGCATAGTTACAGCAGCGTTGCGGAGTCGGCCTGGATTCGGGCGCTTCGCCGCTTCGGTTGCTACTGCGGTTAATAAGGAGTGGTTCGATGAGCCTTGCGCTAGAAGCACGGGACATCACCAAGCTGTACGGTCACGTCAGTGCGTTGTCAGGCGCCAACTTCGAGGTCAAGGCCGGCGAGGTGGTCGCGCTCATCGGTGACAACGGGGCCGGCAAGAGCACGCTGGTCAAGATCCTTTCTGGCACCGAGTCGCCGACGTCGGGTGAGATCCTGGTCGACGGCAAGCCGGTGACCATCGCGGGGCCTCTCGCGGCGCGTCAGCTCGGGATCGAGACCGTCTACCAGGATCTGGCCCTGGCGCCTCATCTCAATCCGGTGCAGAACATGTACCTCGGCCGCGAGGTCATGCGCAAAGGGGCCATCGGGCGGCTGGGGTTCATGAGCAACACGGACATGCTGGCCGGCAGCAAGAAGGCGTTCGACGAGCTCGGGGCCACCGTGCGTAACTTTTCCGGCAGCATCGGCGCCATGTCGGGCGGCCAGAAGCAGGCGGTCGCGGTCGCGCGCGCCGCCTCCTGGGCGAAGCGCGTCATCTTGCTCGATGAGCCCACGGCCGCCCTGGGGGTGGTGCAGACCAAGGCCGTCCTGGACCTGATCCGCCGGGTCCGCGACCGCGGGCTTGGCGTGGTGTTCATCAGCCACTCGATGCCCCACGTGATCGCCGTCGCCGACGAGGTGCAGGTCATGCGGCTCGGCCGGCGGGTGGCCACCTACCGAGCCAAGGAGACGACGATGGAGGAGTTGGTCGGGGCCATGACCGGCGCCGTGACACAGGAGAACCAGTCGTGACCGCACAGGGCACCGTGCCGCCGCCCGCGCCGGCCGATACGGGGCCGAGCGAAGAAACACCGGCCGGCCGGCTCGCACGGCTGGCCCGGCTGCAGGCGCTGCAGATCATCATCGTGCTCGCCGTGATCGTCGTCATCTTCTCGATCCTCAAGCCCAGCGCTTTCCTCACGGTGTTCAACATCCGCGGGATCGTGCAGAACACCGCCATCCTGGCGGTTCTGGGTGTCGGCATGACCTTCGTCATCATTACCGGCGGCATCGACCTGTCGGTGGGCAGCGTCCTGGTCTTCAGCGGCGTCGTCGCCGACAAGGCGATGGCGGCCATGGGCGGACAGGGCTGGGGCGCCGCCATCATCGGTGCCCTGGTGGCCATCGGCTGCGGGCTCGCGTGGGGAATGATCAACGGATTCCTCATCGCCAGGGCGAAGGTTCCCCCGCTCATCGTCACCCTCGGCACCCTGGGGATGGCCCTGGGCCTGGCCGAGGTGATCACCGGGGGCGTGGACCTGCGCGACGTCCCGACCGTGATGGTCAACTCCATAGGATTCGGCAACATCGTCTGGCAGATTCCCGACCTGGCGGTCATCGCCGCGGTCATCGTGATGATCGGGATCGTGATCCTGCACCGGACCCGGTTCGGCTTGCATACCTACGCGCTCGGATCAAACCCCGAGGCGGGCCGGCGTTCCGGCCTGAACGTCAACCGTCACCTGATCATGGTCTACGCCCTGTCCGGCCTGCTGGCCGGGTTCGCCGGATGGCTCAACCTGGCGTTCTTCCAGTCGACCACGATCGGCGGGCAGAGTACGACCAACCTCAACGTGATCGCCGGCGTTGTCATCGGCGGCACCAGCCTGTTCGGCGGCTACGGGTCCATCTTCGGCAGCGTCATCGGCTTGTTCATCCCGGCTACGCTGCAGAACGGCTTCGTGATCATAGGCGTCCAGCCGTTCTGGCAGCAGGTCGTGGTGGGGGCCGTGCTCATCGCCGCCGTCTACGTTGACCAGCGGCGACGCACCGCCGCCCTGCGAGGCAGCACCGGCCGGCCGACTATGAGCAGCCTGCTGAGCCACCTGACCAGCAGCAGGCAGACGGTTGCGGCCCGGGAGTGACCTTGGTGGCCCGGGGACCCGGGACGCTCCGTCCCGGGTCCAGCGGCCGTCCAGTTGCGAGCCTTAAGACCAGGCGGCTTCAGCCGCCTAAGGAGCAGCATGAAAGCCGTTGTCTACGATGCCCCGGGCAGTTTCACGATTACGGAGATCGCCACCCCGGATCCGAAACCGGGAGAGGTGCGGGTACGAGTACAGCAAACAGGTATCTGCGGGACTGATCTCCACATCCACAACGGCAAATTCTTCGCCGAGTTCCCCCTGACCCCCGGCCACGAACTGGTCGGACCGGTGGACGCGCTGGGCGAGGGCACCGAGGGATTCCGCGTCGGCGAATACGTCTCGGTCAACCCCAACATGAACTGCGGGCATTGCGAGTACTGCCGGATCGGGCGCACCTTGATGTGCGCCAACCTTAAGGGGCTCGGCACGAACTGGCCGGGATCCTTCGCCGAGTACGTCTCCGTTCCCGCCAACCTGGTCTTCTCCGTGGACGGCATCGACCCCGACACGTCGGTGTTCACCGAGCCCACGGCGTGCGCCATGCACGGCGTGCAGACGCTAAGCCCCCGGCCGGGGAGTTCGGCCCTGGTCTTCGGCGCCGGCCCGACCGGTCTGCTGCTGGCCCAGCTCATCGCGCGCGGCGGCGCGACCAGCGTGACGGTGGCGGCATCGTCGGCGTTCAAGCTCAAGCGAGCCGAGGACCTCGGGATCGACACCACGTTCCTGATGGATCGCGCGGATCTGGCCGGCGATGCCGCCAGGCTGAAGGCGGCATCGGGCGGCGGTTTCGACGTCGTGGTTGATGCCACCGGGTCGGCGGCCGTGTCGGAGCAATGTGTGCCCTTGACCCGGAGCGGCGGGACCGTGATGTTTTATGGTGTGACCGAGCCTGAAGACCTCGTGCAGGTCAGCCCGTACGACGTGTTTCGTCGCGAGATCACCATCAAGGGGTCCTTCGCCGAGATCGACTCGTTCCCGGCCGCGATCGCGGCGCTGCGGACCGGGCGGGCGCGTACCGATGGCCTCATTACCCACCGGTTCGCACTCGACGACTACGCCCGCGCCCTCGACGCGCTGCGCAGCGACCGGACGGTCCACAAGATCATCATTGAGTGCTGACCAGATGAACGCTGATTCCCGGCCCCCGGCGAGGACCGCTGACCGCCCAGGCGCGGCCGGCCCGGTCTGCACCCTGGGTCTGGACCTCGGGACCAGCTCGGCCAAGGCGGTCGTCATCGATACCGGGGGCAAGGTCCTGTCTCAGGCGTCCGCCGGTTACGCCGTGACCTCGGCGATGGCCGGCTACGCCGAGAGCGAGCCGGCCCACTGGTGGAGCGCGGTGACCGCTTGTGCCCGCGAAGCCATCCAGGCGGCGGGCGCGCGGCCGGCGGCGATCGGGTTGTCGGGACAGATGCACGGTCTGGTGCTGACCTCCGCCGCGGGCGGGGCGCTTCGTCCCGCCCTGCTCTGGGCCGACAGCCGCGCCACCGGATCTCTGCGCGCCTACCAGCGCCTCGGCTCTCGTGCCCTGGCCAGGCTGGCCAACCCGCTGGCTCCGGGAATGACAGGACCGCTGCTTGTGTGGATCGCCCAGAACGAACCGCGAGTGTACCGGGAAGCCCGCTGGGCGCTGCAACCCAAAGACTGGATCCGGGCCCGCCTCACCGGTGAGGTCCATGCCGAGCCCAGTGATGCCTCAGCCAGCCTGCTCTACGACGTGATGGGCGACCGCTGGGATCTTGAGGTGGTCAGCGCGCTGGGCCTGGATGCCAGGTTGCTGGCGCCCCTGCTGCCCTCGGCCGGGGCGGTGGCCGGCCATCTCACCGCTGAGGCCGCAGCCGAGCTGGGGCTGCCCGCGGGCATCCCCGTCGCGGCCGGGGCCGCCGACACGGCGGCTGCGGCCCTGGGCAGCGGAATCGCCGGCAGCGGTGACATCCAGCTGACCATCGGGACCGGCGCGCAAGTCATCCGGTCCCTCACCACCCCGGTCAGCCGGGCGGACGCCGGGATCAACCTCTACCGGTCGGCGACTCCGGACGGCTGGTATCACATGGGCGCCAGCATCAGCGGCGGGCTCAGCCTGAACTGGGTGCGAGAGATCATGAACGCCACCTGGGCGGAGCTGTACGCGAGTGCCGATCATCCGGGCCGGGCGCACGACCCGATCTTCGTCCCGCACCTGTCGGGGGAACGGACACCGTATTCCGATCCGACGCTCCGCGGCTCCTGGACCGCGCTGTCGCTCGCCGATGACCGGACGTCGCTGCTGCGGTGCACGCTGGAAGGAACCGCATTCTCCATCCGTGACACCCTGGATGCCCTGCTCGCAGATCAGCGTCCGCCGCGGCTGCGGCTGGCCGGGGGAGGCACCCTGGCGGCCGGCTGGCGACAGATGCTCGCGGACGTGCTGGGGTTGCCGCTGTACGCCGTGGACGTGCCCGCGGCGTCCGGCCGGGGCGCGGCCCTGCTCGGGGCCCACGCCGCCGGCCTGCTGAGCTTTGACGACATCCAGGGACCGCTGGCGCCGCCAGCCCACCTCGTCGCCGAACCGGATACGGCGATGGCCGCCTTCCATTCCGAACGCCACGCCACGTTCCGGCGGATCGTCTCGGCCCTCAAAACCACCCAGGCATCGGCCGAGGAGGCCGGCGGGCACTCCGGTCTCCAGGCAGGGGCAGCATGACCAGCTTGACCGAGAAAACCCTGCCGCAACTGAACGCCGGGGTGTCTGTTCCGCGTTACGATCGCCGCCACGTGAGCACCGGAATCGTGCATCTCGGTGTCGGCAATTTTCACCGCTCGCACCAGGCGATGTATATCGACACGCTGATGAATAGCGGCGCGGCGATGGACTGGGGGATCTGCGGTATCGGCCTGCAGCCATCCAGCACCAGGATGCGTGCTGCGATGGCCGCCCAGGATGGCACCACTGACCCGCTGTTCGCGCGGTTCCTGCTGGAGTACATGACGCAGGAAGCCATCCCGTCCCTTCGGCCGGTGCCCGGCATCGATCTGCAGCATTACGCCCGCGAGCTTATTGAACGGTTTTCCAGGTTCACCCGGGTGTACACCTCGATCCTGGCCTCCATGCGCGTACATGGCGTCCGCAGGACCCTCGCTGACCTTGACCGTTACGCCACATCGTCGATGGCCGACCGCGAGCCGGCCGGCCTGGAGAGGAAGTCGCCCTGACCAGCATGCGACGCGTCGTCGTTTACCCAGGCCAGATCGCTGTCGAGGCAGCGGACATTCCCGCCCCCGGTCCGAACGAAGCTCTGGTTCGCACCCTCGTGACCGGCGTGTGCGGATCCGACCTGCACGCCTCGCACGGGCGCCACCCCTTTGTCCGGTTGCCCTACCGGCCGGGCCATGAGGTCGTCGGGGTCATCGAGTCGGTGGGCTCCGCCGTCCAGGAGCGCACACCGGGACAGCGGGTCATCGTGGAGCCCGACTTGCCCTGCTGGACGTGCAAGATGTGCACCTCCGGCCGCGAGAACCTGTGCGAAAACCTGCAGTTCTTCGGCTGCGGCTACCCGCAAGGCGGCATGGCGGACTACTTCACCCTGGCCGCGAACCGCCTGCACCCGGTGCCAGAGGCGCTCGATGATCACACCGCGGCGCTCATCGAGCCGCTGTCCACGCCGGTGCACGCCGTGCGGCTGGCGGGCGACGTGGCCGGCCGGTCCATCGCCGTGCTCGGGGCCGGGACCATCGGGTTGTTCACCCTCGCGGTCCTGCGTGCGCATCAGGCCGGACAGGTGGTCGTCACCGATCCGCTTCCCGCCAAACGCGCGCGGGCCGCGGCCCTGGGCGCCGATGAGACGATCGACGCCAGCACACCCGACGTCGCCGGGCAGGTGAGAAAGGTGCTCGGCGGGAGCGCCGACATCGTCTTCGACTGCGTCGCCATCCAGTCCTCGATCGACCAGGCGATCGCCATTGCTGACAAGGGCGGAACGGTCATGGTGGTCGGCGTCCCGGCCCGGGACGTGACCGTCCCGCTGCCGCTCGTGCAGGACCACCAGATCCGCATCCAGGGCAGTGCCACCTATCTCCCGGAGGACTATCAGGAATCCACCGATCTGCTGCGCCGCGGAGCCGTCAAGACAGCGGACTTCGTTACCGCCACCCGGCCCTTGGACCAGGTCGCCGAGGCCTTCGAGCTGGCGTCGTCGGGGCATCACGTCAAGGTCCTCGTCACGGTCGGCGAGCGGTGACCGCGGTGCACCCGGGGCCGGGCGGCGGTGCCGTTTGCTGACGGACCTGTACCCGCTGCGCGCGGTCCTGTCGTCCGCCCTGGTGGCCCTCGATTTTGACGGCACGCTCGCACCGATATCACCACACCCTGATGACGCCCGTCCGCTGGCCGGGGTCCGCCAGATCCTGCGTGACGTAGCCGCCACCGGGGCAACTCTTGCCGTGGTCACGGGCCGCAGCGTGGCTTCGCTGCTGCGGGTGAGCGGTTTCGGCGCCGTCCCAGGCATCGTTATCTACGGCACTCACGGCGTCGAGAGGTGGCAGGCGGGTGAACTGCGCACTGGGCCGGCCCCGGCTGGCCTGCACGAGCTGCGCCTGAGCCTGCCCGCACTGCTGAGGCGCATCGCCGGTGATCCGGACGTATGGATCGAAGACAAAGGGCTGTCGCTGGTCATCCACACCCGCCTCACCGCCGAGCCGGAGCGGCTGCTTGAGATGCTGCGCGCTCCGGTGGAGCAGGCCGCCGCGGCGGCCGGGCTGGGGGTGCGGCCAGGCAAGGAAGTGCTGGAAATCTGCATTCCTGGCATCGACAAAGGCACGGCGATCCAGGAGCTCATTCGCGACGATACGACGGCCGCCTTCTACGCGGGCGACGACCTCGGCGACCTACCCGCCATCGCCGAGGTGAAGGCATGGGCGGACCGCAGCGGCCGGCCCGCGTTGACCGTCGGGGTAAGTTCCCGCGGCGATGGCCCCATCGCCGAGCAGACTCATGTGACCGTGCCAGATCCGCAGGGTCTCGTTTCGCTGCTGCGCCAGATCACCGAAGGTCTCGGGTGACGCTGCCCTTGTTCACTTACCCGAGCTCGACGGTGCCGCTCACGCAGGTGACCGTGGCGCCGCCGACCCAGACCTGGCCGTCCTCGTCGAGGGAGATCCGCACCCGGCCCCGGCGGCCCAGCGCGGTGCCCTGGCGGGCCACGTAAGGGGCGGTGACCCGCCCGGTGGCGAGCAGCCACTGCGCGAGCGAGGCGTTCAGGCTGCCCGTGACCGGGTCCTCGCCCGGCGGCCCGATCAGCGGGGTGAACGCGCGGACCTCGAGCGCCTCCGGCGAGCCGTCGGGGTAAGGCCCGGCCACGCCGATGTCCATGTCGATCGCGCCCGGCCGGACCGCGAGGACCGCATCCGCGCTGGCCAGCAGGACGGCCACCCAGCCAGGGCCGTTGTCCGCCCACTGGATGTCCACGATGTCGGCCCGGGTCAGGTTTAGCGCGCCGGCCACGTGATCGGCGACCGCGTCCTCGACCGGGCCGCTGCGCCGCAACGGCGGGGCTGCGAACGCGAGGCCCGCCTCGGTCTGCCTGACCGTGACCAGCCCGGCGCCGCATTCCTGCCCGGCCTGCCCGGCCCGGGCCGGGCGGCCGCCGGCTTCCAGCCAGGCGTGGCAGGTGCCCAGGGTGGGATGTCCGGCGAACGGCAGCTCCGTGGCGGGGGTGAAGATCCGGACCCGGTAGTCCGCCTCGCGTGCCCGCGGCGCCAGCACGAACGTCGTCTCCGACAGGTTCGTCCAGCGCGCGAACAGCTGCATCTGCTCATCGCTCAGGCCGTCGGCGCCGAGCACGACGGCGACGGGGTTACCGAAGTACGGGGTCTCGGTGAAGACATCCACCTGACGGAACTGATGGGCCACGGCCCCGAGTGTAGGGGTCCTTCGCGTCCCGGCGGCAGAGCCAATTCCCGGGCCGCCGGCCCTATGTCCCTCGCGGCATCAGGCCAGGACGGCCCGTGGCCGCCTGCCTCCCGGCGCCCGGTCAGCAGCGGAAGGCTGCTCAGGGCGATGCCCGCCACGATGGCCGCGCCGCCGGCCACCTGCTCGGGGCCCACCGGGTTACCGAAGATGACCACGCCCGCGAGGGCACCCACGAGCGGTTCGAGGTTGAGGAACGCTCCGGCGACCTCGGCGGACACCCGGCTCTGCCCGAAGGCGAACAGCGTGAACGGCAGCAGCGTGCCGCAAACCGCCAGCGCCGCGACGGCCAGCACCGGACCGGCGCCCGCCGGGGCGGCGGGTGCGCCCTCCGTGACTCCAGTGAAGGCCAGCGCGGCCAGGGCCGCACCCAGGAACTGCACGGCGGTGACCGCGACCGGGTCGCGGCCGGGTAGCAGCCGGGCCTGCGCGACGGTGAACGTGGCCGAGATGAGCAGCGAGACCAGGACCAGCCCGTCGCCGGACAGCGTCGCGCCGCCGCCGCCGGCGCCGGTGATCAGGCCGACGCCGCCCAGCGACACCACGAAGCCGGCCCAGGCCACCGGCCGGGCCACGGTGTGGTGCCACAGCGCGGCGATGATCGCGACCAGCACCGGCACAGCCCCGATGAGCAGGGCCGCGTGGGTAACGCTGGTCCGGGTGATGCCGGCGTTCTGGACGATGACCGACCCGCCGTACCCGATCGCCCCAGAGGCCAGCACCCTGGGGCTGAACGCGGCGCGCAGCCTCGCCGGCCTGCGGCCGGCCACGGCCAGCAGGATCGCCGCGGCGAGGCCGAAGCGAGCGGCGGTAAGCCAGCCAGGCCCCAGCCACTGCAGGGCCAGCTTGGACAGCGGCACGGTGGTACCCCAGAGCAGCCCCGCCACAGCGAGGGCGGCGACGGCGTAACGACGGCTGATGTTCATATAGCAATACTCGCCATTTGACGCACAGAATTTGCCAATCAGGCATTAGTACAATATAATATTTCGTTATATGGCTGTTCAGCTTGATGATGTTGATATAATGTTGCTTACTGCGTTGCAGGAAGACGCGGACCGGACCAACGTCGAACTCGCCCGCTTGGCCGGGCTCTCACCTGCGGCGACCCTGCACCGGGTGCGGCGGCTGAAGGAGTCGGGGGTCATCCGCATCATCAGCGCGCAGCTCGATCCGGCCGCGGCCGGCTTCCCGCTGCAGGTCTACGTGACGGCCACCCTGGCCCGCCATGACCCCCGCTCCAGCCGCGTGTTCGACGACCTGATCCGGGCCCTGCCGCAGGTCATTGCCGCGGACAACGTGGCCGGCGAGACCGACTACCTGCTCACCGTGGTCGCCCGTGACGTCGCCGAGCTGCAAGAGGTCCTCGCCAGCCTGGCCGCCCGCGGCGGCCAGCGGCTGGTGACCTACCTGCGGCTGGCCGAGATCAAGCCGCCATCCCGGCTGCCGCTGGCCCCCACCGTGCCCGATCCCGACCGCCCCGCCCGCCGTGCGTCGCGGCGTTCCGCCCCGGGAATGGGCGCCGGGTCGTCCCGGGAATGAGATGGCCCCCGCGCGGGTTGCGGGCGGCATGAAGATAGCGGTGATCGGCACAGGCAACATCGGCGGTTCGATCGGGAGCAGGTGGCTTAAGGCCGGCTATGAGGTGGTGTTCGGCTCCCGCAGCCCTTCCAGCGCGGGGCCGGGCGGGGCGCCGGTGCTCGCGGTCGGTGATGCGCTGGCGGGTGCCGACGTGGTGCTGCTGGCCGTGCCCGGCCCAGCCGTGCCGGACGTGATCGGCGCACACCACGCGGCGCTGGCGGGAAAGACCGTGATCGACGCGGTGAACCGGATCGGCCAGCCGGAGTTCAACTGCCGGTCGCTGCTGGCCGACGCGGTGCCCGACGCCAGCTACGTGCGTGCCTTCAACACGCTGGGCTGGGAGAACTTCGCCGACCCGCTGCCCGGCACGAGCTTGTTCTTCGCGGCCGATCCCGCCGCCCGCCCGGTCGCGGAGGAGCTGATCTCCGCCGTCGGGCTGGACCCGGTCTTTCTCGGGGACGCGGGCGCGGCCGGCACCGTCGACTCGCTCGTGTCCGTGTGGTTCGCCCTGGTGCAGCAGCACGGCGGGAACCGCCGGATCGCGCTGCGCGTGGTTCAGGAAGGCTAGCCCGCCGATCCCCCGCACGCCACCGCACCACGCGCTACCGTGCGGGCATGGCCAAACGACCTCAGCTCACCGTCCTGGGCAGCCTGAACATGGACATCTCGGTGACCGTGCCCCGGCTGCCCGCCCCGGGCGCCACCGTGCTCGGCTCGGCGGCGGTGTTCACGCCCGGCGGGAAAGGGGCTAACCAGGCGGTCGCGGCGGCCCGGCTCGGCGCCGCCGTGCGCATGGTCGGCTGCGTCGGCGGCGACGACTTCGGCCGGCAGCTGCTGGCCGCGCTGCGCGAGGCGGGCGTGGACGCCGCGGGTGTCCGGGTCGCGGACGGCGTCCCGACCGGGCTGGCCATGATCTCGGTCGACGGCGCCGGGGAGAACCTCATCACGGTGGCCCCGGGCGCCAACCACGAGGTCGGCGCGGCCGACGCCGCCTCCGCCGCCGAGGGCTCGCCTGACGTCCTGGTGATCAGCGCCGAGGTCCCGGTCGCCGCGATCCGGGCCGCGCTGGCCCAGGCCCGCGGCACCCGGTGCGTGCTCAACCTGGCGCCGGCCCCGCCGCAAGCCGCCGCGATCGTGGCGGACGGCGTGGACTGGCTGGTGGTCAACGAGTCAGAAGCGGGCGCGGTGCTGGGCCGGGACGTCCAGGGCCTGAAGGAGGCGAGCCTCGCCGCCGCCGAACTCGTGGCCGCGGGCGCCCGGCATACCGTGATCACCGCGGGCGCGCACGGCGCCGTCCTGGCCGTCCCTGGCCGTGACCCGCTGACCATCGAGGCGTTCGAGGTCCGGGCGGTCGACACCGTGGGGGCCGGCGACTGCTTCGTCGGCGCCCTCGCGGTCGCCCTCGCGGCCGGGATCCCGGCCGCCGAAGCC
>OBLT010000429.1_pt1 | contig 27790 bp, 24 predicted proteins | sample 1518721 | NCBI WGS metagenome assembly OBLT01 (sample SAMEA3539307, study PRJEB22396) | soil metagenome | biome: tundra; feature: field; material: soil | place: USA | collected 2010-05 | depth 0.15 m | reverse complement strand
TCTTTGTTTCTAAGGCGAGATTGAAAACAAATCTCACGCTACCGAAATGTTTACCCAGCAACTCTTTTTGCGGGTCGGATGGATATAAACGATATTTATTTGCCTTTAGCACAATACAAAGATCTAATACTTTAACCTATATGAACATTTGAATTAAATTTGGAGGCGAAGCCAATCAGAACATTACCACCGCCAAAGTCGGTGGATTTCTAAGGATAATTAAAGAATTTTCTGGGGAAGTGACTTATACAATAAAGGAAGAATATTTTAGCTTAAAATTTGTCATAAAAGAGAAGAAATTTTTGTGTATAAGGATGCTCAGGCTTTCAGATCTGATAATAAATTTACTATGAGCGCTGTCCAACCCGTCTGGTGGCTGGCACCAAGGCCACGCAAGGTATCACCATGAAAATATTCATTAAACAAGACAAGGTCCCGGTTTTCCTGTTTTTGATAGAACCAGTTGTAAGGACCATAAATAAGCCTGTTATTTTGATCGTCTATTTCAAAAATATGGAGAAGCCTTCTTGCAATTTCGCTGGCAACCTGGTCCAGGTTCATCAAATTACCTGAACCTTTGGGACATTCAACTTTAAGGTCGTCGCCATAAAACCGTCCGTTTATTTTTAAGGCATTTATAATCAGGTAATTCATATTCATCCACACTGGACCCCGCCAATTAGAATTTCCTCCAAACATTCCGGATATTGAATCTCCGGGGTCATATTCTATCGAATATTTATTACCGCCATAATCTAATGTGTACGGGTTTTGTTGATAAAATTTAGAGAGAGCCCTTATACCGCCAGGAGATAAAAATTCTGATTCATCCAATACTTTTTCAAGTAGTTCCTGGAGCCTTTTCTTATCCAGTGATAACAGTATGCATTCATCATCCTTTTTCTGTTGGCTTGGAAGATATTTATTATTGGCAATTCGGTAATCCTGGAACCATTGCATCCTTTTCGCAAAATCAGGAAGCTTTTCCAGGCAATTTTTTTCTACAATAGATACGGCAAATAGTGGAGTAAGACCTACAACTGATCTTATTTTCAGGGGAATTGCCTCTGATTTATCTATAGAAAGCACATCATAGAAGAATTTATCCTCTTCGTTCCACAATCCCATTTCATTAAGCGCTTCAGCTATAATTACGAAATGTTCATAAAATTTGGTGCAGGAATCTTCAAAAGAACTGTCAAACATGGCAATTTCCAAAGCTATATTCATCATTCCGAGAGCATACATGCCCATCCAACTGGTTCCGTCGGCCTGTTCAAGGACCATATTACCGGGTAGCATCATGCTGCGGTTAAAGAGCCCGATATTATCAAGCCCAAGAAATCCGCCCTCAAAAATACTGTTACCATCTGTATCCTTCCGGTTGATCCACCAGGTAAAATTGATGATCAGCTTCTGAAAAATTTTTTTTAAAAAATCTACATCATTATTACCGAAGATTTTCTTTTCATTTTGGTATACCTGCAAGGCAGCAAATGCATGCACGGGAGGATTCACATCGCCAAAATTCCATTCGTAAGCTGGCAATTGCCCGGAAGGGTCCATATACCATTCCCGCATCAATAATAATAACTGGTGCTTTGCAAAGTCAGGATCAATCATTGATAGTGAAATGCAATGAAAGGCCGTATCCCATGCAGCATACCAGGGATACTCCCATTTGTCCGGCATTGAGATAACATCCTGGTTTTTCAAATATTTCCACTTACTATTACGTCCATTTTCTCTTTCTTCAGAAAATGGCGTTATTCCGTCACTTGTAGTAAGCCAGCGTTCCAAATCGTAATGATAATACTGCTTACTCCAAAGCAGTCCGGCAAATGCCTGGCGTTGAATATTTTTTTGATCGTCGGTACAATTTGGGGGTGAAATAGCTTCATAAAATTCATCTGCCTCCTTTTTTCTTGATTCAAATATCTCTTCAAATTTATCAGGAAAAGCGTCATCAGTTTGTGAATTTGCAAGCCGTAGAAATAATAATCTTGACTGGCCGGACTCAATTTCTAATTTATAAACCGGGGAAAATTTGGTACCATCATTTTTAGATGCGAGTTTGTCATAATTCTTCCCCGAAATAATAGCCTCATGAAAAGCATCTTTTACAAATTCAGTTCTGTTAGCCGTATTATAAAGTCTTTCAAAATTGGTTTCATTTTCTGTGAACAATGTGTCAGCGTCTTCCTTGAAATAAAGAAAATAATCACCAAGAAATTTATGTGTTGCCTTTGCTGACCGGGTATCCAAAGACATGATTATGGGTTTAGCTTCGTCCCCGGCATATTGCCACCTGTTATAAAACCATAGAGTAGGCAAAACAGTTATGGGTGCGGCTTGTTCACCACGATTTATTATCTCAATCTTAATAAATATATCCTCGCTGTTATTTTTAGCATATTCCACGTATACATCAAAATACCGGTTGTCATTGAAAATACCAGTGTCTAATATTTCATATTCGGGGTCTTGCTTGGTAAGGCTTTTATTTTTATTGATGAGGTCAAGATAGGGATAAGCTTCCTGGGGATATTTATATAAATATTTCATATAATAATGGGTAGGAATATTATCAAGATAATAATACAATTCCTTCACATCCTCTCCGTGATTTCCCTCCAGGTTATTTAACCCAAAAAGTCTTTCCTTCAAAATAGGATCTTTGCCGTTCCATAAAGCGATTGAAAAACATAGATTCTGGAAAATGTCCGAAATGCCTGCCAGGCCATCTTCTCCCCATCTGTATACCCTGCTTCTTGCATGATCATGTGGAAAATAATTCCAGGCATCTCCATTGGAACTATAGTCTTCCCTGACGGTTCCCCATTGCCGCTCACTCAGGTAGGGCCCCCATTTTTCCAGGGGAACTTCTTTTTTTGAATTTGCTTGTAATCGCTGATGTTCTTTTGAATTCATTGGAAATGATAAAAGTAAGAATTATGCTTCTTAAAAATTAATTACCCATTGGTTGAAAATCCCGGATAAAGAAGCATTCCTCCGTCAACAAAAATTGTAGTTCCATTTACATAATCAGCTTCATCGCTTGCCAGCCACACTACCACCTTGCCAATATCTTCGGGCTGACCGATTCTGCCATAAGGAATAAGGGTAAGTAATTTATTGAGAGCCTCAGGAGTTTCCCAGGCTATTTTGTTTATTGGGGTTTGTATGGCACCAGGTCCTATACTGTTGATCCTTATTTTTTTTGGAGCCAGCTCCTGCGCCATACTTTTCATCATCATATCGATGCCACCTTTGCTGGTTGCATAATTTACATGACCTGCCCATGGAATAATTTCGTGTACACTGCTCATACAGATAACTTTTCCTGCAGCACAACTTCTTTCGCTTATTATTCCCCTTCTTAAAAATTCCCTGACAGCCTCCCGGGTGCACAAAAACTGTCCGGTTAAATTCACATTAAGAACTAATTGCCAATCTGTAAGGCTCATATTTTCAAAAGCTGAATCTTTCTGTATACCTGCATTGTTTACAAGAATATCAATGGTTCCATATTTGTCAAACATTTGTTTAAACATAGCCTGTACTTCATCTTCGTTGCTAACATCCGCCTGCACCGCTATGGCAGTTCCCCCATTTGTTTCTATTTGTTTCACTACATCATCGGCTGCTTCAGGATGAGTTACATAATTCACAACTACGTTTGCACCGTCATTTGCAAGTGCTATAGCCACCGCCATACCTATGCCACTGTTAGCTCCGGTGACGAGTGCGCTTTGACCGGTGAGTTTTGGATTCGCATTCATTTTTTTAATATTTAATTAAAAGGTCCGTATGAAAATTATTGAGAGACATATATCGATTGTTAAAATACCTAAATTTTTATAATGATGAAATTATTGCAAATGTTGATAATTATCCCAAATTCATTCAATTTTTAAATACCTTTTTCGTTATAAGAAGAACTAACCTCTTGCGGCCGATATTTATCTTTCACGAAATCCGGATCTATGAAAAAGCTATTACTTTTTGCATATTGCACCTGCCTGTTAATTCCATTCCTCAGTGCGCAGGTTTCAAAAACAATGCCTCCCGATGCAATTTCGTTCTCTGACAAAGTCATTACAATAATTAAACCGCAGTTAAAAAATTTTATTAACCTCAAATCAATTACACTTAGAGATCATAATGCCAATGCAGACAGCCTTAAGAAAAAATTCCGGAATGAAATCCTATTGAAAACAATGAATAATAATGATATTGATGGTATTATTGTTATAGTTCTTGTTCAGGCATACAGGCAGGCAGACGATGACTTGAAGCATTTAGTAATGGCGATAAGCCGGGGAAATTATAAAAATGGTCAAAATACCGCTAGATCGGTTTCTGTCCGAAGTAAAAGCTTTACAGAGAAAGACTTAAAGCAAATCGAAAATCAGAAAATCCAGATGATAATTGATAAAAAGAATCAAATTGCCCAGGAAGCAGATTATTTTCTCAACAGGATTTCAGGATTATTGCCGGACATTATAAATCATTTAAAATAGGTCTTCCTCATTTCACTTCTTCCTTACAAGGCCTACTCATCAAAATAAATCTTTAGTTCAATTATTATTTTTTGTATAAACCACATGCCAACCATTGGACTTTCGCACCAGATATATATGTCGGCTTAACGCGCTTTCATTATTTGTTTCCGTTAAAGCAGTTGAGGCAATTACAATAGAATTTTGATCCCGGGGAATATTCTGAAGATTAAAACTGTAAAAATTATTTCCAGCGACCATTATATCTGTAATATTTTTTGGGTCATTGGTATCGATATTTGAGGTATCTGCAAAATTGTAGATCACATAGCGGTTCACTCTTATATTATCTGTGTCCTGTCTAAAATACAGATCTATTGCATTTGAATAGATATCAACTCTAGAACTGTCATACAGCATAATTGGCCTGGCAGGTTTTACTGAATCGATCCAGGCCATAGGCGGGATAATTGAAGGATACCTATAATAATTATTCCTCAGGCTATCACTCCATCCATTTGGATTGCTCTCAAAGGTGCTGCTGCTGAAGAAAACACTTCCCTGCACCAGGGGGTACTCCCGTAATTTTTTGATCTGGTTAGGTAGTTCATACCTGTTTTTCCAGGCATAGGATCTTGGTTCCATTGAACGGTATATTCCCAGTCCAATATATAATTGCCGCCGGTATGCATGTTTTGCCCACCAGTCAATTAACACTTCGAAGCCTACTGATTTTTGCCCGAATTCCCAATATAACTGAGGGACAACATAATCAATCCATTTCAACTTTAACCATAACAATATATCAGCATAGAGATCATCATAATTAGTCTGACCGGCTTTAGTATTGCTTCCCTGAGGGTCTTTGTCAATATTTCTCCAAACACCAAAAGGGCTGATTCCAAACTTGCACAAAGGCTTTCCATTCTTTATGGCTATGCTTAACATTTCAATAATAGAATCCACGTTGCTTCTGCGCCAGGTGTCTTTATCCCTTCCATTTCCATACTTTTTAAAAGATTCATCATCATTAAATTCTTTGCCAGGTATCCTGTAAGGATAAAAATAGTCATCGAATTGAATTGCATCAACCTTATATCTGCTCACAACATCCTTCACGATGTTGGTCACATATATTTGAACTTCTTTATTTCCCGGATCAAAATATTTTTTGTCCCCATAAGTAATAAACCATTCCGGGTGAATCTTTGTAATGTGAGTTGGCGAAATTGATGATTTCCCGATTTTGAATTCAGCCCGGTAAGGATTAAGCCATGCATGAAATTCCATTCCGCGTTTGTGGGTCTCTGTTATCATAAATTCCAATGGATCATAATAAGGCGAAGGTGGCTTGCCCTGGGTTCCTGTAAGCCATTCGCTCCATGGCTCATATTGCGAAGGGTAAAAAGCATCAGCGGCAGGTCTTATCTGAACTACGACTGCATTCATCCCATTTCTCTTATGCATATCCAGTAAGTTGATAAATTCAGCTTTCTGAGCGTAAGTATTCAAAAGTTTAGAAGAAGGAAAATCAATATTATCTACTGTAGCAATCCATACACCACGAAACTCATATTTTGGCTGTGCATTTGCATGTTGGGACAAAAAGACCACAATTGCTAAAAAGGTACAGCAACAGTATTTCTTCATGAAATCAATTATTGTAAACCGGCGAATTTACGTAAACCATTTTTTATCTGATTGACGGAAAAATCAAAAGAGATTAAGAAATTCATTAATCCCTCCACACAGAGATACCTTCGCTGCAGTTGGCACAAATGTCAATATTTTTTCTGCTGGTCATAAGCTCCCTGCGGAACTTTTTGTACCTACCATTATGCCAGATTTCCCTGAAAGATTGGTTTTTTAAGTCTCCCAACTGGTGAGTGGCATCTTTATCAAAACAGCAGGGAACAACAAGTCCATCCCATGTAATTACATTTGCCTGCCATAATTTCCAGCAGTGGTTGGCGAATTTATTTTTAGAAATATAATTCCCAATTTTGTCTTTTGTATACCTGCTGTATTTTTCATTTATAGGAATCAATTGATTCGGGTCATTTTCATAATCATACACCTGGGCAGTTTTGTAACGAACTTCATCAACGCCCACTTCTTTTGCAATCCTCTTAATTTCATCAACCTGGTGTTCGTTAGGTCTAACAACCAAAAACTGAAAAAATACAAAGGGAGTTTTGCTTTTCAATTCCCTTTTCCATTTCACGATATTTTTTGCCCCTTCAATTACTTTATGGAGTTTTCCTCCTCTTCTGTACTGTTCATACACCTCCTGGGTAGTACCGTCTATTGAGATAATTAACCTGTCTAATCCGCTCTCAACGGTTCTTTTTGCCACATCATCATTGAGGTAATGTGCATTTGTGGAAGTGGCCGTGTAGATTCCTTTTGCTGATGCATATTGCACCATATCCAGGAAATTCTTATTTAAAAAAGGCTCACCCTGGAAATAAAAAATGAGGTACAGAATATCTTTGTAAACTTCATCAATAGTTTGTCTGAAAAAGCTTTGCTCCAGCATACCTGTGGGCCTGGTAAAAGCTCGTAAGCCACTCGGACACTCCGGGCAACGAAGATTGCAAGATGTTGTTGGTTCAAATGAAATGGACATCGGCAAACCCCACTGTACAGGCGTACCGGAAAAGCGGCTTACATAAAAACTTGAAAATACTTTGGAAGCATTCCATAACCTGCGAAAGGTAAGTTTCTGCAAAAAATTTATACTATCGTTGATATTTAGCTTCGGCATTTGAAGGGCTAAGGTACATCAACATTTATATGCAGAAATTAAAGGGCCTTAACAGTAAGAGAATCATTTGCCTTCAGCGAATCTGTGGAAGCTATTTGTATTAAAGGCGTTAAAGGCGGTTCATTAAAATCAAGCTTCTTATCCAAAAACTTATCATAATTGGCAGCGATAACATTTAATGCAATAAAATCCATTACAAATTTTCTTGTTTCAAATGGAAGATATTTCTTTATATCCCAGAAGTTTGCATCAACTTTCCCGCTTTTCTTTAGGGCTAATCTTACTCTTCCCTGACCACAGTTATAAGAAGCAACGGCTAGCAAAAGGTCTTCATGAAAATAATCAAGCTGGTCTCCGAAAAACCGGGAAGCGGCTATCGTAGATTTTTCAAAATTCTTACGCTCATCGTATTTACCGTTTGTTCGTAACCCATATTCCTTTGCCAACTCAGCCATAAACTGCCAATATCCCACAGCGCCTACCGGAGAAACAGCATTTGAATTAAAATCTGATTCTAAAACAGGAATCATTTGCAATTCTTCCGGTACATTATATTTATCGAGAATATGAATGGCTTTTGAAAAGTATTTTTCCCCTTTAGAGAAAATATGCATGATATATTCCCGCTTTTTAATACTATAAGATTTCACATATTCTTTAGTTTGAAACCTGTGCTCTTCCAAATTTTCTGGATAGACAACAGAAAGAGGATTAATTTCGGTAGGTAATTCCGCAGTAGGAATAGTTGATTCTTTTGGACCAAAAACCGGCAGATCCATGATGGATTTGGCAGAGGTGCTAAATCCAATTATAAAAAAAATTATAATCAACGTAACTAAGATCTTTGACTTAATAGTTTTCATCACAATGAAATTTTAAAATATTTCGGTGAGCCTGTTTTTTACAGACCGCTGCCTTACGCAGCTGATATCCAAATCAAAATCTGTAAATCCTTTTAGAAACACGGACAATCAGAAATGGATAATGCACCAGACCTTTTGTATCAAATACTTTTTACTCTTTTTGAAAATGAATTAAAAAAATAGGCTAGTAGGCTAATCTGAAAAACCAAAAAATAAAATGAGCTCTATTTTCTTTTTGTAAAGGATGTGCAAATGTAATACCGAAAATGCTGGGAAGCAAGGTTTTGGGTTAAAAAGCCGTTAAAGAAATTTCAAAAATGAGATAATTTTTACTATAATTATTTCTAAATCATTTTATTATGAGGTATAACTTCTTTTTTTAGATGACGCTATTAAATATTACATTTCTTCCGGAAAAAAGTGGATTTTTCATCATCTTTAATAAAAAATGCTGTTCCTTTCGTTTATCGCTTAATGCCTAAAAAGGCTTCATATTTGTCTAAAATTTAATGTGAAGTTTGATGCCGAGTAAAATCTTCCCAGCTGGAAGATTGCTTTTTTCCAGGTCTAATTCAAGATTAATTATTATAGGTACTTGCATAAATGATTTTCAAACCCTGGAAGGATTTAACTTTGAAAAAATGATTTTGAAAAAATTGTAGTGCAGCACAATGCTGAAGAGCATAATTATGAAAAACCTATGGTAAGAAAAAAGAAAAGAAAACTTTCAAAATACTTCCTAATAATATCTGTCGCGCTGGTCATTACCTGCTTAAGTCTATATTTCGTCCTGAATTATTTCATCAAATCTTCCAATGTTTTTTATCCAAGCTTCCAGATAGAAATCCCCAATGGTTATGAAATACACGGAATTGATGTAAGTAAATTCCAAAGCACTATAAATTGGGAAGAAGTGAAGAAAGTGCAAGAAAAGGGAATAAAAATTGGGTTTGCCTATATAAAAGCTACTGAAGGCGTGGGCAATGTGGACAACCAGTTCAGGCGCAACTGGCTTAAGGCAGAAGAGCAAAAAATTTATAAAGGAGCCTATCATTTTTTTATTGCCGGAAAAAGTGGGAAAAGGCAGGCAGCTAATTTCATAGAAACTGTAAATCTTAAAAAGGGCGATTTGCCGCCGGTATTAGATATTGAACAAACGTTTGGAGTTTCGGCAAATGAAATAAAAAAAGAGATTTCTGACTGGCTTGGTGTAGTAGAAAAATATTATGGAGTGAAGCCGATAATATATACGAATATACATTTTTACAGCACCTATCTCCAGAACGATTTTGACGATTATCCCGTATGGATATCACATTATTTACAACCTGTAAAACCCCGTATTGACCACAACTGGGTATTCTGGCAGCATAGCCAAAGCGGAAGGGTGAATGGCATAAAAACTCCTGTCGATTTTAATGTATTTTTAGGAGATAGTACAGATTTCAGAAGTTTGCTAATTCCTTAAGCATAAAGGGTTACGTTCCAAAGGTTCTAACTGGTATGATCAGCCATGATTACCCACATGCCGTTTATTTTCTTAAATAAAAGAGTGAAATAGCCCCCAAGGTCACCCGAAGTTCTTTGCAAATCCCATTTACCAATAACGAAATAATAACCGGAATTAAGAGCTTTAAATTCCAATAAGTGAAAGTTAAGATTTCCCATTGCTTTACGATCCGGATAGCTTTTCTTATAATGATCAAGAGTCTGTTGCCAACCATAAGTTATGCCCGATTTACCAATAAACATTAACGAATCATTTTGCCAATAACCCTTCATAAAATCGTCAATATTACCTGCATTCCATGAATTGGCCTGGGTGTCCAATACTTTTCTGATATCGGCTTCATCCGCTGATTGGGCAAAATTTAAATAAGAGCAAAATAGAAGAGCTGCAAAAAGGCAATATTTTTTCATAACTTATTTTATTAAACAAATTAAGCAAAAAATAACCGAGCGATATTTAGTTTACCTGTTTGCGTATAAGTCAGTTCAAAAAGAAGGTAAAAAAGTATCTTCGCAATAATGTCAAGCTAATATTTAAGCCGATTTTATATATCCCTGGCGTAACTTTGCATCCGCATTTGCTTAAACACTCTCTAAAATGCCAACTCATTACTCATGAAAAAGAAAATATTAATATTAGCCGGCTTTTTCGTGGTATTATTGACTGTTTTTTATTTCCTGTTATTTTCAGGAAATGATTATTACAAAGTGAAACTGCCAATAATGAATTATGTGCAGGATTTTTCATTTACCGGCCAGAACGGGAACATAGTTGATGATCATAGCATTGATGGGAAAGTGTATGTAACGGATTATTTTTTTACTACATGCAAAGGCATTTGCCCTAAGATGAATGGAAATCTTGCAACAATATTTGAGAAATTTGAAAATGATAGCAATTTTGCCATCATTTCTCATACTTCAATGCCCGAAACAGATTCCGTTCCGCTATTGAAAGCATATGAGGAAAAAATAATTGGCAAGAATCCTCATTTTGCAGCAAAATGGTATTTCGTTACCGGCACCAAAGATTCACTTTATAAAATGGCCAAGGAAAGCTACCTGCTGGATAATGATAAAAATAACAGCGAAAATATTAAGGACCATTTTATCCATACCCAGTTTTTTGCATTAGTAGATAAAAACAAGAGAGTCAGGGGAATCTATGACGGACTAAAAGAAGATGAGCTTGCAAGACTGACTAAAGATATTGAAACATTACTCAATGAGCCTGCTAACGAGGGCAGCTTTAATCATTCAACTTTTAGCAATAATCCTTAGTAATATATTTTAGGGCTGCGGAGGTACACTATATCATAAAAGAAAATCTTTTATGAATTTGATTTCATAAAAGAGACGATTTCCTTGATTAATTTGATATTTATCGGTAATGTAGGGTCAGTATAGGTTTTGATTTGATCCTTACACCCTGCTCCTGCATTTTTTAATGTGTGCGTCATTAAGGGAATAATTTCAATTTTGCTTTTAGGATTTGCCGAATGTAAATTTTCAGCATCTTGTAATTTCATTTGGATATCACAAGCACCCTGTAAAATTAAAATCGGGCAGCCTAGTTTCTTAATTTCTTTCGCAGGGTCATATTTTAGCCAGGATATAAAGTAAGGCTGCAGTGATTTATTGAAAAGATTATTTAGCTCCGATGGAACACCGTCCACTTTTTTGCCCTTTTTTAAATCATTAAAAATTATTGTTATCCTTGTTTTTAACGAGTCGGGCAAAGCCGAAGCATTTTCCTGTTCTTCAATGACAGCATCTATCGGCCTTCCGGCGCCTGCAACAGATATATACCCATTCACCGGTTTCTTTTGTGAAGCGATAATTCCAATTAAAGAACCTTCGCTATGGCCAATAATATAAATGTTTTGAAACCCCAATGAATCATGTAAGTAATCAAATATTTTTTCTGCATCTTTTATATAATCTTCAAAGACAACATTTGCCTGGTTAAAATTACCGGAAAGGCTTTTTGCGACGCCTCTTTTATCGTATCTGAAAGTTGCTATGTTTTGTGAATCGAGTGCTTGAGCAAGCATCTTATAAGAATTCGCATTACTGCCTAAAAGATTATTTCCATCCCTGTCCGTAGGGCCGGAACCGGCAATTATGATGCCCAGTTTTTCCTGATTATTTTTTGAAAATAATGTTCCGTAAAGCATAGTGCTGTCATATGATGTAACAGATATTTCCCTTTCATCGGGAAGTAAACGGTTATTTTCCTCTGCTGAAAAATCTCGCTGTGATCTTGAAAAATTTAAATCAAATAGCCTTCCGCTTTGATGCCATAATCCTGAGATAGAATCATTCCCAATAAACTTTCCATTGTAGTATCCTCCTATCATTTTAATGCCAAGATGCAGGCTATCTTTATTTACGTCAATACTACTAAAGGGCAGGTTCATGGCTTTTTGCTTTGGGCTGTCCCATTTGCCATTGATGTTGCCTGAGCTGTCTTTATTAAAATGAAATACAATAGGTATCTGTTGGCCGTTAACTTCTAAGTTGCCCTCCCAGTTGCCATTGATCTCTTGTGAAAATGAATGGGAATGAATCAGTATTAAAATATTTATGAAAAAAAGTTTAGGCATTTTTTATAAAAATACATATTACCGGTTGGTCTTCCATTAATAATAAAGAATTGATTTTGTTCGCAGGCGAAAGTGACAATTTATTTGCTTCCAAATACACTTTTCAAAATATCTGTTCCCCGGGCAGCAGGATTTTTCCTGATATCAACTTCCTCCTTGGCCACATAATAAAAAAGACCGTCCAGGGCTTTAGCAGTAACATAAATGTTTATGTCAGTATCAACCGGCTTGGAAGAAAATCTGTTGTAGGCTGAAAAAACATCTTTCCAGTATTTTGTTGCATCCACCTTCTTAAGAGAAGCTTCTATAACAGGCCTGAAGGCTGTTGTTAGTTCAGAGGTAGTTGTTTTGCGTAAATAACCAGTTGCTGCTGTATCGGTTCCTCTTAAAATTTCCAAAGCATCGGTTACAGTCATTTTCTCTATCGCATCTAAAAAAATGGGAGCTGCAGCCTTGGATGCGTCCTCTGCAGCGCGGTTCATACTCAATTCTGCATTATCAACCATTTTCCCCATTCCCAGCATGCGCATTTTCTTTTCCACATCCTGTACCTGTTGAGGTAATAATATTTTTACTGCTGCATCTTTATAAAACCCGTCAGTTTCGGATAATTTATCGCCGCTTTTTTGAGCACCCAAAGACAATGCTTGTTTTAAACCTGAAACAATATCATCATTTGATAAACCTGGTATCCCTGAACCTGATTTTTTCCCAAATATGGACGTAGCCTTTTTGAACATACCATTAATACCCTGGGAAGAATCTTTCTGAGCAAATAAGGAAATGGAAATGAGTATAAAGGAAAAGGACGTAATAATTTTTTTCATAGAATAAGTTTATTAGAGGTCTCAAATATAAACATGAAAGATGAATTGTTAAATCGATGAAATGTTAAATTGATGGACAAGTGATTACCCTTCTTATGATTTGAAGAATTCCGTGATTACAGGAATTATTTGATTTATGTAAATGGAAAACTTTTGTGCGTTAGGTTTCAGAGAAATATCTAAATCTGGAATTTGTAGCCAACACCCTTTACTGTTGTAATACAATTTCCCCCCAGCTTTTGCCTTATCTTTCTTACATGAACATCAATGGTGCGGTCACCTACTATTACATCGGAGCCCCATACCTTGCTTAGTATTTCATTTCGCAAGAAAACCTTGGAAGGTTTTGAAGTAAGTAATGCGAGTAACTCGAATTCCTTTCGGGCGAGAATAATTTGCTCGTTTTTTACTGTCACAATAAATTTCTCGCGGTCTATTGTTAGATCACCAACCTGCAATATGGTATCTGTATCTTTAACGATCCGCCTGAACAAAGCATTTATCCGGCTTACTAATACTTTTGGGCTGATCGGTTTGGTAATATAATCATCACCGCCGGTTTCCAGCCCGGCTATTTCTGTTGTATCATCGTTCAATGCTGTAAGAAACATGATGATAGTATCTTCAAAAGCAGGAATTGTGCGAAGTATCTTACAAACTTCAAGTCCGGTAATGCCCGGCATCATTACATCAAGAATGATGAGGTCCGGATGATGCATTTTTGCAAATTCAACAGCTTCAATGCCATTCCTGGCCGTGAAAACTTCGTAACCTTCTTCCTTAAGATTGAAGCTTACTATTTCGAGAATATCCGGTTCATCATCTGCAATCAATATCTTCCCGGGCTTGGTTTCATTTGTCATGATTTGCAAACCTATATCAAAAAAAATTTAACGTGGGCTTGTTTACAATTTTTTAATATGGCAATTTTATCATTGTTGAATTGAAAAATTGGAGGATCAATTCATAAAATTGAAACTAATTAATTTGCAATCACTAATAAAAGGTTAATCCTGCCTATCAGCGGGTTGTTTTTAACTTATGTATTCTTTTCCTTGTATCAAGTCAATAAATTTGCAACCTTTGGTTGTATTTTTGCCTCTTGCAGCATAGAAAATATTATGGAGCGAATCTTGTACTTTTTTTTTATTGTGCTTTTTACCCCGCTTTTATCGCTGGCCGGCGGAGATACTACCACGATTCCTTTAAACAGGCAGGTTTTTCATGACAAGATTAAAGCCGAACAAAGGAGGGCAGACAGGGCGGATGGAAAGCAGGATGGTGTGATCAGAGTTTCATCAAATCCTGAAATAAATTCCGAGGTTTCCGATGCCATTTTTCGCAAAATAAATGTGTTAAGAAATGATATTGAAATTGATAGCCAGCTTGCCACCAATAATGATAAAATAAGGTATTTACGCTATGTAGAATACCTTGTCAGAGACTTTACAAACAGTTGGCGGTCGCATAGGTTTGCCCCTGCATTAGCTCCTATGTTGGTTGATAATTTTACTGAAGTTATGTTTGCTGATATTAACGGAGAAAGTATGGCTCCTCTCATACAAAAAGTGCCTTATGAGGTTGGACTCATTAATTCAGAAATATTCTCCGAAAACGCCGGTTTTAAAGAATGTCAGAAAATTTTATTTCTGAAATTCTGCAAATTACATCCGGATAAAATCCTTGCAAATATCTATCCTTATATAGATGAGCTATTTGCTGATTCACTGGTCCTTGAAGCTTTTAATAATAATCCAAGCCAGGTATATTCTTATGCCCAATCAATAAATAGTCCTCAGGGAAAACTGATAAGGAGAAATACTGATAAGCGGATCAAAACAATAGTTCAACTAAGCGGGCTTCAGGAAAGAGCACTTTTTTATTTCCCTTTCCTGGATGATCTTATTAATGGTAGGCAAACAATGGAAAATATTGCAAAGTTTGCAGGTAAATCAGATTCAAATTATGATAGTGTGGGCTATTATAAATTGCTCGTAAATACTGAAATGACCTACTACCCGCGATTGGTTTCCGGAGATACCCCTATAGCAATGCTGGGCTCAGATGGTTTACTAGATATGCTTCAAAGAAAAGCGATCCAGCATTTTATTACTCCAATAAACGAATTGCATGAAAATCCTAATCCGGCCATTAGATTCAAGGCTATAGAACCTTTAAATGCCCAGGACCTGTATTACATGATGGTTTTGGGAGAAAATGAAATTTATACTTCCAGTTATAAATATTCCTTTGACCGGATGATGAAGGAATTAGGACCTGATCCCCATGGAGATTCATTACTATTGCTTGTTAATTTTGATCATTTTAAAAAGTTTATCAAAATGGCTGCCGGCTATAATAAGCTGGACACTTTCTTAAGATCAATGCCTGATAAATCAGAAATTCTGATGCAGGCTTTCGTGTCTAACCTGGAAAAATCGGGAACACTTGAAGACGCTGTGGATGTTGCGGACTCCTATGGAAGTATAACTGACACAACCCTTCAGAAATCAATGCTGGCGAACATTGAAGCTAATGAACAAAGATGCATCAAGAATGGCAATGATCGTGGTAAAAAGATTTATAATCTGCTTAAAACGATATTCCTTTCTGCAGACGAGAAAAACGGGATTGACCTTTCCAAAGAAATCGGCATTCCACCCGTATATACCGTAAATTATGATTACCTCGCTGATGATTCAGGTAGGATAATCGAGCAGGTTTTTTTCTATGGCGATAAAGACGGCAAAATGTCTTACAATGGCTTCCTGACATCTTTTCCCCGCAGTGATTGGCAAATAACTCAAAAGAAAGAATGGATTGAAATAAAATCAATTAAAGGAAAACCAATCTGGATCTTTGCAAACCTTCCTTTGGATAATGAAACCGATAAAGATGCTGATGCACAAAAGGACCTGATAGATTATCTCAATGACCAGGGTTTGAGTCCCACGATTGTTATTCATCGGGGGCATAGCTACCACTTGCCTTATACTATTAAGCAGCTTCCTGATAATGCAAAAATAATTATGCTGGGTTCCTGCGGAGGTTATCAGAATCTGAAGAAGATACTGCAGGAGGCCCCTGATGCAAATATTATTTCTACCAAGCAGACAGGGGCAATGGATGTGAACAAGCCAATTATCGATGCTTTGGATAATACGCTGCGCAACGGGAATAATATCGATTGGCGACTAATGTGGTCTGGGCTTGAATCATATTTTGACAAGGCTCCCAGGGAATTAAGAGAAACCTTTGAAGATTATATTCCCCCTCAAAAAAATCTTGGTGCCTTATTTATTAAAGCATACAGCCGCGGAGGTGAGGATTTTGAATAGTCAGCTAAAACCACAAATAATAACTTATTCCTTTAGTCATTCTCTATTTTACATTCTTTAATAATCATCTATTCATTTCATATTCCCCAGGATCTATTTGAAAATATTTGAGGCCTTTTTCATCTAATTTTGCCAAATGGCAGAAGCGAAAAAGCGAAAAAAATTACTGGATTTTAGGATTCTTGGAAGAGTATTTGCCTTTACACGGCCCTACAAAAAAAAATTATATATTTCGATAGCTCTTTCTGTTCTTCTTGCTATTGTTTCTCCACTTCGTCCTTTTCTTATTCAGTACACGGTTAATGTATTTATTAAAGACAGAAATATTTACTGGCTCATTGTAATCACCGTAATTCAGATAGGAATGTTGCTGATCGAAACCGGCATGCGGTTTTATTTTGCATTTTTGACTTCATGGCTTGGCCAGACTGTTGTAAAAGATCTCCGCGTAAAAGTTTATAAAAAAATTCTCAGCTACAATCTTACGCAATTTGACAGAACGCCGATCGGGACCTTAACTACAAGAACAATTAACGACATTGAATCGATTAACGATATTTTTTCGGATGGTCTTATTCCAATAATATCTGATCTGTTATCGATTATTTCTATATTGTTATTTATGTTTTTTGTTGACTGGCGGCTTACGTTAATAAGCCTTGCTCCTTTTCCTATCCTTATTGTAGGAACTTATCTTTTCAAAGAAAGCGTTAATAAATCTTTTATAAAGGTTAGAAATGCAGTTGCCGCCTTAAATGCTTTTGTACAGGAACACATCTCCGGAATGAGCGTAGTACAGGCTTTCGCAGTAGAAGATAAGGAGTTTAATAAATTCAAAAAAATAAACAGAGAACATAGAAACGCAAATATCAGGGCCATACTGGCGTATTCAGTCTTTTTTCCTGTAGTGGAAATTGTGTTAGCATTTTCAATAAGTCTCCTTGTATGGTGGGGGGCAAATAATGGTTTCAATGCTGGTGTAATAATTGCTTTCATTATGTACCTGAACCTGCTATTCAGACCATTACGGGTAATTGCAGATAAATTTAATGTTTTACAAATGGGAATGGTAGCCAGCGAGCGAGTATTTAAAGTAATGGACAATACTGATGTAACACCTGAAACTCATAATGGCATTAGCAGAATACATATAAAAGGAAAAGTTGAATTTGACCAGGTATGGTTTGCCTATGTTGAGGAAGACTATGTATTAAAAAATATCTCATTTTCCATTGAACCCGGCCAAACACTTGCTATTGTAGGCCATACGGGAAGCGGAAAAACTTCTATTATCAGCCTCATGAACCGGTTATATCATATAAACAAAGGAACAATCAAGATTGATAATACAAATATTGAGTCATATGATATTGAATTTTTGAGAAGCAAGATAGCGGTTGTTTTGCAGGATGTATTTTTATTTGGTGGTTCCATATATGATAACGTAACCTTAAGAAACAGCTCTATTTCGAAATCCAGGGTGGAGGAAGCCGCCAAAATGATAGGTGTTCATGAATTCATAATGAAATTGCCAGGCGGGTATGATTATAATGTAATGGAAAGAGGCGCCACTCTTTCGCTTGGCCAGCGCCAATTATTGTCATTTATACGGGCATTACTTTTCAATCCCTCGATTTTAATATTAGATGAAGCCACCTCGTCTATAGATAGTGAAAGCGAAAATCTAATTCAGCATGCAATAGATACCCTAATAAAGGGACGTACTTCCATCGTGATTGCTCATCGATTATCCACTATCAGAAAGGCGGGAAAAATAATCGTACTGGACAAAGGCGAGATCAAAGAGATGGGCACACATCACCAACTTATGCAACTGAAAGGACATTATTACAAATTACACATGATGCAGTTTGAAGAAAAGGAAAACCTCGTTTGATCCATTATTCAGCAGCCAACTTCTTTCCTTTATTCTCTGGTTCAAATCCATGCTCCGGCCTCATTTGCGGAAAAAGCAATACATCCTGTATGGAAGGCTGGGTGGTAAGCAGCATACAAAGCCGGTCAATACCAATTCCGATTCCGCTGGTAGGTGGCATTCCATATTCCAAAGCACGTAAGAAATCCTTATCAATAAACATTGCTTCATCATCACCCCGTTCCATAAGTTTTGCCTGCTCCTCAAAGCGATCGCTTTGTTCAATCGGATCGTTCAACTCGCTGTATGCATTGGCAATTTCATTTCCATTTACTATAAGTTCAAAACGCTCTACTAATCCTGGCTTGCTCCGATGTTTTTTTGTAAGCGGACTCATCTCCACCGGATAATCAATAATGAAAGTAGGCTGAATAAAATGGTCTTCGCATTTTTCGGAAAAGATTTCATCAATAAGTTTTCCTTTTCCCATAGTTTTATCAACATGAATATTTAATTGACTGCACACATCTCTTAAGCCACCTTCATCTTTATTGCTTACATCAATATCGGTATACTCTTTAATAGCATCGTACATGGAAATTCTTTTGTATGGTGCCCTGAAATCAATTTCATGATCTCCTAAAATTATTTTTGTTGAATCATTTACTGCCAAGGCAGTAGCCTCCAATAATTGCTCAGTGGTATCCATCATCCATAGGTAATCTTTATACGCGGTATAAAATTCAAGAATAGTAAACTCAGGATTATGGGTTCGGTCCATGCCTTCATTTCTAAAGTTCCTGCTGAATTCATATACCCAGTCAAATCCACCTACTATAAGTCGCTTCAAAAAAAGCTCGTTGGCAATTCTCAGGTATAAGGATATATCCAGTGCATTATGATGAGTAATGAATGGCCGCGCTGCAGCGCCACCCGGAATATTCTGCAAAACAGGCGTATCTACCTCCATGGCTCCCTTTTCATTCAGGAAAGTGCGGATAGCATTAACCATTTTGGTTCTTTTTATAAAAGTTTCTTTTACCTGGGGATTTACAATCAGGTCTGCATACCGCTGTCGATATCTAAATTCAGCATCGGTTACCTCATCAAATGTTTCACCTTCTTTTTCTTTTACTACAGGCAGAGGCCGGAGTGATTTTGAAAGTAGGGTAAATTCCTTCACGTGTACTGAAGTTTCGCCCGTCTTTGTAGTAAATACAAATCCCCTCACACCAATAAAATCTCCTATATCAATGAGCTTCTTCCAAACCTGGTCATAAAGTGTTGTATCCTCTCCTTTAGTCAGATCATCTTTTCGGACATATAACTGTATTTTACCGCTGGAATCCTGTAATACTGCAAAAGAGGCTTTCCCCATATCCCGGATACTCATTATTCTGCCGGCAAGCTGCACATCTGCAAAATCTGCTTTGTTAACCTCCTCCTTATAATTACTTTTAATATAAGCGGCCTTCGTATTAACCGGAAACAACGCCGCCGGATACGGATTGATCCCTAATTTTATTAGTTCTTTCAGTTTTTCTCTCCTGATAATTTCCTGTTCAGATAAATTTGGTTGATTCATAATTGTAAAAAATACCGGCTGTTATAAACTATATTCAGTTAAGGGATTTAGGTAAAAATAACTCATTTTGCAGGCAACATCCTTTTGGGTAAAATAACTTTTAAAGCCTTGCCGTAGGTTCATTAAAAAATTTGGTGGCTGCCACAACTCCATAATTAAAAAGAATTTTTCTTATTTCCGGGGAAATTTTTCTAACCCGTGATGAAATTCCTCCATAACTAATATAAATAGTTCTTCCCTTTTCATTGCTGAGGTCCGGCGTTCTCCTGTTAATATTCTCCATAATCAGGTTCATAACAGCGCTTGTGTATTCTTTCATACTGGTAATGTGGTAGGCTGCAATATCCGTCTTGCTATCTTCGAATTCTTTAATTTGCTGATCTCTTTCAAGTTTCAGGCCTAATGATGCCCGATTATAAATAACATGCTCGCTGATTAAAGGGTTAAGACCATCCGTACTGGAATCAAACATATTAATTGGGTAATTACAAAGCATTCCACCGTCTACATAAAGATCATAGTTGACTGAAGTATCTGCAATCGGAACTTCATTGCCGAATGAATCAAGAGCCACAGGCTTAAAATAGAATGGTATGCAGCTACTGATGTGCACCGCGGTTTTCAACTTCATTTGGGGCCATTTTTCCCAGGAAAAGATCTCCAACACCTGGCGGCTGATATTGGTTCCGGTACAATATAGATCTCTGTATTCTTTGTCCTTCTCATGCAGTTGATGTAATTGCAGGAAAGTTGTATTGGAATTCCCGGTCTTATGGTAAATTAAATCAGCGAGCCATTCTTCGAATTTATCTCCTCTATAAACACCATATTCCCTTTTAATCCTCCTGATTTTTCCGAAAATGTTCTTTCCGTCGTTAAACTCCTGGATTTTCAAGATTTGTAAAATGGAATCTATCTCTTTTGAGTTGTAACCCAGTGAAATCATTAACCCCGCAATGGCACCTGCTGAAGAACCGGCAACTTTCTCTATGTGGGAAAGTATATCTTTTTGCTCCAAAACCTGCAATGATCCTGCATAGGCAAGTCCCCTGATTCCCCCACCTTCCAGCGCTAAATTTTTATATTGGTAATTATTTTGGCAAAAAACATGATAAGGGTAAATGATAAAAATTAACAGATAAAATTTCATGGGGTGAAATTACTATAGTTTAAAAACCTGTGTAAAAATGCCGCAAGGAGAAAAAGTTAAAATTATATCCGCTCTGTGTCATTTAGTAAAATGACATAATTCAATATTGCCTCCCTATATAAAATGATTTTATTACTTCAATTTTCTCAATAATATGCTCATGCCAGGGCCAATAAAACCTGCCACGCATCATGAACCTTTCCTTGTCCCAGCAATTCTGAAGCATAAATATGCAATTCATTTTCCATCTCATCCGGATTTGAGGAATAATATTGGAAAATATTTTTCAATTTTTCATCTTCAAAGGATGGGTCAATAACCGGTAAATCATGTACGTTAGCTAATTGCCCGAGATCATTTCCTGTAAGTAAGGCGCTTTGCTTTATAGACTCAGGAAGATTGTCTATCCCTATACCCAATTCAGTATTGGGCTTTGGCACCTGAAATAAATTTCCCCTGTTAATTCTTGCATACCAGTTGCCTCCAAGCCTCGAGACAATGTCCATTTTCTGTTGATCTATACTTCCATTTTCGTCGAGAATATTTTCATCAATATGCATCATCAGGACTTCTGCGATAACCAGGTTCCCGGCACCCCCTGCCTGGCCGAGCGCTTTTACCTCAAGTACTTTGCATTCCATTTGAACGGGGCTTTCTTTTACACGAGGCGGTCTTATTAACAGGGAAGGTTCTTTGGTAAATCCAGCCTTGATAAATTCATCAGTTCCTTTCGGAAACTCACAACTGCTCAGGCTTACCTGCTGCACCATATCATAACTTACCACGTTAACCGCCACTTCCCCTACATCAAAAATATTTTCCAAAGTGTGTTTAATAGTATTATTTCTCATTCTTCTCATAGGTGAAAAAATGACTATAGGAGGATTCGCACTAAATATATTGAAATAACTGAAGGGACTGAGGTTCACATTCCCTTTTGAATCAATTGTGGAAGCAAAACATATTGGCCTTGGGACAATAGAATGATTCAAAAAATTATACGCCTCTGATATTTTTACATCTTTTAAGTTAACTGTTTTGAACATCTTTGGTTACAAATTCTTCTTTAACGCCAATATCGAAAAATCACTCTCATCTTTCACAATAGTATTTCTTAAAATCCCCAACTCCTCCGCTTCAATTTCAATAACATCTCCATCTTTCAACCACTGTTCAGTATAATCTGGATTCTTCAGTTTTCCTGTGCCATTAATTTCAAGGAAACATCCCGTTCCAACTGTGCCGCTGCCAATTACATCCCCCGGAAAAAGCTGAGCGCCATAACTGCATCGTTCAATAATTTCCGCAAATGTCCAGTCCATATCGCCCATGATTCCTTCGCTAACTAATACGCCATTTACCATACATCTCATATCAAGGTTGAATCCCTTTCCAATATGGTTTTCTTTTGGGGGTAAAATATACTCACCAAGCTCATCCGGAGTTACCAATACCGGTCCCAAAACCGTAGCAAAATCCTTGCCCTTAGCCGGGCCGAGATTCAGCTTCATTTCTTCCATTTGCATCTCCCTGGCGCTGATATCATTCATGATCATATATCCGCCAATATATTCATCTGCATCTTCTGCTCTGATATTTTTACCTGGTTTACAAATAACTATAGCTATTTCCATTTCAAAATCGAGTTTGCGTAACTGATCCGGCATGCAGACTATCTCTCCGGGACCCTGAATAGCATTATGGTTCGTGAAATAAAATACGGGGAACTGATCATATTCCGGTATCATTTCCAGGCCTCTGTTTCGCCTGGCAGAAGCTGCATGTTGCCTGAAAGCATAGGCATCTCTGCAACTGGTAGGATTTGGTACAGGCGCCAATATTTCAGCTGAATCATAAGGAGTGCCTGTGAATTTTCTGTTACCTTCAAGCAATGAATGGTTTAGGGTATGGGCAATTGGATAAATATCTTCCCAATAGTTTAGAAACATTGCCATAGAAACCGGTAAATCGGGGTGCAACCTGTCCAAATCGTATAAGAGTCCATCTACGAGAAAAGCTAACTGTGCATGATCCTTTTTTAGGTAAGAAACTAATTTCATTTAGCGATTTTAAATAATAACGCAAGGTAATTGATTTTTTAAGAGGATTTGGCACCGTGATTGAAAGGTATTTTTGAAAAAAGAGTTCATAGATTAATAGATTACGAATATTTTATTTTTCATATTTGTATTAAATTTGCAGTAAAATTTACCTGTATGAAATTCGATAAAATTCATAATAAGGGACAGGCACAAATTTTTGGGTATAAATATCTTGAAGTTCTAACCAAAACCCATCCGTTAATAATTTGGGGAATTTATCTGCCAGTCATAATCTATCTTCCTTATTACTCCTATAAGCAACTTTATTTTTCCGGATTTGCGATTGGTGCTATTTTTTTAGCTGGTATTTTTTTCTGGAGTCTTTTTGAATATTTTGCTCACCGGTATATTTTTCATTTAGTAAGCGATAATCCTCGCACTAAAAGAATTGCTTATGTAATGCATGGCAATCATCACGAGTTTCCGCGAGATCGCCAGCGCCTGTTTATGCCGCCTGTTCCAAGCATCATTTTGTCTTCTATTATATTTGGCATATTCTATTTATTAATGGGGAAAAATGCCTTTCTATTCTTTCCCGGTTTTATACTCGGATACCTTCTTTATGCAAGTATGCATTATGCAATTCATGCATGGAAACCACCCTTCAAATGGCTTAAGCCCCTGTGGCGTCAACATCATTTACATCACTACAAAAATGAAGAAAAAGGTTTTGGAGTTAGTTCCTCCCTATGGGATAAAGTATTCGGAACTGAATTTGACTTAAAAAAGGAAAAAGAAGACAAGGAAGAAAGTGAAAAACTGATGTTTGGACGCAGAAACCTTCAAAAGACTTTGCATTGAGTTCTGGTAATTTTTTCTCTTTGATCAATTGTAATTTCAGGAAATCTACCATCTCTCCTCTGCCGGCGGCTTTTTCTTTTTGGCGAATTCTATTTTAGTAGCAATTTTTTGCAATTGCCTGTCAATTATAAGATCTGTTATGATTTGGGCGGATTCAATATCTGTATTTTGTTTGAGTAGATCCTTTAATTTTTGCTCATTTACGTCAATCCTATATAACAATTGAACCAAAGCCTTAAAATCATGATTTATCAATTCATTTATTAAGGAAATAAGGCGGTTCCTTATTTCTTCTTTAGGTGTTTCTATGATTGAATTTGCTGTCTCAATAATATTTTCAGGGAGTGTCAACTTGTTATCTGGCTGCATTGCCCGATAAAGTTATCAAAGTACTGCTTTAAAAAAGGAATTTCATCAATATTTTTCCATAACCCCCAGGCTAAACAAGGCAAAATCATATTTTACAGGATCACACTTATCAAATTTTCGTAGCGCTTCTGTTAATTCTATTGCTGCCTGCCAGTCTACCTGTTTTCTTCTTAACAGATTAAAATGTTTGGCTACCCTGGCAACATGAACATCTATAGGGCAAATGAGTTCAGAAGGCGGAATTTTTTGCCAAAGACCAAAATCAACTCCATTATCGTCCTTTCGAACCATCCATCTCAGAAATAGGTTCAACCTTTTACAGGTAGAATTTTTTTTTGGTGAGGCAATGTGTTTTTTAGTTCTTCCAGGCACATCTTCCAAAGAAAAAAAATATTCATGAAAGAAATTCAAAGCTTGCTCAATTCTATTACCTGAAAGAAGCTCGTGTCCATCTTTGAAAAAGGCTTCTTCCAAAGACTCATGTTTTGAAAAATGTATTTTAAGAAATGAAATAAAATACAGAAGATCGGTATCGTTAAATGTCCGGTGGCAAAATTTTTCTAATCTCTTCAGGTTTGCGTCGGTATGATTGATGCAAAAATCATACGGTGCATTGTCCATTAATTGAAGAAGATGCCTGCTCTTATTGATAATGGTCTTTCTGGAGCCCCAGGAGAAAATAGCCGCAAAAAATCCTGCAATTTCAATATCCTTTCTTTGTGAAAATGAATGAGGAATACTCACCGGATCTTCTTTTATGAAAGAGAGATCATTAAAATATTCAACTTTTTGATCAAGAAATTTTTTTAAATTATGTTGTGAATTATTTTTCTTCATCCTGTATCTTCAATTATTCATCCACTAATGATCCAACTAATCACCCGATTGCCTGATCAAGATCCGCAATTAAATCATCCACATCTTCTATTCCTACACTCAATCTCATTAAGGAATCTACGAGCCCGTTTTTTATTCTTTCTTCTCTTGGAATACTTGCGTGCGTCATGGAAGCGGGATGCCCAATGAGACTTTCTACTCCTCCGAGACTTTCTGCAAGTGAGAATAGTTTGGTAGATGAAAGAACTTTGTTTGCCGCTTCGATCCGGTCATCTTTCAATGTAAAACTCATCATACCTCCAAAGCCACGCATTTGTTCTTTTGCAACTAAGTGATTTGGATGATCTTCAAAACCGCACCAAAAGACTTTATCAACTTTGCCACTATTCCTAAGCCATTTAGCGATTTTTTCACCGTTTTGGCAATGACGTTCCATCCGAACATGCAATGTCTTCAATCCCCTTAAAACCAAAAAGCAATCCTGGGGTCCCGGAACAGCGCCACAACTATTTTGAATGAAAGAAAGCTTTTCATTGAGAGATGCGTCTTTCAAAATGAGGCATCCATGAACAACATCACTATGGCCGCCAAGGTATTTTGTTGCTGAATGCAAAACAATATCGGCTCCCATATCTAATGGATTTTGCAAATAGGGTGAAGCAAAAGTGTTATCAACACAAACCAAAATATTGTTCTTTTTTGCTATAGATGCCACTGCTTCAATATCTGTTATGTTCATCATTGGATTGGTAGGCGTTTCTGTCCAGATGAGTCTTGTATTTTTATTTATATACTTAGATACTTCATTGGCATCCTGCATATTTATGAAATGAAATTTCAGACCGTATTTCTGAAAAACCTTTGTAAATATCCTGTAGGTGCCACCATACATATCATTTGCTGCGATTACTTCATCACCGGGATTCAATAATTTAATTACCGCATCCGTAGCAGCCAAACCACTGGAAAAACAAAGACCGTATTTACCATTTTCAATTGCTGCCAAGGCATTTTGCAGAGCATGCCTCGTCGGATTTTGCGTCCTTGCATATTCATAGCCCTTATGTTTTCCGGGACTTTCCTGAACGAAGGTGGAGGTTTGATAAATGGGTGTCATGATGGCCCCGGTAGAAGGATCCGGTTGGATACCTGCGTGAATTAATTTAGTTGCTAATTTCAAAATAATATAGTTTTATGATACTTGAAGATGGGCAGGTAATTCCAAAAGACAAAAATCAAAAAACGATCGGCAAAGAAACTTTCACATCTTCCCAATACATGTCCATAATCGCCCCATCATTTGATTTTGTAAAAACAACCGTCATTGCCTGTGTAATTTCATTTTTGTTTCCGGGCAAATCCATTCGTACAACGTCTTTAGTAGAATCATACCTGAAACTACCCCAGGTATCCGTTTCCTTATTAATTATGAGTGTCCACTTGTCTGTATAAGGAACTGCATAGAGTGTATAACGTCCTTTCTTAATTTTTTTCCCGTTAACTCTAACATCTTTAAAAAATTCTATCTCTGTTGCTTCGTTTGCTCCTAAGCTACAAACATTTCCATATGGTTGTAATTCACCAAAAATTTTGCGACTGTTTATTTGCGGCCGGCTGTAAATAACCCGCATTGTCAGAGGTTCCGTTGCCTTTCCCTGTATTTTCAGAATCGGATAGTTATCGGGGTAATAACTCATGTCCATCGGTGATTTATTAATTGGCGGAAGAAAAGAATCACTCAACTGCGCAACTGCCTGAAAACTCAGGAATATCAATAGTATGGAAAAATATTTCTTCATTATTTTTTTTGCTTTGCAAATATAAAAGGATTTAGTTGCATAAGAGTTTGCTCATATTTTCAAAAGCAAACTGTTTTAGCCCGGGGAAAAATTCCGCATAACAATTATTTAATTCTGTATAATATTTATTAAAGATTTCAAAAGCAATATCAGATTCCTTCAAATAAAGGGATCTTGAAACTATTCCATTGAAGCTTCTTCGTATCCCTTCCTTAAACTGGTAATTATATAACCAATCCTGGGTTTTCATATAAATAAACATTTTTTGAAAAGTGAAAGGCAACAAGGTGATATTTAATTCAAGCTGCTGATAGGCTACTGTTGAAAAATTTTTTAGATTCCCATATTGTCCAAATTGAGCTGCATCAAGAGCAAGGAAATGATCGTATACTATATCTATAAAAGCCCCGGAATATAAACGGTACTGAGGCCTGAAAAAAGTCTTAGCCCGGGCGGTAACAGGATGTCTGTCTGTATATTCATCTATTAAGCGGTGGAGACGAATTCCCTTCCGGATTGCCTCAGGATAACTATATTGAGCCTTTCCTTTTACACAATCACTAATTATATTTCCTGCAAGGATATCCCTGTTATTGAAAGAAAGGAATGCATGAGCCAGGTAATTCATATTCAAAAATAGCATCATTGAGTGTTAAGGCCTGGTTATAGTGAACGACCACCTTTTGAGAAGGTGGCTTCGCAAGAATTAGGCAAAGCCTTCTCTAACGAACTTTTCCTGATTCAACGCCCCTACTAATGCAGGCAACTCGGCAGGCTCACTGGTACGTTCCATACTTGAATGTTTTAATAATGCGAAATTTTTAATGTTTATGGCAGCATTTACATCACGATTAACAAC
>OBLT010000428.1_pt1 | contig 27793 bp, 21 predicted proteins | sample 1518721 | NCBI WGS metagenome assembly OBLT01 (sample SAMEA3539307, study PRJEB22396) | soil metagenome | biome: tundra; feature: field; material: soil | place: USA | collected 2010-05 | depth 0.15 m | reverse complement strand
GCAGCCCGGTTGGGCGCTGGGTCAGGAATTCGGCGCCAAAGCGGGTGGCCTGGGTGTGGGCACGGCGCCCCAGGTCTCCACCAGTTACGCCGGATGGGAAGCCGAGGTAGTTCTCTATTCTTGAAGTGGAACCGGCCTGGCCGCCAGGCGCTTCTAGCTCAATGACCAAGGTACGGAGCCCTTCGCTGGCACCATAAACGGCGGCTGCCAGCCCAGCCGGGCCGGCGCCTACTACGACGATGTCATAGAACTCCTGAGTTGCCTTGGTGCTCAAGCCCACTCGGCCGGCAAGCGCCGCAACGTCAGGGTCCACAAGGGAACTGCCATCGGCAAACAAGACCACGGGCAATTCGTCTGGACTCAGTTGCCGCTCAGTGAGAAGCTTCAGGGCGTCTTCGTTGCCAGCAATATCGAACCAGCGGTAAGGCACGTGGTTGCGCGAGAGGAAGCTGCGCACACTGTGGTCCTTGAGCGACCATCGATGACCAATGACGCGCAGCCCTTCAAATGGCGGCTGGTAGCCGGCCTGCCAGTCCTCCAGCAGGTCGGAGAGGACCGGATACAGCTTCTCTTCGGGCGGGTCCCAGGGTTTATTTAGGTAATAGTGGATGCGTGCGGTGTTGATGGCCCGGATGGCCGCCTCAGTGTCAGCGTAAGCGGTAAGCAAGACCCGCTTGGCGTCGGGATAGAGCGATCGTGCGCGCTCAAGGAACTCGACGCCGGTCATTCCCGGCATGCGCTGGTCACTAATAATCAGCGCCACAGGCTCCTGGCGAGTCTTCAATTGAGCCAGCGTGTCCAACGCGGCCTGGCCACTTGCCGCGCGCATTACACGGTGTGCGGCCCCGTAATGACGGCGCAGATCCTGGACCACCGCTTCCAAGACGCTTACGTCGTCGTCCACTGCCAGCAGGATCGGCCTTGCCATATTTCTCAGTTTAGGGCCTTCGTACCCCAAAAGAGACATATGCAATACCGCTTCTGGTCAAGAATTTTCGTGACCCTTTGGGTCAGATGGCTGTAATCTCTTCTGTAGGAAGGTTACCGGAGTGTAGTCTTTTTGAGGCATTAATGGGTTACGAAAGATATTTGATCGAATCCTCAATGTCGCAGATTCAGCCAGCTGGAAGATTCGGCAAGGTTTTGTCGATGATGGCGGAAGAGGCAGAAACCAGTCTCAGGCCGATATACAGTTGATGCTTTTGCCGACAGTGAGGATTGAGCAAGGTGCAAGAGAAGTTAAGTTGGGGATTCGAGGCAGATGAGGCGCACAATATGAACAAAATCATCCTGGCTGATTCGCAAGCGATTTTTCGGGCGGGTACCGCCAAGGTATTGGCAATGAACGAAGAGCTGCGCATTATTGCTCAATGCACAGATCTCGATCGCATGCATCATGCCATTACGACCTTCCCTGGATCTATTGTTGTTTTTGCCGCCGCGTTGCGGCCGGACCTGACACGCCTGCGGGTGATGCTTGATGGCGCGAACAGCCGCGGCATTGTGATTGCAGAGAACAACGAGGTCGCCGCTACGTATGTCCAGCAGGGCTTTCGCGGCGTGATTTTTCGCAACGTGACCGGGGCGGCGCTAGTAGAGTGTGTCCGTCGCGTGGCTGAAGGCGATACATGGGTTCCCCCAAAGCTGATGCAACCCGACTCGCCCGAAGAGGATATGGTGGGCACACGGGTGCGGGACCGGCTGACGCCGAAAGAGATGCGGATTGTTGCACTGATTGTTCAGGGCTGCAAGAATCGCGAGATCGCCATGAGGCTCAAGACCACAGAGCAGGTGATCAAGAACTATCTGCGTTCGATCTACGACAAGACCGGAGTAAGCGACCGACTGGAACTGGCGTTGTTTACCATCCATCACCGGGTTCTGGCAGCTGCGGCAGCCGAAGTTGGCAGCCGGCTCGAGGCAGAAGCGCTGGCAGCATCTGCTCCTTCTGCCGTTGCGTAGCAGAGAGCCGGGTGACTAGAGTCTCTCCGCCACACTCTTGGCCTGGGTGAAGAGGGTCAAATAGTCCGGGCCGCCGGCCTTGGAGTCTGTTCCGCTCATGTTGAATCCGCCAAACGGATGGGCGCCTACCATTGCGCCCGTACATTTGCGGTTGAAGTAGAGATTGCCCACGTGAAATTCATGGCGGGCGCGATTGAGCCGGTCGCGGTCGGCAGTAAAAATCGCGCCGGTGAGGCCGTATTCGGTGTTGTTGGCTACTGCCAGACCCTCCTCGAAACTTCCCACTTTGATCAATGCTAGGACAGGGCCAAAGATCTCATCTTGTGCGAGCACGGCGTCGGGAGCAATGTCGGCGAACACTGTGGGCTCAAGGAAATATCCGCCATCAGGAGTCTCGAGTGCATTGCCACCTGTAATCAAACGGCCTTCTTGCTTGCCAGTCTCAATGTAGGCCAGCATCGACTTGAGAGCATTTTCGTTTACCACTGGGCCAAGGTTCAAATTGGCGACAGGGTCGCCAACGGTTAGCTGGCCGACGCGCTCCCGGAGGCGTTCGGTAAAACCTTCATAAATTGGGGCTTCAATGATGCAACGCGAGCACGCGGAACACTTTTGACCGCTGAATCCAAAGGCGGAGGCAGCGACGGCCTCGACTGCGGCGTCGAGATCGGCGTCGGCGCAGACGAGGATCGAATCCTTTCCGCCCATCTCGAGGATCGTTCGCTTGATCCAAATTTGACCGGGCTTGGTTTGGGCAGCCCGCTCGTGAATCTCCAGCCCCACGGTCTTGGACCCTGTGAAGGCGATGAATCTGGTTTTGGGATGCTCGACGATGGCGTTGCCAAAGGTGATCCCCGAGCCAGGGCAAAAGTTGACGACGCCTTGGGGAAGTCCTGCTTCCTCAAGGACTTCAATGAACTTGGCGGCAATGGTTGGGGAGTCGCTCGATGGCTTGAGAATCACAGTGTTGCCAGTGACGATGGAGGCAGCGGTCATCCCAGCCATGATTGCGAAGGGGAAGTTCCAAGGGGAGATGACAGCGCCGACACCGAGCGGGATGTAAAGGAGCTCGTTGCGTTCCCCGGGATACTGAACGGGGGTAGTTGCAGAGGCGAGGCGAAGAGCTTCGCGGGCGTAAAACTCAAGAAAATCAATCGTTTCAGCGACATCAGCGTCAGCCTCAGCCCAATTCTTGCCCACTTCATAGGTTAGCCAGACGCAGAACTCGAACTTTCGTTGGCGAATGATATCGGCTGCGGTGAGGATGAGGGAAACTCTTGTTTCTGTTGACGTTCTTGACCAAGTCTCGAAGGCGTGGAGAGCCGCCTGCATAGCTTGCTCGGCGTGCTCCCCCCCAGCTTTCTGGTGGATTCCGACGATCTGGGCAGGGCGGGCAGGGTTAAGGGAGCGTATCTTCGACTCAGTCTTAAGGTGCAAACCACCGATGATCAAGTCGTACTCGAGGCCCAGTTGGGAAGCAACCAGGTCCAGAGCAGTCTTCATCTTCCGGGCGTTTTCCGGGGACTTGAAGTCGATGAATGGCTCATTCCGAAAGGTGCCTTGGGGCAAGAGCAACCGAGATTCTGTTTCGAGGGAGTTGGTTTCCATGACGTATTTAGTGTAGTGCAGACTTGGTTTGAAAAGGGGGAAACACGGGTTCAGCATGTCGAGGCTTAACGTGTATTTTTGAGTGGTGTGAAATTCATCCGTCGGAGTCGAAATGGCGCGCGTGGCTGTGGTTGGAGTTGGTGCGATCGGCGGAGTGCTCGCTTCGCTTCTGGAGACGACGGGGTTGCACGAAATCACGCTTTGCACACGACGGGCGATCGAGGCCCTCGTAGTCAAGACACCGGACGGTGTTGTAACGGTAAGGGCGAAGAATCTGACCATGCCGGACCAGGCGGACGCAGTGGATTGGGTGTTGGTGGCGACAAAGACATATGACGCACCGGGCGCTGGAATGTGGCTCAGAGGTCTTGCGAAGTCCGGGGCAGCGGTGGCGGTGGTGCAGAATGGCGTAGAGCATCGAGAACGGTTTGCGCCCTATGTGACAGCGGAACGGATTGTCCCAGTCGTCATCGATTGCCCTGTTGAACGGGAGCAGAATGGCACGGTGGTGCAAAGAGGGAAAGTCACCATGAAGGTGGAAGAAGGGCCGCTCGGCGGGGAATTCGAGGAACTATTCAGGGGAAGCAAAGTAGAGATCGAGCTTGTGCCAGACTTCAAGACAGCGGCATGGCGGAAGCTGTGCACGAATGCAGCTGGAGCAATCAACGCGTTGACTATGAAGCCGGCTCGGGTGTTTCACGAGGAGCCGGTGGCACAACTGGCGCTGGCTATGGTAGCCGAGGTGGTGGCCGTGGGGCGTGCGGAGGGAGCACGACTCGACGAATCGGTGGGCAAGCAGGTGGTGGATATGTTTCGCGGACAACCGAAGGATTCGGTTAATTCACTTCTGGCCGACCGGATCGCGGGACGAAGGATGGAGACGGACGCGCGGAACGGAGTGATTGTGCGGCTGGGAGAGAAGCACGGAATCGCGACGCCGCTCAACAGGATGGCGGTCGCTGTGTTGGAAGCGGGGAATTCGCAATAGGGAAGAGAGAACAACAATCCAGACAGCTGCGGCACCGAGCACAAAATATCTGCAGGGCAACTGGGGAAGAGAGTGCGGTGAGTTCCGAGCTAGATGGCTGGCAGCGACGGGGAATCTGGAAGTAGAATGCAAGTGAAGCAAGGACCCTTCACTTTCCTGGGGGACCTATGAAGCGCAGAGAATTCCTGATCAACGCCGCACGCGGTTTGGGGTCAGTGTGGCTTTCACAAAAGCTTGCCGGCAAAGGCATTGGGTTTGCTGCGGAACTGCCCAAACTGGCGCAGAAGTTCAACGCACACGACACCGTATCGCTGGGCAGGACGGGCATTCAGACCAGCCGACTGGCGATGGGAACCGGGACGCATGGATTTGCGAAGACCTCCGACCAGACCAGGCTGGGGATGTCAGCGTTAAGCGCGCTGCTTGTGAATGGCTACGAAGACGGCCTGCGTTTCTTTGATACGTCGGACAGCTACGGAAGCCACTCGGGTGTGGCGTCGGCGCTCAAGCATGTTCCGCGGGACAAGGTCGTAGTGATGACCAAGACGGATACGCGAGATGCAAAAGGCGTGCGAGAAGATCTGGACCGCTTCAGGCGTGAGTTGGGAACCGATTACATCGATATCTGCCTTGTGCATTGCGTCACTGAAGGTGATTGGACGACGCGTTACGGCGGCGTGATGGATGTGCTCTCTGAGGCTAAGGAAAAGGGCGTAATCCGGACGCATGGGGTTAGCTGCCACTCGATTGAGGCGTTGCGTGCGGCGGCGGCGTCACCATGGGTGGAAGTGGAACTGGTGCGCATGAATCCCGTTGGCGCATATATGGACGCCGATCCGGAAACGGTGGCTGGAGTCATCAAGGAGATGCGGGCGGGAGGTAAAGGCATCATTGGGATGAAGATCCTTGGCCAAGGCGAACTGCGCAACCGTCAGGACGAGGCGATCAATTACGCGCTTGGGCTGGGGCTGCTGGATGCGTTCACGATAGGGGCGGCCAACCGTGCGGAGCAGCGGGACTTGATTGGGCGGATCGCGGCGGCCTAAAGAATTGGGAAGAGCGACGGCGCGGCTGAGGCCGCGCCGTTTCTGCGTCTGAATGGACTAAGGGGTCTCGGTAAGGGCTTCGGTCGATTTGCTCATCTTGGCGGTGCGCTCGATCTTGTCCCAGTTAAACGGTTTGCCGTCGATGGCGCGCTTGAGGGTCTTGAACAGGACAACGGAGAATACCTGGCGATAGGCGAAACGCTGGAGCCAGATGTGGAACAGGAGCCAGCCGTCGCCCTTGTTGGCGGGGTGGCGGCGCTCAAGCGAGAACGCAATCGACGAGGTTACGAAGTCAATGAGCAGGAAGGTCAGGAAGTAGGCCAGGAGCTTTTCAAAGCTGGCCGCGGAGGCTGCTTCAGGGTGGTAGTAACGGTCGATGAAGTAGTTGACGATTCCGCAGACAAACATCAGGTCGATAAATGGAGAGACCAACGGCAAGAACATTTGGAAGACGAGAATGTTGGGCAGAGCGAAGAGTCCCATAGCTTTGTTGCGAACGAATGCGGCACGATGCTTCCAAACTGCCTGGAGTGTCCCGAACGACCAGCGGAAGCGCTGCAGCATGAGTCCCTTGGCGTCGATGGGGGCTTCAGTGAATGCAAGTGCGCGGTCCTCGTAATCGACGCGGAGGCCCTGTTCAAGCAGGTTCATGGTCAGGTCAGCGTCTTCAGCGACAGTGTTGAGTGGATAGCCACCGGCGGCTTTGACAGGCGCGGTGCGCCACGCACCAATGGCGCCAGGGACGACTGTGACTACGTGGAACAGGTCAAGGGCGCGGCGCTCGAAGTTCTGGCTGGTGATGTATTCGAGCGCTTGCCAACGTGTCCAGAGGTTGACCCGGTTGCCGACCTTTGCGTTACCGGCCATGGCGCCAATGCGGGAATCCTCGAAATGGGGGATGAGCTTGGAGATGGCGTCGGGGGCGATCACGGTATCTGCGTCGATCCCCACGTAGACTTCTTCAGTCATTCGTTCGAGGGCGAAGTTGAGTGCGGCGGCTTTGCCCCCATTCACCTTGGAGATGACCTGGACGCGCGGTTCGGCAGCATAAGCTTCGCAGGCTATCTCAGCGGTGCGATCAAGGGAACCGTCGTCGATGACGATCACGTGGAGGTTCTTGTAGTCGGAATTGAGTACCGAGCGGATGGTCCGGACGATTACGGTCTCCTCGTTGTATGCGGGAATGAGTACGGCAACTCGCGGAGAATAGCCGGGCCTCGCCTGGTGATAGGGCTTGCGCAAACGGTCAATGATGGCGAAGAGACCAACGATGACGAGCCGGGCGCTCATCAGGATGTCGCCCAGGAAGAAGACGTAGACGATGAACTTGACGATAAAGGCCGCGCTGGAAAAGGCGATGGAGTCGGGCAAGGCACGGAGATATTGCCACCCCTTAATTGGCGGCATGACCTCCGCAGTGGTTTTTCCCATCAGGGCGGAGACCTGAACGATGGTGTAGCCGTGGTTGCGGAGAGCATCAATGAGGAGCGGCAGTGCATTGACGGTGGCTTGGCGATTGCCGCCGCCGTCATGGAGCAGAATGATGGAGCCGCGGAACTGCGGTTTGGTTTTCATGGTTTCAAGCTGGGTGAGGACCGACTTGATGATTTCGTCCGGCTTCTTGACCGGATTCTCGTTCCAGTCATCCGTGTCAATCTTGTTGCCGATGATGGTGTAGCCGTCCTTCTGAATCTCAACAACCGGGAGGGCCTGGTCGTCGGTGTCAGGTTCCTCATCAATGTCGTAGGGAGGACGGAAATACAGTGGCTGAATTCCGAGCTTGCTCGCGAAAAGACGTTCAGTGAGCTTGACTTCAAGATCGAGTTGCCGCGAAGAGATTTCGCTGATGTCGGGATGAGAGTAGGTGTGGTTCCCAATTTCGTTGCCTTCGCGGACGATGCGCTTCATCACCCCAACATATTCTGCAGCCTCGGAGCCGATGAGCATAAAGGTGGCATGTACACCTTTGTTCCTGAGAATGTCGAGGATCTTTGGAGTCCACTTAGGGTCGGGGCCGTCGTCGAATGAGAGCGCAACTTCATTGGGATGGTATCCGTACTGCTCGATAGTGTAGGTACGGGGATAAACATCCATGTGCTCATCGATAATCAGTTTCTTGCGCGGGTCATTCTCGTCGGTGTCGACGGTGACGGTGCGCTTGCCGGATTGAGGTAGGCCGGTGACGCGAAGGATGTCTCCATCGCCTTCGTTGTCGACATCATGTCCAGGCTGGACGGTAGCGAGAGCTTGGAGCGAGCCAGGGTCGCTGGGCTTGTCCCAGACGCTCCAAAGGGAACTGTCTTCTTCACCCAGACGCCAAAGAGCGAAAGTGGAAAGGCCGAGTTGGCGAGCGGCGCGGAGTTCGTTCAGGAGGGTCACACCATCGAGGAACCAGACGATGTGGCGCTGATTGTTGTCCTCATCGATGTATTCGTAATGGGGATTGAGCGCGTCATAGTTGAGATCGAGATCGGCGTCGGCGTCGGAAGCGCGCTGCCATGCTTCAGAGACAGAAAGGTCTTCCGTGTTGAGGACCTTGGGTTTCGGATTCCGCTTGTTCTTTGGGTCGGGAATCGACATCGTCCAGTCGTAGCCGTAGCTGCCGACAGCGCAAATGATCTTCTCTTTGGGGACGATCTTAAGGACGCGGGTGAGGTTGCCGACAAACCAATCCTGACTGGCGACGGGGCCTGGATCGCTGGTGGTCTGGTGTTGGTCGTAGTTCATCAGGATGATGCCGTCGGAGTTGGCGGCGATGAACTTGAGATCTTCGTCCGAGGTGGATACGGCGGTATTGACCCAGAGACGGAGGTCGCGGGCGTGCAGGTCGATGTACAGCAACCGAATGAAGGTTAGATAGGCCGGATCAGCATCGTCGGGAAGGCTCTCAAAGTCGAGGGAAAGGCCACGATACGTGGGATTTGCGGCGAAAAAGCGAATGATTTGGCCTCGCAGTGCATCACTCTTGCCGGCGTCCTTGAGGACGTCGCCGAAGCTCGAGTCCCAGCTTTGGGTGTGGGGGCTGTAGTTGTTGAGGTGAGGAAAGATCTCAGTGTCTTCCTTTGCATACTGGATGACACGCTTGATCCTATTTCCGTCGTCGGGGTCGTGCACCGTAGCGCCATCAACGACGGGAAACTCCCGGATGTTGTCGCCGCTCATCATCATGAGTGTTCCAGAGGGCGAGTTTGCGTGGAGCCACTGGGGGAAGAGCAGATCGATCTGGTGGACGTGTTCCTTGAACGAAGAGTAGCTGGCGGCGTCGTCCTGAACATAATATGCGGCGCGGAGACCTTCGCCTGAGTTGAGAGGGATGTCAGAGGGTTTGCGCTCGGTCTTTCGTCGAGCAGGGCGTTGACCTTTGGAGCCCCGGAGTATGGTGGTGCGGTCGGGCAGAGCCTTGTAGTTGTGCTTGGGCACGGGTAGCAGGAGCTCAGGCAACTGCTGATAACGCAGCACGTTGAAAATAAAGCCGGCAAGAACCAGGGTAAACAGAACAGCCGTCACGTCGAGGATGCGGCGAAGTCGCTTCCATCGTTTGCGTTGGGGATCGAAGAATATCTGTCTGTCTGGCATAACCGGTCTCGTTTATTCTACGTGCGCGAAAGGCGCTGCAACAGTCTACGGTATAAAGTACGGATCGTATGGAAGCTACTCCCGCACGACAATCGTCGAAGTTGGGCCGAACGCACTCGAAAGCCAGCGGCAGGGCAGGTGCGCGGGTTTCAGGTGTGCTGGCGCTTACCGCGGGGGCAGCGCTGCGGGTTTGGATGCTCGGAGCGTTTCCTCAGGTATCAGGGGATACGCTTGTCTACGGGAACTTGGCCAGGAACCTGTTGCTGCACGGGCAATTTGCTCTCGCTGACGGCAGCGGGGTGCTGCACTCGACGCTGATCCGCCTGCCTGGATACCCGCTCTTTCTGGCGCTCTGCTTCAGGCTATTCGGAGTCGGCAACTACGCGGCAGTGGGCTACGTGCAGGTTGCATTGGAACTGGCGGGATGCCTGTTGCTCGCGGGCTTTGTGCGCAGGATTGCTTCGCTGGGAGCTGCGTCCTTCACGCTCTTGCTGGCTGCGCTGTGCCCGTTTACGGCGTCCTACGCAGTAGCTCCGCTGACGGAGACGCTCACCTTGTTTGTGATTGCGTTGGCGCTTTGGGCAGTGGCGCGGTTTGGTGAGCGTCCGGGTTGGGGGGGTGCCCTATGGTTCACGTTTGCGGTGAGTGGTGCGGCACTGCTGCGGCCGGATGGAGCACTGGTTGGGTTGGCGTTAGCGCCGGCGTTGGTAATGGGGCTGAGGCGTGCCGCGATTCCGCGCAGGAAGCTGGTGCGCATGGTGCTCGTATGTATTTTGCTGGCATTGGCGCCGTTTGCTGTGTGGACGGCGAGGAACTGGCGGGTCTTTCACGTTTTTGAGCCGGTGACCACACGTTATGCGACAGACCCAGGCGAGGAAACCAATCCCGGCTGGCAACGCTGGGTCAAAACCTGGTGCCTGGATTTTGTCTCGACCTACGACATCTACTGGAACGTGCCTGGGGGTGCGCTGAACTTGACGAAACTGCCCAGCCGGGCATTTGACTCTCCGGCACAATATGCGGAAACGGTTGCGCTAGCCAAGGCCTACGACGAGAACGGGCAGGACATTTCGCCCGACCTGGATGCGCGGTTTGCACGTTTGGCCGAAGAGCGAGTTGAGGCCCACCCTCTGCGGTTCTATCTTTGGTTGCCATTGGGGCGAACGGTGGACATGTGGCTGCGGCCACGCGTGGAAAACCTCCCCATCGACCTGGACTGGTGGGTTTATGGGCATCACAACCTGGAGACGCAAATAAGCTGGGCTTACGCTGGGCTCAATGCGATGTATCTGCTGTTGGCGATGGCGGGACTTTGGTACAGACCAAAGTATTGGCAATGGATGGTGGCATACATGGTCCTGCGCAGCGGGCTGCTGATGACCCTTGAGGCTCCAGAGGCTCGATACACGCTGGAATGCTTCCCGATGCTCTTTGCTCTGGGGGGTATTGGGATTTGGGAATTGACAGGGAAGATATGGCCCGGGGCCCAGCGGCTAGTCACAACGGACTAGTGAAGAGTAGCCGGTTGACTGCATCAACCGGCTACTCTTCACTCACCACTTACCACGGAGAATCAGTGCCTTGCGAGGGTGACTCCCAGTCCCGTCGTGAGAATGATGTCGTTGCTCAATGTCCCGGCAGGCGGGAAGGACGTGTAGCGGTCACTGAACGCAGTGTTCCAGCTGAAAAGCTTCCCGAGCTTGGTGGTGAAGGAAGAGTCGACGGAAAGCTCATACTTTCCTGGCTGGCTCAGGTCGGGATAGAAGTAGGTCTGCTCAGTGAGAACGCTGCTTGCGCCGAGCTTCCGGGTGTAGACCTGGCCCAAATCTATGGCGGCGAAGCTGTTGGTGGGGCCGGGCGAATACGTCTCATGGGTCCATACCACCCCGCCAAGGATATCGAAGGTCTGCCTCGCTGACTTGCTCACATGCCAGCCGAAGCCGCCTCCAACAATCGAGCGGAGGTCGAGGTCCTGGAGTGCGTTGGCGGTGAAGTCTCCGGAACCGAATGCAAAGAGTTTGGGATTGAGGTTGTGGTCGTAGCGCAGACCGCCATCGGTAGTATTCGCGCTGGTGCTGGGGACGGCGTTTGCGCTTGTGCTGTAGAGGGTATTGGCGTAGATCGAGGTCTGATCAGTGCGCGTGCTCCGGGCCGCGGAGAATCCGGCGCCGAAGGTGGCCGTTTCGGAGTTTCCGCGAGCGAGGGCAAGGCTGACGGTGGCTGAGCCTGCCCAGGCATGACCCCAGCCGGGATGGAGGGAATCTTCGTAGGTCTTCTGATCGGCCGGTGTGCGAAGGACCGTGACGGCAGCGGGGTCCAGCGTGGCGGGACCTGAGGAGGTAGCGACTATCAGGCCAGTTGCCGAACGCTCGATGGAGGTGACCGATAGTGTCTGTTTCGCTGTGGGCAATATGAGTGGCTGCGTTGTCGTAAGGCTCGTCACCTGGTCCCAGGCAATGGCGATGGCGTCTGCCGCGTAGGCGGTTTTGAAGGTCAGCTTGCCGGATTCGAGCTTGACTGTTGTGCCCGTAAGGCGGTCGCCATTTTTCAGCACCACCGTGTCGGCATGGAGGGGTGGGCCGACAAGAACCGCAAAGAGTGCGAACGCTAAAACAGACGCGGATGAGCGAAGAGGGAGATGCAAAGGCATGGGGAGGGTTTGGTCCTTTTCTTGAGCAAATGCTTGTGGAATGGGCCAGCTTAGGAGAACCGATTCTCGGGCCGCATCCTCTCGGCTATGGTAACGCGAGCCCGGCTTCAGGGCAAAAAGGGTACATCGAACAAGCTTCAGAGATATTTCAGGAGAAAGAAAGCCGCTGGCGGGCAAAATGATTCGAACAGGTCCGAAGGGAGATTTCGATGGTCAAGAGTGTTTCGTACGCACAGTGGGCGCTGGCGCCATATTGCATCGGGATTAAACTCCGCGCCCTGCGAACGCAGAAGCGGCTCACGCTCTCGAGGCTGGCAGCGGAGACCGGGCTTTCGACGGCACTGCTTTCCAAGCTGGAGACGGACAGGATGATTCCGACGCTGCCGACACTGGCCACTATCAGCCGGGTGTACGGAGTGGGGATGGGTTATTTTTTCGCAGAACCCGCGCGGCACACTCTTTCCATTACTCGCAAGGCGCATTTAGAGGGTGAAGGCCGTGGTGCGGATGCCGTGAAGTTTATCCCGCTAAGCTCAGCGGGGGAAGGCGCGCGTCTGAAGGCGCAGATGGTCGAGTTTCCGGCTGGTGGCGCATCGACGGGGATCAGCTCATTTTCAGAGATGAGCGGGCTGCTTTATGTTCTGGAAGGCAGGCTGCAGTTGGATGCGGGCGGGATGCAAGAAATGCTCGAAACGGGCGATTGTGCCTACATGGAGAGCGGCATGGCGCTGGCTTGGAGCGCAGCAGGCAAACATCGCTGCCGGGTGCTGGCGGTGATGCCAGGAGCTGTCCCGCGAACCGAAGGGTGAGCGCGAAAGTCAGTTCTGGGTAAGTGCGATCAACTGGAATGAGTCAAGGAAGCGCGTGGAGCCTGGATATCGTTCCGCGATCGGTGCTGCTGTCAGCGTCTGATAGAGCGTGGTGCCGACGAGGTAAACACGGCCTGAGAAATGATAGGTATCGCTCTCTGCCTCAAACTCAACGCCGTGATAGATATCCAGCGTGATCTTCTTTCCACTGATGAGATGGCCGTTAACGTTGCCAATGGCACCTTTCTGTGCACCATCCAGAAGAACGTCAGGATCTCTGCTTGCAGCCGCTGCCCCGTAGTCGCAGACACCAATGAAAAGAGCTGCAGATCCATCCTGCACGGAATATGCACGCAGCTCGAAAGATCCAGCATCGGTGGGAACATTTTGCTTGGTCAAAGTGGGCTCGCCAGGAGCAGATGTGCTGAATCCATCCAACGGAAAGGTGTAGGTCTTCCAATCCGGCGTTTGCGCGGCAAGCGTTGCGGCCAACGAAAGCAGGCCCGCGGAAAGGACAAGACGACGTTGCAGGGAATTGTGTTTCACGAACATTCTCCAGGAATTATTTAGGTTTAGGTGAACACCGTAGAAGTCATGTAGGCAAGTGAAAGTTGCACCGTTGAGGTTACTTCTTGCTGATCGTTCACGGTTTGCCGGTTCCTGGGGCAGTCTGTAGGATGATTTGGAACTTGAAAGACCTGAGATCATGCGACCCAATCTTCATCTGATGAAGGCAACCCTTACCGGAGCATTGGGCGGGCTGCTTTTTGGATTCGATACCATCGTTATCTCCGGCGCGATTGACGCGCTGGTCCGGCTATACGGGTTGAGCGCACAGGGCAAGGGCCTGACCGTCGCCATTGGGCTGGTTGGCACAGTCGTGGGAGCACTGGGCGCAGGCGTGGTGGGGCAAAGGTTAGGTGGGCGCGAAGCCCTTCGATTGACCGCGATTCTTTATGTTGTCTCCGCCATTGGTTGCGGGCTGGCATGGAACTGGCCTTCATTTATGCTCTTCAGATTTGTTGGAGGGCTTGGAATCGGCGCATCTTCGGTGCTGGGACCGGTGTACATTGCGGAACTCGCTCCGGCTAAGTGGCGTGGGCGGCTGGTTGGAATGTTTCAGTTCAACATCGTGACGGGCATTCTTTTGGCTTACGTGTCGAACTATTGGATTCGGACGTTGCAGTTGGGCGCGACGGAATGGCGCTGGCAAATTGGTATATCGGTGCTGCCGGCGTTCGGGTTCCTGCTACTCCTGTTTGGGATCCCGAAGAGCCCGCGCTGGAGCGCCTCCCGCAACCAGATCGACGACGCACTGGCGGTGTTGAAGCTGATGGGTGAACCCGATCCAAAGGCTGAGCTCGATGACATCCGCGCGGCGCTTGAGCAAGAACACGCTTCTGCCCATGAGCCTGTGTTTCGATGGAAGTATCGCTATCCGCTTTTTCTGGCCATTTCAATTGGCGCATTCAACCAATTGGCGGGAATCAATGCGATTCTTTACTATCTTCCCAACATTTTTTCATCGGCGGGTTTCAGCCAGATCTCAGGCGATCAGCAGGCAATTGCGATCGGGTTCACGAATCTTATCTTCACGATGGTGGGCATGAGCGTGATCGACAAGCTGGGGCGGAAGACGCTTTTGCTCGTTGGCGCGGCGGGGACGGCGGGCTGTCTTGCGGGCGTGGCGTGGCTGTTCAAGACGCACTCTCATCCGGGAGCGCTTGTTTGGATTCTGGTGACCTATATAGCGTTTTTCGCGCTTTCTCAGGGGGCTGTCATCTGGGTATACATCGGGGAGGTGTTTCCGAATTCTGTTCGCTCTAAGGGCCAAGGTGTGGGCAACGCGAGCCACTGGATCATGAACACAGTGATTGCGCTTGAGTTCCCGGTAGTAGTGCACTTTCTGAATACGGAGACACCGTTTGTTTTTTTTGCGGTGATGACGATGGTGCAATTCCTGGTGGTATTCATTGCCTATCCGGAGACCAAGGGGCAGACCCTGGAGGCGTTGCAGCGCAGGTTTGTCTCGTCAGACTAGGTTTATAAACTCCAACTCAATCGTGACCTCAGTCACCGGCTGATTGCTGCTATTGGCGCTATATATAATTTACGTGTGGTTTGACCGGGCTTTCATTGGCGCGGTGAAGCAACTCATGCGTGAGGTTGATGATGGAGCACATCGCGGTTCCGGTTTCAGACCAAGTCAGGGAAGTGGTGCAGGCTGTGGTCGAGGCTTTGCAGGCACCAAAAGTCGATGAGATTTCGCCACTGGTAGCTGCCAACTCCTTTGAGGCCGATGCCTTGCGTGCAGAGATCATCCGCGTGGGCCGGAAGCTTTGGGAACGGCAATATGTCGACGGAAACGGCGGCAACATCAGCGTTCGCCTTGGATCAAAGTATGTGCTTTGTACGCCGACCATGCTGAGCAAAGGGGACTTGGAGCCCGCCGACATCTGCCTTTCAGATTTGGAAGGGAACATCCTTGCCGGTGACCGATCGAGGACCAGCGAGCTCCTCTTGCATTTAGAGATCTACAAGGCGAACTCGCGGGCGCGGGCGGTGCTGCATTGCCATCCGCCCTATGCAACGGCTTTCGCCATCACCGGGACAATACCGCCAAACGGGCTGATTCCGGAGTACGAGGTGTTTATTGGGCCGGCAGCAGTGGCGCCTTACGAGACACCTGGCACTCAGGCCTTTGCCGAGACAGTGCTGCCCTATGTGCAGGAGCACAATACAATCCTGCTTGGCAACCACGGGATCGTGTGCTGGGCCGACACGGTGACCCACGCAGAGTGGCTGGCGGAGATCCTGGATACCTACTGCAAGACCTACCTGATTGCCAAGCAGATTGGTGAACCGCTGAAGTTTATTCCGGATAGCAAGATCGAGGAGATCCTGGCGCTGAAGCGGCGCCTTGGCTTCCCGGATGCGCGGATGGGGCGGATCGCCGAGACGGTAGAAATGGCCAAAGGAAAGCACACCGCCGAGCTCGACCAGCTTGTGGAACAGGTAGTGGCGCGGCTTGAAGGGCGAGACTAAGACGGTCTACGGCGAGAGAAAAGCGAAGACTATGGTACACTGGGTTTGCGCTCAGTGATTTGGCCGTGAGCAGCGGTTTGCCTTCGAAGGCAAGTTTGCCTGGCACAGATTTCCCCCAAGCCCCTACAGCGTGTACCCCTTGAATCTCCTGCCGGTGATTCTGCGATGGACCTTGAATGGGTTCAGCACTCCGATGTTTTGCCCCCTTGAATGGGATTGGCGAATTGGATTGGCGCAGATGAAAATCGGGAAGAACGGGAGCGGGTAGCCGAGCGGCAGTCCGCCGTTTGGCAAACTAGTAGCGTGTGGCAGCTCCGGGCCGTTAGAGTTCTCCCTTTGAATGCTTTTTGGCCAGTCCCGTGGACGTTTTTGGTTCTCCCTTACGCATATCGATAAGCGGGTTCGCGCCTGAAAAGCTTTAGTGCGCGCGCCTCATGACTGGTTCCGATTGCAGGCCTTCCCAGAATGGCGGCTCGCGGAACACTTAGGAAATTTGAATACATTGACAACACAGTTTTCGCAGTTCTCTCTTTCGGCCCCGCTGATGGCGCAGCTCAGCGCTAACAAATTTGAAACCCCGACTCCGGTGCAGAAAGGCGCAATTCCGCCGGCACTGGATGGCCGCGACGTGCTTGCAACGGCACAGACAGGAACTGGCAAGACGCTCAGCTTCCTGATTCCGATTGTGGAACAGATGCAGAAGAGCGAAGCCAAGGGCGCGCAAGCGCTGATCCTGCTGCCGACGCGCGAGCTGGCCATGCAGGTGGAAAATGCATTTCGCACCATCCGCACCAGCTCGGCGCAAACGGTTGCGCTGGTGGTTGGCGGGATGGCGGAAAGGTCGCAGCTTGAGGCGATTCGGCGCGGGGCGCGGCTGATAGTGGCCACACCGGGGCGGCTTGAGGACTTCCTGAAGCGGAAGCTGGTTCGGCTGGACGGGGTGAAGATCCTGGTGCTGGACGAGGTTGACCGAATGCTCGATATGGGATTTCAACCGGCGATAGCTCGGATTGCAGGGATGCTGCCAACGGAACGGCAGACGCTTTGCTACTCGGCCACGCTCGAAGGCTCGGTGAAGGAAGTGGCGCGGAAGTACCTGAACGATCCGGCGCGCATTGAGATTGGTTCGATTTTGAAGCCGGCGGAGAATGTTGAGCTGCGCACGTTTGAGGTGGAGCCGGACAAGAAGCAGGAGCTTCTGGAACACCTGCTGGGCGCGGAGACGGGGAGCTTTCTGGTTTTCGTGCGGACCAAGCATGGAGCGGACCGAGTGGCGCGCAGGCTGGTTAGATCAGGACATTCTGCAACGCAGATTCACGGTGACCGTTCGCAAGCCCAGCGGAACCAGGCTTTGCGGAGTTTTTCTGAGGGCCACCACCGTGTGCTGGTTGCAACTGATGTAGCCGCGCGCGGCATCGACGTGGCCAACGTGGCGCATGTGATCAATTACGACATGCCCAAAGTGGCAGAAGATTTTGTTCATCGTGTTGGACGGACGGGGAGAGCCTCTGCGCATGGTGTGGCCTCGACCTTTGCCGGGCCGGCAGAACGGAATGATCTGCGCAAAATCGAAAAGACGTTGTCGATTTCGATGAAGCGGTTCCGGGTTCGGTCGGCGGATTTGAACGCAGCGTAAGAGAAGCTATTAGCTGCTAGCTTTTAGCTTCTAGCTACTGACTTTCGGCTACCGGCTTTTGAACTGCGAGTCAGCTTTAGAACAAACTAGTGCTTCAATTCAGACGGAGATCATTCGCCTGGGGTGGGGCACTTCCAGTTTGGGGATCGGCGTCGAGGTGGGTGTTCGAGGGGCCAATTTGGGGCTTTCAGGTGCGCTTGACATCTGGCTTTCGCTTTATGACCGGCTTCCCGGTTAAGACTCCCCGGATGCGCCACTTTTCATTGACTCTGTACCGGGATTCGGGTATTCTGGAGACCTTGCGCGGTGTTGCGCCTGGGGTCTGTGTGTAGTCACCCGGACCAGCTGGTCGATGCCCCTTACGGGGTCGGCTGGAGCAGGCCACCGGCTGTTGGACATTGAACGAGTCCAGCCGACCTAGAGCCTCTTGAAGGCCAGCCCCCGCAGTTCTCACCCGAACAGAATTGTTTGGACGTGGGTAGAATCCGGGCCCGTGCGCTTTGTTGCGTGGGCAAATGTGTTTTTGGCTCAGGGATTTACAGTAGCCGGATGAACGGCCGGGGCGGGTCAAGTCTGATTCATCGGGCCGGAAGTTGTCGACAGGTTTTTTGAAGGTAGGAGAGAAATGGGTACCTTTGTTCCGAGTGGAAAGAATATCGACCGCAAGTGGTATGTCGTAGATGCCAGCGGTCAAACGCTGGGGCGTCTGGCGACCAAAGCGGCCAGCGTACTGAGCGGCAAGCTGAATCCCCAGTACGTGCCATATATCGACATGGGCGATCACGTGATCGTCATCAACGCGGAGAAGGTGCGGCTGACCGGCTTGAAGGCTGAGTCGAAGCTCTATCGCCGCTACACCGGTTTTCCCGGTGGGTTGCGCGAGGAATCGTTTGTTCGGCTCCTGAACCGGAAGCCGGAGGCGATTTTGGAACAGGCCATCAAGGGCATGTTGCCGAAGAGCAAGATGGGCAGGCAGATGGCAACCAAGCTGAAGGTCTATCGCGGCGACAAGCATCCCCATCAGGCTCAAGGGCCGGTGGCATTGGACGTGGCATAACAGCAGCTGCTGGCAGCTAGCTTTTAGCTGCTAGCCCGACATTCAAGATTATGAGGCTTTGGGTTCTTAGCTAGAGGCTAGGAGCGGGAAGCTAGAAGCTAATGAGGAAAAGAATGGCAGATCTGGTTCAGTATTACGGGACAGGACGGCGCAAGACGGCGGTGGCCCGCGTTTTTCTTCGTCCCGGAACGGGCGAATGGAAAGTCAATGGCAAGGCATTTGATGAGTACTTCGTGACCGAGCAACAACGTGTAGCCGCAAAGCGGACGCTGGCACTGGTTGAAATGGCCGGCAACTTTGACGTGGTGACCACGGTGAAGAGTGGCGGCGTTGCGGCGCAGGCCGATGCGGTGAAGCTGGGCGTTGCCCGCGCGCTGATCGAGTTCAATCCTGAACTGCGCAAGACGCTGAAGGCAGAAGGCCTGCTGACCCGCGACTCGCGCATGAAGGAGCGCAAGAAATACGGCCAGAAGGGCGCTCGCGCAAGATTCCAGTTCAGCAAGCGCTAACGCGTTTGCGGGTTCAGGGATCAGTTTCCGACTTTCGATGCTGATGTCTGAATCCTCGGTTTCACAAACTCCCCGCGGTTGCGGGATCAATCCGGGTCAGGGTAGGACCAGGCCGGATGCACATCAATAAGGAGGCCCATTGGCCACGATCACAATGAAGGAGCTGCTCGAAGCGGGTGTTCACTTCGGGCATCAGACGAAGCGCTGGAATCCAAAGATGAAGGAATACATTTTTGGCGAGCGCAACGGGATTTACATCATCGACTTGCAGAAGACGCTGAAGCTGTTCAAGGATGCGTCGAAGTTTGTCACCGAACTGTGCGCTGGAGGGAAGACGATTCTCTTCGTCGGCACCAAGCGGCAGGCGCAGGATGCCGTGGCTGAAGAAGCCACACGGGCTGGGATGCCATACATCAACCAGCGCTGGCTGGGCGGACTGCTGACCAACTGGGTGACAGTGCAGAAGAGTGTAAAGCGGCTCCAGGAATTGGATGAGATGGCAACCGATGGGCGCTACGAACTGCTGACCAAGAAGGAAGTCATCAAACTGGAGCGGGAGCGCAAGCACCTGCAGGCCAACCTTGCCGGCATCAAGGCGATGAAGCGATTGCCAGATGCGCTGTTTATTGTCGACTCGAACAATGAGGCGATTGCCGTGAAGGAAGCCCGCAAGCTTGGGATTCCCGTGGTGGCGGTGGTGGATACCAACTGCGACCCGACTGTTGTGGATTACGTGATTCCGGGCAACGACGATGCGCTGCGCGCAATCCGGCTGTTCACTTCAAAGATTGCGGATTCAGCGGCCGAGGGCGTGAACATGGTGGGCGACAAGGCGTTCGCTGAAGAACTGCCTGCACCGGTAGCCGAGGAAGCAGTGGCTGCGGAAGGCGCGTCTGCCGAGGAAGTGGACCTGGAAGCAGCGCTTGGCGGAGGCATTCGCAAGGCGCCCGCGGCGGTTGAGACGCTGGATGAGGCCGAAGTGGCCGGCGGCAGCCTCTAGTCAATCTGTCGCACGGATGTGCGGATCATGAGACGAGCGTGGCCGCTGGAGTTGAGTGCCACGCTTTTCTTATGCCGGAAAACAGTCGGGCCACGCCAGGCTCATGAGATTTGACCCAGAGTACGGAGGCAAGGCTCGGCGAACTCAGTGGAGGGGGTGTGATGCGAGAAGGAGTCGTATCCCAACAAACATTCCCGACTCGATGGTTGGCAGGGACCCGGAAGGCCGTGTTGTGCGGTACGTATTTTGGCCTTTTCTCGTCCATGGCGTGCGGCATTCAAAGTCAAACTCCATTCGTGGAAGTCCAGAGGGCGGCTGAAGCAGGCGAGGCGAATGCCCAAACCGCTCTTGGCGTGAAGTACGAAGCAGGAGAGGAAGTAAACCAGGATTTTCAGCAAGCGGCCTCATGGTTCAGGTTGGCGGCTGAACAAGGGAATGCGGAAGCGCAGTTCAACCTTGGCGTTTTGTATGCAAAGGGGGAGGGTCTCCCTCAAAGTGATCAGCAGGCGGCCCGATGGTACCGCAAAGCCGCGGAGCAGGGGGTCCTGGATGCCGAATTTAGCCTTGGAATTGTGCTGATGAAGGGCGGTCCAGGGCAAAATATGGCGGAGGCAGTTTTCTGGTTCCGCAAGGCGGCAGACGTTGGGCAGGCCAAAGCGGAAAGCCAACTGGGCATGATGTACGCTGCGGGGATGGGCGTTGAGCACGACCCACAGCAGGCGATTAGGTGGTACACAAAGGCCGCAGAACAAGGCATGGCGAGTGGGGAGACTTATCTGGCCATGATGTATGCAATAGGAGACGGTACAGCGCAGGATTTGCACCAAGCTTCAGTCTGGCTACACAAGGCAGCTGACCAGAATTATCCGGACGCGCAATACGACATCGGCGTGATGTACGAAAAGGGAATCGGTGTACCTCGGGGTCCAGTGCAGGCGGCAACCTGGTTCCATTTGGCTGCGGATCAGGGTTTTCCGGCTGCACAGTACAACTTGGGCCTGCTTTATTTGCAGGGATATGGCGTCATTCAGGACGTGGCGAAAGCGACCTCCCTATTTGCGAAGTCGGCTGAACAAGGGAATGCGTATGCACAGTTCCATCTGGGCGCGTTGTACGAACTGGGACAGGGAGTAGAGAAGGACACTGGGCAGGCAGCTGGATGGTATCGGAAGTCAGCAGACCAGGGCATCGCACACGCACAGAACTGTCTCGGTGTGCTCTATGCGGAAGGGGACGGTGTTCCCCAAGATTTTTCCCAGGCGGTCTTTTGGTTTCGCAAGGCTGCAGATCAGGGATTTGCAGATGGACAGTTCAACCTTGGCGTAGCGTACCTTTCCGGAAACGGTGTGGTCAAAGACCAGAAGCAGGCGACCTCGTTGTTCCGTAAAGCTGCCGAACAGGGGCATGACAAGGCCGAGGAAAAGCTTGGTGAGATGTATGCGGAAGGGTCAGGCGTAACCAAGAATGTCCAAGAGGCAGCCTCGTGGTATCGGAAGGCCGCAGCACAAGGGAACACGGATGCTCAACATAACCTGAGCCTGATGCAGCCGGTGAATCAGTAGCAAATAGCAACGCAGGAGATGCAGCAACCAGAAAAAGGGAAACCAGGAAAAGAGAGATGACGACATTGAGCGAAAAAATTGATGCCAAGTTGGTGAAGGAACTTCGTGAGAAGACCGGGGCGCCGATGGGCGACTGCCTGAAGGCGTTGCAAGAGACGAACGGCGAAATCGAAGGCGCCGTTGTGGTGCTGCGCAAGCGGGGCATGGCCTCGGCGCAGAAGAAGGCGTCGCGCAGCACCAATGAGGGTGCGGTGGGCACCTATATCCATGCGGGCGGGAAGATCGGCGTGCTCATAGAGTTGAACTGCGAGAGCGATTTCGTGGCCCTCACCAAGGACTTCCAGGACTTGCTGAAGGACATCGCGATGCACATCGCGGCCAGCGATCCCCGCTACGTGAAGCCTGAGGACGTCACCGTGGACGACCTGGAACGCGAGAAGGATATCTTCCGTGCACAGGCAGCGGCCACAGGCAAGCCGGCTCCGGTGATCGAGCGGATTGTGGACGGCAAGATGGCCAAGTTTTACGAGGAGGTTTGCCTGCTTGAGCAGCCCTTCATCAAGGACCAGGGTGTCAGCATCAAAGAGTTGATCGCTCAAAAGGTGGGTAAGCTGGGCGAGAACATCACGGTACGGCGGTTTGCGCGGTTCAAGGTGGGGGCAGCCGACTGGACTGTAGCCCAGACCAAGACCGTGGAGCCAAGTGGCGAGTAGTTACACCAGAATCGGGAAATCGATGAGGCTCAGGGTGCAAGTCCTGGGCCTTTTTTATGTGATTCACAGGTTGAGAATCAGTTAGACGGGTCGTATGCGATACTCGAAAAAGCATGTATAAGCGCATTGTTCTGAAGCTTTCGGGTGAGGTGCTAGCTGGACCGCGCGGTTTTGGTCTCGACGCCGACAAGGTGGCCGAGATTACCGCCGAGATAGTTGAAGTGCACGCTTTGGGCGTGGAGATTGGCGTGGTTGTGGGCGGGGGCAACATCTTCCGCGGCGTGGCAGAGCAGGCCAAGGAAATGGACCGTGTAAGCGCTGATAACATGGGCATGCTTTCAACGGTCATCAATGCCATTGCGATGCAAGACGCAATCGAGCAGCGTGGAGTGCAGTGCCGCGTGATGAGCGCCGTGTTCATGAACCAGGTGGCTGAGCCATACATTCGCCGCCGGGCTGTGCGGCATCTGGAAAAGGGTCGTGTGGTGATTTTCGCCGCAGGCATTGGCAACCCATTTTTCTCAAGCGATACTGCGGCCAGCTTGCGGGCCATGGAGATCAAAGCTGACGTGCTGCTCAAGGCGACCAAGGTTGATGGAGTCTATAACGCCGACCCGGTGCTCATGAAAGATGCGGTGAAATACGATGAGATTACCTACATGGAGATACTGCGCCAAGGGTTGAAGGTGATGGATCTCACTGCGGTCAGCCTGTGCAAGGACAACAACCTGCCCATGATCATCTTCAACATGAACCAGCCGGGAAATATTCGGCGAGTTGTGATGGGAGAGAAGGTTGGATCGCTCGTAACGGCGTAGAAATAGGGTTCAAAGAACCGAGATCGTTTATGAGTGACCGGGATTGGCTTACAGGAACAGTATCCAGGGGTTGCTTGGAGGCGTCTAACTGCCGGTGGAGACGCGCAAGCCAGAGCGGCTGAATGCACTGACGGGTTTGCGATGCTTCGCGGCCATCAATATCGTCCTATTCCATTTTTCAAATCCACTCTGGTTTGGCTGGCTGGCGCCAGTAGTAAATGCCGGCTACGCGTCCGTGAGTTTCTTTATCCTGCTTTCAGGTTTCGTGCTGGCGTACAACTATGCCGGGCGGGCTCGCGCAGGGAAATTGGACCGCGTGCGCTTTTGGAAGGCGCGATTCACACGCCTCTATCCGATTTATTTGCTGAGCTTGTTGATGAGCTGGCAGATGATAGGACCGGAGCGCGCGGATCACTCCCCAGGAATGTTCTGGACAGGCATGGTGCTGACCCCGCTTCTGCTGCAGGGGTGGATTCCCCCAATTGCAACCTTTTTGAACACGCCGGCCTGGACGATGTCTGCCGAGAGTTCCTACTACGTGCTCTTCCCGTGGCTCGCGCGCTCTAAGCGGCCTGTGCAGGCTTGGCATTACTTGGTACAGTTGGGCGGAGTATGGGTGCTCGGCATGATTCCCGGCGCACTCTATGTGGCATTCAATCCTGATGGCATTGCGCATCCAGACCGTTGGAGTTACGGCCCTTGGCTGCAAGCGCTCAAATACACGCCATTGCCTCATTTGGCCAGCTTTGTCTTCGGTGTCTTACTGGCCAATGTGGATGAGGTCATCGACCGATCAAGCCGCTTACGCACGGTTCTGGGATTGATAGGGTTTGGCGGAATTTTCGGCCTATTGAGCTTTGGACCGTCAGTACCGTACGCGATGCTCCACGACGGCCTGATGATGCCGTTATTCGGTTTCATTGTGCTTGGGCTCGCCGGTGAGAACCTGCTGGCCAAGTTCTTTGGGCTGCGTCCGCTGGTCTTCGTGGGAGAAGCAAGCTACTGCCTCTACCTGCTTCACTTCAATTTCTGGAACCTGATTCACGGTTCACATGTGCTCGAGTGGCTAGGGCTGATCCGATTCGATCCCTGGATCAGCTATGTGATTTTGATCGGAATGGCGCTGCTGGCGTTGCATTTGGTGGAGAAGCCGGCGCAAAGGCAACTCCGCAAATGGATGGGAGCATAAAAGCTGTTGCTAAGCGGTTAGAAATTAGTTTCCTCTGGCCTTATTGCAGGTAACCGGTTATTGCTCTTTTGCGAAGGCCGCGAAGCTGTGCGGCGGCAAGACAATTTGGAATTCGCTGTGTGGAGGTTGCGATCCATGGCGCCGCTGGCTGGTTGGCGTGGCTGGAGCTTTGAGTTCGATTAGTTCTCCTGTGGCTAGATTACGCAGGTGTGTAGCTAGGCCGAGAGTGGACACGGTGGCCTGGGTGGATTCGTCGAGGTAGGACTCGACCACGAACGTGTTGTTGTCATAAGCAAAGAGGGCGACTTTGCTGGGAGCATCGACCAAGACAGGGAATCCATCGAGGAGGTAACGCTTGATCGCGGTCAGGACCGCCTGGGGAAGTGCGTACAGATCGTTCGGATTCTCAGGAATGGCGAGGACGTAAAGGATTCCCTTCGAGTAACGATCCATGATCAATAAAGGTGCGCCACGACCGTTTGCCGTGCCGCGAACGATGGGCCAGGCATCGTTTGTCTGGAAGCCGATTTCAGGAACCAGGATTTCAGATGCTGATCCCAGGTTAGCGCCGCTGCCAGCGCCGTACGCGCCCCAGTACTCCTGCACTTTGAGGATGTTGCCGGTGGCGCGAAGATCGGCGATCTGATCTATTCCCTTGTCCTGCAGCGCGGCAAGCAATCCAGAGGTGATGACAATGTTGCCTCCCTGCTCGAGATGCGCCTTGATCCTGCTGATGATGGCAGGATCGAACTTGGCTGACTCGGTCAGCAGGATCGTCTTTGCGTCGGCAGGAAACTCAGGATGGAGATCGATTGGGACTCCGATCATGCCCAGATAGTTGTGGAGGAAATCCTCACCAGTGGACTGGTAGGGCTTGTAACTGGCGATGGCGATCGGATTGCCCAACTTCCCGAGCACTTCATTCACCTTGGAAAGTGAGTAGCCTGCGACGCTGGCGTAGTTGGCGGGAGCCGCTGACTGCGTCGTCTCATGCCACTTATCGAGGCCCGCCACTGTGAAGCTGGTTGCAAGCTCACTCCACGCTTTGCGGTTGCCGATTTGAGGAGCGCTCAGCAGATCGCTGTATTGGAAAAGCATGATCTGTGGGGTCTTGGCGAGCATAGTGTCCCACAGTTGCTCGGCGTAGCGGTCAAGATAGCGGGTGTCATAGACGTCGACCCAGCCGCCCCCATTGCCGCGCGCCGAAATGTTATCGAAGTAGCGGATGATCTGGTAGCTCTCGTATTGCTGCAGGTGCTGGTCGGTGATGACTGGATCGCGTGTCTCGGTACCGGTGTAAATACCGTCGAAGATTATCGGTTCCTTGTCGAGGTCGTAGCCATTGGCCTGAAAGTGCTCGTACCAGTTGGGAAACTTGATGATTATTTTGACTCTTGGATTCACGGCTCGGGCGGGGCCGACGACGAGGTCGCGCGAGACTTCGTCCATCAAGCCCAGGCGGAACGTGCTCCAACTTGCGTTGCCCTTCGCTGCGATGTCTGAGTCGCGTTTGGTGTTGTTGAAGAAGAAGTCGTCGAGGATGATCTCGTCGAAGTGGCGCGCGCTGACCTCGGCGACATGCTTCACGAAGGCGCGTTGTTTTGGGTCCGTATAACAAAACGAAATAAACTGGCCCGATTCCACCTCATTGGCGGTGAAGCCAGCCGTGTCACCGCCAGCCGCGTAAGCAATTCCGCCTGCCACTGCAACACCTCGCGTGGTGAAGAAGCTTTTCACGGATTCAAGCAGGGCCTCGTCGGCGATGATGCCGCTGCGGTAGGTCTCAATGTAGACTTTGTCGACTTTGACCTGGCTGCTGATTTCGTCCCATGATTTTTGCAGGTATGCCGGATCCTTCATCTGCTCCACAACACCAACGGGAATGTAGACGGCAACGCGGAACTGATCGTGAGTGGGGGGCGGTGCTGCGGCCAGCGAAGAAAGGCCAGGAGCGAAGAGGAACAGCATCAGGAATCGGGTGCGTGCAAGCACGTTGGGCTCTCCTTGATTTTGCGGTGCGGATTGCCCTCGGAAGTGACAGGCGCTCAAAAACCGATGCAGGGCAGTTGCGACAGTATATGCGCGTGAAGCGCCTTAGTAAAACGTTTAGGCTGCAATTCAATTTGCGATCAAGAGTCGATGCCCTCCCCAACGGTTAGGCGCGTTCACACACTGGAATCGATTGGGGTAGCGCTTCGCAAAGTGGTCGGCGCCTTGGTTCGTCAATGTCCCTTGCGCGTTTCCGTGTGCGTTCGAGATCACATGAATGAGGGTGGAGAGGCAACCTCAACTCAATCCACGCCTATAAACGCGGAATGTCATGCATCCAAGGAATCTTGTCTCAACAAAAAGCCCAGCCTGAGTTGGCTGGGCTGTTCTCGTTGAAATACTTTATCGCTACGGCGCAACCGACTGGACCGCATGGTTGTTGTGGGGCACGGAAACAAGGGCTGTCGGGCTTGCGCTTGTGGGATATGGCGTGGACGTTGTTACGGTGAGTGCGCCGGTGTTTGCATCCAATTCGAAGCCGGAAACGGAGTTCCCCAAGTGGTTGGCGGTATAGACAAATCTGCCAACGGAAGCATCAACGACGATGGCGACCGGCTGGGTGTCTGTGGAGTCGGTCTGGCTGCCTGTGACGTTGACGATGGAAGAGGGGGTTCCGGTTGCCAGATCGATAGTGTAGGGCGTGACCGACGAGTCAAGTGCGTTGGCGAGATAGATGTATTTGCCGCGCGGGTCAATGGTAATCGCAATAGGTTCATTACCGGTTCTGAATGGCCCGTTGATGAGAAAGTCAAGAACACTGCCGGACTGAACCGTGTATCCGATTAATTGGTTTGAGGCGAAATCTGTGGCATACACAAAACGGCTCGTCGGGTCGGAAGCAATGGCGGAGGGTTTCACACCCGCTTTGTAGGGGCTTCCGGAAGAGGGTGTCAAGGCGCCCCCGGAGGCCACGGTGAAGCCAAAGATCCAGCCGGGATTGGCGTTGCTGGTCGTCGTTCCACCGGGATTGTAAGCGGATTGGTCATAGGCGGTGACGAAGACGGCGTTGCTGTTGGCCAGGACGGTCAATCCAGTGGGAATGATGATGTCGCTTCCGTAGCCAGGGACCACGAGGTTTGTCTGGGCAACGATGGAGCCAATTGCGCCACTTGACAGGGCGTAGGCAGTGATCGTTGCGGAGGTAGTTCCGGAAATCACGTACAGGTAGGTATTGGACGAGTTAACGGCGATTGCGACGGGAGTGGTTGTCGCGGTGATCGAATCCTTCTGTGTGAGACTGCCGCTGCCAGACAGAGCAAAGTGGACCACCGAGCTATTGCCCGCGTTGGCGACGTAAAGGTTTGCATAGTCTGATGTGATGGCCATTGAAACCGGATTGACCCCGCCGCTCGGTACCGCTATCGCGCCAGGGCGCAGCGCGCCAGTTGCCTGATCGGCATCGAATGTCTGGATCTGCCCAGCACTGCCAGTACCCGTACCCGCGGAATCAGCTACGAAGACATAGTCGATGGTAACGATATCGCAGGACGTCAAAAGGGTGGCCACAAGGAGGCCGACGGTAGAGACCAGAAAAAGCTGGCTCAATTTGCTGAACTTCATGCGCTTCCTTCGTCGT
>OBLT010000426.1_pt1 | contig 27939 bp, 14 predicted proteins | sample 1518721 | NCBI WGS metagenome assembly OBLT01 (sample SAMEA3539307, study PRJEB22396) | soil metagenome | biome: tundra; feature: field; material: soil | place: USA | collected 2010-05 | depth 0.15 m | reverse complement strand
TCGGCGGCGAGTTCATGCCCCACCTCGATGAAGGCGCGCTCTGGGTCCGGGCGACAATGCCGTACACCATTTCTTTCGAGGAAGCCAGCAGCATCGCCCCTCAGATACGCGACATTCTGATGTCTTATCCCCAGGTTACTGTCGTGGGTTCAGAGTTAGGACGGCCCGACGATGGCACCGATCCCACAGGCTTTTTTAACTGCGAATTCTACGTTGGCCTGAAACCTTACAAGGACAAAGCCTGGACCGGCCAGATCAGCGAGAAAAAACAGCTCATCGAATCCATCAACAACAAGATCACTGCCTTCCCCGGGATTATTTTCAACTATACCCAGCCCGCCGAAGATGCCGTGGATGAAGCCCTGACCGGCCTCAAGAGTTCTTTGGCGGTCAAGATCTATGGCGACGACCTGAACGTACTGCAGGACAAAGCGATACAGATCAAAAACACTCTCTCCCACGTGCACGGGTTCACCGATCTCACGGTTGTGCGAGAACTTGGCCAGCCTAGCCTCCTGGTGGACGTCGATCGCGACAGGATTGCACGCTACGGGATCAACGTTGCGGATGTGGAAGCGGTGATTTCGGCTGCCGTAGGCGGTCAGGCGGTCACACAAGTGATTCAAGGGGAGAAGCTGTTCGATCTGGTGGTCCGCATGCAACCCCAATTCCGCAGCAGCGCGCATGAGATCGGAAATCTGCTGGTCGGTACCCCGGACGGACAACAGATCCCGCTGAGCCAGCTTGCCAATATTACTCAGGGCAATGGTGCGGCCTTTATTTATCGCGAAAACAACTCGCGCTACATCGGAGTGCAATACAGCATCGAAGGGCGCGACCTGGAGCGAGCAGTGCGAGACGGCCAAGCGGTGGTGAAGAAGGCCGTGACCCTGCCGCCAGGCTACACCATGTCATGGGGTGGCGAATACAGCCAGTTTCTCGAGGCCAAATCGCAGATGTACTTTACGGGCCCGCTCGCCGTGGTGTTGATTTTCATGATCTTGTTTGCGCTCTACGGGAACTTCAAGTTCCCCGCCACCATTGCCCTGGGTGTACTCATGACCCAACCGGTGGGTGCGCTGTTGGCGTTGAAGCTCACGCACACTCCCTTCAGCGTTTCCTCAGTCCTGGGTCTTATGGCGTTGCTGGGGGTTTCCGTGGAAACGGCCGTCATTCTAGTTTCCTACATCAACAAGCTGCGCCAGGAGGGCATGGGCATTCGCGCCGCCACAAGAGAAGCCTCGCTGCTAAGGCTCCGTCCTATCATGATGACCGCTCTCGTAGCTTGCCTGGGATTGCTGCCAGCCGCACTTTCCACCGGCATAGGATCGGATACGCAAAGGCCGTTCGCCATCGTCATCGTGGCTGGCCTGATCTCCAGGCTCTTCATAGGCTTCTTCGTCAATCCTGTGCTGTATGAAATGGTCGCCCGCGAGGGCGATGTGCTCCAGGTCTAGGCGAAAACCGCTGTCAGAAAGTGTGACGCGCGACGCCAAGCTGGAACCACGCGTTCGCCCGCGAGTTTCCTGTTACTCGGAACCATGGCGTTGCCGTCGGTGTCCAACCCGACATGGGGAAGCCACGTCAAAGTCAATCGCCCCGTTCCGACTCCGCGGTTCTGCGCGCGCAATGGCGCCACGTTACTAGAAATCCTGCGCAATAATGGTCCCGGCGCGCGTTCTCCTAGTTAAGCGAGGTTGAACGAGCAAGAGGAAGCATCGGAAAGTATCTCCACGGAGGCGCCATGGACAACATCAACGAGCACAGAAACCCAGCAAGAATCGCCGCAGTCATCTTCGCTGTACTTGTATCTCTAACGATCGCCGCATTCGTCGGCATGCAGTCCTTCCAGGCATCCAGCGGTACACCTTCCAGTGCCGCAACCTATTCGCGTGGTTTGCTGCACCTAACGATTAGTTACCATGCTGCCCAAGCCGGAAGCGGACAGTTGACGATGGAAGTCCTGGACCCGGAAGACAACGTGCTCGGCCGCGCTGGGCGCCACGTTGACGTCGCCGAGGGACAAGGACGGTGGCAGGACGAAATCAAGCTGGAGAAGCCGCTGCCGTTGGACGATCTGGTGTGGCATCGCGTTCGGTACCGCTTCGAATATGACGACAAAGGAACGGCTGCGTTAGAGGGCACGGAGTCCATCTCGCAGATCCTGCGCACGCCGGTGATTCACATCCTGGGACAGCAGTCTTACCTGAGCGGCGGCCAAGCGGCGGTGCGCGTGATTGTCACCGATTCGAAAAATGAAGTTATTGGCGGTCGCGGCTCGGTGCGGATCGAACTTGTCGTTGCCGACGGGAAGCCTCGGCTTCTGTTTACGGGCCAGACGAATCGACGGGGAACGACCGAGGCACAGTTCCGGTTTCCGGCCAGCTTAGTAGGCAGTTACCAGTTGCGCTATGTCGTGGATACTCCGATTGGCTCGACCGAGTTTACCCAGGAAGTGCGGCTGGAAGACAAGGTTTCCATCCTTCTTACTACCGAAAAGCCAATCTACCAGCCAGGCCAGACGATTCATGTGCGCTCGTTGGCGCTCGACCGCTCCGACCACGAGGCGGCGGCCAAGCGCAAGCTGACTTTCGAACTTGAGGATTCTCGCGGCAACAAGGTATTCAAGAAAGCGACCGAGACGGACCAGTTTGGAGTGGCCTCGGCGGAATTTGGACTGGCCGATGAGGTCAACCTCGGCACCTACCGCCTGCGCGCGCTGATGGGCGACGCCGAGGCACCGTCGAATACGGCGGAGATCGCCCTCAATGTCGAACGATACGTGCTGCCAAAATTTAAGGTGGCAGTGGAATTCGGCGAGACCGGTAAGAAGCAGAAGCGCGGCTACCAGCCCGGCGATCACGTAACCGGCACGGTGCGCTCCAACTACTTTTTTGGGAAACCGGTGGACCACGCCGAAATCAGCGTCAAAGCTTCCGCGATGGATGTCGCAATGTTTGAAGTGGCGTCGGCTCAAGGTAAGACAGACTCCGATGGGTCGTATCGCTTTGACATTCAACTGCCGAAATACTTTGCCGGACGGCCGCTCAGCCACGGCGCGGCGCGCGTGCTGATTGAGGCCACGGTGAAAGACTCCGCCGGTCACGCGGAAACTCGCGGCGAACCAATCACCGTCAGCGAATCGCCGCTGCTGATCACGGCGGTTCCAGAGGGCGGAACCCTGGTCCCGAATCTCGAGAACCAGGTTTTTATCCTCACTTCTTATCCCGACGGAACTCCCGCGAAGACCGAGCTGACCGTCCACGCGGCTGGGAATGCCGATCAACGTGTGACCACCGATGAAGGCGGCGTTGCCGTGACTCGCGTGAAAGCGGGACGTGGCAGCGAAACCTTGGAGGTTGACGCTACCGATCAAGAAGGAAGCCACGCATCCAGCAAAGTTCACCTGGAGGCTCGCAATGGCGAGGACCAGATTCTGCTGCGCACGGAACGCGCCGTGTACCGCGCCGGTGAGCGCATTCAACTGAAAGTCTTCTCCACCAAAGCGCGCGGGGCCGCGTACGTGGACATCGTCAAGGAAGGACAGACGGTGCTGACGCGTGACCTCGAGCTTGAAAACGGCGAGGCGGAACTTTCCCTGACGGCCACGCTGGAGATGGCCGGGACGGTGGGCATCAGTGCATATCTCTTCGGCAGGGACGCACGCCCGGTCGGAGACCATCGCCTGATTTTCGTGCAACCCGCGGACGAACTGAAGATTGAAACGGTGGCGGATGCGCCCGTATATAAACCGGCGGCTGAGGCGCGAATCCAATTCCGCGTAACCAACTCGCGCGGCCAGGGTGTCCATGCCGCACTCGGGCTGCAAGTGGTGGATGAAGCCGTGTTCGCGCTGGCGGAGAAGCAGCCGGGTTTTGCCAAGGTCTTCTTCTATCTTGAACAAGAAGTGATGAAGCCGCGCTACGAGATCCACTCCATCGGCATGCCGGAAATTGTGGAGCCGGTGGAGAAGTCGCAGTCCGAACGGCGCGACCGAGCGGCGCGGGTTTTATTCTCGGCAACTGAAATGGTAGATACGAACAAATTCGAAACGGAATTTGGCAAAGATGTGCCGATGGCGAAGTACGGCGAATATGCGGGGCGCTATCAGGTGCGTTTCCAAGAACAGGCAAGTCAACTGGCAAAAATTCTTAGCCACGCTTACGAACAGAACCCGAAGTTGGGTGAGCCGGCTCGTATCTACGCGAAGCTTGCTCGCACTGGCGGCGTGGGATTTCGCGATCCCTGGGGCACGAGCCTCACGTTCGAGCCCGCGCGCTGGGATTCTACAAAAAGCTACTATCTCGTGCGTAGCGCCGGTCCGGACCGGCAACTTAACACCGGCGATGACCTACAGGCATTCTTGTTATTCCATCGCAGGAAGGTGTTCGGCCCTCCGAGTTCCGAGCGGACCGAGATTGCCGTCAACATTGAACACGATCGCGGCGCGTTCAATGGTCAAGCGGCGATCGCCGGAACCGTTACCGATCCCACCGGCGCGGCGATTGCGGACGCCAGTGTCGAGGCTCGCAATGTCTCCACTGGAAAGATCCGCACGGCAAGGACAAATGCCGCTGGGCAATTCAGCCTGTCGGGCCTGGCTGTGGGTGACTACATAGTGCAAGTGTCCGTGGCCGGGTTCAAGATCGCTACGCGGGCACTCACTCTTCAAGCGCGCGACCGCGCAGTGCTCTCTGCGACCCTGGCTGTTGGCAATGTCACCGAGGCTGTTGAGGTGAGCGCGCAAAGTATGGTCGTTCAGACAGAAGGCGCGGCTCTGGCTGCCCCAATGCCTGGCGGTGCCGCTGGCGGCGTGATTGGCGGCATGATTGATAGAGGTCGCCTCCAGAACTTGCCTCTCAATGGCCGCAACGTTACGGATCTTGCGGTGCTTGAAAAAAAGGCCGCAGTCAACAGCGCAACTCTGGCCAAGGACGAGTCCGGATCGCCAGCCGCGCACGTGCGCTCCTACTTCCCTGAGGCACTCTATATCAATCCCGAGATCATCACGGATAAAGACGGTCGCGCCAGCATTGTGATTCCGATGGCGGATTCCATCACGACGTGGCGCATGGCGATGATTGCTTCCACGCAACACGGCGCCCTCGGCACGTCGACTTCGAGCCTGAAGGTCTTTCAGGATTTCTTCGTCGATCTCGATTTGCCGGTCACGCTCACACAGGGCGATCGGGTTTCGCTCCCGGTGGCCATCTACAACTACTCGGGTTCCACTGGCGACGTTAACCTGCGTCTCGAAGCCGACAACTGGTTCTCGCTGGTTGATGACGTTGGCGAGAAGTCGGTCACGGTGGAGTCGTCTCGCGTCGGAGGCTCACAGTTTACGCTCGAGGCCAGGCGCATTGGGAAGTTCAAACTCACGCTTTCGGCTCGCATGAAAGGCAAAGTTGATCGCGCCGACATCGTGGTGCGCGAAATTGAAGTCATTCCCAACGGCCGCGAGCAGACTCAGGTGTTCAACGGACGTCTGGAAAATACAGTACAGCACGAAATCGACTTCCCAGCGAACGCCATTCCTGAAGCCAGCAAGATTTTTGTGCGGCTTTATCCCGGCCCGCTTAGTCAAGTTATTGAAGGCATGGACAGCATTTTGCAAATGCCGGGCGGCTGCTTTGAGCAAACTTCATCGAGCACTTATCCCAACGTGTTAGCGCTCGACTATATGAAGCGCACCAAGAAACTAACTCCCGAAGTGCACGCCAAGGCGGAGGGCTACATTGCCAACGGCTATCAGCGGCTTCTGACTTTCGAAGTTCTCGGGGGCGGATTCTCCTGGTTTGGCAGCGCTCCCGCAAACAAGATCCTTACTGCGTACGGCCTAATGGAATTCAGCGACATGTCGAAGGTCTACGACGTAGACCCGAAGCTTATCTCGCGAACGCAGCAGTGGCTCGCCGGGCAGCAGCAGGAGGATGGAAGCTGGAAGCCCGACACGTCGTTTATTAATGAAGGCGCCACCAACCGCTACAACTCGGACGTGCTGCGGATCACCGCGTACATCGCCTGGTCGCTCGGGAACACGGGATATGAGGGAACGGCGGTCGAACGAGCCAAGCAGTTTGTCGAAAAGCATATGAGCGGAAAAATAGACACCTACACCCTGGCGGTGGTGGCGAACTTCGCCGCCGACTACGGAAAGGACCGGCAGTTCACACGGCAGGCAATGCAGCTCTTGCTCGACGCACGCACCGAAAAGGGCGAGCAAGTCTGGTGGAGCGCGGACGAGACCGCCGTCTATGCCACGGGAGAAAGTGCCAGCGTGGAAACGACCGGTCTGGCGGTACAAGCGTTGCTCAAGTGGGGTGAGGCGTCGGGCACCGCGCGCAAAGCCATGAGTTACATTGCAGCGAAGAAAGACGCTGGCGGAACCTGGGGCACAACTCAAGCGACGATCATGGCGCTGCGGGCTCTGCTCCTCGCAACCGAAAAGGGTGCGGCGGACGTTCGCGGCACACTGCTGGTCTTGCTCAACGGCAAGCCCGTCGAGAAGCTTGCCCTGACGCCGGAGAACAACGATCTGCTCCACCAGTTCGTGTTCAAAGGCATCGATTCGCAAAAGACCAGCACAGTCGAAATCCAGTTCGACGGAAAGGGCGGCCTTGCCTATCAGGTCGTGGGCAGCTACTTCCTCCCCTGGGATCAGAAACCGGCCGGCGAGCCACTCTCCATCGATGTGGCGTACGATCGCACGCAGCTCGCGCAGGACGACATCGCCACTGCGATCGCGACAGTCAGGAACAACCTGGACAAGACGGCCAACATGGTGATGGTGGATCTGGGCATTCCGCCCGGGTTTGACCTGCTCAGCGAAGACCTGCAGGCCTACCAGGAAAAAAGCGTGGGACTGAAAAGTGGCCACTTGTCGAAGTTCAGCCTTACGGCGACGCAGGCCATTCTCTACTTCGATTCGTTCGCCCCTGGCGACACGGTTACGCTGAAGTTCCGTCTGCGGGCCAAGTATCCGATCCGCGCGCGGACATTTAGATCGCGTGTCTACGAGTACTATGATCCCGAGGTCAGCTCGATTGCGCGGCCAGTGCAAATTGAGGTGCGCAAGCGCTAGTGCCTGCTGGTGGAGCGCCGGGCGTCCCCGCCCGGCCACGACGCTCTGGACGGGCGAGACGCCCGTCGCTCCACCACATCACTCACCACGCGGTCACGGTATTCCTGGCGAACCTGGACTAAGATATTCCCGATGAGCGACCACCGCATCGCCGAGTCGATTGTGGACGCCGAAGACCGCTTTGAAGGCTTCGAAACCCTGATGCCATTCAAAGTGCAGAATATCCTTCTCGTATCCAGCCTCTACGATTCCTTCATTCTGCGCGAGGACGGCCGCCTCAATGAGCTGCTCATTGACGAATCGCTCGACCTTAACCTGCAACAAATCCCCGGAATCACACACGTTTCCTCCTGTGCCGAAGCGGCAGAGCTGGCCCGCTCGCAGCCCCGATTCAATCTGATCGTTACCAATCTCGCCGTGGGCGACATGGACGCGGCGCAGTTGGCGCGCGAGGTGAAGCAAGCCGGGCTGGATGTTCCCGTCGTGGTGTTGGCCTATGACTATCGCGCGATCAAGAATTTTGTGGCGCGGAATCCAGTCACTGACATCGAACGCGTTTTTCTGTGGCAGGGCAATGCCCGCATCCTGATCTCGATCGTGAAGTACATCGAAGATAAACGCAACGTGCTGCACGACACGCGGGCCATGGGCGTGCCGGTGCTGCTGGTGGTGGAAGACAACATCCGCTATTACTCATCGTTCCTGCCGGTCATTTACACGGAGCTGATCAAACAATCGCGGCGCGTGATCCAGGAAGGCCTCAACGTCGCGCACAAGCTGGTACGGATGCAGGCGCGGCCGAGAATTCTGCTGAGCACGAACTTTGAAGACGCGGCCAGGCTGGTGCAGGAATATCGCAACTATCTGTTTGGCGTTGTGTCGGACGTGGAGTTTCCCTTTGAGGGCAAGCTCAGTCCAGAGGCAGGCTTTGAGCTGGCACGCATGGTGAAGAGTCTGGTGCCGGACGCCCCTGTAGTCTTGCAAACCAGCCGTGCCGAGTTCCGCCCGCGGGCGCAGGCCGAAGGCTATTCGTTTTTGCGTAAACGTTCGCCCACGCTGCTGAAAGACCTGCGCCATATATTGACCGAGCAATTCGGGTTTGGCGACTTCGTGTTCCGTCTGCCGGATGCAAGCGAAGTCGGGCGGGCGAAAGACATGAACGAACTGGAAGAGCAATTGCAAACCGTCCCGGCGGAGAGCATAGTCTTTCACTCGCAGAGCAACCACTTTTCGCATTGGCTGATGGCGCGCACCGAGTTCGCCTTGGCGGCCAAGCTGCGCCCGCGAAAAGTTACCGATTTTGCCAGCCCGGAACATCTGCGGCGCGATCTGATCGAGTCGATCCACGAGTATCGCCGCGAACAGAGCGAGGTGCTGATCGGCGATTTCAGAGCCGATACGTTCCAGCCTTCGGAATCAAGTTTTCTGCGGATCGGCTCCGGCTCGCTGGGCGGCAAGGCTCGCGGCCTCGCCTTTGTGCGGCACCTTTTGCGCAAGAGTCGTATGGCCCGCCGTTTTCCCGGGGTTCGCATCCTGGTGCCTCCAGCCGTCGTGCTGGCAACGGATGTGTTCGATCAATTCGTAACCGAGAACAACCTCTTCGACTTTGCCTTGCATTGCGAAGACGACGCTGAAATTCAGCGGAGGTTCCTGGCCGCGCCGCTATCTAACACTCTCAACGAAGACCTGAAATCGTTTCTGGCCGAGGTGACCCATCCGTTGGCGGTGCGCTCCTCCAGCCTGCTGGAGGATTCGCAATACCAGCCTTTCACCGGCGTGTATGAAACCTTCATGCTGGGCAATCAGCAAGCGAATTCACCAGATCCGGACGCGCGCCTGGCGGCGCTGAGCGAGGCCATCCGGCGCGTGTACGCCTCCACTTTCAGCCGCCATGCCAAGGCCTACGTGCGGGCTACGCCCTACCGTCTGGAAGAGGAAAAAATGGCGGTGATTCTGCAGCAGGTTGTGGGCACGCGCCACGGGGAGCGCTTTTATCCGGACTTCTCCGGAGTCGTGCGCTCGCGCAATTTTTATCCCGTGCCTCCGATGACTTTCGAAGACGGTATCGCGGCCGTCGCTCTGGGCCTGGGCCGGGCGGTGGTAGATGGAGGGAAGTGTTTGACCTTCTGCCCGCGCTATCCCCGCAACCTGGTGCAGTTTTCCTCGGTCGAAGACATACTCGCCAATTCGCAGTCGGAATTCTGGGCCTTGGAGTTGGATGGCGCTGCGGAGGGCCGTCCGGGACATTGGCACGAGAGGCGTTTTGGCCTGGACGCGGCCGAGAGCGACGGCACACTGCGGGCGTTGGCTTCCACTTATTCACGGGACAACCACGCCGTCTACGATGGCGTGAGCCGGCCGGGATCACGCATCATCACCTTTGCTCCCATGCTCAAGCACGGCACCTTTCCGCTGGCGGAGATTCTCGATGACCTGGTTCGGGCCGGTGAGGATGCGCTGGGCAATGCCGTGGAGATCGAGTTTGCCGTGCGTTTGCCCCAGCAGGCTGAGTCGATGGATGGACAACCGACTGGACAGGTGGCGGAGTTCGGGTTTCTGCAGATCCGGCCACTGACGCTGGCGCGCGACACCGAGGACTTAGCCCTTGACGATGTGCGGCCGGAGCAGTTGATCTGCCAGAGCAGCAAAGTTCTGGGCAACGGCCGCATCGACAATCTGCGCGATATCGTAGTGGTCGATTCGCAACGCTTCGAGCGCTCCCGCAGCCAGGAAGTGGGCGCGGCGGTCGCCCGGTTCAATCGGCTGCTCAATGAACAGAACCGGCCCTATCTGCTGATCGGGGTGGGACGCTGGGGATCGACTGAACCCTGGCTGGGCATTCCGGTCGAATGGGATGAAATCTCCGGCGCGCGCGTGATTGTGGAGGCTGGATTTCGCGATTTTCGCGTCACTCCGTCGCAGGGCAGCCATTTCTTCCAGAATCTCACGGCGTTTCAGATCGGCTACTTCACCGTGAATCCAGACGCGGGCGAAGGCTCAGTCGATTGGCAGTGGCTGACGGAACAAGCGGCCGTGGAAGAGCAGGGCTGTGTTCGCCACTTGCAGTTTGCGGAACCGATTCGCGTGGTGATGAACAGTCGCACCAGTCAAGGCGTAATCTTCAAGCCCGAAGTGCACCAGAACCAAGTCACAGGCTGGGGTCGACCCTTGGAAATGTAGTGCGCATTCAGCGCGAGCTTGCGCTTCAACACCTAGGATCCCGGGGTTCGCGTTGCTCCGTAGTCACACTCACCTGTGATCCAAACACAGCTCTCTCGTGACGCCGCGCACAGCGGTCACGTCACACACTCCTGTATCTACAGAGGGCAGCACATTTTATGAATGTCTTCAAAGATGCAGGGCACCTATTTCGCCTAGCCGCGGTTTTCGCCGTCGGCTGCCTGGCGTTTGTGGGGCTGCGCGCGCTTTTTGTGCCGAAGAGTTTTGGACAATACGGACACTACCGCGGAGATGCCATCGCCGAGATCGCCGCGCGGCCCGTGAACTACGCCGGCCACCAGGCTTGCGAAGCCTGCCACGTGGACGTCCTGGAAAAGAAGAAGAGAGGCAGGCATGTGCACGTCAACTGCGAGGCGTGCCACGGACCACTGGCGAAACATGCCGATGACCCGGGATCGGTACAACCCGCCAAACTCGACACGGCGGTGCTGTGTGTCCGCTGTCACGAGGCGAACATCGCCAAGCCGAAAGGATTCCCGCAAGTTGCTTCCGCCGACCATTCGTCCGGGCTTGCCTGCGACACCTGCCATCAGCCGCACAGCCCGGCCATCGTCGCCGAGGGGACAGCCGGAGGAACAAAATGAGCATTACGCGACGCCAAATGCTCCTTCTGTTGCCGGCGGCGGCCATTGCGTGGAAGCACGTCCTTGCCGGGACCCCGGAAGCCTCCCCCAATTACAAAATGTCCGAGCATTGGTGGAGCATGCTGATCGACCTCCCCAAGTGCATCGGATGCGGGAACTGTGTGCGGGCGTGCCAGACCGAGAATGACGTGGCGGACGGATACTTCCGTACCTGGGTGGAACGCTACCACGTGACGGACTACGACATTGAAAATCCCCACGTGGACTCGCCCGACGGCGGCAAGAAGGGATTTCCTCCAGCCAAGGAAGAGGGAGGAAAGAACTTCTTCGTTCCCAAGCTGTGCAACCATTGTGCGGATTCACCCTGCACCCAGGTTTGCCCGGTAGGCGCGACGTTCATCGGCCCCGATGGCGTTGTACTGGTCGACCAGAAGTACTGCCTCGGCTGCCGTTACTGCGTGCAGGCCTGCCCTTACGGTTGCCGTTTCATCAATCCAAAGAGTAATACCGCCGAGAAGTGTACGCTCTGCTATCACCGGATTACAAAAGGCCTGACCACCGCTTGTTGTGAATCGTGCCCGACCGGCGCGCGCCAGTTGGCGGACTTGAAGAACCCGAGCGACCCGATTCATGAATTCCTGAAGACCCACAGCGTTCAGGTCTTGAAACCCAGTATGGCGACCCATGCCAAGGTCTTTTACAACGGCCTGGATGGTTCTGTGCGATAAGGTTTGCTCGATAGAGACGGGTGCGATTGAGGAGACGGTTAACCGTTATGCCTGGCGTTGAAGGCTTCATGTATCCGAACGAAGTGGAGCTCCAGTGGAGCGTACTGATCGTGCTGTATCCGTTCCTCACGGGGCTGGTGGCAGGCGCATTCATTCTGGCGTCGTTGGAGCGCGTTTTTCAGGTACAGGAAGTGAAGCCCACCTACCGACTGGCGTTGCTAACCGCTCTGGCTTTCCTGCTGGTCGCGCCCCTTCCCTTGCAACTGCACCTTGGACATCCGGAGCGTTCCTACGAGATGTACCTGACGCCGCACAAAACGTCCGCGATGGCCATGTTCGGGTTTGTGTATCTCTGGTACCTGATGGCGGTCCTGGTGCTTGAGATCTGGCTCGACTACCGGCGTGACATCGTGGTGCTGTCCCAGTCCACCACCGGATGGAAACGCCTGATCTACCGCGTCATGACTCTCGGCTCGAGCAATATCAACGAGCATGCGCTTAGAGTGGATGAACGAGTGGGCTACCTGATCACCGTTATCGGCATCCCTTCGGCCTTCCTGCTGCACGGATACGTCGGTTTCATCTTTGGCTCGATCAAGGCGAACCCGTGGTGGTCGTCGCCGCTGATGCCGGTGGTGTTTATCTTCTCTGCGATGGTGTCGGGAATCGCCGCCGTGATGCTGCTCTACATGCTGTTGACATGGGCCCGCAAACAGACCATCGATATACGCTGCGTGGATACGGTGGCGCGCTACCTGTTTTACGCCTTCATTATCGATTTCGCCCTGGAAATGCTCGACCTGATTCACCGCATCTACGAGTCCGATGAAAGCTTCCGCAGCCTGGATTTCATGGTCCACACCAAGTTGTACATGTCGCATATCGTGGTCCAGATTGTGCTGGGCACCGTTACTCCCATTGCGCTTCTCGCCTTGACCCAGGTGTTGCGGCTCGGCGAAATGTCCCGCAAACGCATCTACGCGGTGTCCGGATGCCTTACCCTGATCGGGATTTTTGCCATGCGCTGGAACGTCGTGATCGGGGGCCAGTTGTTTTCCAAGAGTTTCCTGGGATACACGACGTACAAGATGGCCCTCGTCACGCGCGAAGGATTGCTTGTCGCCGTTGTGCTGACCGTTCTGCCATTAGCGATTTTGTGGGTGCTGGTGAAGCTCCTGCCTCCATGGCCGGAGAAACAATTAGGCTCGGTTCCCGACCCCGCGCCAGCGCACTAGGTTCGGCGCGACGATGTTTCGCGCAGAACGTTTCGCGCACGACGTTCGACCCGCATTCGTTGCCAGCCTCATAGTGGGTGGAGGTTATGGACGATCTCGACGCGTTAGAGAAACTCACCGCCCGCGTTGAGAATCTGGAACGCCGAATCGCTGCCCTGGAACATCCATCCGAAACGGCCGCGTCTGTTCCCGCCGACACGGCCAGTCCAGTTGCGCCGCAGCCGGTCGTCGATGCCGGCGAAGCGTTCGCGTTTGCACAAGCCGGCGGAGCGTTCCCGGTGCTGGGCAAAGCCATGCTCGGAATCGCGGGCGCCTACCTGCTCCGTGCCGTGGCCGAATCGGGATCATTTCCGAAGTTGGCAGTCGTTGTTCTAGCGCTTGCCTACGCGGGGATGTGGCTGGTATGGGCAGCGCGAGTCCCGGCCGAGGCGCACTTTGCGAGTACTGTTTATGCCACCACGGCGGTCTTGATCCTCGCTCCCATGCTCTGGGAACTGACTCTGCGATTCGAGGTTTTGCCAACCTCGGCGACCGCCACCGTCCTCAGCGTGTTCGTGATCACCGCATACGCTCTGGCGTGGAAGCGCGGTCTGGTATTGGTTGTCTGGGTGGTCAATGCCGCTGCAGTAGTCGCCACTCTCGCATTGTTGATCGCAACCCACGATCTGGTGCCTTTCATCTCGGCGCTCCTGCTCATGGCACTGGCCGGCGAGGCGGCAGCTGGTCGCAAGCGCTGGCTCGGGCTCAGGCCGATGGTTGCCGTCGCGGCGGATCTTGCCGTTTGGATTCTGCTCTACCTGTACTCCCGCCCTGAAGGTATCCCCTCGGAGTACAAGATCGTCGTTGCGCCAATATTGCTGGCGATTGGGTGCATTTCGTTTCTGATTTATGGAGCAAGCATCGCTTTCCGGACGACGCGGCTTCGCCTGAGAATCAGCGTCTTCGAAATCGGCCAGACCGTCATTGCGTTCCTACTGGGTGCCTTTAGCATGCTGCGCTTCGGAGCAAGTGCCGGGGTGCCGGCGTTAGGGGCATTCTGTGTGCTGTTCTCGGCAGCGTGTTATGCCGCCGCCTATGCCTATTTCGACCGCTTCCCCGAGCGCTTTCCCGGACAACGCAACTACCACGTGTATGCCACCTGGAGCGCGGCTCTTTTCCTGGCGGGCAGCTCTCTGTGTCTACCGCCGTTTCTGCTCGCGTTGTGCTTGAGTGTGGCCGCGATCGTCGCCACGTTTTTGGGAGTGTGGGCATCTCGCCTGACGCTGGAATTCCACGGCCTGGCGTATCTGGCGGCGGCGGCGTACGCATCCGGCCTGCTGGATTATGCCGGCCGTGCCCTGGCGGGAACGTTCCCAGCCGCGCCCGGATGGATTGTCTGGAGCGTCGCCGCCGCAGCCGTTCTGTGCTACGCGGTTGGAGGCCGCTTCCGCACAGAGCGGTGGAACCAGCGGCTGCTGCAACTGCTCTCCGCCATCTTGGCGGTGGCCGCGGTGATCACGTTCCTAGTTTCCGTTCTGATGTGGCTGGCGGCAATCGGCATGACACCCGGCGCATCCCAAGTAGCCGTAATCCGCACCCTGATCACTTGCCTGGTCGCGCTCGCGCTAGCCTTCAGCGGTTCCCGTTGGCAGCGGACTGAACTGGTATGGATTGCCTACGGCACGCTGGCTTTGGTCACGGCGAAGCTGCTGTTCGAAGACTTGCAACACGGGCACCCGGGATCCACTGCCGTGTCGATCTTCCTCTATGCGGTGGCTCTGATTCTAGTGCCTCGCATGGCCCGCGTTGGGCGGCGAACTTGAGCCGCGGCAGAATCCTTAAACTGGCTAGGAGAATCGGCTTGAGGAAGAGGGCTACGCGCATTTGGGACGAGATCGATTCTTGATGGGTTCGCTAAGACCGTCTCACCTGTTCCATGCACGCATCCGCGGTAGCCAGCGGGGGACGTTGCTGCAGTATTCTTCATATTCCGCGTCGAACATCTTTCGCAGCGTCGGCTCCTCATACAACAAAACAAACAAAACCACGCCCAGCGCAATCAGGCACGCCGCCGCGATCACGGCCAGATTCGCGCGTCCAAAGACCACCCACAGCCCGACCCATCCCGCTAAGAATCCCAAGTACATGGGATTCCGCACGTATCGATAGAACCCCACCACAACCAGCCTCTTTGGCGGAGCGACTGGCGCGGGAGTTCCGTGTCCCGTCCGTCCGAAGTCCCACACGCAGCGCAGAGCCACCGCAAAACCTAGCACTGAAGGCACGGCGGCAACCCAGCGCCATCGCGCCACACCCGCCGCGCCAACGTGAAAGCCCAGCCATGAAGGCAGCAACCAAAACCACAGCGCGAAGAACGCCGCGCCCACGGCCATGGAAGCGACTGTTGTCGGCCAATGTGCGCCACGATCTGGACCGCTCCCAGTACCAGTCTGTCCGCTCGTCATGAACTCCTCCACCAACACCGAGAGTAAGAGCCCAGCGCTCAAAGTCAGCAACAAAAGGGCGGCGCCTCACAAGCGCAACTATAGTGCCGCGACCGCTCGATTGTTACTACTGTCGATCCATGCTCGCTGGTGGCTCATTACGCCGTCACGATACTAGGATGGATTTTGGCTGCCGCGACTACCGCCTGTCCCAGACTCAAACCACCATCCCCCGCCGGCACCGCTTTCTGCGTGAACACCTCAAAGCCAGCTTCGGATAGCCGCGCTTCGAGCCGTTCGGACAGATAGATATTGTGGAAGGTCCCGCCACTCAGGCACACACGGTGGAGAGTGGTTTTCTTTCGCAGGAGCGTTGCCAATTTGACGAAGCCCTCAACCAACCCGTTGTGAAAACGCCGGCTGATCGCTGCCACGGGAACGTTTTGGCCGAGATCATCCAGCAGCACTTCAAACAGCGGACGAGTGCTAATGATCCAGTGGTCGCCGTCCGGCACGAGTTTCATCGGATAGGCAGCGTCTTCTTCTGGCGATGCCATCGCCATCTCCAGTTCGATCGCAGCCTGGGCCTCGTAATTGACCTGTTGACGGATTCCGATCAATGCGGCCACGGCGTCGAACAGGCGCCCGCAACTGGACGTGAGCGGCGAATTCACACCTTGATCCATCATGCGCAGGAGAAGATCAACCTTTGGCCGATTGAGCTGGCGCAAGAACGGAATATCCAGCTTCAGAAATTCACGCCCGAAATGATGTGCCAGATAACTTACCGCCATCCGCCACGGCTCGCGGATCGCGGCCGCTCCACCGGGCAAAGGCACATACTCGAAATGAGCGGCGCGATCGAAGTCTTCATAGCCGGCGATGAGCACTTCTCCGCCCCAAATATTTCCGTCGGTGCCGTAGCCCGTTCCATCCAGGGCCATTCCGATCACACGGCCTTCAAGGTGATTCTCCGCCATACAACTCGCAACGTGGGCGTGGTGGTGCTGCACGCCAACCAACTTCACCCCACTCTGCTGCAGTGCCCATTTAGTGGAGAAGTAATCGGGGTGGAGGTCGTAGGCGACGATCTCCGGCTGGATTTCGAGAATTCGCTCGAGGCGCTGAATGGCCTCGTGGAAAAAACTATAACTTTCGACGTTCTCCAAATCGCCGACGTGCTGGCTCAAGAAAGCGTGCTTTCCTTTGGTGAGGCAGATGGCGTTCTTGAGTTCTCCTCCGACGGCCAGCACTGAAGGCTGGTCGTCCTTCAAGAAAACCGGTACCGGAACAAAGCCCCGGGAACGCCGCAACTGCCGTGTAACGCCGCCGGCAACGCGCACCACGGAATCATCGCAGCGCAGCAGGATGTCACGATTATGCACAAGGAAGTAGTCGGCGAGGCCGTGCAGGCGATGGACTGCTTCGCGATTGTCAATCGCGATCGGCTCCTCGCTCAGATTGCCGCTGGTCATCACCAAAGCCTTGAAACCTCCCTCGGCGAGCAGCAGGTAATGAAATGGCGTGTATGGCAGAAAAATTCCCAGGTAGCGATTGAAGGGCGCAACCTCGGCGGGAATCACGCTGGGTGTCTTTTTCGGGAGCAGAACAATGGGCCGCTGTATGGACTGCAAAACCGTCCGCGCCGCATCCTCTATTTCACAAACTTCCTGGGCGGTCACAAAATCCGGAACCATCACAGCGAACGGCTTCTCCACCCGACGTTTCCGCTGACGCAGCAAAGCCACGGCCGCCGCATTCGTGGCATCGACAGCCAAGTGGAAACCGCCGAGACCTTTCACCGCCACGACCAGTCCGGCGTGCAGCCCGGAGACTGCCTCAACGATGGGATCGCGGCAGTCAATTCTCCGTCCAGTCTTATCCCAGAATTCCAACCGAGGTCCGCAATCCCAGCAAGCGTTGGGCTGGGCGTGAAAGCGGCGGTCCAGCGGATTCTCGTATTCCGCGAGACATGCGGGACACATGGGAAACATCGCCATCGACGTGCTCGGCCGGTCGTAAGGAATATCGCGAATGATGGTGAAGCGGGGCCCGCAGTTGGTGCAATTAATGAACGGATAGCGATATCGCCGGTCATTCGCGTCGAACATTTCACGCAGACAGTCCGGACATACGGCGACGTCCGGCGAAATGAGGGTGCGAACTTCTTCTCCCTCGTGGCTGTGAACTATGCAGAAGTCCTGATCGCCATTGCACTGCAAGTCACGGACCGTCACGCTCGTGATCCGCGCCAGGGGCGGTGCTTCGGCGGGCAGGCGCTCAACGAAATCCTGAACGGTTTCCGCTGGCCCTTGTATTTCGATGGTGACTCCGGCGGACGTATTGCGAATCGTGCCTTTAAGGTGCCTGCCGGTGGCGAGGCGATAGATGTACGGCCGGAATCCAACTCCCTGTACAATGCCTGAAACTTCGATCTGGCGCCGAACCTCCATACATCGTCAGCTCACAGTCTGCTGCAGCAGCGACTTGTGCGCCTGGCGTCGCTCTCCCAGCCACATCATCCACTCGTGCAAGCCGCTGCGGGTTAGGCAAGACACTTTCACAATCTCCATCCCGGGATGCACCTTGCGGGCATTTTCCGCCGCTGCCTCGATGTCAAACGGAACGTAGGGAAGCAGATCGATCTTGCTCAGCACGAGCAAGTCCGACTTGAAAAATATAGAAGGATATTTCAGCGGCTTGTCTTCACCTTCGGTGACGCTCAACACCACGACCTTGGCCGCTTCACCCAGGTCATAACTGGCTGGACAGACAAGGTTGCCGACATTTTCGATTAGCAGAAGGTCCAGATCTTCGAGTTTCCAGTCCGCCAGATGCCTTTCGATCATGCGAGCATCCAGGTGGCAAGTACCGCCGGTTGTGATTTGCTTTACCGGGAAGTGAAATCGCTTCAGACGGTTCGCATCGTTTTCGGTCTGAATATCGCCCGTCAACACGGCGACGCGATCATGCCGCGGCAGGCTGTCCAGAGTGCGCTCCAGAAGACTGGTTTTGCCGGAGCCGGGTGAACTGATGAGGTTCAGGCATAAAATGCCGTGCTCCTTAAATCGGGCACGCAACTCAGCCGCGACGCGGTCGTTCTCGCTAAGTACTTTTCGCTCCAACGGTACTCGCTCCATATTCTTCCACCTCCAGATAGGCCAGCTCCAACTCATCTCCACTGACGTATGTAGTTTCCAGGCTCGCGCATTGCGGACAGCGCGAATCGTAGTCGCGCACCACAAACTCACTCCCGCAGACCTGACAACGATGGCGGCGGGGACAAACCTCGATCCCCAACTCTAGCGACGCCAGATCGGTCTCGAGAATCATCGCTTCAAAGCAGAAGCGCAATGCATCCTGATCGATGGCTGTCATTTCGCCAATCCGCACGCCGACTTTGCACGGATACGATCCCGGATACCGGCTCATCTCGGTTCTGACCGCGTCCAGCACCGAATTTGCGATTCCCATCTCGTGCATATTTCCTCAGCAAATGCGCGGCAATTGATCGCCTGCGAGCATGTCCACGATGCGCGTCGTTCCGAACGGCGTTCGCATCGTCACCAGTCCTGGGTTCTCTTTCTTTACCGCACCAATAATCTGCGCCTCCGCTCCCAGCGGATGAAGTCTCATCGCCTGCAGCACCGCGTCTGCGGCCTCGGGCGCTACGATTGCGATCAGCTTGCCTTCGTTGGCGACATATAAAGGATCAAGCCCGAGCAACTCGCACGCGCCTCGAACCTGTTCGTGAATAGGAAGCGAACTGTCTTCCAATTCGATTCCAACCCGCGACTGCTCCGCAATTTCGTTCAGCGTGCTGGAGACGCCGCCTCGCGTCGGGTCGCGCATGCAGCGAATGTCGCGACTTACGCCAAGCATCCCGGCCACCAGCGTGTGCAAGGCGGCACTGTCGCTTTGGATCTGCGTCTCGAATTCCAGCCCTTCGCGCTGCGCCAGAATCGCAATGCCGTGATCGCCGATGGAACCACTCAGCAGCACCTTGTCTCCTGGACGCGCGCGATCGGCGGAAAGGTCGATTCCCTCTGGCACAAGTCCAATTCCAGTGGTGTTGATGAACAGGCCGTCGCCCTTACCTTTCTCGACGACCTTGGTATCGCCAGTCACAACCTGAACGCCCGCGTCCGCAGCCGCCTGACGCAGCGAATTCACCACGCGCCGGAGGTCGTCCATCGAGAAGCCCTCTTCGATGATGAAGGCGGCGCTCAAGAACAGCGGCGTTGCGCCGCCCATCGCCAAATCGTTCACCGTCCCGTGAACCGCGAGCGAGCCGATGTCGCCGCCGGGAAAGAACAGCGGCTTTACCACGAAGGAATCGGTGGTAATGGCCAGACGCTGGCCGTTTACATTCACGATGGCCTGGTCGTCCAGACGCGCCAGCACGGGATTCTGGAACGCAGGCAGGAAGATGTCGCGAATCAACTCGGCGCTCAACTTGCCGCCGCCGCCGTGCCCCAGCAGAATCGTATCTTTGGCCGGGAGCGGCGCCGGGCAACTGAGTTCAACATTAATTTCGACGGAGGTCTTGGTTGACACCGGGCTCCTAACTCGCGACTGCATGGCGCCGATAGTGATAGTAGGCCGCGCATGCCCCTTCGGTCGAGACCATAGGCGCTCCCAATGGATTTTCGGGCGTGCAGCGCATGCCAAACGCGGGACAATCCGTCGGCTTCTTCAATCCCTGCAAAACCTGGGCGCTGATGCACTCGGCGGGTTCGTCAACGTGAAAGTCGCCCAAATCGAAAACTCGGTTGGCGTCGAAAGTGGCGTATTCTTCACTTAAACGCAAACCGCTATTCGGAATTGGCCCGATGCCACGCCACTTTTGGTCGGCGATTTCAAACACCTCGGCCACGATTTGCTGTGCCGGCAGGTTCCCCTGATAGCTCACCGACCGTACATACTGGTTTTCCAGCCGCGCTTCTCCCGCTTCGAGTTGCCGCACCAGCATGAGGACTGCTTCCAAAATATCCACCGGTTCGAATCCCCCAACCACAATCGGTACGCGAAAATCCTGAACCAGGTCCTCATACTCCTTGCAACCCATCACGGTGCAGACATGCCCCGGCGCAATGAAACCCTGCACCCGGTTGCTGCTCGAAACCATCAGGGCGCGGATCGCCGGCGGGACTAGCACATGCGAAACCAGCATGGAAAAATTGGTGAGACCTTCGCGCCGCGCTTGCCATGCGGCCATCGCGTTCGCGGGAGCTGTGGTTTCGAAACCAATCGCCAGAAATACGACTTTGCGATCGGGATTCGAGCGGGCGATCTTCACCGCCTCAGTCGGCGAATAGGCGATGCGAACGTCCGCGCCCTGGGCCTTGGCGCGAAACAGATCCGAACCAGACCCCGGCACCCGCAGCATGTCTCCGTAGGAAACCAGGATCACCTCGGGATGCAGCGCCAACGCGATCGCTTTGTCTACGGTTTCAAGCGGCGTGACGCAGACTGGACATCCCGGGCCATGCACGATCTCGATAGCGCGCGGCAGCAGTTCGTCAATGCCGTAGCGCATGATGGTGTGGGTTTGGCCGCCACAGATTTCCATCAACACCCAGGGCCGGGTTGTGCACTGGACGATCTCAGCCGCCAGGGCCCGCGCAATGCGATGGTCGCGGTATTCGTCAAGATATTTCATATTGCGAAACCCAGAGCAAATCCGCAGGCATGACTCTAACCGCAGACCAAGAGCCTATCGGTGATTAAGATCACAACCTGCTGTGACCGGAACCATGATGTAAGCAGAGCGGGGAGGGCAGGCCAGAGAAGAGTCAGCTTTCGCCGGACAGGCTAGTCTGGCAAGGCCTTAGAGCGCATACAGTCGAAATTACGGCTCCGCTGGCGGCAATTCCTCTTCCAGCGCTCCCATCTCTTCCAGAAGTTTGTAGGTGCGCTCGGCTTCGGCCGCGTCCACACGGCTGATCGCGAAGCCAACGTGGACCATCACATAGTCGCCTAGTCCAGCCTCAGGGACAAAATTCAGGGATACCTGGCGTACGACTCCGCCGAACTGCACGCGCGCCGAACGCAACGGACCCAGTTCCTCAATTTCCAGCACTTTCCCTGGTATGGCTAGGCACACGGCAGTTCTCCGCCAGCAGTACAGCACTGGTCCTTACCGCGATCTGTGACGAGAGACACACCTCAGTGTGATCAGAATAGGGATGAGCGTAGATCGCTGGCCAATCATGCCGGTAGAGCACCGAACCGGGACTATCATCTACATCAAGCCGTCGCCTGGTGGATGGCGATCCTGACGATGTCCTCGCCCACGCCGGAACCAACCAGAGCTTCCCGAATGACACAACGGCCAACCAGTGGTTTGACGAAACGCATTTCGAGAATTATCGCGCCCTGGGTCAGGCCGCGGGAGCATCGGCTGCGGACGCGATTCACGCTGGAATCAGCCGTGTGCTGGCCCGTTAGCGGCGGCCAGGGTCACCCTCCGGCGACCTCGCGCTTCTTTCGCTGACTGGCCAATTCGCGCAAGATATCGATAAATGCAGTAGTGGCGCAGGAAAGGGTTCGGTCGCGGCGGTAGGCAAGGCCCAGCTCGCGAAATAGTTCCACATCCTCAAGATCAATCAGTTTGACTCTCCCGGACGCCACTTCATCACGGGCGAACGACGCGCTGATGAGAGAGACTCCGAGATTGGCGGCCACAAAGCTCTTGATCATGCCGACACTGGGCAGTTCCATTCGAACTTGCAGTTCGTCGCGATGAGGGCGGAACAGCTTGTCCAGGAGCCTTCGGGTGTGGCCTGTCTTCGGGAGCAGTATGGGTTGTTTGACAATATCGCGGACGGCCGCCGTTTTATGCTTGGCCAGGGGATTGTCTGGGCTCACCATCAACATCACCTTGTCGCGGAAGATAGGCTCGATTTCGAGGCTTGGAGATTGGATAGGGAGCGTGACAATACCCACTTCGATGGAGCCGTTTTCCAGTTTTTCCGTGATCTTGTAGCTGAAATTCCGGTAGATGTTGATCTGTACGGGCGGGTAGCGCCGGCAGTATTCCGCAAACACTTCCGGCAGAACGTACAGGCAGGTAGCCTCGTTAGCGCCGACGCGAAGCGTGCCGCGGGGAGTGCTGCTATGGTCCGCTACCGCCATCAGCGATTCCTCGCGCAGCAGTTTCAGCCGCTCGGCATAGTCATAGAGCACCAGTCCTGCCGGAGTCAGTTTTACCGTCTTGCCCGACCGGTCGAGCAGCCGGTCGCCATACTCCTGCTCCAACTGCCGGATCTGAGCGCTGACCGCCGACTGCGAGCGAAAAACCTTCTCTCCAGCCCGCGAAAAGCTGCCCTGTTTGGCAACTTCCAGAAACGTGATGAGCTGATCGAAATCCATTGCGTTTATGCGGGGATTATAATGGACGCGGCAGCTTTCGCGGGAAATTAGACTGAGATTGCCGTGGACCCGCAAAATCCTGAAATTTGCATCCTTTGTATCGAAATTCTGAATTGTACTTTCCCGCCCATCTCGCCGTAAGTAAGTAGGTACAGAAGTGTGTTCCTGAGCCGAAGTGCGCGACACCCCCGCAGCCTTAGCGGGCAGAGTCCCAACTCCCAACTCAAGAACAACGGATCGGCAAGCGGCCCGGTACGCCGCAAATGTTGCCACGTTGCAAACGATGGAATGACGACGCTTCAAAAAAAAACGAATGTTCCGCCGCCCGCCCAGGGTCTCTACCATCCTGCGCAGGAGCATGACGCCTGCGGGATCGGGTTCGTCGCCAACGTCCGCGGCCGCAAGAGCCACGAAATCATAAGCAAGGGAATCCAGGTACTGCTCAACCTGGCGCACCGCGGCGCCTGCGGATGCGATCCAGAGACTGGCGATGGCGCCGGCATTCTCCTCCAGATTCCGCACCAGTTCTTCGTGCGCGAGTGTGGCAAGTTGGGCTTCGAACTGCCGCTGCCCGGCGCTTATGGCGTGGGCATGACATTCTTGCCTGTGGAAAAACATGAGCGCCTGCAATGCGAAGGAATTCTCGAACGCATTGTGCGCGAAGAAGGCCTGACGGTACTCGGCTGGCGCGATACACCCTGTTTCGCCTCGGCCATTGGCCGCGAGGCGCGAGCCTCCCAACCCTACATCCAGCAGATCTTTATAGGGTGTGGCGCCTTTACCGACGAAGACGTCTTTGAACGCAAACTCTATGTAGTGCGCAAGCGTGCCGAGAGCGAGATGGCCGCGTCCGGCATCGGGGATGCCGAAATGTTCCACATCCCTTCACTCTCTTGCAGGACCATTGTTTACAAAGGCCTGCTGCTGGCCCCGCAGATCACCAATTTCTTCAAGGAACTTTCCGATCCCGATGTAACCAGCGCATTGTGCCTGGTGCATCAGCGCTTCTCCACCAACACATTCCCGAGTTGGCAGCGCGCGCATCCCTATCGCTACATCGCGCACAATGGCGAGATCAATACGCTCAAGGGCAACGTCAACTGGATGCACGCCCGCCAGTCGATTCTGCAATCGCCGCTGTTTGGCGACGACCTCAAGAAGCTTTTTCCCATCATTGCGCCGCATGGCAGCGACTCCGCGAATTTCGACAACGCCGTCGAACTGCTGTTGCAGGCGGGCCGCAGCCTTCCGCACGCAATGGCCATGCTGATTCCGGAAGCGTGGGCGGGCAATTCTCACATGAAGCCGGAGAAGCGCGCCTTCTACGAATATCACGCGTGCTTGATGGAACCGTGGGATGGGCCCGCCGCCATCGCGTTCACCGACGGCAGAGTCATCGGCGCGATCCTCGACCGCAACGGCTTGCGGCCCGGACGCTACGTGGTCACGAACGACGAGCACGTCATCATGGCCTCCGAAGCCGGTGTGCTCGACATCGAACCGGAACAGGTAAAGATGAAAGGCCGTCTGCAGCCGGGAAAGATGTTTCTGGTCGATACGGTCGAGGGCCGCATCGTCCCGGACAAGGAAATCAAACACCGCCTCGCTTCGCGACAGCCCTATGCGCAGTGGCTCAAAGACAATCAGATCACGATCGATCAGTTGCCTGAGCCCTCGCGCATGCATCACCCGGATGCGGAAACCCTGCTTCGCCGGCAGCGCGCTTTTGGTTACAGCGATGAAGACCTGCGCATGATCCTCGGCCCCATGGCTTCCAAGGGCCAGGAGCCGGTGGGTTCGATGGGGACCGATACGCCGCTCGCTTGTCTCTCCGATCGCCCGCAATCGCTGTTCAACTACTTCAAGCAACTCTTCGCGCAGGTGACGAATCCTCCCATTGATCCGATTCGCGAAGAGATCGTGATGTCGCTCATCAGCTACATCGGAAGCGAGCGCAACATTCTCTCGGAAGTGCCCGAGAACTGTCACATGCTCAAGCTCGCCCATCCGCTGCTGACCAATCTCGAACTGGAGAAACTGCGCCGCGTCTCCACTGGAGATCTGCTGGCCATCACGCTGCCCGCGCTCTTCCGCGCCAGCGAAGGAGAAGCGGGACTAAAGCGAGCGCTCGAAGAATTGTGCCAGCGCGCATCGCTCGCCGGAAAAGCCGGCTACACGCTCCTGATTCTTTCCGATCGCGGCGTGAACAAAGACTACGCTCCCATCCCCAGCCTGCTGGCGCTGGCCGCCGTGCATAACCTGCTGGTTCAGGAGGAGACAAGGACCCAGGTCGCTCTGATTACGGAATCGGGCGAACCCCGCGAGGTGATGCACTTTGCGCTGCTCAGTGGATATGGGGCGAGCGCCATTAATCCTTATCTTGCATTGGAGAGCGTTGACAGCCTAGCGCGGCGCGGAGAGTTGGCGGACGGCGTGACTCCCGAACTTGCCGTGAAGCACCTCATCAAATCGGTAAATAAGGGTTTGCTGAAGACATTCGCCAAAATGGGAATCTCGACGTTACAGAGTTATCAGGGAGCACAGGTCTTCGAAGCCATCGGACTGAATAAGGAACTGGTCGATTCTTACTTCGCGGGCACGGCATCACGATTGGAAGGCGTCGGCCTCGAAGTGCTCGCCCGCGAAGCGCAGATGAAGCACGAGCATGCATTCCGTCCACTGACCGACTCCGAGACCGAACTTGCGGTCGGCGGAAATTACCACCAGCGTGCCAACGGCGAGTATCATCTGCTGAACCCGCTGACCATCGGCAAGCTACAGCAGGCCGTGCGGCAGGATAGCTTCCAGACCTTCCAGGAATACACCGACCTCATCGACAACCAAAGCAGCAACATGGCCACGCTGCGCAGCCTGATGAAGTTGAAAAAGGGCGCCCAGCGAGTCCCGATCGAAGAAGTAGAGCCAACCAGTGAGATCGTGAAGCGCTTTAACACGGGAGCCATGTCCTTCGGCTCGATCAGCAAAGAAGCGCACGAGACTCTGGCCATCGCCATGAACCGCATTGGAGGGAAGTCCAATACCGGCGAAGGTGGCGAAGATGAAGAGCGCTTCAAGCCCGATGCGAACGGAGACCTGCGGCGGAGCGCTGTAAAGCAGGTCGCGTCGGCGCGCTTTGGAGTTACTGCGAACTATCTCGTTAATGCAGACGAGTTACAAATCAAGATGGCACAAGGCGCAAAGCCCGGTGAAGGCGGACAGCTTCCGGGGCACAAAGTTGATGAGGTCATTGCGCGCCTGCGACATTCCATCCCCGGCGTCGGTTTGATCTCGCCCCCGCCTCACCACGACATTTATTCCATCGAAGATCTCGCACAACTGATCTACGACCTGAAGAATGTGAATCCGCAAGCCCGCATCGCGGTGAAGTTAGTGGCGGAAGTAGGAGTGGGCACGGTGGCAGCGGGCGTTGCCAAAGCGCACGCGGACGTTGTCCTGATCAGTGGCGACAGCGGAGGTACGGGAGCTTCTCCGCTGAGTTCCATTAAACACGCCGGCATTCCCTGGGAGCTTGGTTTAGCGGAGACGCAGCAGGTGCTCTTACTCAACGATCTGCGCAGTCGCATCCGCGTGCAGACGGACGGCAAGCTACAGACCGGCCGCGATGTCGTAGTCGCCGCGCTGCTCGGAGCCGAAGAATTTGGTTTTGCCACCACGCCGCTGATTGCGATGGGCTGCGTCATGATGCGCAAGTGCCATCTCAATACCTGCTCGGTCGGAATCGCAACGCAGGATCCTGTGCTGCGCAAGCAGTTTAAGGGACAGCCGGAGCACGTCATCAACTTCTTCTTCTTCCTCGCGGAGCAAGTTCGGCAGTACATGGCCGACCTGGGCTTCCGTCGCATGGACGACATGATCGGCCGCGTCGACATGATCGACGTGCAGCCAGCCGTGAATCACTGGAAGGCACGGGGCCTGGATTTGTCGGCCATTCTCTATAACCCTGAGGTGCCGTCGCGCGTGGCGCGTCGCTGTGTGCAGGCGCAGGACCATGGCTTAGAGCAGGCGCTCGATCATCAACTCCTCGCCGGATCGCAAGCTGCGCTCGAAACTCTCACGCCAGTTGAGATCAAACTGCCGGTCCGCAATGTTCATCGCTCCGTCGGAACCATGCTGAGCGGCGCGATTGCCCGCCGCCACGGATCCGCGGGCCTGCCCGACGATACGATCCGCATTCACCTCGATGGATCGGCGGGGCAGAGCTTGGGTGCGTTTCTGGCGAAAGGAGTGACCCTCACGCTCGAAGGCGAGGCCAACGATTACGTAGGCAAGGGCCTGTCGGGAGGACGACTCGTCGTCTATCCGCCGCGACGCTCCACGTTCGCCCCCGAAAAAAATATCGTCATTGGCAACGTTGCTCTCTACGGCGCCACCAGCGGCGAAGCATTTTTCAACGGGGTCGCGGGCGAGCGCTTTGCCGTTCGCAATTCTGGAGCGACCGCGGTGGTCGAGGGCGTCGGCGACCACGGCTGCGAATACATGACCAAGGGCTTGGTGCTGGTGCTGGGAGCCTGCGGCAGAAATTTTGCCGCCGGCATGAGTGGCGGTGTCGCTTACGTTTTTGACGAGCGCGGAGACTTCACCGAAAAACGCTGCAACCTGGACTCGGTTGACCTCGATCCCGTTCTTGAAGCGCAGGATGCCCAGGTTGTCGAAGGTCGTCTCGTCGAAGCACAGGTCGGTGAAGTAGGGCTAGTCAAAGAACTTGTCACGCGGCATCTCGAACTGACCCGCAGCCCGCGCGCCGCGTGGATTCTCGACAATTGGTCTGAGGCGCTGTCCCGCTTCATCAAAGTCTTTCCCCACGAACACAAGCGCGTCCTCGGAGTCAGCCGACGCCGCCAGCCTTACATCCCGAGTCCGCAGCTCGCCATTCTGGCTCCCGCCCAGCAGGTGCATCATGGGTAAGGACACGGGATTCCTGGAATACGCGCGCGAACTGGCTCCGCGACGGCCGGTGACTCAGCGCGTCAACGATTGGTTCGAAATCTATCTTGATTTTCCCGAACCGAAGCTTCGCACTCAGGGTGCGCGCTGCATGGATTGCGGTGTGCCCTTCTGCCAGACGGGATGTCCCGTCAACAACCTGATTCCCGATTGGAACGATCTCGTCTATCACGGGCGCTGGAAAGAGGCAGTGCGGCAATTGCACGCGACCAACAATTTCCCGGAATTCACCGGCCGGATTTGTCCGGCGCCGTGCGAAGCGTCCTGTGTGCTGGGCATCAATCAGCCTCCGGTGACGATCAAGCAGAT
>OBLT010000422.1_pt1 | contig 28058 bp, 25 predicted proteins | sample 1518721 | NCBI WGS metagenome assembly OBLT01 (sample SAMEA3539307, study PRJEB22396) | soil metagenome | biome: tundra; feature: field; material: soil | place: USA | collected 2010-05 | depth 0.15 m | reverse complement strand
ACAGATTGACCGAACTGCCCGAAACCGTGCCGGTGAACGTGGACGTGCCGGTGGCCAGCGAGAGCGCGACTCCCGATGCGCCCTGGACCTGGGCGCTGACCTCGGAACCCGACTGCGTGACCTTCACACTCACGCCGGTCGAAGACGAGCCCGACGGGTTGGTTAGAATCCCGCACTGGTTTTGTTGTACGGTCAGGGACATGGTGTACGTGCCCGCGATGTCGGCCGGCGGATCGCTGCCACAGGCGCAAAATACGACGACGAGCATCAGTGCTTTCCTGAACATGGGAGACTCCTTCATCCACCATTAGACACTACTGCGCGGTTCTCGCGCAAATCACACGTCGGTTCGACGAAAACTAGCCTAAACCGCGCGCTTCTCTGGCCATCCGAGCGATGTCCTCTGCATCGACGCCTCGGACACGGGATAGGTCAACGCGGACGGTATTCGCCACCTTCACCACCGGCACCTGTCCGCGTTTCACCCAACGGCGCATCGTCGGCACGCTCACCTTGAAGATGGTCGCTGCTCCCGTTACGGGTACCAAGAGCGGTGGCGAGGCTGCGCGAAACGCCCTGGGCGGCGAAGGGCCACATCGACGTGCTCGGGGCGATTGGTGGTGGCGAGCACGAAGATCTGACCGCGCGCTTCGATGCCATCGAGCAAGACCAGCAGCTGAGCCACCACGGACACCTGGTGCCGGGCGCTCTCTGCAGACCGCGACGGGGCGATGCTGTCGATCTCATCGAACAGGATGACGGCCGGGGCGAACTTCTGCGCGCGTTCGAAGACAGCCCGGATTGCCGCTTCGGTCTCGCCGACCCATTTGGACAAGAGCGCCGGGCCGTTCACGATCTCGATATGTGCACCGCACTCGCCGGCGACGGCGCGGGCGAGCAGCGTCTTCCCCGTACCTGGAGGACCGGCGAGGATGATGCCGTGGCCTATGGGCTTGGCGCCGATGCGAAGGAAGAGGTCGGAGTGTTTGAGTGGCAGCTCGATCAGGTCGCGCGCGGCTTCGACTGCGGCGTTCTGGCCGAGGACGTCGGAGTATCGCGTGGGCGGTACGGATCGCTGTGCAGGCTGGTCGCCAGCAGGCGCGCTGGTCGCCGCAGCACCAGTGAGGTCGAATCCGAAACTGACACCGACACCGCGATGGCCGCCGTCTGCGCTGGTGCTGAGGTTGGATGGCGGAATCTGGCCGTGTGGCCAAATCCAAGCCGGCTTGCCTTCGAAGTCGTAGACCAAGGCCCATGTGGAGTCGTCGGCGGCCAGGGTGTCGGGAAGACCGTCGATGGCGGCGGCAACAGCGCCGGGATCAAAGAATGGGCACAGGCGGATACCACTGTTGCGATCGTTGGCGACCTGATCGCGGAGAGCCTGCTTGTCGACGAAGACACGCTCGCCATCGAAACGCCCGACTGCAAACCAAGGGGCCTCGGAACTGCGGGTGTAGCCCATGTCCTGGGAGGGCTCGATTCGAAAGGCATCGCAGCCGAGTCGGCAGGAGCGACGGCACGCATTCTTGCCCTTGGCTTTGCGGCGCAGCCAGCAGAGGCGGACGCGGTCGAGCTTGGACATGAAGAGTGCGAGCTGCTGCCGGCCGAGGACGTCACCGTCGAGGGCGACCTCGGAGGTCTTCCAACGCTGGACGATGGCGAGGAGGCTGGCGATGCGACGGGCGTTCTCGACGAGGCCGCGTTGGACGGTCAGTTCTAGGCAGACCTCTCTCCCCTTTTCGTCTTTGGTGACACTGAGGGAGCCGAGCGGCGCAAGGGTATCGAGCCGCCTGCGCACGAGCGGGAAGGTGGGGGAAGAGCTGCGGGCGAAGGTAATGGTGAGCCGCGGGCCAGGGTTCGTCGATGGCTCTGGCACCACGGGGTAGTCGTGGTCTGTGGTGGCAGTGATGGGTACCCGCTCCAGTGGCGTGAGGGCGGCGGTGTTCTCCACCGCATCTTCGTCGGGATGACGAAACGAGGATGTAGCCACCCAGCCCCGTTTGATGTTGGCGGCAAGCCAGTCGTCGGCGAGGGCGTCGAGATTCTGCGCGCAGGAGGCGACGCGCAGCTCGGTTTTCAAAGGTTGCTCGCGCTCGGGTGGGATCTCAGGGAAGCGCACTTGCATGCGTTGACCATGTGACGATCAATTGAGGGTGTCGGTTAGCTGGCAAATTCCAGAAGCTGTCGTGGACTCATGGGGTGCTTGCGCTGGCGGGCAAAGTGGTGAACGCGCGCTAGCATGGTCCCAAGGTCGAACCCGGTTGTATCGATTCCTGCGGTGGAGAAGGCAGCTCGCAAGGTAGCCTGGCTGGCGTGCTTGCCAAGGACGAATTCGCTGCCGGGCTGGCCCACCGCCGCCGGTTCGAATGGTTGATAGGCAAGGCGATCCTTCTCGAGGCCGGCACAATGAATCCCTGACTCGTGGCGGAACGCCGAGGCACCGAGGATGGGCTTGCTGGGCGAGATCTCGCGCTTGGCCGCGTCCATAACCAGGTTGCCAAGTGGCGCGAGCAGCGCAGTGGCCACGCCACTCTTTCGCGGCGAAAGCCTGTCGAGGACCATCACCACCTCTTCCAGGGCGGCGTTGCCCGCCCGCTCGCCCAAACCCGCGACGGTCACGTCCACGGATGCGGCGCCCGCCTCGATGGCGCACACGGCATTCGCGGTCGCCATGCCGAAATCGTTGTGGGCATGAAATCCAATGTCCATCGGCCCGGCCCAGGCCACAGCTCTGGCAATCAAATCTTGGGTTCGGTTGGGGGTCAGAACGCCCACCGTGTCCGCCAATCGCACGCGGTCTGCGCCGCAGCTTCTTGCCGCCGTCACAAAGCCTTCGAGAAAATCCAGCGACGCACGGCTGGCGTCCTGCGCGCCGACCGATACGAATGGGAAATGCCCACGCGCCAATGCGACGAGAGTGTGCAAGTCACCAAGCACACGCTGTTCGTCCCTGCCGAAGCAGGCCATCAAGATCGGCGACGCCGGAAACGACACGTGCACCGCGGAGAGCTCGCATTTCGCGGCGGCCTCGATGTCGGAGCGGCGTGCCCGGCACCACGCCGTCATGCGAACACGACCGTCGAGCTCAAGCAATGACCGGATGTCGTCGATCTCTTCGAGTCCCATGGCTGGCGTTCCCACTTCCAGCTCCGGCACACCGGCCTCGACCAGGGCCCGCGCTATGGCCAGTTTCTCCGATCGCGAGAAGACCACACCAGGGGCTTGTTCGCCGTCGCGCAGCGTGGTGTCCACCAACCAGACATCGCGCTCGCCAGACGTGACGTTCATCCGCAGCCACCTCCCCCGCCACTACACCCTAGCCCACAGCCGGTGAATGTCCTGCGCAGGGAAGCCGGGATGGGCGTGCCGCCGTAGACGGCCGAGAGTCCTTCTTCGATGAGGCCCTCCATCTCGATGACATCGATCCCGCTGCCCGTAAGCACGCGCCGAGGCGCCGCCCCCACGCCTGTGGTGAGGATGGCCCGGCAGTCGTGCAGCAGATCCGCAAGGTCGAGCCAGCGTTTGATCCCGCTGCCCGAATCGGGCGCCTCGCGGACATCGACGGGCGCACAAGTTAGGTCCTGCTCGCCGAAGACATGGAAAAACGTCGCTTCGCCCACATGCTGGTTGACCAGCATCCCCTCGCGCGAGGCCACGGCCACGTAGGGCCGGTCCTTGGTTGGCTTGCTCGCCAACAACGCAAATTCCTTTGGGTCGGGCATGCCCGCCGCCGCCTCGCCGATGAAGCCACAGGCATCGGCCCGGCAGCGCGCGCAGTGGGACATCTGGGGAAGCTCCTTGCCCGCGGCAAGGCGTGCGCCCGCCATCACCACGGGCGGCGGTTCGCCCAGCGATTCAAAGGGCGTGCCCGGGACGGGCACCATGGCCATGGTGTTCATGATCTCCGCTCCCGCCGCGCGAACCTCGGCGGCGACCGTCGCGATTTCACCGTCGTTGATGCCCGGAAGCACGATGGTGTTGACTTTCACCAGGATGGGCGTCTGCGCGAGCCGTGACATCGCCTCGCGCTGCCGGGCCAGGAGCAACTCCGCGCCCTGTACCCCTCGGTAGACATGATCCCCCATGCGCACCCAGCGGTAGATCTTGGCGCCGATGGCTGGGTTCACCGTGTTGATGGTCAGTGTCACGTGACTGACCTTCAGTTCGACCAATTCGTCGATGTATTCGACAAGTCCGAGCCCATTCGAAGCGACACAAAGGAGGATGTTGGGAAATTCCTCGCGCACGAGGCGCAGGGTCTCCATGGTTTCGACAGGATTGGCGAACGGATCGCCAGGACCGGCAATGCCGACCACCGTCAAGTGCGGCATTTTCGCGTACACCGCCTTCAAATAGGTCACGGCCTGGAAAGGCGACAGCAGCACGCTGGAAACACCGGGCCTGGTTTCATTGGCACAATCGAAGGAGCGGTCGCAGTAATTGCACTGCAAATTGCACTTCGCTGCGACAGGCAGGTGAATTCGAGCCGCCTTTTGGTATACGTCGGCGTTGAAGCAGGGATGATTGGCAAGGTCGAGCTTCGATTCGATCCTCTTGAGCGAATCTCGCCGTCTGGTCGGGTCTGGCATCACGTCACCTCGACCTGGGAGAATTGCAAACCCGAGGCCAACTCACAGCACGGTCTTCACCCGGTACACTCCGCCAATGACGAGGAACTCGTCCTCGCCTTTCAGAATACCGCGGGGAAAGAGCTGGCTCCAGAAGAAGACCTTCACCGTCGGCACGCGCACCTCCCATACCGTGGAGCCGAACTCGAAGGCCCGCTCTGAATCGGGTGTGAACGAGCTCAAGTTGTTGAGGCGAACGATGCGCTCGCGTGGAGAAACAACCTCGAGGGTTTGGTAGTCGTTGGGGTCGTGCGTTCCGCGGAAAAGAGAAAAGCAGCTCTCGCCGGGATGGCGGCGGCCAAGCTCGTACTGGCAGAAGGTGTAGACCAGATCGAGCTGCGAGTCGATGGCATTGCTGCCCGCCAGGCCTTTCATGCGATCGGTGGCAAAAACGAGCTGCCCCTCGGGGTCGTTCGCGGTGACCTTGCGGCGATGAAACGTCGGTCGCAGACCGATGCGGCTTTCGACCCAGGCCTTGAGCACGGCCCCTTCGATGGAATTCGAGTCCACACCCCAGCCGCGCAAGTAGCGCACATATGTGTTGCGCAGGCTCCGCCGGGCGCTGAGGGTATGCTCACGATCGAGCTCGTGTAGGTGGAACTTCGCGGTGATGTGCTCATGGAACAAGCGCGTGCGTTCGTCGGGATCTTCGACGCCATCCAGCCGCTCGAATAACCGCCGGCTGCTCGCCCTCACGCCCTGAATTTCGAAGCGCTGCGGCCGCTCGTTGAAATCCAAGCTACCGATGTACCAGGCCGGCAGGTCGCACAGATTCCACGTCAGCGTCCAATGGTCGCCCATGGCCTAGTTTCTTCCCTCCGCGGGAACACCAAGCGAAATGGGCTGGCCCTTCGCCAGCGGCGAGTGATCGATAAGCTGGTCGGCCAGCGATTGCATCTCGGCGCGCACCGCAGGATCGAGCTTGCGCAGCCATTCGCGCGGAATGGCTTCGATGCCGTAGTAGGCACCAGCGATGGCGCCAACAATGGCACCGGTGGTATCGGCGTCCCCGCCTTGATTCACGGTCGCAATCAGACACTCCTCGAAGGACGAAGTCGCGAACAAGAAATGCAACACCGTCTGCATGGTGTCCACCACATAGGCGGTCGAGAGCGCGTGATAGGGGTCGTAGCGGAATTTCGGGAATTGCGCGGTCGCCGCATCTGCCAGTCGCCGCAGCCTGTGCATGGCGTGCCCGATGAGGGCAAGCTGGATCAAACGCCCCACCAAGATGCACGCAGCATCCGAAAGCGGATGGTGGTGCGTGATATGCGCCTGCTCGATGGCCTGCGCTTCCAGCAACTGCTCGTCGGCGAGCGCCGCAAGCGCGATAGGTGCCATGCGCATCACGGCGCCATTGCCGGCGTCGCCTTCGTTGGGTGGACCGTGCACCGTCCCATGCGTGATGAAGCGGGCGATGCCACGCCGACAGGTGTTGCCGATGTCGGGCGGCCGCGAGCGGTACCAATCGACAAAGCGCTGAGCGATATCCTGGGCCGAAAAGCCCACGGCAACAATCGACCGCGCGATACACAGGGACATCTGGGTGTCGTCGGTAACCTCGCCTGGCCGCAGCCGTAGCCAGCCGCCGCCGGTCAACCTGCGGTGAACACCGTGCTGGGTCCGGATCTCCGAGGCGGTCATGAATTCCACGGTAGCGCCAAGCGCATCGCCAATCGCCAGCCCGAGCAGGCTGGCCCGCGCGCGCTGGCGCACGTCGGGCAAATGGGTCAGATATTCGGTCCGGCACTCGGTCAAGAATGGGGTCACGCGGCTCTATCACAGGTAGGAAAACCCGATGGCCGAGCTACTCTGTTTTGCGTCGAGCAGGGTGTTGACCAGGTTGTCGAAGAGCTGCATGGTGCCCCGGTAGCCGACATGGAGCACGCGGCCCGCGCCCAGACGATCGTGGATGGGAAATCCAACGCGCAAGAGAGGTACCCCCAGGGCGCGCGCCACGCGGTAACCCTTGCTGCTGCCTATGAGCAGCTCGGGTTTGAGCCGCTGGCAGCTTGCCTCAATGGCGCCGAAGTCGGTGTCCTCGAGCACTTCCTCGACGGAACCAGCGGGCAGATTCCCCAGCGCGGCCCGCAGTGCCCGGTTGCGTGCCCCGGTGGCGCACAACACCGGCCTGGCTCCGACCTCCGCGAGGAATCCCGCTAGTCCGGCCACCAGCTCTGGATCGCCGTACACTGCGATCCGTTTGCCGAACACATACTTGTGCCCATCGGCATACGCATCGAGCAGTCGCCCCCTTTCCTTTTGTAGCCACTCGGGCATGGCATGACCCGAGATCGCAGCCAAGGCATCGCAAAAGCCGTCGCTGGCGCGAACGCCGATGGGCAGACCCAGAATCCTGACCTCGGTGCCCCGCTCGGCCAGCACCGTGCTGGCGCGTGCCGCTTTGCCCGTCAGGGTCAGGTCGAGGGTTGCTAGTGCCCGTGGCATCTCGGCGATCTCCTCGATAGGCGTGCCTCCAGCCGGCAGCGGACAATAGTGATCAAGGATGACACCGTCAAGGGTGTCGGCGTAGTCGGGAAGAAGGGTGGGCGGCAAAGCGTAGGCTTGCGCGATTTCGCGCAAGTGGCGCAAATCCGCGGGCGAAAGGATAGGCGGCAGGATGTTCACGGACCGCGCCTGCGGCCCGCGCTCGGTCGCCAACGCCTCTACCAGCGCCCGCACCATCGCGTGAAATCCCTCGACGTGCCCGTCCTTGAAGCTGGGAGTAGAGGCCGAGACCACCGGCAGGTGCGTGTGGGGCTTTTCATCGTAACTGCGCAGGAGTCGTCCGATGTCTTCGCCGATGGTCTCGGCCAAACAGGTGGTAGCCACGGTGACAAGCGCCGGATGATACTGCCGGACCACATTGTCGAGGGCGCGGTGCAGATTCGATTCGCCGCCAAAAACCGTCTGCGACTCGCCAAAGCTCGACGAGGCCACGTCCATGGGCTCGCGAAAGTGGCTGATGAGATAGCGACGGATATAGGTCGCACAGCCCTGGGCGCCGTGAAGCAGCGGTACGGTATCGCGTACGCCCGCGCTGGCCAGCGCGGCACCGAGAGGCGCACAAAGCGCGCACGGATTCACGGTGGCTTCGCCGGAGGTAGAGTGAACGACTTCCGCATCGGTCGCGCAACTCATGGTGCTACCGCCTTGGCCTTCGCGGCCCCTGCCCTGGCTGCTTTGCGCGGCATCAGGGACCAGATGGGACTCGTGGCGGTGGCGTGAATTTCGCGCGCGAAGGACACCGCGCCCTCGAAGCCGGCCAGCGGGATCTTGCGCTCGTGGTTGTGGTCGCAAAAGCCAAGTCCCAGCTTGTAGGCGATGGGGCGCTCCTTGACCCCGCCGATGAACACATCGATGTCCTGTTCAACGAGGAAATTGGCCAGCTCGAGTGCGTTGGTGTCGTCGACGATGATGGTATTCTCGTCGCACACGGCCTGCAGCTCTTCGTATTCTTCGCGACTGCCGGTTTGCGTGCCCGCCAGCGCCACGGTGACGCCGAGCTGGCGCAGCGCCCGCACCAGCGAAAACGCCTTGAAGGCCCCGCCCACGTACAGCCCGGCGCGCTTGCCTTGCAGATCCTTTTTGAATTCCTTGAGCGCGGGCAGAACCTTGCCGAGCTCCGTGCGCACGAGCTCTTGCGCCCGCCGCGTGACATCTGCGTCGCCGAGTTTCTCGGCCACCTCGTAAAGCGCGTGCGCCGTGTCCTCGATGCCGAAGAACGACACGCGAATAAACGGTATGCCGTACTTCTCTTCCATGGCCTTCGCGAGCGGGGTCATCGAGCCCGCGCATTGAACCACGTTCAGGCGCGCGCCGTGGGCGCGCCGGATCTCGTCGACGCGACCATCGCCGGTCAGCACGGACACGACTTCCACGCCCATGCGCGCGAAGTAGTCCTTGATGATCCAGCTCTCGCCGGCCACATTGAAATCGCCGAGTAGATTGATGGACAACGGCCCTACAGCATCGCTGTTGCCCGTCCCGATGAGCTCCAGCAGTGCCCGAGTGGCGGCGCTGTAGCCGTCGCGCTTGGTGCCGCGGAATCCCTCGGACTGTACGGCGATGACGGGAATGCCAACATCGGTTTCGACCCGCTTGCAGACGGCGAAGACATCGTCGCCAATCACGCCAACCACACAGGTCGCATAGACGAAAGCCGCGCGCGGCGAATAGCGCGTAATCAGGCTGCGAAGGGATTCCTCCAGGCGCTTCTCGCCGCCGAGGACGATCTCTCGCTCGCGCAGGTCGGTCGAACAACTGATGCGGTGAAGCTCTGGCCCCGAGGACAGAGCACCGCGAATATCCCAGGTGTACGCGGCACAGCCCACGGGCCCATGAACCAGGTGCAAGGCGTCAGCAATCGGATACAGCACTACGCGCGAGCCGCAGAAGGTGCAGGCGCGCTGACTGACAGAGCCGGCCGCGCTCGCCTTGTTACAGGTCACCTCGACGGCGCCCTGCTTGCTCGTGCGGATGACTTGCCCTGCCCTGTCGTCCAGCACCTTGAAGGTCATCGCATTCCCCTCAGGTCGACTACTCGCCGCAAACGGTCCACCGTCACCACATCCCGCGCGCGCGGAGAGAAGAACGGTTCTACCTCGCTGCCGCCACAGGCACAGAGTGCGTGAGCTCGTTGCAAGGCGGCGGCGTAGAGGCTCGGCCGCTCGCTTTCGGACACGGGCGGACTCCGTCGTTCGAGCACCTCCATCTCTCGGCCGAACCGCTTGAGGATGGCGATACGGTGAACGGACAGCAGGGCCGGATCGAAGGCCACATCGAGAAGCGCGAAAAGCTCCTCCGCATCTTCGATGTTGGCAATGGCCTCGGGAAGGTTCATGGGCTCACGCGAGGAGAGGTTCGAAGCTGAATGCCTTCTTGTTGCAGGTCCGGCCACAGGCCTCGCAACCGATGCAGCTTTCCGGATTCTTCACCGAGGCAAACATCTTGGCCGATTCCTCCTCGTCGACTTCCTTGGGTGCCAACACCCCGTGGGCGCATATCTTCATGCAGCGGCCACAGCCGATGCACTTGTTGTCGTCTACCGCTTTGACGAATTTTGGAGTCCATTCTTCGCGGCCGCGCGTAAGTCCAGTGACGTATGCCATGCCTATTTCCTTTCTCGTCTTCCTACTCTTCGTCGAGTTGTTCGATGTGTTTGCGGCGGGGAGCCACCCCCACGGTTTTCGCCAACCACGGAGGAAGATCGCCGCGCAGAACGTATTGAAGTTTTCCAACCATTTCTGAAACCGGCGTCTCGACCTGCGTCTTCATGGGATGAATATGACGAGCGACCAGCTTGGCGGCTGCGGGCCCACCAATCTGGAGCGTGCATACGATGGAACAACCCTCCAGCGCGGTGGCGCGCGCCGTGATTCGGTCCTCGCCCGCGTTGCCGTCATTACGCTCCTCCGGCCAGTCCACCTTGCCCACGCACGCGGCCTGCTCCGGTTCGATGTTCCACAGGTAGAACGCGCTCGCACTCCCGAAGTGCTCATTGATGCGCTCCCCGTCGCTGCTGGTAAATGCTACTTTCATGAGATATTCCTCCTTTGGGTCCGTCAGCGCATGATTTCGAACTGACGGTTTTCGCAGGTCTCATCCTTGATATCGATGTACTTGTTGCAGATCTCCGTCAGCATGTTGATGACACCCTGGTAACCGATGAGTGGCCGGCGATGCAGATTGACCCGGTCGAAAATGGGAAAGCCGAATCGGAAGAGCGGAATGTTGGCGTCGCGGGCGATCTGTTTGCCGTGCGTGTCCCCGATAATTCCATCGACTTTGTCGGTCATGACCAGCGAGCGCAGGTGCCACAGATCCTTGTTCATGTAGACCTTGCTTGCCTTACCGAAGGGGGAGGCATCGAGCAAGGCGTGCAGCTCGCGTTCGAGCTTCTTCGAGCCCTTGGAGCAGAGGATGTGATAGGGCGTGGCGCCCATCTCGAGCAGAAACGAGACGTAGCCGAGCAGGTAGTCAGAATCGCCGTAAACCGCGAACTGTTTGCCGTGCATGTACTGCTGGGCATCGGTCATGGCGTCCACCGCTCGGCCACGCTCGGCCTTGAGCTGCGCCGGCACGTGCTTGCCGAACAGCTCGGAAAGCTTCATGAGCAAGGCATCTGTCTTGGCAATGCCCATGGGCATGGGCATGGAGATGTGCTCGCCCGCAAACTGCTCCTTGATCCAAACGAAGGTCTTCAAGGTGGCAAAAGGCGCCACGCTTAGCGTTGCCTTTCCGTTAACCGAGTCCGCCGCTTCCTCAAGCGAGGTGCCACCCGGGTACATGCGGTAATTTCCGTCGTTGGGCGAATCGAAAGTCTCTGAAATGTCGGCCAAGAAGGTGTAGGGGATACCGAAGACCTCAAGAATTCGCTTGTACTCGCGGTAGTTGCCGGTATTGGCGTCGAAGCCAGCAATAAAGTTGAGCTTGCCCGTGCAGCGCCCCTCGACGGCCTTGCCTTCGGTCAGGGTCTGCAAGATGCTCATAAGCATGGAGTCATAGCCGTGCATGTGCGATCCGTTGAACGACGGCGTGTTAGCGTACGGTAGGAGAAAGTCATTGGGGATACACCCCTTTTGCCGCGCGTTTCCGATGAACGACCGAAGATCATCGCCAATGACCTCGGGCATGCACGAGGTGAACACCGCAATCATTTTGGGCTTGTAGAGGTTGTAGGCGTTTTCAAGGCCTTCGTGCAGGTTGTTTTGCCCTCCGAACACGGCACCGTCTTCGGTCATCGAGTCGGACACGGCGGGCGCGGGCTCACGGAAGTGACGATTCAGCGTTGAACGATAGTACGATGCGCAGCCTTGGGCACCGTGGACGAAGGGCAAGGTTTCTGCGAAACCGTGGGCGGCGAGCTGCGCTCCAAGCGGCTGGCAAGCGTGCGCCGGGTTGACCACCAGGGCTTGGCGCGCGAAGTTCTTCTCTTTGTAGTCCTCGGTGTTGATCCACTCGGAGATGCGCTTCTCATCTTCGGGACAGATCCCGGTTACGGGCTTGATGGGCAATCCTAGGTCATTGGACATGTTGCAACTCCGTTAATAGGGCGCCTTGACTAGTTTCCAAGTTGGACTGTTGATGGCCAAATCGATGTCTTTGGCAAAGACTGGAAAGCCCATGTAGGCGTGGTACGGCCCTGAATAGTCCCAACTGTGCATTTGCCTGAATGGTATGCCCATTTTCTGGAACAGGTACTTCTCCTTGATGCCACTGCCCACCAGGTCGGGCTTCAGCTCCTCGACGAATTTCTCCAGCTCGTATTCGCTGGCATCGTCGTAGATGACCGTAGCGTCCGGCATTTCGGGCGAGGTGCGTTCATAGTCGTCGTTGTGTGCAAACTCGTAGCCAGACCCGACGACGACCATGCCGAGATCTTCGTAGGCGCTCACGGTATGCCTTGGCCGCAATCCACCCACGTAAAGCATGACCTTCTTGCCTTCGAGACGAGGCCGGTACTCGGCAATCACCTTCTGCATTTCCGGATCGTACTTGGCGATGGCCGCCTCGACCTTTTCCTTGATGGTGTCGTCGAAATGCTCGGCGAGCTTGCGCAGACTGGCCTTGATCTTGGTGGGACCGAAGAAGTTCAGCTCCAGCCAGGGAATCTTGTACTTTTCTTCCATCACCCGGGCCATGTAGTTCATGGAGCGGTAGCAGTGAATGACGTTCAACTTCACCTGATGGGTGGCGGCGATGCGCTCGATTTCGCCATCGCCGGTCCAGGTGGCCTTGACGTTGAATCCGCACTCCTCCAAGAGCGGCTTGACCGACCACACGTCGCCGCCGATGTTGTAGTCGCCGATCAGCGCGATATCGTAGGGTCCGGCCGGCTCGCTGAACTCGCGCGTCTCGATGATGTAGTCCCGAATGGTATCGTTCGAGATGTGGTGACCGAGCGACTGGCTGACCCCGCGAAAGCCCTCGCAGTTGCAAGGGATGACCGGCAAGTCCAGTTCCTTCGACATTGTGCGCGCCACCGAGTTGATATCGTCGCCGATCAGCCCGACCGGACATTCCGACAGCACGGAAATGCCTTTGGCCAACGGAAATAGTTGCTTGGTTTCCCGAAGTAGGACGGCCAACTTCTTGTCCCCGCCATACACAATGTCTTTCTCCTGAAAGTCCGAGGTCATCTGCATGGCGAAATTCGACACGCCGTTGACTCCGGACATCAGGTTGCGGCGCGTTCCCCACGAGTACCAGCCGCAGCCGACGGGACCGTGCGAGACGTGGACCATGTCGCGGATGGGACCCCACACCACGCCCTTGGCGCCAGCGTAAGCGCACCCGCGGGCGCTCATGACCCCAGGCACGGTCTTTCGGTTGGATTTCACGCACGCCGATGTGGCCTCTGGATCATTGGGCGCCAAGTGCGGCGCGCGCTTCTTGCGGGCCTTTTCGGGATAGACCTCAAGGGTGCGGTCGATCAAGGCCTGGGTCGACTCGCGGCTGATGCCTTCCACTTTCTTCTTCACATCGGCGGACATGGGGCTCCTTGGTGACTTGAGCTAGGCGTGAATAGCAGCGGCGGGAACGCCCACGCCGGGTACGTCGTCTTCGATGATGCCGAACTCCATGAGCAGCTCTTCCAGCTCTTCCATGGCCAGTGGCTTGGGAATGACCAGCATCTTGTTCTCCGAGATCTTCTTCGCCAATTGGCGGTACTCCTCGGCCTGGGGATGGTCCGGCGAGTACTCGATAACGGTCATGCGGCGCAGCTCGGCCCGTTGCACCTGATTGTCGCGCGGAACGAAGTGAATCATTTGAGTTCCCAGGCGCTTGGCCAAGGCTTCGATAAGCTCGGCTTCCTTGTCGGTATTGCGCGAATTGCAGATAAGACCGGCCAGGCGAACCTTGCCAGAAGTGGCGTACTTGAGGATGCCTTTCGCAATGTTGTTGGCCGCGTACATGGCCATCATCTCGCCCGAGACGACGATGTAGATTTCCTCGGCCTTGCCTTCACGGATGGGCATGGCGAAACCGCCGCACACCACGTCGCCGAGAACGTCGTAGAACACGAAGTCCAGATCCGGAGTGTAGGCACCTTCAGCTTCGAGGAAGTTGATGGCCGTGATCACCCCACGACCGGCGCAGCCGACGCCCGGCTCGGGACCGCCCGACTCGACGCACTTGACACCGCCGTAGCCAAGCTTGAGCACATCCGACAATTCCAGATCTTCTACGGTGCCACGCTCGCGGATCAAATCCATGACCGTGGTCTGCGCTTTCGAGTGCAGCATCAGGCGAGTGGAGTCGGCCTTGGGATCGCAGCCGACAATGATGACCTTCTTGCCAAGCGACACGAGTCCCGCCACAGTGTTCTGGGCCGTTGTCGACTTGCCGATGCCACCTTTGCCGTAAATTGCAATTTGCCTCATGATGTCCTTCCTGTTTCGTACATTGCTTCGGAACCGTCGTTAGTCTCTTCAGCTGGGGACCACTGCAACAGGAATGCCACTTGCGAAGTGCCGCCATCCTGCGGCTTCGTGGTATGCGGCTTCGACAAAATCCGCGAATGTCGAACCGAACTCCGTCGAGAATGTCGATGGGACGTAGAGGGGGCGCAGGGGATGCGGAGGGCACAGAGGTCGCTGCCGCTCCGACTTTGGATCCGCCCCCTCAGCTACCGCGCCGTAGCGCGCGTCCGTCGAGTTGGCGCAATCAGCGCCATCTCGATGTCGAACTTGCGGATCTTGTAGCGCACGATGCGCTCACCGACCCCAAGTTCGCGCCCGGCCGCGCTCACGTTGCCGCCCGCGCGCTTGAGCGCATCGACCAGCATATCGCGTTCGAGCTGAGCCACGTTCGCGCGCAGGGTTCCGTCGCTGTTCTGGCGCAACGCCGCCGGCATCTGCAAGGTTGGCGGCAAGTCGCGACCATGAATCACGCCATCGCGCGCGAGCAACACCGCGTGCTCGATGCAATTTTCGAGCTCTCGGATGTTGCCCGGCCAGTGGTACGCCATCAGCATATTGATGGCACTGGTCGTGATGCGCCGAATGGGCTTGCGCATCTTCTCGGCGAATTTTCCGCTGAAGTGGTTGGCCAGTGCCAGCACATCATCCTTGCGTTCGCGCAGCGGCGGCAGAAATACCGGAAAGACGTTGATGCGATAGAAGAGATCGGCGCGAAAGCGACCGTCCCTCATCAACGCTTCGAGGTCGCGGTTGGTCGCGGCCACGATGCGCACGTCCACCCGTACGGTTTTGTTGCTGCCCACGCGCTCGAATTCCCGCTCTTGGATCGTGCGCAAGAGCTTGACCTGCACCGTCGGCGAGAAGTCGCCAATCTCGTCGAGGAACAGGGTGCCCCCGTCAGCTTCCTCGATGCGGCCGGCGCGCGCATGCAGCGCCGACGTGAAGGCGCCCTTTTCGTGGCCGAACAGCTCGCTTTCCAGCAACCCCTCGTTCAAGGCCGAGCAATTCACCTTCACGAAGGGCGCGCCCGAGCGGCCGCTGAGATAGTGAATCGCGGCCGCCACCAGCTCCTTGCCCGTGCCTGATTCGCCGCGGATGAGCACCGTGGTGTCGGCTTCGGCGACTTGCCGGATCCGCTCGTAGACCAGGTGCATCGGCGCCGAGTCACCGACCATGTTTTCCGGTCGCGACGACAATTGCAATTCAGAGAGCAGCCGCTTGCGTTGTTCCTCAAGCGCCGCGGCCTCGGCGCGCGTTTCTCGCCGCCGTTTGATGTCGTTGGCGATCAGCCCCGCCACGACGCTGAGAACCTTTTCCGCGTCTTGCAACAGATCGATGTCCTGCCTCGGCAGATCCACCGACAATGTCCCCACATTTTCCTGACCAATGGTGACCGGCAAGGCGACGAAGCTCCAGCCCTTGGCATCGATGTTCGCATCCTTGCGCTGATGCACGCGGTCTTGAAAACGAGGCTCCTCCTCGATGCTGGGAATGATGAGCGACTTGCCCGTTTCGATCACGCGGCCCAGAATTCCCTCTCCGCGCCGGTAACGCGCACCGCCACTGGGTTGCGTCTCCGAGGGTCGCAATGCCTCGACGAAAAGCTCGGTCCCGTCGGGTGAGAGCAACATGACGGTCGCGCGCCGCATGTCCAGGCGTTCCTCTAGGACCCGCAAGATCTCGCGCAGAATGTCCTCCTGCGACCCGGTGCGAGCCAGGGTTCGCGCCACTTCGGCTAGCGCATTCAGCGACTGCACGTGGCGTCGGGAGCCCGCGCGGCAAACGTGGCAGGCGTCGTTTAGAGGCCGGAGCAAATCCTGAGATAGAAGTGTCATGCCAACGACGGTGCGTATGCGCGTGGCGCCGCTGACTCGAAATTGGCTTCGCTCATGTGATCTACTGTATCCGGACTGTTGTAAGCGGAGTGTTTCGTTTGGGTGAATGGTTGGCGCACTCGGTGTCGCTGGGAATTCGCACGGCATGCGCTAGATTTCGGACTATGTCAGTCCATGATGTGATTGTGGTCGGTGGCGGGCCGGCCGGGAGCACGTGTGCGCGTTTCCTGACCCGGGCCGGCTTGCACGTCGCCGTGGTGGATCGTGCCCGGTTTCCGAGGGTCAAGCTGTGCTCGGGCTGGCTCTCGCCGACCCTCTGGGACGTTCTCGAGATGTCGCCGTACGACTACCCCGGTGGGCGTTGGGAGTGGCTGACTTGCCATGTTCGCTATGGCGGCGAAGCACGCGCCATCCCGTGCCACGGGTGGTTCGTTCGCCGGTTCGAATTCGACGATTTTCTTCTGCGCGCAAGTGGCGCCGAGCTTCACTTCGGCGTCTCGGTCGGCGAGATCGAGCGGGATGGGGACGGCTTGTGGTCGGTCGCCGGTCTGCGCGCCCGCCACCTGGTTGGCGCGGGCGGCACGCATTGCCCGGTCGCGCGCCTGTGCGAACCGCCGCGACCGATGGGGCCGGTCGGCGTGCAAGAGCACGAGTTCCGCGCCGATCCCGCAGCCGTAGCACGCACGCGCCTCGGCCGGGATGGCGAGCCCGAGCTGTTCTTGCACGACGATCTGTCCGGCTATTCCTGGAACGTGCCCAAGACGGACTGGCTCAATGTCGGCAGCGGAACCGTGGATCCCAAAGGCGTCCGGGCGGCGTGGCAAATCGCGCGTGCCAGCTTCCGCGCAGCCGGCCACCTGCCCTCGGACGCCGACGCCGCGCTGGACGCAATGAAGGGCTACTCGTATTACCTCTACCATCCGCAGCACCTACGCGGGGCCGCGCGCGTCGATGCCGACGGCAAAGGTGGGGCGTATTTGGTGGGCGACAGTCTTGGTCTTGCCCAGCCCATCACCGCCGAAGGGATCTTGCCAGCGACGGTTTCGGGTCGCCTGCTTGCCGAGGCGATTGTCGCGGGTGCCCCGGCCAGCTATCCCACCCGTCTTGCTACCCATCCCGTGCTGGCGGACTATCAGCGCGTCTTTCGCCTACGCGAAACCGCCAGCTCCCTTCGCCGACGGTTCTCGCACGCCTCACCCTTGCGGTCGACTTCGCCTTCCAACGACCTTCTCTCGCGCGGATCCAGGCACGCGGTCAGCAAGGGTTTCGCCTGGATGTTCTCGGGCGCGCGCCTGCCCGTGCCCCGGCTCATCGATCTCGCCTTGGTCGCCTTGGATGGGGCCGACTGGTGGCTCGGCCGCCATCGCGCATCGGAAGGTCGAACATGATTGCAACCGCGCGGAGGTTGTTGTCGGTGTTCGACGATCGGCGTGCCGCCGAAACCATGCGCGAGCTTCTCCAGCGCGCGGGCATCACCGTCGGTGGCGATGCCCCGTGGGACATCCAGATTCACGACGAACGCGTCTACGTGCGCGCCCTACGTGATGGCACACTGGGGGCCGGCGAATCCTACGTCGAGGGATGGTGGGACTGCCAGGCCATCGACCAGATGTTTGAACGTGTCACGCGCGCGCAGCTGGACGTGGTGCTGAGCGAGAGCTGGGTCTTGCTGGCCAACGCCGTCAAGGCGCGCATCATCAACCTGCAGGCCGCTCGAGCTTTCGAAGTGGGCGAACGCCACTACGACATTGGCAACGATCTGTACCAGGCCATGCTTGGCCAGCGCATGGTCTATACCTGCGCCTACTGGAACGGCGCAGAGAACTTGGACGCTGCCCAGGAAGCCAAGCTCGATTTGGTATGTCGCAAGATCGGCGCGCGACCAGGCATGCGCATCCTCGACCTTGGCTGCGGTTGGGGCGGCTTCGCGGCATTCGCCGCCGAGAACTACGGGGCCAGCGTCGTCGGTTACACTGTCTCGCGCGAGCAATGGGCCTGGGCCAAGCAGCGCCATGCGAAGTTGGCCGTCGACATCCGACTGGACGACTACCGCAAAGCGACCGGCAACTACGATGCCGTGGTTTCCATTGGACTCATGGAGCATGTCGGTACCAAGAACTATCGCGCGTACATGGAGCTGGCCGCGCGCTGCCTAGCGCCGGGGGGGATCATTTTCATCCACACCATCGGCGGCCGAGAGCCGCGCGCCCAGATCGATCCTTGGTACCACAAGTACATCTTTCCCAACGCGGTCATTCCCACGCTGGGGCAGCTGACGGCGGCCATGGACGAAATCCTGGTTGTCGAGGACGTCCACAACATTGGCCCGGACTACGACCGCACCCTCATGGCCTGGTGGACGAACTTCGATCGAGCTTGGCCGAGCCTGCGCGCACCCTACGGCGACCACTTCTACCGCATGTGGAAGTTCTATCTCATGACCAGCGCCGCCCAATTCCGCGCCCGTGCGCTCAATCTATTTCAAATCGCCGCCACCGCCACGGGCACGAAGCGACCGTCGTCGGTCCGAGAGAGTTAGCCGCGGCCATGACACGCTTGCGTTGCGGCAGCCTGCTCCGCCGGGCATTCAGGGAAAGGGAACCATCGCGCGGCCTGGTTCGTTGAACAGTGTAGGAGCACCAAGGCGACAACCTTCATGCTCCCAACCGTCAACGAGGAGATCACCATGAGACTCAGCTATTCGACGCTTCTGTTCTTAGCCACGGGCATGACCGCCTGTGCTCACGCCGCCAAGCCCTACAGCTTCACTCTGGACAGATCGGCCGGAGAGGTCGATACCATCTTGCACACCTTGTCCGCCAACGGCATGAAGCCCGCGAGTGTCAATCGCGACGCAGGCACCATCGCAACGGAATGGTACGACACGCATTACCGGTTTGGCGAGTTCAACTACCAGGGTGACTTGGAAGAGCACACAGAGGTATTCCTCCGTCATCGGGTCGCGGTCCATCACACGGACGGAAGGAGCGTCGTCATTCTCGATACGGACGCGAGGCGGTGTTCAGCCGTCGACTTGCCAGTGACCCGCGTCGAGATGGAAAGCAGGTGCGAGCCGCTGGCGCTGCTGTTTCCAACCCACCAAAAACTGGCCGACGAACTGGGCTCGAAGCTGCGTCTGGCGTTGGGCGGGACCGTCGCTACCGGCTCGGCCATGTGAGTCACAGCGGTGCCCTCGGATACTGCAAAGATATCGGGGCTCCAGAAACTCAATCACATCGTCGTGGTCGTCCTCGAGAACTGGAGCTTCGATAGCCTGTACGGCGAGTTTTCGGGGGCGGCAGGGCTTTCCAACGCGGAGAGTGCCCCGCCGCAGATCGATGACACAGGGGTTGCCTATCAAACGCTGCCACAGACCGAGACGCATCTGCCGCAAACGCTGCCAAACGCGCCCTTCGCTCTCGACTCTTACATTCCAAGCAACGCCGACACATCGACAGATCTGACCGCCAACTTCTACGAAGAGCAGCGGCAGGACGAGACAGACTTCTTGACTGCAGCGCAGAACGGCAGTCTTCCGGCTGTATCATTCCTGAAGCCGGCGGCCATCGACGACGAGCATCCCAACTATACCAATGTCATCAACGGAGAATCACACGTCCTCCAGCTTATCGACGCTGTCCGCAACGGACCGAACTGGGCGGATTCTGCAATTATTGTGACCTACGACGAAAACGGCGGCTTCTGGGATCACGTAAGCCCTCCAGCAGGGGATCAGTGGGGTCCTGGGACGCGTGTGCCGACTCTTGTCGTGTCTCCCTTCGCAAAGAAGGGGTTTGTCGATACGACCGTTTACGACACCTCTTCGATCTTGGCACTGATCGAGAAGCGCTGGGGTCTCGAACCGCTCGGAACACGCGACCGGGCAGCTGCCGATTCTTCGGCCACGGAACACATCTCACCTGTCATCTCCTCGTGCCCGCCGCCACAAAAGACGCTGCAATGGAATGGAAGATGCCAGGCTTTGTCGGGTTTGAGCTGGATGCGGGTGAGAAGAAACTCATGGTAGATGGAAGGGTGGAAAACGAAATGATCTCTACGCGAATGACTATGTTCTCTATGTTCGCGGTTCTATTGTTGACCTTTAGCGCGGAAAATTCTCAACTTCTCCGATTGGGATCGACTCGGCACCGATAGGCAGGCCGAGATGTTGGCCGACGCGCAGGGCGAAATCGAAGAGGGTGCGATGCCTCCGTCACGGTATCTCCGACTGCACCGAGAAGCCAGGCTGACGCCCGAGGCGAAGGCGGCCTTGCTGACCTGGATGGAGAGCGTGGTGCGGGCCCGCGAGCAAACAAAGTCGCAAGGCCAGTGAACGAGACAGCCCTGCGATTTGGGGCATTCCGGCGTACAGTGAAACTTCGAGTGCTCCTGCCTCGATGCGTATTGGAGTCCTGGGACAACTATCCGGAGTTTCCGGCTCAAGGGACAGACAAGTGTCCCGCCGAGGAGTCGTGGGGGCTGGACCTATGGGCCAAAGCGCTGTTCCAGGCACCTTGGGGTGGCGACGGCACCGACTGGTGGTTGAACCTTCTCGACGACACAGCCAACCCGTTGAACCAGAAGGCTCGAGGTCACGCCATCGACCCGAGCGACGACGGTCTACTGCCCGCGAGCTTCTCCCATTCTCGCCGAGGTTGTGAGATCAAGCCGTGGATGGACTTCTTCGCCTACTGGCAAGCCTACCAGTTGGCCGAACTGCTGGCCTTGGCCACTTGGAGGGTCTACGTCACTCCGGGGCTCGAGAAGCGACTGGCCGTGGACCAGGCACTCGATCTGGTGGGCGCGAGAGGCCGCAACATCAGGAAGAAATGGGAGGCGAGGCGCCCGACCTTCGAGTGGCTGTCGCGCTTTCGGACGACCCTCGGCGCAAGCGTGCACCACGAGGGCGGCGACTTCATAGCGATCGCGAGAGGCAACGCCCACGAGCAAGGACTGACGCCTGCACAGGTGACTGCCGAGATACGAGATACGCTTCTAGTCATCTGGCAGGAGTTCGACGGGATTCGGAGTACGCTCCCTGGCGCCGACAAGGTGCGGGCTTTGTTGAGGCAAGACATCGAGTACGCGCTGTATCTTCTGAGGATACTCTCAGGTCGCCCTGTCGACTTTCTGGCCCCGGACTGGACCTACCCGGATCGATTCCAACGACAGTGGGCGCAACTGATCGATGCTCTTCCGAGAGACGTCGAGCTATCACGCAGGGAGTTCTCGCACGTGGCACTGGCGTATCTCGATGGGTACCCCAGTATGGCTGGTCTTCAACTCTCATTGGATGAGAAGGCCATCGACGACTTCCTGGCGAAATTCTGGGACAGCTCAAGGGCCCTGCGCCGCTTCTGCCTGGCGTTCTCCCGGATGCATCAGGAGCTTGGGGGGGATGCCTCCGGTGAGGATGTGATTCATTCAAACGAAGTCATAGAGCAACTGATCATCACGATTCTCAACGCAGAGAAACTGGTCGTATCCATCCATAGGAAGCGACAGCCGGGCCAGAACGGAAGCCAGCCCAGGACTCCGCAAGCGGTGCAAGACCAGCTCCAACTCTTGCTGGGGAAGTTCAAACTCAGCAAAGGCGGGATTCAAGCCCGTGCGATGGAGAAGGCCCGTGCCCTCCTCAAGGAGAAAGGTCCGCTTCATGACCTCGATGCGCACGGGCTGCAGTTCGTCGTGCCCACCGACATCGGCTCGGGCTCTGATGACGCCGACTACTTCGCTGCCGCGCACGTGAACTTCGTCATCACCAGGAACTACGCCGCCCATCACGACAGCCTTGACGAGAAATTCGTGGAGCCGGACCTGGATCCATCCCGGCACTTCGGTCGCATCGCGATTCAGAGCACGCTAGCGGTGGTGCTCACCTCCTTGCAGACGATACGCTGAGGCGCCAATCCCTCGGCGACCCCAATGACCGTCCGCGCGCCACCTGGATCTCGGGTTCCGCAGCGGGGAATCTCTGGCACCGGCGAGACTTGCGGTCACCCGCGAGATGCAGTCTGTCACTCGCCACCCTCACTGGGCCACCGATCGCCAGGGTGGATGGGCCGCTGAACGTTTGGCGAGTAGGCTCGGCCTACTCGCCATATTTGTAAGCAGCCACGGCCCGGAGGTTCTGTCCAGGGTCACCGTCGGTGACGAGCGAAGCGAGCTTGCCCTGGACGGAACCGAGGACCGTGGCCCACCCAGCCTGGCGAAAGTGGTTGTCAGGTGGCCCATCCAACCTGGCGAAATCTTGAAAAACTGCCCCATCGAGCCTGGCGATTGACAGCAGTCCTCGTGGGTTTGCACGGGCTCGCGGTGTCGTGTGAGACTCTCTTGTGCCGGAAATCCGCAGCACGCTTCATCACCAAACTCGTCCCAATGCTGGGAAATGCCCGCGGTATTGAGCACTCGAAGAGTGCGCGGTAATCCTAGAGAATGTCTGACGAGAGCGGCCCCCCCCGGGGGGGACCAGGACGCCCATTCAGTTGTCGCCCGAAGTGCTGAGGGTGATCGCGACCCTGCACGAGCGGGCAACCCGCGCGTTAGCGGCGGCACAGCCGATGTTCGCGGAGGCAGCACGCATGGGAGCGCACCTGGTTCCGCTCCAGGGGGTGCTTCAGAAGATCGCGACGTCGTTGCAACCCGTGATCGAGTCGGAATGGCTAGAGTCTTGGCGACGCCAGGCACAGGTAATGGGACCAGCGATCGGGGCGCTTGTGGAGAAGGCGCAAGCCATCGCGGAGAGGGCACAAATCGTCAACACGGCGATGCAGAACGGAGAGACCATGGGGCGAATGTGCTGGACCCTTCCCATGAGTGCACCCGTCCGTGATTTGGTGAGGCTACTGTTGGTGGTACCGAACGGACCTGAAGAGACAGACGCTGCGTTTGCCAGTTTCTATGCTGAAAACGAGAATGAATCATTTCTGTTGCTCCTAGCCGACCTTCGACAAAGTGATCGCCTTGCAGAATTCGGTGCTCTCGACATCGGGCAGACCAGCGGTGAAGCCCATACGCGAGCGATCGTCCACTTCTGGTTCTCGACTAGACTCACCTGGTTCGTTGGAATGCATTGCTCGGTGGGGCAGTACCCGAACCGGACCCGAAGAACTCTTCGATTGCTTGTCGGATCCCTCTCGCGACATCGGTCCAAGCTTCGGCTTTGTCGGACCATGCTGACACCGGCTTCCCCCCGGTTGGAAGAGGCTTCAGCTTGGCGAATGGGGCAGTGGTCCAGTCGCAGTGTCCGATGATAACGGGGATGACGCGCACTTCGTCCGACTCGTGCCTCTCCATAGCCCGTTCGACCTCGCCCAGGCAGAGCAAGTCCGACGCCAGGTAGTTAGCGGTCACGAGGATGATGATGACGTTGGCCTCGTCAAGCCACTTTGCGACCTCGCGCGTCACGTCAGCACCAGCGGTCGCCTTGCCGACGTGCCAGAAAGAGACTTGGCGATGGAGGGGCTTGAGATACGTCTCAAAATCGGTGTACAGCGACGCGTCCTCAGGGGCATAGCTGTAGAAGAGCAGGATCGGACTCACCGTAGGGGCAACGACGCCCTTGTCGCCGGCTTTCCAGGGCAGAGAAACGATCATACGTTCTCCGTCGCTGCGAGCGAAAGCCCGAGCTCTGTCGCTAGCTTCTGGAAGTGTTCGGGAAAGTCATCCGCGAGCCCGGTGAGCCTGGACCACTGATGGACTTCGTGTAGTGCCGCCGGCAGATCTGCGCCCGCCTCTGCGGCAAGCGCGCTCACCTCCTCCGCTTTGAGCGAATTCAACCGCAGTATGACGCAGGCCTCGGCTAGCATACGGGCGTCATTCGCAATGGCAGGAAGCGTCCGCTTGAGCGCTTGAGGCAGCCGTTTGCCGAAGAGAAAGGGCATGAAGGCGTGGCAGGCAATGACGAGTTGCCGTTTGGTGTCGCCCGTGTCCATCACGGCCGTCAGCCACAGCCGGCGAGCGGCCTCAAAAATCGAAAAGAAGAGGTCGCGCGCAGCCTCAGCCTGTTCCCCATCCTTCACTCGATCGAGCCAGTTGACGGCTGCGTTCAGGCCGACTCGCAGCAGGAACACACTTTCCAGGTCCGGATAGGTCTCCTTGTACCGATATGCGAACAGCATACGTCGGCGCTGCGGTTCGAGCCGGCCGTACGCCATACGCAGGACGGCGCGCGGATCGGGCAGCCGTGACAGGAGGAATCCAAGGTGCTGGGGCACGTCGGCGAGCGAGGTTCCGTGGTGGACCAAACTCAGGCCGGGGTCGCGCCCCACGAGAAGCTCCTCAAGCCAAGACCACAGGAGTTCGAGATCCGTCGCAGACGATCTTGCTGCATCACCAAGTAGCACCGCGCCTCCGAAGAGGAACGGCAGCCCGTCGGAAAGTAGCGATCGCGCACCCTCGCCTTCGAGATTGATCTTCGGGCGGGCTGACCAGGGGACCACGCTCGGCCGCTTCGCGAAGTTCTCGGCCGCCTCGCGGGCTAGCTGTTCGGCGGTCCACCACGCGTCCCTGACCTGCCCGACGCCTACCCGAGCTTGCCCCAGCACCGTCGCCAAGGCAACGAGTGCGGGGTCCACGACACGCCATGGTTGTTTGCCCCCTTGCGTTTGCACGCGCCCCAGGAGCCTCTCACGACTTAACTCAGCGAGATAGGCGATCGCGATTCTTCCGCCATCGGGACGCGCGAGGACCAGGTCGAACGCGTGGCGCATCCAATCGGGCAGCTCATGCTTCTCAAGCTCGCCTAGTGCGAGTTCCGTCGCGGCGCCGTGATCGTCGTTCCCGTACAAGCGCAGGGGACGCGACACCGCCGCATGGAGCGCCTCCGCGTGCTTGGTGACGAGATCGACCACGAGCAGCGCAGCTACGCTACGGTCTGGCGTCCACGTTCCTTTCTCATCAAAGACCGGCGGCGCAGCCGAGATCAGCTTCTCGATAAGGGCGCGATCTTCCTGGCAGAACAGGTGTAGGATCTCCTTCATCAAGCCCGGGTAGGGAAGCGAGTCGATCGCGCGAAGCCCTTCGACCGGGGAAACACGGAGGAGTATGCGGCCGATTGACCAGAGATCGTGGCTATGGTGGGAGATGTGGGGATCCCGGTCACGCCAAACCGAGAAGGGATCCCTCCTCTCCTGCCACTCTCTGGACGCTGCATCCAGCATTCGCTCGTCTTGCTTGCCGATAGTGGCCGTCGGGAGGCTCACTCGCGCGGCGGCAAAGGCGTCCTTGAGCACGCTTGTCCAGGCAACGCGCCGAACATCATCCTCGCAGACAGCGGCGACGATCTCGTCGTGAAATGCCTGCCAGACTCCAGGTCGGCCATCCTTCAGCGCATCCTCGCCCTTCTGGAGCAGCGCCGCGTCCGCCGGTCCCTCCGCGAGCCGTCGTCCGTTGGCCCGTGCGTCGGCAATCTCCTCCGGCGTCGCGGGTTTGTGTTGCTCCCATGCGTTTGCCTTCGCGAAGCGAGGATCCCTCACGTGCGTTCCCCATCAACTGATCTGCGGTTCTGTCTCCTGCGGGTGACCCATGCCTCAAGTCCCTCGGACTCATTCCATGCCTTCTCAAGGTCGCCTCGCACGGCGTCCGGATCCGGAAGTGCAAGAATCATCGTGCCCCGCGAGCCGAACTCGTTGAGTGACGAGCCAAGTAGCCAGATGCGGCTATCGATCACGAGAAAGCGATCGTGGACGGCGGGTTTCTCGCGGGCCATCACGCGGATTTCGAAGGGATTCATGCGGTCGTGGCGCTGCAGCTCCTGCAGCCCCTTGAGGAGCTGGTCGCCCTTTTCGATCTCGCTCCCCTTGGATGTTCCCTCCTTGAGGACTTCTGCGGAAGTGAGGACATTGATGGGGATGTCGTACCGCCCGACCGCGAGGACGAAGCCGCCGAACTCCTCGGCTGCGAAATACGGGTCGATCACCAGTACATTACTGTTGGCCTCGTTCAATAGGCTCCGCAGCACATCCCGGGCATGCCCCTTCTGCTGCCGAAACCATCGCTGGTCATGGGTGCTTGCAACACGGCGCTTCTTCCTAAGGTCATGGCCTGTCAGCATGCGATGACGTGCCTCGCGCACGTTGTGTTCAGCACCTACGGTCGACCTCTCCGGCTTCCCGAACCGCGTGACCTCAAAACTCTGCTCTCCGTTCTGAACGATCGTCCGTTGCCCCAGGTTGAGATCAAATTGGATACTGCTGATGAAGGCGTGTGCCTCGTTGCCAACCTGTAGGAACCCGCGACGCGGATCCCAGACGTCCGTCGTGACGGCGTTCACCTCGCGATCAAAGTTCATCCGAGAGAGCGAACTACGCAGCGTCGTCTGCCTGGATGCCGTAAGACCCCACGGATCCTCTTCACGAAACGTCAGGTCGAGCCCCTCGACAGACCTTCCCATTCGAGGTTGGAATCGGACGATCACAGATTCGTTCGGCGGCAAACGCGATTGAAGGCGCATTGCCATCTCGCGATACACCGGGTTCGGCGCAACCAAGTGGATGGAGCACCAGTATTCGGGAAACTCACCAAGGTCGAAATGCAAACCAGCTGCGAGCCACCGCCGCGCCGCCTCAGCTTCGTCTTCGGACCACAACGCGTCCCGATCAAAGTCAGTGAGCGGCAGCAGATGATGTATACGAGGATGCTCGATCCACTGCGGCGCGAACGGGATGGTGTCGCCATTGTCAAATGCCGAGATGAGTGTTGGCCACACCGGCTCCTGGCCTAGCATCGCGACCTTCAGTCGCTTCGCCGTCGTGTCTTCGGTCCGTGGAACTCTTCCGTCGTTCTCTGGTAGCACCGCTACACCTTCCCGGCACGCCCGATACCATGCGAGCGCTTGCTGAGCCGTCGCAACGGCGTGTCGCACATATACGTAGTGCAGGCTATCGTGAGCGAGTCGGCGGCTACACCGCGGTGATGTGGGGTCGTAGTCGTCGATGGGCGGAGGGATCTCCGCCGGCAGTAGCTCGACGAAGGCGAACAGCAACGTTCGCTCCTTGGTCAAGCTGTGCCGATCCCACGCGAGGTGGAGCACGGCGTGATGGTAGTCGTCCTCCAAGTCCGCTAGAGGATCCGAAAGCAACGGTGACTCGTCCTGAATCTCCATGAGGGGCTCCGACTGCATCTTGGTCACGACCTGGACCGAACGCACATCCGGACGGGGCTCTTCAGCGTTGGCCACGGCCGGCGCCGCGCGGCGAGGTCGAAACACTCTAACGTTATACGCCCTTCGCAGCAACGATCGGGATGATCTCGGATGTGGGGGCCCGAAAGGTGCCGCACGAATCGCGAACAGAGTTCGCCGGGCGGTGGCGTCTTGCTGCCATCACCACCCCCCCGCTACAAACCATTGGGAAGTGGATCTCACCACTCGTGCATATATACTGGCAGCGCTCTTGGATGCCGTGATGCCCGACCCAATAGATCTCTTCTTTTCTTACAGTCATAAGGACGAGGTGCTCCGTGACGAGCTCGCAGCCCACCTGAAGCTATTGGAACGTCAGGCTGTGATCCGCGGGTGGCACGATCGGCGCATCGACGCTGGCGGCGACTGGAAGCAAACGATTGACGAGCACCTGGAAAGTGCAGGCATCGTGCTCCTTCTGATTTCCGCGAACTTTCTTGCTTCGGATTACTGCTATGACCTTGAGATGAAGCGAGCTCTAGAGCGCCGCGAAACTGGCTCTGCCGTCGTCATCCCTGTGATCCTGCGGCCCTGCGATTGGACGCAGGCGCCATTCGCAAAGCTCCAGGCGCTGCCTCGCGACGGCAAGGCAGTGACAAGCTGGTTAAACCGGGATGAGGCGTGGACTAACGTCGCGCAAGGTATTCGGGGAGCCGTCCAAGCGGTACGACCACGCGCGCCATAGCCCACGAGTCGCAGGAACCTTGGCCTTCGAAAAGCGCGATCTCTTCCCCCCCAGTGAGAACCTGCGCGAGAAGGCGGGTTGTGAAGGCTAGTGGGGTCGCATCTTTCCGCCCCCTCACACACTCTGCACACAAGACAGCTTGTCTGCCGAGTGTTCGTCGCGTTGTTCATGGATTCGTGCGCGTGCCTGTGCGGGAAAGGATGGTGATGGTTCCGGCTGCCTGCCAGACAACGACGGTGCTACCCTAGCACTACTGATTGAAAAAGTTGCCAGTCCGCCGAGAAATCGGCGACATCATGGGGA
>OBLT010000420.1_pt1 | contig 28074 bp, 19 predicted proteins | sample 1518721 | NCBI WGS metagenome assembly OBLT01 (sample SAMEA3539307, study PRJEB22396) | soil metagenome | biome: tundra; feature: field; material: soil | place: USA | collected 2010-05 | depth 0.15 m | reverse complement strand
CTTTGCCTCCGGCGCTCCCAAGAAACTCGCTCACCAGAAGCGGGGCGGGATCCTGCCCCGTCTTCTCGGCGAAGCGCTGGGCGAGCGAGAGCAGGTTGCCCTCTGGAAGATCGAGTTCCATGCGCTCCACGCGGTGCATGGGGAAAAAGACGACGCCGGAGGTGAAGGGCTCGCCGCTCTTGATCTGCGAGGCCAGATCGTCGAAAGACGCGACATCGACACCGCGGATGCTGAGGCCTTCGGCCGAAAGATGGAGAATCGCGCCCCAGAATTTTTCGCGCGGGTTCATCAACGTCGCGATCACGAGCGCGCCCTGACGGAAGGGGCTGACGGCTTGGGGTTCCTGATAAAAGCTTGTACTGGGCACGATGCGATTGTCGTATGTGGGGGGCAGAAATTGCAAACGGACTCGATGTCGTCCTGTAAATTTGCGACATAAATACGGTTTGTCTTCCTATACGACAATACGAGGTGTCACTGTTCGCTCTCGTTCTTCACCGCTTTCAAATCAATCCCCACCTGTTCGGCCTTCTTGTAAAGATGCGATCGCTCCAGTCCCAGCGCACGCGCCGTGTTCGAGATCTGGTGGTGATTGCGTTTCAACTCCGCCAGAATGGTTTGCTTCTCGAAGGCGCGAACGCGGTCGGCTAGCGGGCCGGTGCCGGGCGATGCGGAAGCGGGCGCGGCAACTGATGCGGGCAGCGCCAGTGCCACGGTTTCGCCGGTGACTTCATCCGAAGTTGCGAGCAGCATCAACCGCTCGACTGCGTTTCTGAGTTCGCGGACATTGCCCGGCCACGGATGCTCTTGCAGCGCGGCCATCGCGTCTGCGGTGAAGCGCATGGGTTTCCATCCGTTGGTGGCGCTCACCTGAACAGCAAAGTGCTCGATCAGCGCCGGGATGTCTTCGCGGCGTTCGCGCAATGGGGGCAGGCGCAGGGGGAAGACGAACACGCGGTGAAATAAATCCTGCCGGAATTTTCCGTCGCGCACTTGCGCTTCGAGGTCGCGGTGGGTGGCGACGACGACTCGCACATCCACGGTGATGGCGCGATCGCCGCCGATGCGCTCCACTTCTCCTTCTTCGAGCACGCGCAGCAGCTTGGCTTGCATGGTGAGCGGCATGTCGCCGATTTCGTCGAGGAAAATCGTGCCGTGCTGGGCTTGCTCGAACTTGCCGAGGTGGCGGCCGGCCGCGCCGGTGAACGATCCTTTTTCGTGGCCGAACAATTCGGATTCAATCAGCTCCGCCGGAACCGCGGCGCAGTTCAACGTGACGAACGGACCGCCGGCCCGCGGACTGCGCTCATGCAGCGTGCGCGCCACCAGTTCTTTCCCCGTGCCGGTCTCGCCGAGAATGCAGACGCGCGTTTCGCTGGCGGCCACGCGTTCCACTTGCGCCATCACGCGGCGCATGGTCTCGCCTTTCCAGACGATTTCGTGCTTGCCGAGGCGGCGTTCCAGGTCGCGATTCTCGCGCTCGAGGCGGCCGAGCTTCAGCGCGTTCTCCACCGTGAGCAGCAATTTGTCGGTGGAGATCGGTTTTTCCAGAAAGTCGAGTGCGCCGAGACGCGTGGCACGCACGGCCATCTCGATGTGCGCCTGGCCCGACATCATGACGACGGGAGCCGGCACGCCTTGCGCTTTGAGTTCTTCGAGCAGCGTCAGGCCGTCTTTACCGGGCATCACGACATCGCTGAGTATCAAGTCGAAAGATTGCGATTTGGCCAGGTCCAGAGCCTTGTTTGCGTTGTCGCAGACGGTGGCTTCATGACCCTCCAGACGAAACGCCCGCGACAGCGAGGCCAGCGTGTTGGCCTCATCATCCACGATCAGTAGGTGCGCTTTTTGCCCCACGGTTATTGACCTCAACTGAAATGCAAACCCAAATCTACCGCAGAGACGCTGAGTGCGCCGAGAAATCGCACGGGAGTTCAATGCGAAACGTCGTTCCTCTTTCTTTCGTGCTCTCGACGGAGATTTTGCCGCCGTGATCGCTTACTACAGACTGCACAATCGCCAGCCCGAGCCCCGTGCCATGCTGCTTGGTCGTGTAATAAGGAGTGAACAGGCGCCCACACTCTTCCTGGGTCAGACCGGAGCCGGTGTCGGAGACCAAAAGCTCAATGCGATCGCCCAGGCTTCCGGTGCGAATCGCCAGCTCTCCGCCTTGCGGCAGCGCGTCGATCGCATTGAGCACCAGATTTTGCAGCGCACGATGCAGCAGATCGGGGTCGGCTGAAATTTCGGGTAACGCCTCGGCAAGCTCTGTGCGCACCACGATCCGATTCTTCTCTTTATCGTTATCTCGCAACTGCGCATGAAAGACGCGCAGTACCGAGCGCACCACATCGTTCACCTGGGTGGGCCGGCGCTGGGGCTGCGGCATCTTGGAGAATTCGCTGAAGCGGCCGATGATGGTTTTCAGATTGTCGATTTCCGCCAGCAAGGTAGCCGTCCCCTCGTGAAAAACTTCCTCAAACATCTCGGGCGATTTCTGTTTCGCGCGCAGCAGATTCTCAACCGTGACCTGCAAAGGAAAAAGAGGGTTCTTCAATTCGTGCGCCAAGCGCCGCGCCAGTTCGCGCCATGCGGCCACGCGCTCGGCCTGCAGAGTCCGGTCTTTTTGCTGCACGAGATCTTCCGTCATGCGGTTGAACGACGCCGCCAGTTCGCCCAGTTCATCGCTCGATTCCACCTCGACCTTGGCGGCGAGATCGCCCGCGGCGACCCGGCGCGCAGCCTCAGCCAGCGAGACGACCGGGCGTGTGACGCGGGCTGCGAACCACAGGCTGGCCAGCACCGCCACGAAAATTCCTGCACCGCCGACCAACATGGCGGTGGAGACGATTTGCCTTTGCAATTCGATCAGCGGACGCCGCGAACTGCCGACGAGCAGAACGCCCATCAGTTGCTGATTGGCCGGGGGCTGATTCAGCGAGCCTTGATTCAACGAACCTTGATTCAGCGAAATCTGATTCGTCGTACTGAAGATGGGTCCGGTCAGTGGGATGGCATGAAAAACTTCGGCGTCGGCGGAATCGGAAGTCCAATGGATCACGCGCTGAGATTCCTGCGGTGTGTCGCGTACCTGTGCGACCAGCGGAGCGATCTGGTCGACGCCCGCGGCTGGCCCGTTCAAATCGAGCAGAGATTTTGGATTCCATTTTGCGTCCAGGTTTTGATAGAGCAGTACACGTGTCCCGGCGGGGATGTCGAGCGTCGAAAGGAAGCCCTGATCGAGCCGCTCGCCGCCAATCACGTACAGAGGTTGTTCTCCGACGCGGGCCACGCGCACGGCAAACAGGCCGAGGGTTGCGCCATCCGGCAGCTCTTCGCGTTTCAGAAACGCTCCGGCCGGGACAGCAGGCGCGGGAGTCGTGGCTTGGGCGGGTGCGGCTTGAGGAGGCGTAGCTTGGGAAATCGCCGTTTCGGGATATCCGAATTTCGCCTGCCACTGCGCGGAGGAGAGGATGGCGCCGCGATAGTCAACCAGTTCGAGAAAATCGAGGTGCTGCTGCCCCGCGAGGGTGTGCGCTTGGCCTACGTACTCGCCTGAGTCAGTGGCGCCGCGGTTCATCTCGAGAGCGATATGCTGCACAGTTTCGCTGGCTGCCACCGATTCGACTTTGCGCGCAACCTCCAGCCCTCGCCGCTGGAACTCCGATCGAAACTGAGCGGCGACGGCATTCGCACGGTCCTGATCCGCCTGCTCGAACCCGCGCCGGATAGTGCTGTACACCGATGCCGATATGACCGCGACGCAGAGCAGTACAGTTGCCGCAAACAACAGAAGAAGTTTTTGGCGAAAGGTCATCGCGACCCTGCCTCGGGCCGCGAATCAGCCAGTCCAACATTAGCCAGCCGGGCATTAGCCAGCCAAGTATCAGCCAGCGAGAGCCCCGACTGGTTCCAATCGCCCGGTCGTTCTAGTTCCCAGTCATGCACGCGTGCGCTCGCCGCACTCGCCAGCGGCAAATGAAAAAGCGGGATGACGGCGTATCCCCCGAGCAAACCGCGCTCGGCTTGATACAGATCGTCCAAAGAATTGCCAGGCGTCGCCGGGAGTGTGGGCTGCGGCAATCCCAGTTGGCGCGCCGCTTCGCCAAGCGACGTGGCGGGATCGGGGCTCGGCAGCGCCACGCGCATCAGGCGGATGTCTTCTGCTCCCGACAACGATACTTGCACGATGATGCCAACTTCGCGCGCGTTGAGGGCAATGCGCTCGGCGATCAGTTGGGATTGCGGGTCCCTTGGATCGTAGCTCAAATTGAGCGTGGGTTGCCGCGAGCCCGCGAGCAGAGTTCGGGCGCGTTGCGGGTTCGCTTGCGCGGAAAAGACTGCGCTGTAGCCCGTCATCCAGTTGGGAAGAGTGCTGGCGGCGGGTTCTCCCGCGCCTTTCAAGAGCACGGACTGGATGGGCTTGCGATCAATGGCGAGCGCCAACGCTTCTCGCAGGCGAGGGTCCTGCGCCTTGGAGTTCGCGGAGAAAACCAGCGCCAGCAACTCTACGGGCAGCGACATTGACGACGATGTGCTGTGGCGCTGCGATCCGTTGGCTGCTTGCGGGGCTGCCTCGATCACGTCGGTCTTGTCCAGTTCGAGCGCGATGGCCTGGTCGCGCAGCGATTTGCCGAATTCGATCTCGACCGCGTCCACAAAAGGACGCCCCGCCCAGCTATCTTCATTCGCGGCGAGCCTGAGCAGCTTCCCCGGCAGCCACTCGGCGATGAGGAACGGGCCGGTGCCGATGGGAAGATGATTTGTATTGCGCTTGAGCAAGAGATTGCGCGGCAGCGCGAGTTCGGCGAGCAGCGCAGGCATGGGCGTCTCGCTCTCGATCGATACGGAATCCACCGATGCACGCACATTCCAGCCGGCGTGGATTGCGCCCAGAATCTGCGCGACGGCTGCGGGCGACGCCGCGCTGCCGTCGTGGAACTTCACTCCGCGCCGCAGCGTGAATTGCCAATGGCGGGCGCTCGGGTCACTCTGCCACGCCACAGCCAGCGCGGGCTGCGGGCGGGCTTGGGCATCCAGCTTTACGAGAGTGTCGCCGATCAGCGAGAGGGTGCGCGCGGCGTCCCAGTAGTCGGCGGGCGTGGCATTCGCGGGAAGGTCGAGCGCGTCGGGCGCCGATTGCAGCATGACGCGCAGAGTTCCTCCGTAGTGCGGGCGGGTCGCCGCTGATGCGGTCGTTGCCGCAATCGTTGCCGCGATCAATGACATGATCAATGACACGATCATTGGCGCACACCGCAGCCTATGGCTGATGCAATGTTGCCGTGGCCGCCGGGAGCAACCGAGCTTTGCTCGGCTTGGACGGGCGAGGGCGCCCGTCCCCACACGAGCTGATGCGGGGCTAGTTGCCGCACGAAATCGATACTCGATAGGCCTCATACCATCCTGTGTCTTTTCGTCTTACGATTGCTGTTGCGCCATTGCCGCTGCTTTCCGGCCACAGCGCTACGATTCGCCCATCGAACTCTACCGCTGAACTGGCAGCCACTGGATCGCGATCGGGAATCTCGAACGCGCGCAGGCCGTCGCGCTCTGAATTTCCGGACGTCAGGCTCCCGCTCTCCGAGACCAGCAACTGCGTGCCCGTGCGGCAAGTGGAGTGAAGCGCGGCCAGATCGCTGCCCCATTTCCCGCCGCGGATTACCTGGTCCGTCATCCCATCCACTAGATGCAACGATCCATCCACCGCGGCGAGCACCCATAGCGTGTAACTCGAGCGCGGAAGCGCGGCCGCCGAATAAAACGAAGGAACGTTGGAGACTTTTCCGATACCTGGAGACAGTGCTCCAGTGAAGAAATTGCGCGAGGCCGCATAGAAGGCGCGCACGCTGCCGTCGTCCGGCGTCAGGGGCCAGGGATCGTCCGTATCGTTGCAGATGAGGAGCGGCGCGCTGGAGTTCGACCGGCAGAACGTTCCGGGCAGGTAAGCGTCGAACAGGTGATCGCGGCGCAAGAGCAGGCGTCCGCGCACATCGCGGGGAAAAGTACGGGAGTGAGCGATGGGCGACGAGGTTTCGAATTCCCACGGTCTTGCCAGATTCGGTCCGGCCGGATTCGGTCCGGCCGGAGTCGCTCCCTGATGACGATAGATCGCGACCTTGCCGTCATCGAGCACGATCAGGCGAGATCCTCCCGGCATTTCGACGAGGGAGACATCGAGCATAGGCTGTTCTTGCGCGAACAGAAGAGTTGCTTTCAGAACGATCGGCATCGCGGCGGTGAATGGTGACCCCATCGGCGACCGCGGCAACGAGACCATGGCAACCTTCTTCTCGTCGGACCCGATCACAATCTCGGCCGTCCAAACGTATTCGCGCAAGCTCTCGGAGAGTACGACCTCGACTGTTCCAATCGCTTGCTCGGTTTTGGTGGCGTGCACGCCTTCGACGTGCAACTCGGCTTCGAGCGCGCTGCGCACCTCGCGCACGGACTTGTCGTCGAGCGACGAACGGTTGGTGACCTCGAGTGCGAAGGCGCCAGGGCCAGCGGCCGCGGCGATCTTGTGCGCCAGTTGGCGGGCGGTGTCTCCCAAGCCCGAAGCGCATAAAGAGGATGGAAGAAAAACCGTCGCGAGTAAGAACGAAGTCAGCCAACCTAGCCGCAGACCGCTGGACGCTCGCGCTCGCATGTGTGGAATGCGCTGATTATAGCGCGTGGTTGATAGTGGCTCGTTCATCTCGTCACTCGCGGCTTGCTGTATCCCTGCGTTCCCCTGTGACCCCTGTGGTAAAGATTTGTTTCTTGAACCACAGGGAACACAGAGGAGCACAGGGAAAATCCATGCCCCCGCAACTATTGTTGAGGTCTTCTATCGGATCCTTCCACGTCTTCCGCCTGGCTCACGTGGTTCGGAGCGCCCATACCGCGCAGCACATCGTTGGTGAAGAAAAACTTGCCGTCCGCCGGGACCATCATGATCTGCAACTTGTCGGAGAGGCGCTCGGCGACAATTTTGTTGATCAGCAGCGGATTCTGCTTCAGGATCGCGCTTTCGCTGGTCATGCGCTCGGCGTCGGCAGAGGCGGTTAACCGGATACGTTCGGCCTCGGCCTGCGCCAGAAGTTTGCGGCGTTCCATTTCCGCTTTGCTGTCGATGAGCTTGGCCTCGCCGGCAGCCTCGGCATTCTTGACCGTAGCTTCCTTGCGCGCTTCGGCTTCGAGCTTCGATTGCTCAATCTGTTTCTGTTTCAGCGGGAGCGTGTATTGCATGGCATCGGACTCGCCCTTGGCTTGCAGCACGCGGACGGCGGCTTGTCCTTCCGCCTGTTTCACTTCTTGAACCTTGGTGGCTTCGGCGTCGGCTTCGGCGATTTTCACTTGCTTCTGGTGGATCTCGGTCTCAACGCCCATGCGGTCGTTCTCTTGTTCTTTGAGCAGAAGCGACTCGAGGCCCTTGGCGTATTCTTGCGGAAGTTCGATGTCACGCAGCATGACTTCTTTCACCACGATGCCGTCGGCGGCCAGCCGTTTTCGAATCATTTCGGCGGAGCGCTGTCGAACTTCTTCGCGCTTGGCGGAGAAAACTTCGCGAACCGTATAGCCTGGCACCAGTTCGCGCCACGCGGTGGCAACCACGGGCGGCACGATTTCTTTTTCCAGCGGTTGCGGCAGGTTGGCTTCGATGTAGCCGAGGCGCTTGGGGTCAATCTGGTAACGGACGGTGATGGCGAGGCCCAGGGTGAGTCCTTCTTTAGCCTGGACGTGCAGGGCTTGGGCGTGCGGGACTTGCACATTCAACGCTTCGCCTTTCGCCGCGCCTTTGGCGAGCGAATCTTCGCTGATGCCGGTGGTGAACAACTGGTCGCGCGTGTTGAACAGTGCGACGCGCTCGACCAGCGGCATCACGAAGTGCACGCCCGGATACAGAGTTCCGGCCAGTGTGCCCTTGGTCTGGCTCACGCGCACGCCGGCCATTCCGCTGGGAACGATCACGATGCCCGCCGAGATCAAGAGCGGTGCCCAGGCCAGCATCACCAGCGCAACCGAGGTGCGCCAGCGGACTTTGGGACTAGGACTAAGTCCGGGCGCGCCTGCCTCCGGATCTAAGTTTGAACGTCTGCGCTGCCAGGCGATCAGCAGGTAAGCGTCGTAGGTGAGAATTCCAGCGGCGATCGCGAACATCGCGATTCCCGCGCTCAACAGGAAATACTTCAGTAGAAGCATGGTAGTACTCCTTTCAATTCTTTGGCTCGTGTTCTGAAAAATGTTTGGGATTTTCTGGACGGCGCGCGAACGCGACGCGAACGATTCGTCCGAAGATGAGTTCTTCGATCAGCAGAGACGCGGCTAGCGAGAACGTCAGACCGCCGATGATTACCAGACCTTGCAGCATCGTTTCCATGACCTGCCTCCGTAACCTTGACTGCTCTGAGACGAGGCAAGCCTCGTCTCTACAAGAAATGTGGGGCCTATTGCCCGCTGCCCGAGCTCTTTTCGGTCTCGACTTGCGCGATCGTCTCGGTCGCGGTTCCGGCTCCAGATCCAGTTCCCGTTCCGAAGACTGCCGCGATTTGCTCGTCGCGTTCCGCGCGAATCTGGACTGTGTCGCCTACGTCGACGATCGCGAAGAGTTCCTCGAGATCCTGCTTGCCCATGCGAATGCATCCCGTCGATGCCGCTTTGCCGATCGAGTTCGGCTGGTTGGTGCCGTGGATTCCGTAGCCCTTTGCGCTCAGTCCCACCCAGCGTGTGCCCACCGGGTTGCCCTTGCCGGCGCCGATGACCTGCCCCTTGTGGTAGTACGTCGGGTTGGTGACGCGGTTGACGATCTTGAACTCGCCAGCCGGACTCGGGGTCGACGTCTTGCCGACGGCGACGCGATAGAGGCGGACGACCCGTCCGTTTTCAAACAGCGCCAGCTTGCGGTCGGGAATGCTAACCAGAACCCAGTGCACGGTGGTTCGGGCGAGCGCGCCTTTGGCGAACTCAGGAGCCTGGACACGCGGCGGGGCGGGGACCGGCGTCTGCAGGGCCGCGCTGACGGTGGTCATTGCGAGTACTGCTCCGAGCATTGCGCCGAGACTCCAGAGTGCTTTTTTCTGCCGATTCGCTTTGCCGGTCCCCAGTTTCATCGCATCGCTCCTGTTCGCTGCCAGAATAAAAAGCAAGTGGGGAGCCAGCAGTTAATCGACTGAAAAGACATGAGTTAAGATCGCACGCGGGGCGGGATTGCGTGTGCGCATAAACGCGGGCGTGTCCAGCGTGACACGAGGTTTACGTCGAGATGGCTGGCATTTCTATACGGTGGGTTTCAGCTTGTGCGCGGGGGACATTTCGCCGCGATGTACGGATTCCTTCTGGGGCGAGGGGAAGGGAGTTACAGTGCTCTAGCCAGCGAGGACTCGATGAGAGGGAAGAAAAAAGCCGCCATCGGATTTGCCCTGATGGCGGCGAGCAAAGGAGCACGAGAAAACTTTACTTGCGAGGACGTCAACAGCCGATCGCTCGTTAGCCGCGCAGCAGTTTGCGCCGCACTATTCCTGCGATCCCGAGCAGGCCCGTCGAGAGCAGAATCAGGCTACCCGGTTCCGGGGCGGACAGTCCACCCTTCCCTCCAAACCCTTGCTCCCCACCTACCCAGTTCTGGGCTTTGCAACAAGTCGGTTGATATCCCTGACCCGGGAAGGCGATGCGCCCGGTTCTGTTGGCCGTGCCATTGCCAAGCATAACTTTTCCAGAAGGCAACCCGCTGAGGTGAGCATTCCAGTCACGCGACGGGTGGCTGCTGATCGCGTCAAAGATCATGGGCGCGGCCTTCAAACCGTTAATCGAGAAATGGCCAGGATCAGTGAAGGCACCACCGTGGACGCTGGTGCCGGAGTGAAGTAGCGTCAGATTGACCGGGATGGAATTGGCCAAGGCGAGCGTGGAGAAGAACAGGGCTACGACCAGTGACAAGGCATAGTGGCGGCGCGACATGGGAAGTCCTCCAAAGCAAAATTTCGAACTCGAATAGCCGAGTTCTCGGCAAGTGTCCTAGAGGGGAGGACGCGTCTAGAAGTGCAATTGCGGGGCCAATAGGCGTATCAGTTTGTGTTAACTGCTGCAAGCACTTACTGAGGGCTGGAAACGGGGGAGTGAAAAACTGTGCAGAGGTTTGTCCGATTTGAATTCACCCAGCACTTCGACTGGTTCTATTTCCGCCGACGACGAACACTATACTACTGACGCGGGAAAATGCAAACACGGTAAATCTTAATGGTGACTATTCAGTCAGTCATTGATAATGTTGGCTGTGGAAACGGGGCTTACGGATGTCACCGCGGACTCAACAGCAATGGGCAGAAATGCGATTAAACGCCTCCGAGAAAATTATCTCGGCAGCCCTAGACGTTTTTAAGCAAAAAGGCTTCCACCGCGCCTCGATGGAAGAGATCGCAAAACAAGCGGAGGTTTCAAAAGGCCTTGCGTACAACTACTTCAGGAGCAAGGAACACTTACTTGCGGCGGTCATGGAGCGACGCTTCAATGAAGCCGAAGGGTTAATCGAAGGGATCGACGAAATATCCGGGGCTCTCAACAAGCTCGCTACCATCCTGGATCGCCTTTTCGACGAGGTGAAGAAAGACACCATGCTCTATAAGTTCTACCTGACAGTCTTTCTGCAGCCTGATGCCCCTGAGGCGATTCGCCGCATCGGGAACACGTCAGAGAAGATTCGGAGGCAATGGGCAAAGATTTTCGAAGTTCATCGAGCAATCTTCTCCGAGCTCGGGGTCGCTGATCCGGAGGCGGAAGTGATCTACTTTCGCTCGCTTACTACTGGCATAGTCGCCGAATATGTTATGGAGCCCAAGAATTATCCTCTGGAAAAAATGAAAGCGCATGTCCTTCACATGTACGGAATGAAGAAAGGAGGAGGGGACTGAGATGCCGCAGTCGGAATGGCATAAGAGTTCGCCTGAAGCCTGGAATGACGAATAAATTCTTGGAATGGGCTAAGCAGGTTCCGAACCGAATGGAGGAAGCTAAGCTCTGCATGAGCGAACAGGGAGTCATTGCAGAACACATCTTTCTGGACCGGTCTCCGGGCGGGGACTTCATTATTGTTTATTGGAAAGCAGAGGATCTGGCAAAGGCCAGGGCGGTGTTTCAAAGCTCTACGAGAAAGATGGATCTGGAGATGGTCGAAATGGTCGAGTCGACCTGGGATCGATCGCAAGTGGCTAGACTTGAGCCGGTCATGGAGCTGTGAATGAATCCGCCAATGCCGATGAAACCGGTGTTCATAGTGAGTTTCAGAACTTGATCGTGCGCTTTGCGGAGGACGGCGCGATGGCCAAAATTACTCGGTTCTGAACATAACATCTGAACATAACAGAAGACCACAAAGCTAATTTGTAATTGACTTCATTCCGGCTGCTCATGTCATTATTGCCTGCGGGGGTGGCGCATGCAGCTAGAAGCGCAGCGGGTGGGCCCAGTCAGCCTTTCAGAGCGCATCCTTTTTATCGATGTTCTGCGGGGTATGGCGCTGTTCGGAATTCTGGCTGCGAACATGCGCGCTTTCTTCGCGCCCCTCGATGTTTACGGGAATATCGGGGCCCTCTTTCACGGCCGTGCCGACGTCGCAGCCCAGTTCTTCATCGATGCCCTGATCCAGGGGAAATTCATCTCGATCTTTTCATTTCTTTTCGGGATGGGTTTTGCCATGCAGATGAGCCGGGCGGAAGCGCGCGGCGTGCGCTTCCTGGGCTTCTATCCCCGGCGACTTCTAGCCCTGGCGCTGTTCGGCCTGATCCACGGGCTGCTGATCTGGGCGGGAGACATCCTGCTGACCTATGCGTTGTCGGGGGCAATTTTGTTGCTCTTCCGCAAACGCCAACAGAAGACGTTGCTGTGGTGGGCCGGAGGTTTGTTCTCGCTGCCCATCGTACTCAGCTCAATTTTCCTGGCCCTCTACTACAGCCGTTTCCGTCCCCATTGGATGAAACCCAAGCCGACGGATTTGAAGAAGATGTACGGGATCATTAATATCTACGCGCACGGAACGGTGCGGCAGATCATGGCGCAGAACTGGGTGGAATGGAAACAACAGCTGCCCTTAGAGTTGTTCGCGATCTATGCGACGGCGCTGTTTCTGCTCGGCATGTGGGTGTGGCGAGCCGGCATCGTACAACAGTTCGAGGAATACCGTCCGGTGTTGAAGCGCATGTGCGCGTGGTGCCTCCCGGTAGGCCTGATCGTCAATATTTACGTGGCGGCCGTGAAAATAGCGATTCCTCCCGACAAAGTTTCCCTGTGGGGTTGGTCTGCTGGAGTTCTCTGGCTGCCTGGATCCCATATCTTGAGCGCAGGTTATGTTTCGGGGCTGGCGCTTCTCTTCATGCAGGAGGAATGGCGACGCCGTCTGCTCCCGTTTGCCGCGGTGGGGCGCATGGCATTGACCGACTACTTGATGCAATCCGTGGTGTGCACCCTGTTCTTCTACCACTACACAACCGATCTCTATGGACGCATCGGACCAGCGATCGGGTTGGTGCCCACGGTCATTCTTTATTGGGCGCAGGTGGTGTTCAGCAATTGGTGGTTGAACCGATATCGCTTTGGCCCCATGGAGTGGTTGTGGCGCGGCATGACCTACGGCAAGTTCCCGTCGATGAGCAAAGACGAACCTAGGCCGGCGATCGAAGCGCCCTCGCCGCTGCCCTCGCTGGCGTCCTCGCCCATCACGTTCTCTGCGGTTGAGGGAGAGCACACCGCAGCCGCAGCCACGCCTGACAAATTTGCTGAATGAGCGCTAATCCACCGCAGATAACGACCACCGAGGCACCCGCCTTACCGGAACTGGTACCCGGGCTTAAGTTCGCAGCGATAGGTTGCGGATTGGTCCTTGTCCACGGCGACGTGACAATCCGCCCATCGCAAGAAAAGATTTGGACCAAGGGGAAAGACAATGGCTTCACCATCGAGTTCCGCTTCTATGCTCGGACCCTCCGCCGCCGGCGGCAGGCTGAAATTCAAGGCTCGCCCAAAAATCACCGGATAAGAATCCCGCACTATGTCGCTGACCATGGGGTGAACCACCTCGGCCTCCAACAGGAAAGTGGCCGTGTCCGACCAATTGCGAACTTGCACGTTGAAGTAGCGTGCGTCCCCGGAAAGATCTTCAAGCTCGATCTTTGCGAAAGGGCAGGGGCCTGCGATGCAAGAGACTCTTGCGTTTCGGAACTCATTCCTCTCCCCAGCGTCGAGCGACATGGAGCCGATCGCTGCCTTCCACTTTCCGTCGGACGAACACGGAGACCGATTGTCGCAGGGTTGGTTCCCAGTGTTGGCGACCTCGAACGTCTTCACTGCGCTTCCCACATCCGCCTCGGTTGTAGCCTTCACCGAATACCTTACCCGGGCATTGGAGACCGCTACCGCGGGATGATGAGGTTCCGCGTTCGTTTCCTGCCGGAGGGGCACCATACGAGCGATGTAAATCTTGTCGCCAACAAAGTCGTCCCATTCCAGCGGATGATAATCTTTGTGACCGAATCGGAGGGTGAGTGGTTGTCGCCGTCGGAGTCCCTTGGGCAGAGTGATCCTGAAGTAACCTGAAGCATCAGACCTGGAGTTCCCGCTCCCTAAATCATTGATCGCGGTGATCTCAACGTCGGCAATGGGCAACTGTTTCTTTGGGTCGCTGTCCAGTCTCAAGACCGCGCCCCTCAGAATGATCGGCTGCCGCCGGTGCAGGAGGACAATGGTCAATGCCGTTGCCAAAATCGCGAGAGCTGGAATTGCCCAAATCGCAATCTTCTTTCTGGTACTCAGGTTTCTGGTCCTCATGCCTCTGGAACTCATGGCGTGACCCTCAGCTAACATTCTCATTCTAACGACGCGCTCTTCTATATGCAGGGTTTCTGGGGCAGCCGGCAATGTCCTCAATTCTCCCTCGGAAATTCTCCGTCAGACCGCATTTCACACCCGAATGCGGAACATCTAGAATTGAACGGATGGGCGAGAACGAAAAGATCGGCCTTGGCACGAACCGCCTTACGCGACGAGATCTGCTGTTACGGATCGCGGGCGTGAGCATGTGGGGATTGTGCGGTATGCCAAAGTTGTTTTCCCCGCTGGCGGTAGCCGAAAAACAGAGCAATCGTTCACAACCTGCCCCGGTCCCAAGCTCTCTTTCGCAAGGCGACGATCAGTTCCTCGAGGAACTAGAGAAGGCAAACTTTCAGTACTTTTGGGAACAAGCCAGCCCGCAAACTGGGTTGATAAAGGATCGGTGCAATGTGCGGGCGAATGACACCACCGCAGTCGCCAGTATTGCGGCAACGGGGTTTGGGCTGACCGCTCTTTGTATCGGAGAAAAACGCGGATTCGTTTCGTTTGCCGATGCGCGGGAGCGAGTTTTTGTCACTCTGCGCTTCCTCGCGAAGAAGATGCCCACTCATCGAGGATTCTTCTACCACTTCGCCGACCTCAACACCGGCGAACGAACGTGGGATTCCGAAGTCTCTTCGGTCGACACGGCTATTCTGCTGTGCGGAGTCCTCACCTGTCAGCAACACTTCCAGGAGCATTCCGAAATCAGTTTTTTGGCCTACGAGATATTCAACCGGGTCGATTGGACTTGGTTGTCGGAGGACACCTCGCTCTTGCCGCATGGGTGGACGCCCGAAATCGGCTTTCTCCCCTATCGTTGGGATTACTACAGCGAGATGATGATGATGTATCTCCTGGGGTTGGGATCGCTTTCCCATCCCTTGCCCGTAGCAGCCTGGGACGCCTGGAAACGGACCATCTTTGAATATGATGGCATTCGTTATATCGGTTCGTTCGCCCCTTTGTTTGTGCATCAGTACTCCCAGGCTTGGTTTGATTTTCGCGATAAACGCGACAAATACGCCGACTATTTCCAGAACTCGAGATTGGCTACGGACGCCCACCGCCTATTCTGCATAGATCTGGCCAAGCAGTTTCCCGATTACAGCGATGATCTCTGGGGCATAACCGCTTCCGATTCGGACAAGGGCTACGTGATTTGGGGAGGTCCGCCCGCGATGGGGCCGGTTGATGGAACGGTTGTCCCCAGTGCGTCGTCAGGTTCCCTGCCATTTCTTCCGCAGCCCGTAATGCGTGTCCTTCGGAACATCAAGGATCATTATGGAGGGGCATGGAGCCAGTATGGATTTGTAAATGCGTTCAATCCGCTCAAGAATTGGTATGACCATGACGTCGTTGGGATTGACGTGGGAATCACCATGCTCATGGCGGAAAATGTCCGTACTGGTTTCGTTTGGAATACCTTCATGAAAAACCCGGAGGCGCAGCGCGGCATGGCTCGCGCTGGCTTCAAGACATACCAGCCGCCAGATACCAGAAAGCCCACCTGACACAGTAGTTCCGGCGTGATCGCGTTTGACCGTTTGACTTTGACCGTTTGACAACGACGTTCTGCTACTGCAACTCAACGACTGCCAGGCCTTGCCCGGGCAGAGTCAAGGTCAGTTCGCCATTCTGTATTGGGCGGGCTTCCGGCGTTGGAAGTTCTGCAGCCTTACCCAGTTCCTGGATCTGTGTCTGGGTGGGATAACGCGGAGCGCCCATCTTTTCGTAGGCGGAGTGAAAATCTCCATGATCGCGGTCCACGCGGGCGATCAAGGCTTGCCTCGCATTCGTGCCTTTCAGCTGCACAGTGACAGTTTTCGGAGAACCGGTTTGCTCGGGCGGAGCGTAGTTCCACAGCGCCAGCACTAAGGTACCGTCCTGCCTGCGCGTGAGCAGCGCGAAATCAGAATCGAGCTGGATCCGCTCATCTCCGAGCCGGTGCAGCAGTTTGAAAGCGTTGAAGGCCGGCTTTGGAATGCCATCCTCCGCAACCAGTCCATAGCCGCCATAGAACGGCGTTTTCACCACACCCTGCTCTTCGAACACATCCGAAAACGTCCAGTAAGACACGATATCCACCAAGCCATCGCACTGGCGTATCGTGTCGGCTAGCCAGGGGCCCATGTAGATGGAATCTGTAACCTCAGGTTCCGTCTTGTAGCTGGCGTTGAACTCGCTCCAGATCAGCGGTAGATTCGGCATGATCGAGGTGGCGATCTGGTTGTGAACTTTCTTCACCGCGCGGCAGACCATCTGATCGCGAGAAATGTCTGCTGGCGAACCGAAAATGTCTTGTGCGAGATCATTGCCATAGACATGGGTTGAGGCGAAGTCCGCCGGGATGTTTTTCTCCGCACAATGGCGGATGAAGGCGTCGACCCACGCGGCTTGCGCGGTCGCGGGGCCACCGACTCGCAATCGCGGATTGGTCGATTTGATGGCAAGCGCGGTGTGGTCGTACAGCTGCCAGTAGCTGGCCTGCTTTGGCTCCCCTGCCCAGAAGTCGAGGTTGGGCTCATTCCACACTTCGAAATACCATTGCGCAACCTCATCGATGCCGTAGCGATCCACCAGATGCTGAGTGAAGGCCGAGATCAGGCCGTCCCAGTGGCTCCAATCTTTTGGCGGGGAAATATTAGGTTTGTACCAGAAGCTGTGAAGGATGTTTCTGGCTGCCAGTTGCTTGGGCATAAAGCTGATCTCAACAAAAGGGCGCACGCCGTTCGCGAGCAAACCATCGTAGATTTGGTCAATGTAGGAGAAGTTATAGACGGGGTGTCCTTGGCCATCTTCGTCATAGACACCAACTTCATCGTCGAAAATGCCGTGGAAGCGCACGTACTTGAAGCCGGTGATTTGCTCAACCGCACGTAAGTCACTCCGATAGCTGTCACGCAGGGTCAGTATCGCGCGCCCCGAACCAAACATCTGCTCCCAAAAATGGGGAAAGGGATGCCCGGGCGCCTTGGCATCGATGACGATCACCTCCGGACTATGGCCCAATTGCGCGTGAATCAGTTGCGCGTTGATCCTGGGTATAGTCCGCGAGAACGTCAAGAGAACGGCGAGGCCGATGCCGATGATGACGCGCCAATTGCGCATTGAGGTTCTCGTCGGCCCGGGCCAGGCATTCCCCCGCTCAGGTGGCTTCATGCTGCCTTGGAGTGCTTCCTAGCGATAGCTGGAGGCCTGCATCTCAAACATTTCGGCGTAAAGACCTCCCAGGCTCGACAGTTGGGCGTGATTCCCTTCCTCGACAATCTTGCCGTTGTTGAGCACTACGATGCGATCAACCATGCGCACGGTAGAGAATCGGTGTGAAATAAAGAGCGCCGTTTTGTCGGCGGCAAGTTCGGAAAAGCGGCGAAAAACTTCCAATTCGCTGCGCGCGTCGAGTGCGGCAGTCGGCTCGTCGAGAATCAGGAGTTGCGCGTCGCGCAAATACGCTCGTGCGAGTGCGACTTTCTGCCACTCACCGCCTGAAAGATCCACTCCGCGATCGAAGCGCCGGCCCAGCATTTGTTCGTAGCGCTCGGGCAGTTTTCCGACAAAGTGATCCGCCATGCTCTTCCGTGCTGCTGTCTTCACGAGTTCCAGGTTGTTGATTTCCTCGACGCGGCCAACCGCAATATTGTCGCGGGCGGTCATTTCATAGCGCATGAAGTCCTGAAAGATCACGCCCATCTCACGATGGAGATCTTCCAGGTCGTATTCCCGAAGATCGATGCCATCGAGCAGGATTTGTCCTTCTGTAGGGTCGTAAAGCCGGGTAATCAACTTTACGAAGGTGGTTTTGCCCTGCCCGTTTTCGCCAATCAGCGCCACACGCTGTCCTGGACGCAACTCAAAGTTCAGGTGGTTGAGAATCAGGCGTGTGCTTCCGGGATAGTGGAAGGAGACATTCCGAAACTCAAATCCACGTAGCATCGGTCGAGGCGCGGGCAGGGCATTAGGCTTGGAGCGAATCGTCGGTTGCATCCCAAAAAAGGCCACCAAATCGGTGAGGAACAGCGCCTCGTCGGCAATGCCTGCAAGAGTCGAGAAAAATTGTTGAATGTTGCTGCTGGCCTGCAGAATCGCACCCGCGAGAAACGTCAACGTACCAATGCTTAGGGCGCCGCTGACCGTGCGCCAGATGACGAATACATATGCCGAGTAGTAGCCCATGGTGCCGATCGCCGACAAGAACGCGCCCGCGATCAGCTTGCGTCGGGACAAGGCGACGTTCTCTTTGTAGATCTCGTCGCACAAACGGGTAAACCGCTCGCGTAGGAAATCTCTCAGCCCGAAGAGCTTCAACTCCTTCGAAGCTTCTCTGCTTCCGCCCAGGACCCGCAAGTAGTCCAGTTGCCGCTTCAGCGGCGTCTGGCGGAAGTTCTTGGCATAACTCAGGAAGGCAAAATGGCTCTCGCCTAGGAACGCCGGAATCACACCCGCGATCAGCAGGAGCATCAGCCAGGGAGAGAACACCATGATCGAGACCGACAGGGTTAGTGTGGTGATGGCCTGCTGCACCAACCGTCCCATGGCTTGAATCATGCCCAGCCGGTCCGTTGCCTGCACTCTCGCCCGCTCTAGACGGTCATAAAAAACCGGATCCTCATAGGCCAATAGATCCAGTCCAGCCGCCTGATCCATGACTCGGATGCTGGCGTGGCGGGTGTACTTGTCAGTCAGCAAAGAATCCGAGTAGTCGATCGCCCGGATGAGAATGCTGGTTAGAACAGCCAGTGAAAATTCCGCTGCCACCAGCCACCAGAACTGGCGCGGCACCGGTTGATGTGTCGAGGCCGCATGGACGATGCCATCAATAATCAGCTTTGTGATCCATAGCAACGCCACCGGCATGAGCGATGAGAGCAGGCGAGCAGTTAGTCCAAACACCACAACCGCCGGGCCGGAGTCCCATACGATCTTGAGAACAGCCGGCACGTTCCGAAGGGCCGAGAGACGCTCTCGCCACCCTGTCCAGAAATTTTGCTGCTTGGCCATATTTGAGTTTCTTCTTTTTTCTTCCTTCGAGAGTTTTCCAAATGCCAGATGGACGACGTGTGGAGGCGGATGGTGTCGGCTCCGCTAGCTAAAACCCCACAGAGATGCCGAAACGGTCATTAAGGTCTGTCGCACCACCCGCCTGGCTAGGTGTGGTGCGCTGCCTCTAGCGAGATCTCATCCTGCGGGCAATGCCGATCCGATCCCAACTGGGCCCACGCAGTCTCATCCGGCTGAGAGAGTGCGTCATTAGAAGACCTGCATCACGGTTGGTGTCGTTTTCTTGGCGATCAGTGCAATTCTCGTTCCAAATGTCCAGCCCCACAAGCCCAAACGGTTACAGCATAATGAGTATAACGGTTACAGTATATATGGGCCTCTGGAAGGTGTAAAATCTGCGTACTTCGGCGTTCACGCAGTAGCGAGATCGTGAGTCGCTACTCGGGTAGTCCGAGCCGGCGCAAGAGATCGGCATAGCGCGGGTCGGAACGAATCGGGTCCAGGGCGGGATAACGAATGACGAGAAGCAGTTCGTTGTCTCCGTCGGAGTAGGCCTTCTCCAGGTATTCGAATGCCTGGTCGCGCTCTCCGCTGATCGCGTACGCTACGGCCACAGCGGCCGAGCGATCCGTACCCTTGAAATCCTGAAGCAGCTCGCGGTAGCTTTTTGCGTCTGCGCTCCAGGAGCCCGGCTTGGAGACAATTTTCTGGATCTCGCTCACCGCCTCCGCGAAGCGGCCAGTGGTAGCGTACAGTTGCGAGAGCTTGTAGTGGGCGGGATGAAAATTGGGATCCCGTTCGAGTACTTTCTGGAACTGAGCGAGCGACTCCGGGTAGCGGCGGCCCTCCATCAGGAGCACTGCGTAGTTGGTGTTGACAATCGAAGAAAGAGGATCGAGCGATAAGGCAGTCTGGTATTGTTCGAGCGCGTCGTCAATGCGCTTCATCGGAATGAGGCAGCCGATAGCATAGAAATAGTGGGCTGCCGCGTTGTTGGGGTTCAATTCGATGGCGCGTCGAAATTCGGATTCCGCCTCGCTCCACCTTCTTCCATCCGCCAGTGCCATTGCGAGCGCTGCATGGGCCTCGGACAGGGAACCATCCAGTTCAATCGCTTTGCGCGCCGCTTCGTCCGCCAGTAGTTCTCCCTGCTTCGACGTTATCCCAATATCGTAGCTGGGACCGATGTTATAGGTGTTCGCCAGGCCCGCATAGGCGAGCGCATAACCAGGGTCGGCGGCGATCGCCTCCTGAAACAAATCAATACTCTTCTTGAGGCCCTCCGACGTGCGCCCGTACCAGAGTTGGCGCCCTTCCAGGTAGAGGCGGTAGGCTTCCGGGTTGGTGGTGCCGGCTCGCCCCAGGCGCTGCTGTTCGTTTCCGCTGAGCTGGATGCGGAGCTTGCTGGAAATATCGCGCGTAATGTCGCTCTGGACCTCGGTGATGTCGGCCTGCTTGCGATCATAGTGAGCGCCCCAAAGCTCGCTTCCGTCGGCGGTATTCACCAGATCTGCCTCAATCGCGACATGGTCGCCGTGCTGCATGATGCGGCCCATCAAAACTGCGCTCACCCGGAGCGCCTGGCCAATTTTCTGCGGATCGTCCTCCTTCCCCTTGTAGCGGAACACGGTGCTGCGCGCCATCACCTTAAGGTTGGGCAGCTGCGAAAGACTGCCGATCAGGCTTTCGGTCAAGCCGTCGCTGAGATACTCATTGTTGGCGTCAGCGGTGGCATTGACGAAGGGGAGCACCGCAATGGAGTCGACCTTGCCCGTCTGAGATTTTCCGTGCAGGAAGTACGCGCCCGCCGCCGCGGCAATCAGCACGATTACAGCGACGCCGGCGGCCAGGTATGTGCGCCAGCGGCGGGGCTCGACGGCAGCCGGGATGGACGAGGAACTGGCCGGCGATACAGCGCTCGGGGCGATCGAAGAGCTCGACGAACGCCCGGAGTCGGAGTCCCGTTTCAAACGCGCCAGGTCGGTGCGCAGATCGGCCGCGCTCTGATAGCGCAGGTTGCGATCTTTCTCCAGGGCCTTGCCGATAATGCGCTCCAACTCCGCAGGCAGATCGGGATTGAGCCGCAGGGCCGGGGCTGGCGCCGCATCCAGAATCGCTTTGAAGATCTCCGCCGAACTGCCGCCACGAAACGGAAGCGTGCCGGTTGCCATCTCGTAGAGCACCGCGCCGAAGGAGAACAGGTCGCTGCGCGCGTCCACCCCTTTGGCTCGCGCCTGCTCGGGAGACATGTAGGCAACGGTGCCAAGCGTCGTCCCGGGACTGGTGAGGTGTTGTTCATCGAGCGTGGCTGTCATCGTGTTGGCCGATGCAGCCTGACTGGAAGAGCTGGTGGTGGGCAGCGCTTTGGCCAGCCCGAAATCCAGAATCTTGGCGTGGCCGCGCTTGGTGACAAAGATGTTGGCGGGCTTGATGTCGCGGTGGACAATGCCCTGGGAATGCGCCGCGTCCAATCCGTCGGCCATCTCAATGGCCAGCGAGAGCACAGTTTCGTTATCCAACGGGTTTCCCGCAATCAGATGCTTCAGCGTCACGCCGTCCAGAAACTCCATGGCAATGAAAGTCTGTTCGCTGTGGTTGCCGATTTCGTAAATCGTGCAAATATTGGGATGATTCAGGGCAGACGCGGCGCGCGCCTCCCGGCGAAAGCGCTCCAGTGCTTGCGCGTCTCGCGACAGTTCATCGGGCAGGAATTTCAGGGCCACGAAGCGTCCCAGTTCGATGTCCTCGGCCTTATACACCACACCCATGCCGCCGCCGCCCAGTTTCTCGACGACGCGGTAGTGCGAGATGGTTTGGCCAATCATCGAACGGTCCGCCTTTCAGGTCGCTTCATCTTACGGAGCAGCCCATGGCGCGTCAATGGAATGGATGCGACGATCTTGGATGGATGGTCGGCCAGCGGGAAGTGATCCGGTAGACAAGCTCTCACCGTTCACTCGTAGCGCAACGCCTCCACAGGATTTAGTCGCGAGGCTTTTATCGCAGGATAAATCCCAAAGAATAGGCCGACGCTCATCGAAGCTGTTACCGCAGCGATGACCGACCATAGCGGCACCGCCGAAGGCAAACTGGGCAATAGCTTATTGATCAAGAAGCTGATCCCCGCTCCCAGTGTGACACCGATGATTCCCCCAGTACCCGTCAGGGTGACGGCTTCCGTGAGGAACTGGCGGACGATATCCCGGCGTCGGGCGCCGATGGCCTTGCGCACTCCGATTTCACGCGTGCGTTCGGTGACCGACATGAGCATGATGTTCATCACGCCAACTCCACCGATAAGGAGCCCGATGGAACTGATCACGACCACTGCAATGGCAATCGCTCCCGTGATCTGACGGAATTGGCGCGCAATTTCCTCCGAACTGGAAATCGCGAAATTATTCGGCTTATCGGTCCCAACCCGTCTGCGCCGCCGCAACAGGCCGATGATTTCGTCCTCCGCTTGGGCCTTTCTACCCGGAGACGCTTGTGCGCCAATGAAGTGTTCGTCGTCCTGCGGATTATGTTTGCGGTACGCCGTGTACGGCACGACCACAACTTTGTCCGCCGATTCATCTTTAAAAAACTGGCCTTTGCGCTTCTCCAGCACGCCGACGACCCGGTAGAGAGCGCCTCCGACCTCGATCGACTTGCCTAGCGGGTTTTCCGCGTGGAACAGTCCCTCCGCCAAGTCGTGACCGATTACCGCCACGTCCATGTGATTCAGGTTTTCCGCTTCGGTAAAGAACCGGCCTTTCTCGGGGTTGGCGTTGTAGACCCATTCGTAGGACGGAATGGTACCAGTAAATTGAATCCCGTAGACCTCGTTGCGTTGGTATCGCGCGGGGACCACGGTGAAGGGCTTGCCCGGTTCCACCCGGGGGGAAATCTCCACCGTCACATCCTTCACGTCGGGGCACTCATCCCGAATCGCCATGGTGTCTTCGTAGGTCAGCGTCTTGCGGTTGCGTTCTTCGGCTGTGAGGTTGCCTCGAAAACCGAAGTCCCAGCGAAAAACGAACAGCGTATCGGTGCCATATTGATCGAGAAAGCCGCGAATATCTCGATCCAAGCCCACCATGATGGAGGCTACGGCCACCATCGCCATGATCCCGATGACCACACCCAAGACAGTCAACAGCGACCTCGTCTTGTGCTGGCGAAGGGAATCAAACGCCATGCGCGTGCTTTCGCTGATTTCAATCCGCACGGTTGAAACCTCTTTAACGATTCAAACCTCTAAGTTTCGAAGCGCAGGGCCTCGATGGGATCCAGTTGGGCAGCCCGGTGTGCGGGGTACAACCCAAAGAACAATCCCACGGTGGTCGATACCGCAAGCGACAAAATCACCGCGCCGATTGGTACTTGGGAGGGCACAGGCGTGAACACTCTCACCAGCGTGGATAGAAGATAGGCAATGGCAATGCCGATCGCGCCTCCTATGGCTGCCATCACCGCGGATTCCACCAGGAACTGCATCAGGATGTCGCGTCTTCGCGCTCCCAGTGATTTGCGCACGCCAATCTCGCGGGTACGCTCCGTCACACTGGCCAGCATCACATTCATGATCACCACGCCGCCGATGACCAGGAACACCGAAACCACTCCGACCATGGTCTTGGCGACGGCGCCAGTCAGGTTCGTCCATAAGCCCATAATTGTGTCAGACGCCAGAATGCCAAAATTGTCATCAGCCATGGGATCGAGATGGCGGCGGCCGCGCATCATGGTGCGGGCTTCATCCTCGGTCTCCCGCATCCACTCCGGGCCGCGCCCCTGGATGTTGATGGCCATATCCAGTCCCTGCCCGTGTTCGCCATAGTGTTTCAAGAACGTCCGGATCGGGATGTAGACAAAATTGTCCTGGGATTGCCCGAAGACGGTTCCAATCGCCTTGGCTACGCCGACCACCAGGAAGCCGCGGCCATCGACGTAAATCGTCTTGCCGATGGGGTCGACCGTGGGGAACAGCTTGCCGGCGATTTGTTGTCCGATAAAGGTGACCTCCGCTCTGCCTTCATTGTCCGCATCCGTTATGTAGCGGCCGGTTTCGACTTCCTCCACATCCATATCGGCGATGTTGGCCGTCACCCCGCGGATATTAATGTCGTCCAACGCTTGTGTTCCCAGGCGGACCTTGCCGTTGGTTCGCGTCTCCAGGCCAACTGCGCGAGGCAGCCTCATGCCATCACGCAGAGCCTCGTAGTCTTCCCAAGTGACATACCGGTTGCGACGCATCGCTTTGAACAAGTCCTGCTGATTGGTGATAATGGGGAAGCGAAGCACGAGAAAGACATTGGACCCGAGATTGGCAACGCGATGCTCAATGTAAAGGTTCGCCCCAGTGATAATCGACACGACAAGGATGAGCACCGATACCGACAAAGTAACGCCCAGCAGCGTCAGCGCGGAACGCAGCTTGTGTGCCCGTAATGCTGCCAGAGCCTCGAACGCCGGGTCGCGGAACACGGTGCCGTGACGCCAGAGTTGTTCTCCGACTCGCGAGGCGGCAAACTTCCGGACGCTCCTCCGCGGATCCACCTGTTCCGTCGTTGTCGGGTCTGTGCGGTCCACACTGTAATCGTATACGACGCGCGGCCGGAAATAGTTCCGCGCTGATGCCCTAATTGACCGCTCAAGGGGGCGGACCGTGACGTTCCCAATTCGCAAAATTAGCTTGTGCCCGGTTTTATCGGGCGGCTTTACCGCTTGCGGAAAAACTCAGGTTTTCGTATCAGGGTATCGCTTCAGCGATAGCGCGAGTTCTTCCGAATCAGACGCCCCTTTAGGGGCTGGCCATCGACATCTGACTTTTTCCGCAGCCTCTTTACACGTCACGCCGCAATGCCTTCTCCTCCTGGAGAGTTGGGTAATCGTAGACCCGCCGGCAGCGGGATCCGACGATTCTGGATGTATCGTCGCCAATCCGGAAGTAACGGCGCGAATTGGCAAACGTGTGGTCAATCTCGACTACTATTCAACCCCGGTTGCCGAGGTTGCAGAACCGACCGATCTTAATCACTTGTTTGTGGGCGCGAGAAATTAGCCTGATCTGCGCCCCGCTTTTCAATTGTTTGCGATGCATTGTGCTCACTTGTCCGCTCTTGTTTCCCGGTTAGAAATTAAAGCGATAACCCAGAATCATTTTGGCAATCAAGTGGTCGGTCGCACCGGTGAGACCCACGCCGAGGCCGAAATTGATCTCCCATTGCGGTGCGATATTTAAATCAATCGCGGGGAAAATCTGGTGCTGCTGTTGCGAGACCGCATCGAATCCCGTCACTGGGCCGGCCGAACCGTAATACTCCAGACCCCCAGCAATTTTCGGCATGAAATCGTAACTAAATTTGAAGTTTGGCGAAAAGACAACGCCTTGGTTCACGCTCGCACCGTGGAAAGACCGGTCAAGCGTGGGGTTCAGGGACCAATACCATCGGCCGACTTTTTGGTCCACGATCGGACGGATTTCCCATGTCCATGTGTCCACCGAATATTGCCGTCTCTGGTAGCCGATTTCATTCGAGAGGCTCACACCGACGGGCCAGTGCCATTTCTTAGGGACGGCAAGGCGCGGCCGGATGTGAGCCCCGACCCACTGCCAGCTCTGGCCCTCGGTTATGGAAGTGAAAATGTAAAAGCCGCACTCGAACCAGTCATTGAAGCCGTGGGTGATCTCGACGGTCTCATGCTCGGCGTGATTGGTGGGATAAACACCATCGATGATCGCCTTCGAGCCGTCGATCGTGAAGTTGCTGTGGATCTCAACCATGGTGTGTCCGGGATCGATGAGGTCGGACCCGTATACCTGGATTTCGTAGTTGTCTTGAGCCCGTGCGTGGGCGGCAGCCAAGATGAAGGTCAGAAATGCGATCGCGAGAAGGCAACCGCGCACAAGACCGCTGCTGATAATCTTCCTCATGGGATGTTGTGCAAAGCCGATCTTGCGAATTTGCAAAAGTAGTACGGTGGTTCCCTAGGCCAGGTTAGCATCGTGTGCGGAAAGGAAAACACCCGAAAGGCCCGTCACCCCACCCACCAGTTCCAAATCAGCCATCGCGTTTGCGCTTTGAGCACCTTGACTTTGATCGCCCTTGGCGCTCTTCAAGCCCTTGGTCAGGCATACGAAACGATAGGGCTCTAAGCCGGTCTGGCTAAATGTTGCCTCAGTGTTTCGCGCTCCAATTCTCCCTCCCAACGCGCCAGGACCAGCGTCGCTACCCCGTTCCCAATCATGTTGACCAAGGCTCTGAACATACTCAGGAAGCGGTCAATTCCGAGAATTAACGCCATGCCTGCAACGGGAATGCTTGGGATCACAGAAAGCGTGGCCACGAGCGCGATGAAAGATGCGCCCTGTACGCCGCTGGCCCCCTTGGAGGTGAGAACCGCTACCGCGAGAATGGTGAGTTGCTGGGTCAGAGTCAGATGGGTATTGGTCGCCTGTGCCACGAATAGAGCAGCCATGGTCATGTACAGACTTGTTCCATCGGTGTTGAAGGTAAAGCCCGTTGGAACCACCAGCCCAACCAGAGACTTGGAGCAACCGAGTCTCTCAAGCTTGGCCATCAGATTCGGGATTGCGATCTCGGATGAACTTACGGCTAACACCAGCAGGATCTCTTCCTTGATGTATGCCAGAAAGCGAAAGATGTTGAAGCTGGCGGCCCAGGCGATGGCGCCGAGTACGATCACGACAAAGAGCACCGAGGTGAGCCAGAAAGTTCCGATCAACTTGGCCAGTGGACCGAGCGAAGCAAGGCCGAACTTGCCGACCGTGTATGCCATTGCGCCGAAGGCTCCAATCGGCGCGAATTTCATCAGAATGTTCACCACTCGGAATACGACATGAGTGAGGGAGTCGACGAGTTCGACCAGCGGCTTGGCTCGGGCTCCGGCGGCCGCCAGCGCAAAGCCGAACAGTAAGGCCACGAAAACTACTTCGAGGATATCTCCTTTGGCGAAGGCGTCGAACACCGTCGTCGGGATGATGTGCATGAGAAATTCAGTGACGCTTTGCGCTTTTGCCTGGCCGGCATAGTCGGCGACTGCCTTGGCGTCGAGCGTGGCGACGTTTACGTTAAAGCCGCTGCCCGGACGCACGACGTTGCCCACAACGAGTCCGATCAGGAGGGCAATGGTGGAAACGATTTCGAAGTAAACGAGCGCCATGCCGCCGACACGGCCAACTTTTTTCAGGTTCTCCATGCCGGCGATTCCGGTGACCACCGTGCAGAAGATGATCAGAGTGATGATCATCGTAATCACGCGAATGAAAGCGTCGCCCAGCGGCTTCATGGCAACCGCACGCGCCGGGCTCACGTAGCCCAGCACTATGGCCAGGGTCATCGCCACCAGCACCTGCACCCAGAGTTCGCGGTAGAAAGGCAACTTGCTGGATGTCGGCGGTGCGGCGTTGGCAAGCCCCGCCTGCGTGGGTGTAAGGGTCTCCATCGTTGGTCTTCTGTCCTAAGATGTTTGCCGTTAATTCGTATCTCGGAAAAGAACCGAATTGCTATTGCTAATGACTCTTTTTCCAATGGCTCTATCTCGCAGGCTCAGGTTCAAGCGTGCGCACCAGCCACGGAATGATCACCTCTTTGAAGATGCGCGGATCGGGCCACACGCCAACTTGCCGCCCGAGATGACCGCCCTGCGGATTGATCCATGCGGTCTTCGGCACGTCGCCTTTGTCGAGTAGCAGGTAGATGTCGTCGATTGGGACCTGGGTATCGAGCACTCCGGCAAGAATGAGCATGGGCGACATCGGCTTGCCGAGCAGTCCTTGTTTGACGAGCGACATCTTGGGCTGATACTCGCCCATTTCCTCCAGCGTATGCACGCCTTCCAGAATGTTCATGAGCGCGGGCACCTGATCGAAAAGATATTCGCGATTGCCCAGCAGCGAGTTCATCAGAAAGTCTTTTTGGAAGAATTTATCCACCGGTGGCGACTGTGCGCTTGCGCCGCGCAGCCGCGCGCGCTCAACGATCGCCATCTTCGTGGCCCAGTATGCGCCCCAGCTCACGCCGTGCATGGCAACGCGGTTCTTGTCGATCTCGGGCCTGGTCGCGATGTAATCGAGCACGCGCGAGAGCACGCGCTCGGCATTTTCGCTGGCTTTGATCGGATTCTGACCGGTGCCCGGGCCGTCTACGGCAAGATAGCCGATGCCGAATGGCAGGATCGCGCTGAAACTCTCAGCCAAATCCTCCTTGCGGCTGTCGAGCCCATTCA
>OBLT010000417.1_pt1 | contig 28177 bp, 23 predicted proteins | sample 1518721 | NCBI WGS metagenome assembly OBLT01 (sample SAMEA3539307, study PRJEB22396) | soil metagenome | biome: tundra; feature: field; material: soil | place: USA | collected 2010-05 | depth 0.15 m | reverse complement strand
CGAAGTAAATTCGCGGACTTCACCCGAACATTTTGAAAGGGAGGGCCGCTGCCCTCCCCTCGTCCGCGAAGTAAATTCGCGGACTTCACCCCACCTGCGTTTGCGCGAGTCCACGCGCGAGCTGGCCGCGGGTCTGCTCATCGGCCTGGCCGCCATCTCCGAGTACCCAACCGCAATGCCGGGCGCCGTCCTGTTCGCCTGCGCCCTACGCCGGCGAGGCCTTCTCGGTGGCCTGCGCATGGCCGCGGGTGCCCTGCCCATGCTCGCCGCGCTGGCTCTGTACAACCATGCTGTGTTTGGCAGTGTCTTCGCGTTGTCCTCGTCTTTCGAACGCAGCGCTGTCTACCGCCAACTCAGCCGCTCGGGCCTGTGGGGCGTGGCCTTGCCGTCGCCTCGGATCGCTGCGCGCCTGCTTTTCGACCCCAGCAAGGGCTTGCTGGTCTTCTCGCCCGTGCTCGTCCTCGGGCTCGCGGCCATTCCCGCGGCCCGCAGGCAACTTACTCCGGCGGCATTCTGGTCCCTGACCCTCGCACCGCTGTCGCTCATCCTGGTCTACGCCGGCTATCCCAACTGGCATGGCGGCTGGACCGTGGGGGCGCGCTACCTGGTCCCCGTCGTGCCCTTTCTGGCCTACCTGTTTCTGATGGGCCGCCCGCGCGCCGTCGAGCCGTTTCTGCTCGGAGCCTCGGCCCTGGCTATTGCGCTCACCACGCTGGTCTTCCCCTTCGTCTCAGAAGGCTATGCGTTCCCCTGGGCCTCGTTCGCCGCGCCCTTGCTGGCCAAGGGACTGGTTGCACCCAACCTACTGCATTTCGTGTCCCATACCGCCGCCGTGGCGGTGCCCTTTGCGCTTGTGTCCGCCGCCATCGTCGTGGCGGTCCAGCCCCGCCGTTCGCCGTACGCGGTCACCGGCATCGCAGTGTGGGCGCTGGCGGGCTTTCTGTGCGTGGCGATCTGGTTTCCGCGCGGCGACGGCTCACGTTGGTACGTCGAGAATGTCTATTTCGAAAGACTGGACGTCCTGCACCGGGCGTACCCGCAACTCGATCCCCGGTTCTTGCGCCAGATGCAAATGGACCGCCTGCTACCACCGTCGAGCTGGCCGTTCTAGAGATGGTCTCAGGCTGCGTGTTCAGTTCTTGAAGGTGGCGGCGGCGACCTGCGCGAGTCTAGGCTGCCCTTCATAATGTTCGCATCAGCGTGTATGGTTTGTTGAATGCAAGTGGGCCGCTTGGCGATCGCAGTCTGCATGCTTCTGAGCGAAGCAGCCGCTGGGGCGGAGAATCTATCGTCGCACTCGGTATCAGCTCGACTCATCTACGAGCGGGGTTTTGGCGCCGCGAGCTGTCCCGACGAGGAAGAGCTGCGGGCAGCGGTAGCCAAGCGAGTCGGATTCGACGCTTTCGACGAAGCAGCGGAAAGGCTCCTCTCTTGTCGCGTGGAACGCGTCGGTCGTGTCCTGCGCGCACGCATTGATGTCGGATTTGGGTCGAACCAGCAGCCCGCTGCGCGCGAACTGGTTTCCGCACAAGCCGATTGCCGCGAGTTGGCCGAAGCGGTCCAGCTAGCCTTCAGCATCGCCATCAACCCGCTCGTTGTGGCGGCTCAGGCGGAATCCGCGCCGTCATCAGAACCGCCGCCGGTTGAAAACAGGCCAAACACCGCCCTGTCGTCCAAGCTGGCAGAGTCGGCTCACTTTGCCGCCGCCAAACCGCCGCCGACGATTGCCGCGCCTCGCTCAGCCGCGCAAACACCCGGGCTCAGGTTGCGGCTTGGCGCCGATGCAGCCATAGCCGCCGGACTCGACCCCGGCCTTGCCTATGCGGCAAGCCTTCATACAGGGCTCAGGAGGAACCGTCTGTCCGTCAGCCTTGAGTTCCGTGCCCTCGCACCGTCCTCGTTCGCCGTCGGGCGCGGCTCTCTTCATGTCTGGCAATGGGCCGCGCTGCTCGCGCCATGCACGCACTGGGGCGCCTTCGCGGCGTGCCTCGTGGGTTCGGCGGGAAGGATCCACGGCCGGGGCGAGGGGTTCGTCATTAACGAGCAGTCCAGCAGCCTATCCGCATCCGCGGGTGCGCGAGCGGCCTGGGAGTATCCGCAGCATGGACAGAAGCTGCGGCTTCGGCTCTCCCTCGACCTCATGGTGGCGTTGACGCAACCTCATTTTGCGCTCGGCGGTGTCGACGCCTGGGCGCCACCTCCCGTCGCCGCAGTACTTGGGGTCGGGATGCTAGGCGATTTTTTTCAATAAAGCGCGGCGCTCCACGCCAATATATGGCTGATGGTGCGCGAAGATCGGCTCGATGGCAGCACTGGCCGGGGTGCGGTCGACTTCGACGAGATCTATCGCCAGCACTTTCCCTACGTATGGCGAACGCTGCGCAGGCTCGGCGTCGCGCCCGCCGATGTTGAAGACGTGGCGCACGAGGTGTTCGTGGTCGTCCATCGCAGGCTCGCGGACTTGATGGACAGCGCCCCATCAAGCCGTGGTTGTTCGGCATCGCGTTTCGCCTGGCCTCCGAGGACCGGCGGCGCGCACGCCGTCGTTTCGAGTTAGCGGTACCCAGCATCGAATTGCCCGGCAGCGGACCTCGCGCCGACGATCTTATCGAATTCGACGAACGCCGACGCTTGGTCCTCGAATGCCTGCAAACCCTCGATATCGATCAGCGGGCAGTCTTGATCCTTCTCGATATCGACGGCGAAGCGGCCGCGGAGGTGGCCGCCGCCATGGGCACTCCCCTGCAGACGGTTTATTCACGGTTGCGCGCGGCCCGCCGGAATTTCGCCACCGCCGTTCGACGGGCAAAGCTTCGCAGAGGTGAGTCATGATAGCACCATCCAACAAACTCCCCTCCTATGTTGCCGAGCTGCTTGAGGCTGAACGCCAGGCGCCTCGGCCCCCGATGGACATCGAACGGCGCGTGCGCGGGAGAGTCGCGGCCACGCTGGTTGCCTCCGCGGCGGGCGCGACATCGCTGGCGGCCTCCTCGGCTGCGGCGACGGTGGCAGGGGTGTCGGTTAAGGTTGGAGGAATTGCCTCGCTGGGGGTGAAACTGTCCGTGCTCGTCGTCGGGGTGGGTGTGCTGGGAACGGCGGGTGGGATCGCCTGGCGGCACCAGATGTCGGTCAAAACCAGGCCGATCCCAGCGAGCCACGCCGCCTCTCGTGAGGTCGCGCCCCATCGCAGTCCCCTAAGCGGAAAGGAAGTTCAACTGGAGTCCGAAGCGCTAGGAGCATCCCTTGCCGTTCCAGCAGACCTGTCTGCGCCCCCTATCGCAGCCCAACCGGCGACCATCCTGGCCCCCGCGAGCGTCGGCCGAAAGTCTGCTGTCCACGCCGTGCTGCTTGTGAACAGGCCGGCAGAGGATGACTTAGCACCGATGGGGAACCTGACAGAAGAGAGCCCTCTCCTCGACAAAGCGCGGATAGCCATTGCGACGAGTGAGCTCGCGGAAGCTCTGCTGCTGCTGGGCCAACACGCTCGGCGATTCCCGCACGGCCAGTTGGAAGAAGAGCGCGAGGCACTTTGGGTGCAGGCCTTGGTGGCAAGCGGCGATGTCGCCGGTTCACGGGCGCGCGCCGAGCTTTTCCGCCGTCGCTTTCCCCGCAGCATCCAACTCGACATCGTCGAGGCCGCCGTGGCGTCGAAAAAATGAGAAAAGCAAGCAGGCCGCACCAATCATCCTCGGAGGTTTGGCGATGCGAACACTCATGATTCTATTATCCGGGGTTCTGCTTGTCGGATGCGAAACGCATCAGCCGTTCGGCGACGATTTGAGTGTCCGGCTCATCGCGCCCCTGGCCGGTGCGGGGACAGGAAGCCCAAATTCGGCCGTTGCCGGCAAGCCCACGCTGCGCTGGACCTCGAGCTCCGCCGCCCAAACGTACCAGGTACAGGTCGATGATTCGTGCGATCTGGTGGCCCCCTGCACCTTTCCTTCGCCGGAGATCGACGATTCCGCGGTCGCGACAACTTCCTACGTTCCCGCGAGTCCGCTGGTCGTTTCGAGCACCGTGCCCCGTCGCCAGCGCTATCACTGGCGGGTGCGCGCCTGCCGCGATGGGAGTTGCGGCGAGTGGTCAAGCGCGCGGTATTTTGTCGTGGGCCAGGATCTGGCAATCAATCGCGACCTCAACGGCGACGGCTATTCCGACTTCCTGATTGGCTCTCCCAACAGCAGCGCGGTGCTTAGCCAGGCCGGCCAGGCGTTCGTCTATCTCGGCGGACCAAGGCTGCCCGTGCGCCCGGCGCTGGTCATCAACAGCGACGTTCCAGTGGATCAGCTGGGCCATGCGGTCGCCGTGGCGGGAGATGTGAATGGCGACGGGTTCGGGGATTTCCTGGTCCAGACCACTGGCAACAACATGTCCGTGGGAACGCAGTCGGGGCGTGTACTGCTGTTCTTCGGCGGCGTGAATTTGAAAGCCCAGCCCGATATCAAGTTTGCGGGTGGAAACGTGGATGATGCAAACGGGCCAATGACTGGTTGCGGAGACCTCAACGGCGACGGCTACGACGACATCGCCTTCGCCGCAACCGACATCGATGCCCAACATCAAGCCATCCTGCCGGCACGGGTGGAGATCCACTTCGGCGGGCCGGCGATGGCCACATCCGCGCCACTCGTCCTGCTTGGCGAAAGCGCAACGGACTTCTTTGGCTCCTCGATTTCCGCTGCGGGAGACGTCAATGGGGATGGGTACCCGGACTTGATCGTCGGCTCTCATCAGGGAGTGAGCGGCGGCAGGGTTCGCATCTATTTCGGCGGCTCGCAAATGGACGCCACGCCGGACGTGATCCTCGAGAGCCCAGCAGATGCCCCCGTGACCGGTCTTTTCGGATACTCCGTGGCTGGCGTGGGAGACGTCAACGGCGATGGCTTCGCCGACGTGGCCGTGGGTGCGAGAGATGGCAACGAGTTTCCGGCTTCGCTGGGCAGGGTCTACGTCTACTACGGCGGGTCGCCTCCGCACACAACGCCTGATCTCGTCTTCATGGGGAACTACCAAGACGAGTATTTCGGACAGGCGGTGGTTTTCGCCGGGGATCTCAACCACGACGGCTACGCCAACATCGCTGTGCTTGCGCGCGGAATTCCGACTGGAGAGGCCGATGTCGCCGTTGGCCGGACCGCTACACAGGGAAGGGTCTACTTCTATTTGGGCGGGGAACACCCGATTGTGTCGCCAGTCATCGAGAACGGGACCGCGCCAATCACCTTCCCATCCAGTATTAGACTTGCCGCATTCGATATAGACGGCGATGCAGAGCCAGAGATCCTGACTGGCCAACTGGCCAACTACGGCTCGTCGCCAGTGACGGGGCAGGTTTCTATCTATCAAAGAAGCAACAACTACGCCGCACCTGCGTTGACGATCTCGGCTGCTTCGAGTGACGATTGGTTCGGCTTCGCGCTCAGCCGCTAATACCTACAGCGGCGGTAAGGCGTTGTGAACCAGATCGAGGAAATACGATTCGAACCACTTGCCGGCTTGCGGGGCGCCGGGGGCGGCGTCGTGGTTGGCGCACATGCCGTCGTAGCGGGGTTGCGTGGGATCGGAGACGCCGTCGGATTCGCCCGGCGGCTTGATCCAAAAGTAGGCATCGACGCCACGAATGGGTTCGGCGCGCGGGCGCTCGCCCAGGCCCGCGCCCTTGACGTTGCACCAACTTCCCCAACTGCGGCGGATGCCGCCCTTGCCGTTGCGGGAGGTATCGATGATGAAGCCCTTGCCCGGCATGCCGTACATGCTGAGGGTTTCGGCCAGCATCTTGACGTAGGTGAGCTCGTTCGGGCAGGGATTGGTCAGCGCCAGGGCGGCGCCGTCGCGGTTGGACAGGTGGGTGTAGTTCGAGATGTTGGTGGCGAAGCCGCGGATCATATCCGGCCCGCCTGCCTCATCCAGCACACGGCGGAACACCCTGGCCATCTTCTCGCGATTCTGATCCCAGCCGAGCCAGCCCGCGTGCGCGGCGTCCAGGTAGACGCTGACGTTCTGCATGGCGAAGCGCTTGATGGCGTAGACCACGGAATTGCGGTAGGCGTCGGTCGAAGCCGCGCATTTGGGCACGAACTGGTTGGTGGTCAGGTTGGCCAGCGAGTCGGGCTCGATGATGGCGACGATGGGCTGGTCGGGGTGGCTGGCGAATTGCTCGGCGATGGGGTCCACGAACTCGGTTCGGTAGCGGGCCTCGCCGTTTTCCTCGACGGCAAGCTCGCCGGCCGAGGCATTGGCCGCGCAATCGCGGTTGGGCAGGTTGCACAACACGACCACCGCAAGCGTGGGCTGGCCGCTCGCATCCTGCTGCTTCTTGGCCTCGTCGAGCCAGTGCTTGAGGCTGGGCACGCGCGCGATCTCGTCCAGCCAGACCGCCGTTGGATACTGCTCGACCTTGCGGATGGGGCTGGCCATCGCGGGAAACTTGCGCGCCGTGGATTCTACCTGTTCGACGTAGTCGGGGTTGATGAAGAAGTTCACACCCTTGAAGGGATTCCTGCCCGCGGTCTCGCTGACGAAGGTCACTTTCGCGGGTTCGTTCTCGCCCCTATTCAACTTGCCCCCGCAAGATGCACCACACAGAACTAGGTACAGCGACCACGAAACAAGTTTGTGGGACATGGGCAGGCTCCTTCTACGCGTCAAGAGTTCTCGGTCTCGCGCCAAGGGTCAGAAATGCTCGCGACACGTGTCGCTCATGGATTGATGCGGCCGATCTTGTTGCCAACCTGTTCAGCGAACCACAGGTTGCCGTCCGGCCCAACCGTGATGCCGGCGGGACCACTGCCCGGGGTCGGAATGGGGTATTCGACAATGTCGCCCGAGGGAGCGATGCGCCCGATGTTGTCCCCAGCGTCCTCGGTAAACCAGAGATTTCCGTCGGGTCCGGTCACGATATCGACGGGATAGCTGTTCGGGGTCGGGATGGGGAACTCGCTGATCTCGCCCGCGAGGGTAATACGGCCGATTCGGTTGCCGGCGTATTCGGCGAACCACATGGCACCGTCAGGCCCGACGGCGATGCCCCACGGTTGGCTGTCGGCCAGTGGTAACGCGAAAAGGGTGGCTCGGCCATCGAGGCAAAGTTTGCAGATGTTGCCGCTGGCATTGCCCGTGAGCCAGAAGCACCCATCGGCTGCCGACGTGATGCCGACCCATACGGCGTCGAGACCACAGGAAAGCACCGTGGTGATTCCAACCGTGGAGACGCGAGCGACGTAGTCGCCGAGATAACCCGTGAACCACGGGGCACCATCCGCGCCGACGGCCACGCCCTTGGGTAGACTGGTGTCCCCGGAAAGCTGGAGATCGGTGACGGCTCCCTGGGTCGTGATGTAGCCAACCCGGTGGGCGAGCACCTCCGCGAACCACAGGTTGCCGTCCCGCCCGGCGGCGAGGCCGAATGGTCCCGAGTCCTGAGTCGGCACGGGAAACTCGGTGATCGCACCCGCGGTCGTGATGCGACCGATCTTGTCGGCGTTGTATTCGGTGAACCACAGGTTGCCGTCGGGGCCAGCGACGATGACGCGTGGCTGGCTGACAATGCTGGGAATGGCGAATTCGCTCACGGTGTGCACGACGTCGCCGCCACTGCCCACATTGCCGCCGGTCGCACTGCCACCGTTCGCGTTGCCCCCGGAATTGCCACCGACCACCGCCCCGCCGCCGTTCGGAACATTCTGGTCGCCGCCCGGAGCACGCAGCATGTCCGAGCGCCCACAAGCGGTCGCTGCAAGCATGACTGCGAAGATCGCGGATCGTAACCCCATCGTTGGTCCCCGTCTTGCCAACCATACCAACAGCGACGCTGGTTTTGTGATCGGCTTGCTCAAAACCGTCCGGCACCTGCTCGGGAAGGAGACGCCCTTCCAAGACGGACCCGGTGGGTGGTGGTCGCGGGATTACGGAATACTAGCGCCGCCCGCCGCGACCGCCGCCGAAGCTGCGTCCGCCGCCACCGCCGAAGCTGCGTCCGCTGCCAACCCCGCCGCTGGTCCCGCCGTGATAGCCGCCCACGGCGCCGCTCGGGGCGCTGTGGTACATGCCGGCGCGCGGACCAACCGCCCCACCGCCGGCATAGGAACCTGCGTGGCCACCGAAGCGCGGGCCACCGTATCCGCCCCCACCGCGGTAGCCTCCCCAACCATAGCCGCCGCGAACGAGCCCATGGTACCAGCCGTAGTGCCAAGGCCCGCCCATGCCAAAGTACGGATACGGCCCCCAGCCCCAAAGCCAGGGCGATGCCAGCCACATCCATCCGTACGATGGATAGTAGACGTAGGAATAGGGATTCGGGTCGTAGGCGGTTCCCTCGTAGGCGTACTGATCGCCGTAGGGCATGTAGACCCAACCGTATTGGCTGGTGTACACCCATTGCCCCCCCGCGGCCTGCGACTGCGGTTGCGGCGCTGGGGCTTGCGGCGCTTGCTGCACCTCCGCGGCAGGTGGTGCGGGCGGTTGCGCCGGCGGTGCTGGAGGTGGCTCGCTCGGTGCCGCACTCGGCGGTTGCACGGGCTCGGGCATGGGAGCCGCCTCCGCCTGCGCAACGTTATAGCCTTGCGCCTCGTCGCCTTGCGCTTGGCCCTGCTGGGCCTGAGCAACCGTTGCCCCGAACAGCGGGAAGCACATCGACAAACCAATGATGATGAATGGACGCTTCATGATGCCACCTCCGGCTCATGCGTTGGACGGCAGGAACCTGTAAACAATTCTACGCCTTGTGCGCGCAAGAGCCACAGCCATGAAACACAGCAAGAATTGACAGATGCGAGAGTTGCCGCCCGCGGGCACATCCTGGCGCTATAACCGACCCTAATAATGGATTCTTCCCCGCCTGAGCCCCGCCCCACCCTGTCTCCCGATGTCCGACTGCTCTTCACGACGCGTATCGTTCGCCTCTTTGCCTACGGCCTGGTTTCCGTCGTCCTCGTGCTTCATCTGGCAGCGGCTGGTCTGTCCGAAAGCCAAATTGGCCTCCTGCTGACCTTGACCCTGCTGGGGGACGCCGGAATCTCGCTGTGGATCACGACCCGCGCCGATCGGGCTGGCCGCCGCCGCATGTTGCTGCTCGGTGCGGCGCTGATGGTCGTGGCCGGAGTCCTGTTCGCCAGCACGCGATCCTTCGTCCTATTGCTGCTCGCCGCCACCTTCGGAGTCATCAGCCCCAGCGGCAACGAGGTCGGTCCTTTTCTCGCGGTCGAGCAGGCCGCGCTCGCGCAGTCCATTCCCACCGAGCGGCGCACCTCCGTCTTTGCCTGGTACAACCTGGCCGGCTCGCTCGCCACCGCCGTCGGCAGCTTGTGTGGCGGGGTCTTGGCCGACGGGCTGCAAGGAAGCGGTGTCAGCCAGCTCGGCAGCTATCGGGCGCTCGCCGCTGGATACGCGGTTCTTGGCCTCGCCTTGGCCGGACTCTTTTTGCGCCTTTCCTCTACTTCCGAGGCACCCAAGGCCGCCCGCACCGAGGCGCGAGCCGCAGATCCGGGATTTCACCTCGGCCTCGAAACCTCGCGCAACAAGGTCTTCAAGCTTGCCGGGTTGTTCACCATCGACTCGTTCGCGGGCGGCTTCGTGGTGCAGGCCTTCGTCGCCTATTGGTTCCAACGTCGCTTCGGCGTTTCGCCCAGCCTGCTCGGCGCCATCTTCTTCGGCGCCAATCTGCTTGCAGGACTTTCCGCGCTGATGGCCTCGCGGGTCGCGCGCCGGATCGGCTTGCTCGCCACCATGGTGGCGACACACATCCCGTCCAACGTGCTGCTGCTTCTGGTTCCGCTCATGCCCAGCCTACCGCTGGCCATCACGGTCCTGCTCCTGCGTTTCAGTATCTCGCAAATGGACGTGCCCACCCGGCAGGCCTACACCATGGCGCTGGTGCCAGCAAACGAGCGCTCCGCTGCGGCCGGCGTGACCGGCATCGCCCGCACCATCGGAGCCTCGCTCTCGCCACTGTTGGCTGGTCCGCTCTATGCGTCCGCCGCCCTTGCCAGCCTGCCTTTCCTGCTGGCGGGCGGACTGAAGATCGTCTACGACCTACTGATTTGGCGCACGTTCAGAAAAGTGAAGGTCGAAAAGTCGGCGTAGCGCGCTGGCTTGCAGTGGCCGAAATCCGGAATTGATCTACGCTTCCCCTATGGCAAGCAAGATGAAGCGGTCCAACAAGGTCAAGCAGCGAGTCGTTGTCCGGCCAGCGCGACCCGTCCTCGCAGGCCCCATCACGCCTGTCCAGATCGTCCATGGCGGTGCATTGGCTGACGGCCAGGCGGCTCTTGTGCAAACCAAGTACACCGTCCCCACCGGTAAGACCCTAGCCATCGAATTCGTAGCCGTGTCGGGCGCGGTTCCCGATGGCCAGCGCCTGGGCGCCGCGGTCGGAACCAGCGTCAACCGCGTGATCGCGTACTATTCCTTCCCGACCACAGCCTATCCAACGACCCCAGCCTATCGCACGGACTCTATCGGCAATCGGCCCGTGCGCATCTACGCCGACGCAGGCACCGATGTGACCATCTGGGCCAGTCGCACCGGCGGCGAAATCGGATCGGCCGTCGCGAGTGTCGTGCTCTCAGGCTATCTGTTCGACGCGTAGAAGGATCAAGGCGCGGGGGGCTCTCGCCCTGGAACACATCGAGCGAGAGCCGTTCCCTTCATTCTCTGTCAGTGCAAGCTTGGGTTGGCGTTCTGGGCTAGCTGCAGCGCCTGCGCCGCGAACCAGGCCCCGGCCGTAGGATCGATCATGCCCCACAATGGGTCGAAATGGTTCTCCGCATCGCCGCTGAGTCCCCATGGATTGTAGGCAGCGAAGTCCCAGGCGCGAGCGCCGCCAGCTATATCGCAACTGCCGTCGGATTCGCCCGGGACCTTCACCCAAAGATAGGCATCCAAAAGCGCGACGCCGGTGTTGGCCGATGGCCGCATTCCTGCTCCCGCGCCGAAGGCATTGCACCAATTGCCGGCATTGAGCCCGCTGACCACAGAGGCGGACTGATTGTACGGCGCCAAGGCGTAAGGTGTCGCGTTGAGTGGCCCCTGCCCGTTGCGGCCCGTATCGATCACGAAGTGGGTCGTGGCCACCGCGCTGCCCATGAAGGATTGAATCCCAGTCGTCACCGTCGCCGCATAGTCCGGGGCGTAGTTGACCGTGTAGTTCATTGCCGGATCGTACTGACTGGGCAGCCAGTCGAAGTGGAAATTGCCACTGCTATCGAAAGCCCATGCCGGGGCTCCCAAGGGTGCGGCAATGGCCATTGATACCCAGGTACCAAACTGAATCGAATCGCTTGTCAGGTGGTAGTTCGAGACGTTGAGGAAGAAACCCTGTGCGCGCGCCACACCTGCCTTGGTGAGACGGTAGGCGGCCTCCCCTACCCCCAGCCAGGCACTGTGGGTGGAATCGAGATAGACCGAAGCTTGTGGCGCATGGCTCTCGATGCTGTCGACGGCGTAGTTGATCTGCGCATAGCGCTCTTCGGGGCTGGCCCCTGGTGCGGGAATCGTGTTGCCCGACGAATCCGTCACCGTGGGCTTGCACCATTCGGCGACCCCGTTGATGGTCGTATTGTACGGAATCAACCCGAGGCCATCCGGTTCGACAATGACGACCGCGTTGCCCTTGCCGATGCCCTGAGCGAAGCCGCCTATCCAAGCCTTGTACGCGACTGTGTCTGTGGCCCCACCCCCAGAGTATTGCGCGCAGTCGCGATACGGTACATTGTAGGCGACCAGCACAGGCACGCGATGCTCGCGGTCCGCCGCGACCATGGTCTGATGAACGGCCTTCCTCACCTCGGCCGGCGTGCCGCTCGAGAACCAGATCGCGTGTGGCGTGGTTATGAGCTCGGCCAGCTTGCGCGCGTCCGGGAGATCCCTTGCCCTGAGCAGTGCTCGCGTTTGCGCCAGGGCCGCATCGTCGGGCGTCGGCGCGTAGAAGTCCGTACGCGGATCGAGACTTCGGCTGGGCGCGCGACTCGACATCGGAGCCAATTTTTCCATTGCCTCGGGATTGTCGGCACTGGCCGACTCCATGTCACATCCAGGTGTCCCGAGCCAAAGGCCGAGAACGACCATTCCTGTCTTTGCTTGTATTTTCATGACCGTGTCCTTTCTATTTTCCATTCGAAGACGGACTCCAACACGACGCGACCGAAGCGCAAATACTCAGCGTGCAGACGACCATTGGAGTCCTCGTCACCTGCTCACAGCAATGGCCGTGCCGAGATAGGAATCGCGCTTTCGAGCAAAACCTCGTGGTTCTGTCAGTGATTCAGTCGAAAAGCCGTGGGCCTGGAGACCGCCTGCTCGGGGCGGACGTCCGCGCGACGTCCACCCGACGTCCACGAAGGGCGCGGAACCAAATGAAAAAGCCATCTGCCCCTCTTGCAAGAGGACAGATGGCTGTGGATCGGAAAATAGTACTTAAGATTGGCTAATCACATATGTCGGTGGGCCAAGATTTGGCCGAGGCGCTAGTAGAAGGCAACGTTCTCGACCGTGAAGCTCGCGGAGCAACCTGGGCCACCGCTGCGTGCATTGAGCTGCCATTGCACGGTGAGGATCGTCGACGGATCGACCGTGGTAGTGGGACTGCCGCTGCCCATCAATGCGAAGGGTACTTTCAACGTCGCGGGTCTACCCGCCCCGGCATCCAAGGCGGCTGGCGGACTCACCACCGCCATGGGGGGATAGCAGTTCGAGTCGCTGACGAACGGGCAACTGCCCCGCCCTGGAGCGTCTGTGGACGTGGAGTCGGCGCTGAAATTGGCCCCGACCGCAAGGGTGCAGTCGCCCAGATCTCCCGAGAAGTCGAACTTGACGCCGGTGTAGATCGATCCGTCAATGCAGCTTGAGCCATTGAAGAAGAGGCCCGCCCCCATCCAGTTTTGACTGACAGGAGGGACGAAGGCGCCGGCAATCGCAATGCCGTTCGCATCGGGGGTCACCGTGGCGGTCGGCGCGGCTTGTCCGCTCGAGCCATAGGTGTACGACTGCCATTGAGACGGAGCGGTGCCGAACAACAGACTGCTCCCCAATGTCGTGCCCATCGTCGTAATCGTCGGGCTCGGAAGCCCAACCTTCGGACAAACGAAGGACGCATCGGCGCCGCAGCCGTTGACCAACTTGGGAAGGCCACCGTCGGTCGCCGTCGTCGCACCGGATGCGAGTGGAGCCGGCCCCTGACCGGCCTGATGCTGCTTGTCGCTGTAGGTCCACGCCGTGGCAGCACCCTGGTCAGGAATCTCCACCGCGGAGATCGACAAGCCCGGTACCGTGTAGGTTGCCGGCGATGGCGCCGCAGCCAGCCCCGTCACCTGAAAGGCCAGGGGCGCGGACAGCGAGCTCCAATTGACGATGATGATGTCGGTCGCGTTGTCGGCTTGGTTGCGGCTGGCGTAGGCACGGACATTGGTCGGTGATTGCGTGACGTCGACGAGCGTGGGGCCGAAGTGATCGGCGTAGAGCTGGTAGGCGTAGTACTCGGGGCGGAGCGTATGCAACGGAGCCGTCCCGGCGAGGCCGAAAGCCCACAGGTCGTTGTCGCCAATGTCCCAGATTGCAGAGGTCCAGAGGTCGTTGTTGATGGAGGTCCCCAGCACGTCGGCCAGCCACAGGGCCGAGCCAATCGCCCCTGGCGAACCACCCAACTGGCAAGCCGTGGAATCGTACGCGATGTTCATCTCGGTGATGGCGAGTGGCTTGTTGCCGTAGCCGGTTGCTTGCACGAGCGAACGAACCGACGTGAGGAACGTAGCGAACTTCGTCGCGTCTCCACTTGTCGCGTCGAGCGTTGCCTGCTTCGAATTGAACGGATAGCGGTGGATGGCAACGATGTCGAAGAGATCGCCGCAACCTTGGAGGATCGGGGTCAACCAATCGTTACCAGCGATGTAGTGCCAAGACAGATCGGGGCCGACTATCTTGATCGTCCCGTCGACCGCCTTCATGGCCGTCACGTAGGCCCTCACCGAGGCGCAGTAGTCGGAGGGTTTGTAGTTGGGGATTGCAGGCTGCGTCGGATCGATCAGCGAGCCTTGGGTCGCGTATAGGTCGGGCTCGTTGCCGATGGAAAAATACTTGATGCCGTAGCCCTTCGTGACGTTCGCATAGGTCACCATGGCGGCCGCGGTCGCCGCGGTCGGAGGGCTTCCGTCGATGTCGGCAAGGAGCGGAACCTGGATGATCGGCTCGGCGCCGATGGCGTGCGCGTACGCGACGGCCCGATCAAATTGGGCATCGTCGAAGGGGTCGGCGGTGTTGGCATCGTTGTTGTATCCGCCGACGCGCATGAAGGCCGGCTTGAGCGCGGCGATCGCGGTTTCGGTTCCCGTCACGTCGTCGCCGTAGCTCGGCATCCAGTTCCAGTAGTTCACCGACCAGGTCGTCGTGCGCGGCCTGCGGGTTGTGGCGGATACGACGATCGTGCTGTTGACTGGCCGGGCAGCGGTGTCAGCGCTTCCACCGTCGCCGTTGGCGAGTGGCTGGCTAGAGCAGGCGGCGACCTCGGCGAGGAGCAAGAGTCGGCACGCGATCGTGGCGGTTAATGCGAAGGTGTCTGGCGCTGGTTTTCTATTCGCGGGAAGTTTCGTCACGTGTTAGTTCCTCCTGGAGGCAGATGAAGCAACGGCCATACCAACAAGAGTCCCGATGCCGCGTCGGCGGCTCATTTGTTTACGAAGTACAGATCGTCGATCCAAATGTCGAAGGTAAGGCTGGGTGGCTGCCCCGCACAAACCGAGGGGTATGGACAGCTACCGCCGGGGTTCTCTACCTGGAACCGCATGGAGTAGACTTTCTCGAGGTCGAGCACGTCGGGGGTAGCGTGGTAACTCCAGCCTACATCCCGCCTGAGTTGGGAAAAATCGACGGTGTATTGAGTGAATGTACTGGTGAGATCAATCGGGAACCGGGACAGGTCGTTACAAGCTAGGGTGCTCGTGGGGTCGGGAACGCAGAATCCGCCACGTGGATCGGTCTGGTTGTCAATGATGACGAGATAGACTCGCCCCGTGCCCGATCCTGGGCTGGCCATGCCCCAGAAGGAGATGCCCTTATAGGCGGTTAGATCGACCGTCACCCCTGGCGTGTCCTTGGTGTACTGATAGAAAGGAATGCATGCTGGCGTACCTGCGGACACGCCGGCGTCATAAGGCGCCCGGTCTGCAAAATCGAACGCAATGCCCGCACCAAATTGGTTGATCAGCGGCGAGGTGGTGCGCAGGCGCGCGGCGGCTGTACTGGTGATCCCAGGGAAGGTCTCGTACGGCACCGGTACCCGCTCATACGACCACGTGCCACCGGCATAAGCAGGCACCGGCAGAATGTGGTCGCACTGGGTGTCCGTGTACGACGTCCAAGCGCCTGGGTTGCCGGCCGGGGGTATCCACTCTGTCTGGCCGCTGGTACCTTCCATGTCGTCGATCTTCGTGTAGGTGGCACCTGCTGTCACGCCAGAGCATGCCACGATCCCGGACAGGAGACAGGTGGCAATCGTCAGTGCCACTCCCGGAAGGTCTCTTGCGTAACTCATGAAGCTACTCCAGATAGACGTCATCAAGGTGGATGACTCCGTGTCCCGACTGGCCATCCAAAAGTTGGCCCTGGACCTGGAAATTGATGCTATCGACGGCGGCCAGACATGTTTGGGGTCCATTGGCGAAGCGGTTCTTCTCCCAATCGGGCTGGACGAACTTCGACAACGACACCGAATAGGTCGTCCAGCTATCTGTGGCCGCTATCTGGTACTCTAGCTGGAATTGGTCCTCTGTCTGTTTCGGTCTTTCGGCCATGACCGAATCGCAGTCGAGGGATATGTACGCATAGCTGGTCGTGGGGAGGTTGCCGAAATCGACTCTCAGGCTGAAAACGAGGTTCTGGTAGCCATTGAAATCGACAATGGTGCTGGTTGCTGTCACCAAGCCAGCTCCGCCGAATTCCTGCTGCCCGTTGGGTGAGTCGTGCAGTGAAAAGGAGGCAAACAGGGCGTAGCCACTTGCGTCGCCGGGTCTCTCCAGATCGCAATTCACGCTTTGGGCGGGATCCTGTCCCATGAACGGATTGAAAGTGAAGCAACGCCATTGGCCGAACAGGGCAGTAGCCTTGGGTAGCGGGTCGCCGTCCTCAAAGTCGTCGATGAGGAAGCGCCCATTGCCTGGATCGCCCTGGTGCACGTCGAAGCAGCCTTGAAGTACCAGAGCAGCTAGGAGAAGCCCCATTCCGCGCGCCCCCGCCGTGGCCACCGCGAGCCAGAGAGTCGAGCGCCTGTGTGCCGTTACCACGGAGCACTCCAGGAAATGCTTGCCGCCGAGCGCCCCTGCCAGGCCCATCCCATGCTGAGGCCAGTCGCTGCTTTGTCTGGCGAAGCCTCCGCTTCGGTCCCACCACGGAACCGGTCGCGCACCCAGAGCGTGACACCTCCAGCCAGGAGCACTCCGCTGGCGACGGAGAGACCTAGGATGACGTGGTTTGCCCGCGTGAGCGAGTCGGCGAGCTGATTGTTCGCGACCTGACGGCCGTGGAAGTCGAGCGCGCTCTTGTCTTGCTGAAGAGCTGCGTTGTTGTTTTGCCAGTCCTGGTAGCGCCCACGATTCCACAGGTACACGCCAAGAGCCGCGCCACCGAGCGCTACGCCCACGCCAGCAGCGGAATACCCCAAGATGGACATCGTGCGCCGCCGACCTTGCATGCCAGGGTCAACTCGCTGCTCAAGGACCGACGCCGGCTGAGCTTTCGGGTTCGTCGCAGGCGCAGACTGGGCGGGTGCGCCTGCAGAGGGAAGCACGGCTCGCGGAGGCTCAGCGTCCGCGACTTTCGCTGCCGCTGCGGTGGGCATCTCCAGGTTCAAGACCTGTCGGTCCCCGGGTGCGAGCGTGACGGTCCGATCGATCGCGGCCGTGCCTTCTATGGCAGCGGAAACCTTGTGTGTTCCGGTTGGCAGCCGAATGGGCTGGTAGAGCGGCGTACGGCCGACCTCGCGTCCATCCACCGTGATCAGGGCGCCGGACCGGTCCGTGGTGATGGTGAGCTCGGAGAAAAGAGACTCGAGCAGTGCGATTTGAGCCTGCACGTCCTGGCGACGGGCCGGTGGAACCTGTTCCTGACCGTCGCGCAGGTACTTGGATAGACTCTCGATGGCTTCCGCCGGACGGTCGAGCGCGAACTGGGCCTGACCCATGTTGTAGAGCACGGCAAAGTGCGGACTGACCCTGTATGCCTCGGTGAACTCTCGCAACGCGGCTTCGTAGTCTGCCTGACCGGCCAGCTCAAGCCCCCGGGCATAGTGCAGCCTTGCCGTCTCTCGTGCATCTTCTGTCGACGAATCCCCCGCTCTTGCCGAGCTTGTCCAACCGAGCACGACGAGCACGATGATTGGAATCCGCGACATACACACCTGGTGAAGATTAATCAGCACGTCCCATGCCACCTCAGTTTCCATACGGGTTTTGCGGGTCGAAAGTGACCCGTGCCGGGCGCGATTCAGTGACACCCGAGGGCGAAACGGCAACCGGGGACGTGGGGGCCGGATCGTGGGCCTCGCCCGGACGTCCGTTGGGACGTCCGAGCGGACGTCCGCCATGAGCTCGCGCGGGCTTGGCACGAGCGGATGGTTGAGGCTCGCTGCTTGCTAGCGACTGAGCCCTCGCTTGGCGAGCGGTATGTTCACTGTTCTCCTGCTGCGCCGCAGGGGCTGGCGGTTCCGCGGGCGGCAACTCGGTGGGCGCGAGGAATGGGGCTTCCTTGGGCGCCACCCGATGGCTCTCGGTCATTGGCGCCGTCGCCGGGGCGGTCGAATGTTGGATCCGCCTCGCTCCCATCGTCATCGCGATAGCGGCCGTCGCGACAAGTCCGGCACTGATCGCGAGGATTTTCCGCCGGCGTTTGGGCCGCCGCAACGGCTGTGCGGAAGCAGGTACCGTGGCGGCATCGAAATCGGCTGACCGCCAACTGGGGGTCGGCGATGCCGCTAATACCACGGGGATGGGGTCGGTATTCTTCGGCGGCGGCCACGCCTCCCGCTTTGCAAACGGGGCCAGGGCGAGTGCCAATTCTTCCACCGAAGCCTGGCGTTGGTCCCGATTGCACGACAGCGCACGCTCGACAATGTCCACGAGTGGCGCGGGAAGATCGGGCTGGGCAGAACGAAGGGACACGGCGGGTTGCGTGGCGATGTGGTGCAAGATCGCGTTGTGCGAATCGCCCGGATGAGGCATCTTCCCCGAGAGCATCTCGAACAAGATCGCCGCCAGTCCGTAGACGTCGGTCCTGTGATCGATGCTCTTGTCGCCGCGCGCTTGCTCGGGCGACATGTACGCCGGCGTTCCCAGGATGGTTCCCGTGCGCGTGGCCGTGCTGTTGAGCTCGATCTGTTCCAGCTTCGCGATACCAAAGTCGAGCACCTTGACCAGGTCGGTTTCGTCTTCGCGCCGACACAGGAACAGGTTCTCCGGCTTGAGATCGCGATGAACGATACCGGCGGCATGGGCAGCCTGCATCCCGCGGCATGCCTGCAGGCACAGGTCGACCGCTCGCTCGACCGGAAGGCACCCATCTCGCGCCAACAGCGAGCCCAGGCTCTCACCCACCAGGTGCTCCATGACGATGTAGGGAGTGCCGTCGGCGAGAATTCCGAAGTCGATGGCCGCCGCGATGTTTTCGCTCTCCAGCGCTCCCGCGGCTTGCGCCTCGCGATGAAACCTGGCTAACAGATCGCGCCGGTCGGCGAGATCGGCGCGCAGAAACTTGACGGCAAAGCGCCGTTTGACCACGGCGTGCTGCGCTTCATAGACGACGCCCATTCCTCCTTCCGCGATGACACGGAGGATGCGGTACTTCTCCCCTACCAGATCGCCGACTCGACTGGTGTGCGACTTGGCGCTCACTGCCCGGCCTCCTTGGGCTCTTGCTCTTGGTTTCGCAACGACTCGAGATCGACGGCCTGGCCCTCCATCAAACGGTAGGCACGCTGTCGCGAGATTCCCAACATCGCCGCGGCGCGGGCGACGTTGCCACCCGAAGCGCGCAAGGCGGTGACCAGCGCCGGAAGCTCCACGGCTTCTACCGGACCAGCCTTGACGGCGGACACCGACGGGCCGGGAAGTGGCTGTGACGTTTCGGCCCCCGTCGTGGCCGTTCGGGGCACTGACAGGTCTCCGATTCGCGCCGGCAGGTACGATGCCTTCCACGTCGATTCGCCCGCGTGAAGAACCATGAGCCGGCGAACCAGCAGCAGCAACTCACGGACGTTGAACGGCCAGTCGTGGAGGCACAGTCGCTCTACAAAATCGATTTCGACCGAGGGCACGCAGCCCAGCCCCAGCTCCGTCAGGAAATGGGAGAAGAGTGGCAGCACATCCTCGCGCCGACTGCGCAACGGCGGCAAATGCACGGTCACGCCGTCGAGCCGGGCCAGCAGATCGGGGCGGAAGTGCCCCTGGCGCGAAGCCTCTAGCAACGACTGCTGACCCGCGACCACCACGCGCACATCAATTGGGATGGGACGGATCTCGCCAAGCGGTTGAACTTCGTGCTCTTCGAGCACGCGCAACAGCTTTGCCTGCAGGGGAAGGGGCAAATCGGTTACCTCGTCGAGCAACAGGGTGCCGCCCTCGGCGCTGCGAAAGAACCCCTGACTCGGCTTGTCCGCGCCGGTAAAGGCGCCGCGCCGATAACCGAACAACTCACCCTCGGCAAGGGCTTCGGGCAGCGCCGCGCAATTGACCGCGACCAGCGGCCCCGAACGCCCACTCCACACGTGTAAACTGCGGGTAACGACTTCTTTTCCAGTTCCCGTCTCGCCCTCGAGGATGATGGGGAGATCGCTGGAAGCTGCGCGCTGCAAGGGCGCCAGCACCGCCAGCAACGTCGCGCCTCCGAATAGACCAGGTGCAATCTCCTTCCATGCCGCGGGCCCCTCGCTCACCACGCCGAGCCACCCGCCGAGACGAACCACGTCCCCTCGCCGGAGCTGCGCCGAGGGGACTCGCCGCCCGTTGACGTGAACGCCGTTGCGGCTGTCCAGATCGACAACTTCGACGCCAGTACCGGTGCCGCTCCTTCGCAATACTGCGTGGCGCCGTGAGACGTCGTTTCCAGGCAGATGAACCGAGCAACCTTCTTCTCGTCCGATAACCAGTTCCTTGGCTTCTGCCCAATGCAAAGCCACAGCGGGTTGAGACGGTTGAGGAAACATCCAGGTCAGCGACAGATCCGACGAATTGACCGCGCTCCGCGAACCTGCGCTGGTCGTCGCCACGGTCGTATTCCCAACACCGAATCCCATGCCAGTACCCAATTCAGCTCACGCGTACGCAGACTCCCAGGATGAACGCATTGGCCAATGCTGACATCCCATGTGCCAGCGCGCCAGTGACGACCTTAAGTGGAGCAAATCAATCCGTTTGTCACATCTGTCCGAAATCCACCACGTACTGACCACGAAAGCATTCTCGACCGCGGCGTTTCCTGGCTTTGGGCCTTGGCACGTAGGTTGCCTTGCCATCGGACATGCGTCGAGACATACAGAAAAGTTGGAAATGGCTCTTCATCGGCAGGCTGGTGGTCTTGCTCGCGTTCACGCCTGAAGTGCGAGTGGCTGAGCTCGCGTCGAGCGAGCAAAGGTCTCCCAACCCTGAAGGCGTCGCTGCAACGCCAAACATAGCGTTCATTGCCCGTGCACCGGTTCGAAGGGATGCCGGTATCAGGCTCGCAATTCTGCCCAAGAAGCAGGGCTCAACCCTGTCAGCGGGCGGCCGGTTCTGAGGGTGCGTGCGCGGCAGCTGGGTGCGATCTACTCGCGCAAGGTTGGCTCCACCTGCACCATCTGTTTCTTGAGGTCGCGCAAGATGGTGATGGTTGCGCCGATGCCCGCCTGTTCTTCGGTCAGCAAGCGGTGCAGGTCGTCGACGCCAGCGACCGGATGTTCTCCGTAGGCGATGATCAAGTCGCCCTCGTGCAGCCCGGCGCGCGTGGCAGGGCTGTTGGCTTCGACCGACACCACAAGCACGCCACTTTCGTTGGCCAGGCCGTGGAAGCGGACCACGCGACGGTGCAGGGGCACGTTCTGACCGGCGACCCCCAAATAGGATCGGCGGATGCGGCCTTCGTGAATTAGCTTGCCCATGACGAAGCCGGCCGTGTTCGCCGCGATGGCGAAGCAGATGCCTTGCGCCGGCATGATCATGGCCGTGTTCACGCCGATGACCCGGCCCTGCGAATCGACGAGTGGGCCACCCGAATTGCCGGGATTCAAGGCGGCGTCGGTTTGAACGACGTCGTCGATGAGGCGACCAGTTTTCGTGCGCAGTGACCGCCCGAGAGCACTGACCACGCCCGCCGTCACCGTGCAATCAAACCCATACGGATTGCCGACCGCGATGGCCAATTGTCCCACGCGCAGGGCTGCCGAATCAGCGAAGATCAACGCCGCCAGCTTGGGCGCGTCGATTCGCACCAGCGCAATGTCGGTGTGAGGATCGTCTCCCATCACCTGGCCGGGTACACGCTGCCCATCTTGAAGGGTGACGTGAACGTATTTCTCGCCGCTCACCACGTGGCTATTGGTGAGCAGGTATCCATCGGGTGTCATGACGAAGCCCGATCCGCTGCCGGAGGCTTCTATGCGCACCACCGAAGGACTGACTTGTTCTGCGACGGCGGTGACGGTCTGCGAATAGGCGTCGAGCAACGCGTGATCATCTCTCTCGATACCCGTGGCAATCATGGATATAGAAACCTCCTCGCGGGGAGGGCAATGGCTGCCCTCCCCACTAAAGACAGTCACCGAGCGCTGCCTAGAGGGTTAGGATACCGGTTCGGATCAGGTAAGCCAGTCGCTCCCGCTGCTCGTTCTTCAGCAGCGCGTGAATGCGCGCCAGCGCCTCGGTTACGGCATCGCGCAGTCGCTCTGCGGTAGCAACCCTCAGGTCCGCCGCCTCCTTGGCCTTCGCCTGGTCGAAGCTCTCGCCGCCGACTGCATCGGCGAAGGCCGACAGCGTGCGCCTGCGATCCACCTCGGCTTGGGCGCGCTCGGTTTTGAGCTCGTCCAGGATGCGCGCCAGCTCGGCCACTTGATGCTCGTCCAATTCCAGCTTGTAGGCCAAGAAACGCAGTGGCCGTCGCACACCGAAGCCGCCGAACCCTTCCCCATCGCCACCACCCGCGGGACCATCGCCACCGCCTTCCCATCCGTGATGGCCGCGATGGCCACCCGGACTGCAACTCCAGGCTGAGCCGCTGCCGCAAGATTCGTGACGCGAACGCCACCACGATACGATTCCACTGTGCATGTTCTCTTCTCCTTTCGCCGAGGCCTTCAGCTCCCGGCGGGTCTATCTCCGTGGGCACCATGCCTCACGGATTGTCTGTTCAAATCTAAGCGCCAAAATCCAATCGTCAAATCACAACGGCACCTGCCCATGCCCGCATGCGAGAAAGACACGCCCCCTTGTGCCTGCTTCCTCCCCGGTCGGCGTACAGTCCCAATAGGCAGGGTTGGAAAGGAAGGAGCGCAATGGAAATGACCCCAAGCGAAGTCACCGCCCGAGCGCCATTCGTGATCGAGGGCCCCCTAGGTCAACGTCTCGTGCGGCAGGCATTCATGGACATCCCGTTCAACCCGGATCCAGGGCTTTATCAGGGGATTCTCGACGAGATTGAAGACGGCGTGTACATGGTGGACCGTACTGAGCGCATCCAGTCTTGGAACAGAGGTGCCGAGGCGATAACTGGATTCTCGCGAGAGGAGGTCGTTGGCAGAACCTGCGCCAACAATCTGCTTTGCCACGTCGACTCCACCGGCCGATTCCTGTGCACGAGCGGATGTCCCCTTCGTCGAGCCTTCGTGACCGGTGTCCCGATCGAAACCGATGCCTTCTTGCACCACAAGGAAGGGCATCGCGTGCCGGTCCACATCAAGACCAGGCCTTTGCGCGATCAGCACGGCCGGATCGTCGGCGCGGTGGAGATATTTCGCCGCACGACCGAGGCGGAGCGCCAGACCAGGCTGATCGACGAGCTATCGCAGCTCGCTATGATTGATGATCTGACCCGGCTGCCCAACCGGCGCCTGTTCGATATTCAAATCGTCCGAAAGCTGGCTGAGCTCGATCGCTTCGGATGGCCATTCGGGGTCCTCATGATCGACATCGATCGGTTCAAAGAGGTCAACGACAACTTTGGCCATCAACTGGGTGACGACATTCTTCGGCTCGTCGCGCGCACGCTTTCGGCGAACTGCCGCGCGCTCGACACCATCGCACGCTTGGGGGGCGACGAATACGCCGCCATTATTGCCAATGTCCACGAATCGGATTTGCACACCGTGGCCGATAAGCTGCGTGCCAAAATCGAAATGAGCGGCCTGCGCAACTCGGCCCAGGAGCGACTTCGCACCACCGTTTCCATCGGGTGCGCCATGGCGAAGCCCAACGACACCACGCCTCAACTGCTCAAACGGGCGGACGATATGCTCTATGCCGCCAAGAAGGCTGGACGCAACCGGATCTGCTTCTAGCCGTTCCGCGGGACCCTTGGGCTGGTCCGAGACTATTCTCTTCCGTCGAGAACGTTGCGCACCTTGAGCCTCAGGTCCGTGAGACTGAATGGCTTCGCAATGAGGTGCGTTCCCGGATCGAGGGTTCCGTGATTATCGATGGCGTCGTCGGTGTAGCCAGACATGTATAGGATCTTGATGTCCGGTCGCGTTTTCGCCAGTTGCTTGACGAACACCCTACCCCCCATTTCGGGCATCACGACGTCGGTCAGCACCAGATGGATTTTGTCCGAATGCTTCTCGCACACGCGAAGGGCGTCGATGCCATTCGAAGCCGTGATCACGGTGTAGCCCGCCAGGGCCAGCACCTGTTTCGCCAGGTCGCGCACCGCCGGCTCGTCCTCGACGATCAGGATGGTTTCACAGCCGTCCGTGCACGTGGCGACCTGCGCGATCGCGGGCGGCGCCAAGCGTTCCTTGGCCAGGCGCTGCATACGGTTGGCCTCCTTGAGCTTGACCATGGCGCGTAGTCGCGCCACCAGTTCCAGGTCGTTCCATGGCTTGCTCAGAAAGCCCTCGGCGCCCAGGTCCAAGGCCATCGCCTGACTCTCCTGCTCGGTTCCGAGCGCGGTCAGGAAGATCACTGGGACGTCCTTCATCCTCTCGTCGGATTTCAACCTACGGCACACATCGAAGCCGTCCATGTCGGGCATGACGATATCGAGCAGGATGGCATCCGGATCCTCGGCCTTGGCGATCGCGATGCCGGTGGCGCCATCAGGTGCTGTCAGAAGTCGATAGCCGGGCAAGGCATCGCTGAGCACCGCCTGCAGGGCGATGATGTTGTCGCGGCGGTCGTCGATAGCCAGAATCTTCGGCCCTTGGGCATCCATGCTCGGTGCCACCCCTATCGGCTGATTAGCAACGAATCCAAACCGGAATTCTACGCAATTTGCGAACAACACGCGGCGCAGCGCACTTCATTGTTTTACCGTTGTGCCCAACGCGATCGGTCCACCACGCGACGCCAGCGAGATCCGCCAAAGCAGCCTATACTTCGGCTGCCGGTGACGACGGGTCTTGGGATCGGCGGTTCATGCCGTCCCTGCATGCGCTCGGGGGATAGTCTGAAGAACGAGATGGAACCAGCATCGCCGACATCCGCGCCGCGGGCTGGAACGGGCGTTGCGGACCCGCCGCGCACACCGAGCCTCTTGCGCCTGGTGGCGTTCGTCTGCGCCTACTTTCTATTTCAACCGTTTGCGTTCTTGGTCCCTGACGTCAAGGGACTGGTGGCCGCCGTCTGGCCAGCGTCGGGTGTGGCCTTGGCCGCGCTGCTACTCTCCCCGCGCCGCGACTGGCCCGCGTTGTTGGCCTTGTTTTTCGTCGCCGGTATTGGCGCCGACCTCACCATCGGCCGCCCCTGGCCGGCCTGCGTTGGTTTCATGGTCGCCAATCTGTGCGAGACCACCTCCGCCGCACTCCTCATGACGAAATGGTGTGGGACCACAATCCGTTTTCGGCGCCTCAAGGACATGCTTTCTCTGCTTGCCGCCGCGACGCTGCTCAATGCCCTGATTTCCTTCATCGGCGCTGGCACGGCCACCATCTGGTCGAAGTCCAACTTCTGGCTTTTGCACCGGACTTGGTGGATTGCGCACGGTTTGGGGCTACTCCTGCTCACCCCCGCGATTGTCGTATGGGCTACGGGGTGGAAGGTGTTGCTGGAGCCGCCGCGGCGACGCCTGATTGAAAGGGTTGTCATGCTTGCGACAACCATCGCGACTGGAATGCTGGTCTTCCACCCCGCTCTCCTGCACTTGCCCATCCCCATCGGGCCCTATGTCCTGTTCGCCATGATCGTGTGGTCAGGCACCCGCTTTGGGCCGCTGGCCACGTCGACGCTGGTGATGGTTCTGGCCCCCATGGCCATCGGAATGGAGGTGCTGGGGATCGGAAGCTCGCCGTGGGGAATCACCGATCCAGCAAGTCGTGTGTTCTCCACACAGTTGTTCTTTGGCGTACTGGCAACGACGGGCAGGGGGCTGGCCTCGGGACTGGCCGAGCAGCAACAAGCCCAGGAGAAGCTCCGTGAAAGCGAGTTCCGCTATCGCAACCTGTTCAACGGAATGATGGAAGGGTTCGCCTTGTGCGAAATGCGCTACGAGGACGGCAAGGCGGTGGACTTCAAGTACCTGCAGGTCAACGACGCATTCCAGAAGCTCACCGGTCTTGCCGATGTGGTCGGCAAATGGGTGAGCGAAGTCGTTCCCGGCCTGCGCGAGAGCAATCCCGGCCTTCTCGAAATCTATGGCCGCGTGGCCTCCACCGGGAAGCCCGAGCGTTTCGAGGAATACTTGGCCCCGCTCGACACCTGGTTCGAGGTGGCCGCCCACTGCCCGCAATGGGGGCAGGTCGTCGCCATGTTCGACAACATCACGGCACGCAAGAAGGCCGAGGCATCGTTGCGTGAATCGCTGCGCGAGAAGGAAGCCTTGCTCAAGGAAGTCCACCATCGCGTGAAGAACAACCTGCAGGTGATCAGCAGCTTGTTGCGTTTGGAGGCCGACCGGCTGTAGGAACCGGTGGCCGAGATGGTGCTCGGCGATCTGCAGGGCCGCGTGCGCGCCATGTCTCTGTTGCACGAGAACCTCTACCGCTCGGGCAATCTCACCGGGGTGGGCGTGCCCTCGTACCTTCGCTCGCTTTGCCAACATGCGCTGCGCGCGGGATTCGACCAGCGAGTGGGCTCCGTGGACCTCAAGGTCGACGTGGCGCCTTTGCACATGGAGATGGGTCAGGCGATTCCTTGTGGCTTGCTCGTCAATGAGCTCGTTACCAACTGCCTCAAGCACGCCTTTCCCCGCGACCGCGGCGGCGTGGTCGAGGTCGCCCTGCGACCTGCGGACGGCAGCAACCTATGGCGTCTCGCGGTCAGCGACAACGGCGTGGGGCTGCCCGATGACTTCGCGTCGAAGGATCGCCGTTCGCTTGGCATGCAGCTCATCTCGGACCTGGGCCGCCAACTGCAGGGACACATCGAGTGGGAATCCGTGCTAGGGACCCGCTTCACGTTGATGTTCACACCGCGCAAGGGCGGGCAGGAGATAGCGAATGGGGTAGTGCACGCATCTTGGTCGTCGAGGACGAGGCCATCGTGGCCCACGATATCGTCCGCCAGTTGGAGCGATTTGGCCATCGTGTCGTGGCGGACACACCCCGCGGAGAGGAAGCCGTCGAGCTGGTGGCGAAGCTGCGGCCCGATCTCGTGCTGATGGACATCCAGCTTGCGGGAGCCATGGACGGGATCGATGCCGCCCTGGCCATTCGTCACGAAACGTCGGTCCCATTGGTATTTCTCACCGCCTTCGCCACCGAAAAGGTCCTGCAAAGGGCGAAACAGGCCTCGCCCTTCGGTTACTTGGTCAAACCCTTCGAAACCCAGCAACTGGAAACGGCCATCGAGATCGCCCTGCACCAACACGAAGTCGAAACCAGCCTGCGCGAAAGTCGCGAAGAGCTGGCCACCATCCTGCGCACCGCAAACGATGCCTTCTTTTTCGGCGATACCCAAGGCCGACTGCTCGATGTCAACGAGGCCACCTGCGCGCTGCTTGGTTATGCCCGCGAGGAACTGCTCGCCCTGACCGTGATGGATCTGGCGCCAGACCAAACGCCAAAGGAATTTTCGCAAACCATATCGCGCATCCTTACCTCGGGGTCGGCTCGATTCGAGCGACGCCTGCGACGCAAGGATGGTTCCTTCGTCGAAGTCGAAATGACCGCGAACAAACTACCCATCGGCGAGGGGCGTATCATGTCCTTTGCCCGCGACATCAGCGCGCGCAAGCGGGCCGACGAAGAACGTGATGCCACGGTTCGCTTGCTCGGGCTCATCAACCAGCCCAACTCTCTCGATGCCCTCATGCGCGAGGTGACGGTACTCCTTCGCGACTGGTCAGGATGTTCGGCGGTGGGCATCCGGCTCTCGGACGGCGAGGATTTCCCCTACTACGAGACGCGCGGGTTCCCGCCTGCCTTCGTCCAAGCCGAGCGCTATTTGTGCTCGCGCGATCGCGACGGGCGGGTCGCGCGCGATGCCGTCGGCAATCCTGTGCTCGACTGTATGTGCGGCAACGTCCTGTGCGGACGCTTCGATCCGAGCAAGCCATTCTTTACGGGGCGCGGAAGCTTCTGGACCAACTCGACCACGCGGCTGCTGGCCTCGACCACCGAGGCCGACCGCCAGGGGCGCACGCGCAATCGCTGAAATGGCGAAGGCTACGAATCCGTCGCTCTGGTGCCCCTGCGCGCGGGCGACGAGACCTACGGCCTACTGCAATTCAACGACAAGCGCCCCGATCGCTTCACGCCCGAGCGCATCGCCTTGCTGGAGCGGCTGGCCGACAGTTTGGCCATCGCCATCTCGCGACGGAAGGACCAGGCGGCGCGCCAGGTCAGCGAGGATCGCTTCCGCCGCTTGCTGGAATCGACCACGGACTACTCGTACGCGGTGGAGCATCGCGATGGGCGGCAAGTGCAGACCCGACATGGCGTCGGCTGCGAAAAGGTCACCGGATACACATCCGATGAATTCGTGGCCCGGCCCTCGCTGTGGTTCGACATGGTGGTGCCCGACGATCGGCCGGCGGTGCTGGCCTTCGCCAACCGCATCGACCAAGGGGAGACACCTGCGCC
>OBLT010000416.1_pt1 | contig 28180 bp, 23 predicted proteins | sample 1518721 | NCBI WGS metagenome assembly OBLT01 (sample SAMEA3539307, study PRJEB22396) | soil metagenome | biome: tundra; feature: field; material: soil | place: USA | collected 2010-05 | depth 0.15 m | reverse complement strand
GGATTACCCATGTGAAAGTAGGTCATCGTCAGACTCCTTATAAACAACAACGCCCCTTCAAAAATGGTGGGGCGTTGTTGTTTGGGATTCTATCTATTGCCTATTGCTGGGTGCTTCTAGAAATTCAGAGTTCGTCCAAATACCCCACAAGGGGACGCCGATCCGCTACGGGCTAAGGCCCGGGCGGAATCGTCAGCAAGGCGCGTAGAGCTGTGTAGCGGTTGCTCGCAAATAATTTTAGCACCGCCGCATATGGCTGATGGACAAGCAAGAAAACGAAGTTTCAGAGAAGGATAATTCTTCGGTAGGCCAGAACTAAAATTTTTGGGCAACGCAGCCATTGAAATGAAATCTGGATTTATAGAAGAAGTGTTCTACTTGTAATCGCGCAATTCCGGAGGGGTATCATCGTGGTCGCCGTGCGGTTCGTGGTCGTAAGCCTTGACGAATACTTCACGTTCGTTCATTTTTGTTGAATGTACGGGAATGTCCAGATTGTGGCAGGCGGTATCTTCGCAGTAGTAAATCACCTTGCGTCCGATACTGTGCAGCGGGCTGTGGTCGAGGTGGAATCCTTCCTCGGTCAGGCCATCTTCCAAACCATTGAGAGTGTAGTGGTGCAAATTGTAAGTGACACGCAATGTATTCGGGGAATCGCCATACTCAACTTTGCAGTCGGGTAGGCCGGACAAAAGCTGATAGGCGCGAGCTATCTGTCCGGGAGGCTCCGCACTGAATACGATATCGCGCTGTTTATTCAGTTCAGATGGATCAATCATGTTGATCTCGCGGTAACAAGATTATTTGCCCTGCAGTATTTGCATTCCTTTAAGAAGATTCAATGCCTGATTAAGCTGATAGTCGCTCTTGGACCCGAATTCAGTAGGCATAAATTTCGCCGCATCTTCTTTGGTGTCGGGCGGAGAGAATGTGTTCTTGCCTGCGTTGCCTGGTTTTTCATCCGACGGTTTGTCATTGATCAAGTGCTTGTCCAGATCCGCTTCACGCAGACGAAATATGCCGCTGTCACGCCCAGCGGAGGCAGGATCTTCCACCAGAATGTCGGGTACGATGCCTTTGGCTTGTATGGAACGCCCCCCTGGCGTGTAATAACGCGCCGTGGTGAGTTTGATCCCGGTATTGTTACCCAATGGCAAGACGGTTTGCACGGAACCCTTGCCGAAAGTTTGTACGCCCATGATGACCGCACGCTTGTGATCTTGCAGCGCACCGGCAACAATTTCGGATGCGGATGCAGAACCAGCGTTTACCAGCACGACCAGCGGTACGCTTTTAATGGAGTCAGGTACGGTTTTCAGGTAATCATTCTCGCCATTGCTGTGCAGATAATTTTCCGGGTTGGCGGTCAGGCGCATTTTGGCATCTTCGGTGCGGCCTTCGGTGTAAACCACCAGCGCGTCCTTGGCCAGAAAAGCGGAGGAAACGGCGACTGCTCCAGTCAATAGCCCGCCCGGATCATTGCGCAAGTCAAGCACTAAACCTTTTAGCGGACCTTGGTTTTGCTTAACAAGATTTTCCAGCGCGGTGGCGAGGTTCTCGCCGGTCATTTCCTGGAACTGGGTGATACGGACAAAACCATAGCCAGACTCCAGCAGTTTGGACTTCACGCTTTGCACTTTGATGACGGCGCGTACCAAGGTAATCTCAAGAGGCTTAGGTTCATCCTTGCGGATAATGGTTAGAACGATCTTGCTGCCAGGCTTGCCGCGCATGCGTTTAACCGCGTCGTTCAGTGACATACCCTTGATCAGCGTATCATCCAGCTTGATGATGAAGTCGCCACTTTTGATGCCGGCGCGATAGGCCGGGGTGTCTTCAATCGGTGAGATGACTTTCAAAACGCCATCCTCCATGCCGACTTCGATACCGAGGCCGCCGAATTCGCCGTGTGTGCCGACTTGCAGTTCTTTGAATGCCTCTTCATCCAGATAAGCGGAATGCGGATCCAAACCGTTCAACATTCCAGCGATAGCGTCAGTGATCAATTTTTTGTCTGTGACCGGTTCGACGTAGTCGCTCTTGATGCGACCGAATACCTCGGAGAACGCGCGCAACTCCTCAATAGGTAGCGGCGTGGAGAGTGTTTCCTTGTCGGCCACCGCTGCTAAATGCAGGCTGACAGACACGCCCACGATCAAACCCAAACCGATCAAACCCGCTTTTTCCAGAAGACGCATAATTCCCTCAATATTATTTTGTTGCCAGCCATTTCATCGGATCGAGCGGTTTGCTCTCATGGCGCAGTTCAAAGTATAAACCGAAATCCTCATTGCCGCCGCTATTCCCAACTGTCGCAATGGTATCACCGCCGCGCAGCACATCCCCGACCTGTTTGTAGAGCGTTTCATTGTTGCCATACAAGCTCATGTAGCCCTTGCCGTGATCGATAATAAGCAGGTTGCCGAAGCCGCGCAGCCAGTCTGCAAACACCACCTGTCCGGCGGCGATCGCTTTGACAGCTTGCCCGCTGGAAGTTCTAAGAAACAGCCCCTTCCATTGCACCGTGCTATCAGGTCGCGGTGTGCCGAAGCGATTGGTGATCTCACCCCTGACCGGCAGCGTCAGCTTGCCTTTTAGTTGGTCGAACGGGCTGCCATCAAAGCGATTGTCCGGAAGGTTGTCATTGCGGAACAGCGATTTTGTTTTCGGTTGTGCGAGCATTTTGGTCAATCTGTCGACCAGTTGTGAGAGACGGCTCTGGTCGCGTTGCAGGCGGGTGATCTCGCGGCGTTGCTGGTGTAGTTGCTGTGAGATTTTGCCCAGCATTCGCTGTCGAGCGTGCTGCTCTTTCTCCAGTGTCTTTTTTTGCGCTGCTTGTTCCGTGCGTAACGATGCCAGTTCCGTGCGCTGTTCGCGTGTGGACATACTGACTGCATCCAGCGCGGCGAGATTTTCGCGCAAGGTGGCTAGCCAGGTTGCGCGGCTGCGGGCAATGTATTGGTAATACCGAAGATCGCGAGCGACTTGGTTGGGGTCCTGATTGTTCAGTAACAGCTTGAGATATTCCTGCTTGCCGCCGAGATATTGCTGATACAGCAGCTTGCCAAGCAGAGCCTGTTGCCCTGCCATGTTGGTACTTAGTTTTTGTTGCTGCCCTTGCAGTTTGCTGAGTTTTTGATCTGCGGCATGTTGTAGTGCGGCGAGTTCGGCAAGTTTGCGATTGCTGTTGCTAATCGCACGTTCGGATTCACGCAATGCGTCCGCAGCTTCGGCTTTTGACTCGCTGGTTTTATCCATGTCGTGCTGAACGGCCGCGATGCGCTTGCGCAGATTTTCCAGCTCTTCCTGTTGGCTGGCGTATGCCACGTTGACCAAGGTCAAACAACATAATGCCAGCGAAAGTAAGCGCGCGAGTCTTGTCCTGAGCGTAAGCGCCTCTTTGCCTTCGACTCCGCGCTGCGCGCTATGCAAAGGACGAGCGGACTCAGGGCAAACGGGGCTTTGGTCGAAGGGTTGCGGTGCTGGAGCCGAAGGGAGGGTCACTGTATCTGAATCAAGCTGTGCCCAGTCATTTCCGCAGGTTGCGGTAAGCCCATAATGGTCAGCAGGCTGGGCGCGAGATCGCGCAGCGCGCCATTATCGGTCAGCCTGGCCTTGCGCCCGATATACAGACAAGGCACCTGGTTCAGCGTGTGCGCGGTGTGCGCCTGGTGCGTGACGCGATCAATCATTTGCTCGGCGTTGCCGTGATCAGCGGTGATGATGACTTCGCCGCCGATGGATTGCATCGCCTTGACCACGCGACCGATGCAAATATCCAATGCCTCGATGGCTAGTGTGGCCGCTGCCATATTGCCACTGTGTCCCACCATATCGCCGTTGGCGTAGTTGCAAATGATGGCGTGATACTGGCGGCTCAAGATCGCGGCTTCGAGTTGATCCGTCACTTCGAACGCACTCATTTCCGGCTTTAGGTCATAAGTGGCGACTTTGGGCGACGGCACCAAAATACGCTCTTCGCCGGGGTAGGGCTGTTCCCTTCCGCCATTGAAGAAGTAGGTGACGTGGGCATACTTTTCCGTTTCGGCGATGCGCAATTGCTTCAGTCCCAGATTGGAAATATATTCGCCGAAGCCGTTGTGAATTGGCTCCTGGGAATAAGCGCAGGGCAAATTAAAATCTTCGCCATAGCGGCTCAGTGTGACAAAGCTGGCAAGCTTGGGTATGTAGGCGCGGCGGAATCCACTGAACGCGTCGTCCGTCAAAGCGCGTGTGATTTCGCGGGCACGATCGGCGCGGAAGTCCATGAATACCACCACGTCGCTCTCTTGCATGGTCGCGGCTTGCGCGCCACTTGGGATAATGGCAGTAGCCTTGACGAACTCGTCCGATTCGCCGCGTGCATAGGCCAACTCCAGTCCGCTTAATGCATCTGTTGCGGTGAATTCGGCGCGGCCTTGGGTGAGCAATTCGTAAGCCGGTTGTACACGCTCCCAGCGATTGTCTCTATCCATCGCGTAAAAGCGCCCGACGATGCTGGCGATTCGGCCGACACCCAATGCAGCGCATTTTTCCTGCAATAGTTGCAATGATTGCGCCGCACTCTTGGGCGGAGTATCACGCCCATCCAGAAAAGCATGCAGATAAACTTTTTTCAAGCCGTTGCGTGCCGCCATTTCCAACATGGCGAAGATATGATTCTCGTGGCTGTGCACGCCGCCCGGAGAGAGCAGTCCCATGATGTGCAACGCGCTGCCGCTTTGTTTGGCTAGCTCAACCGCCTTGCTCAAGGCGGGATTGGTGTAGAAGCTGCCGTCCTCGATCGCCACATCGACGCGGCTCAAATCCTGATACACCACGCGCCCGGCGCCGATGTTGAGATGGCCCACTTCGGAGTTGCCCATTTGATGGAAAGGCAGGCCAACAAATTTTTCAGAAGCGTTAAGCAAAGTGTGCGGATAGTCGCGCCAAAGCTTGTCCCAGTTGGGTTTGCGGGCGGCCAGAATAGCGTTGTAATCGGCATCTTCACGGTAGCCGAAACCGTCAAGAATGAGCAGTAAAACAGGGGTGACGTTCATTGATGTAGAATATAAGCGGATGGTGATTTTTAAGAAGGTGCATTTTAGACGAATTTGTCCTGCTTGGTGCGTGGCTTGATAGGGCAATTTAGGGTAATGGGGGTACACATATGGCAAACAGGCTGATTGACAGAGATGAAGACATTCAACAGGCTGCACAAGCTATCAAGGCAATCGCACACCCGTTGCGCTTGAAGATTTTATGCGTACTCGGCGATCAGGAAGTCAGTGTGCAGGATATCGTGGAACAAGTCGGCACGTCACAAAGCAACATCTCGCAGCATCTGTCGATACTACGCGACAAGGGTGTATTGGCAACACGCAAGGACGCGAATCGGGTTTTCTACCGCATTGGTGATTTGCGTACCCTGAAGCTGGTGGGGATGATGCGCGATGTATTTTGCAGCACTTAGAAACCAGACTATGCTCCGCCAGCCGAACGACTTTAAGCTGCCAACTTATGTATATGCTCAGTGTTTGAGCGAATCCTGATTCAATTAAGCTTGGCAAGCTAATGTATTTTTTCGGCGTGGGATGGTTCGGTTAAAAATCTCCCCACAAAGTTTGCAGCGCGGCGAGTCCGGCGATGGCGGCAGTCTCGGTGCGCATCACGCGCGCACCTAGCCGTATGGAGGTAAATCCGCAGTGTAGCGCGGTAGTACTTTCTGCTTGAGAAAACCCCCCCTCCGCACCGATCAGCAAGACGGCTTTGCCTTGCGGTTCGGCTTGATCATGCAGCGAGGCTGCACCCTCTGGCAGCAAAATATATTTCGCATCCGGCATCGTTTTGGTTTGTTGCAGCCACACCATGATGTCCAGCGGCGCGTGTATCTTCGGTAACACATTGCGACCGCATTGTTCACAGGCAGAGATGGCGACTTGCTGCCAATGTTCAAGTCGCTTGGTGGTGCGTTCGGTAGACAGCTTGGCCACGCTATGGTCGGTGGCCAGCGGCTGAATTTCTGTGACACCTAACTCCGTGGTTTTCTGAATTACCCAATCCATTTTTTCACTGCTTGAAAGAGCCTGTGCCAGCACGACATGCAATGGTGATTCGCGTCTAATGTCGGTTGCGGTAATGTTGGCGACGGTCACGCGCTTGCCGCTGAGATCGGCAATCAGCCCGTGGCATTCGTTGCCGAAGCCATCGAAGATTTCCACCGTATCACCCACCCTTAAACGCAGCACACGCGAGGCATGGTGTGCCGCATCCGGCGGCAGATCGAACGAGCCGCTGAACGGCATTGGCGGAGGGCAGTAGAAACGTGGCATGTTGAACCGAGCAAGTCGTAAAGATGGGCGTGATAATATAACGTCCCTAAGGATATTGTCAGGAGAATGAAATGGTCAGTCTGCAACCCCCGCTATGTGATTTTGGCTGGAAAGCCCGGGATTTCGACCTGCCAGGCGTGGACAGCAAGCGCTATAACCTGGCCGGGGCGCGCGGCAAGAACGGCCTGCTGGTGATGTTCATCTGCAATCACTGCCCGTATGTGAAAGCCATCCGCGAGCGCTTCATCCGCGACACCCGCGAGTTGCAACGGCACGGCATCAACACCATCGCTATCATGTCGAATGATCCCGCTGAATATGCCGAAGATTCCTTCGACAACATGAAACTGATCGCACAGCAATACAACTATCCATTCCCTTACGTGTGGGATGAGACCCAGCAGATCGCCAAGGATTATGGAGCAGTCTGCACGCCGGATTTCTTTGGATTCAACGCCAATCTTGAGTTGCAATATCGCGGCCGGCTGGATGCTTCGCGCAAGGAGGCGGTCGCTGATGCACCGCGCGATTTGTTCAACGCAATGCTGCAAGTGGCGCAGAGCGGACAGGGGCCGCGCGAGCAGATCGCCAGCATGGGTTGTTCGATCAAGTGGAAGGCGGCATGAATCATTCAACCCAAAGCGGCATAAGCGCTCCAACCAGCATGAGCGCGCTGCTCAAGGCGGTGATCGCGGCAGTCAAGCTGGTGACGGCTGAAGAAATCATGCCGCGTTATCTCAAGGTGGCGCATCAACGCAAGAGCGATGGCAGTCTGTGTACCGAGGCGGACCTTGCCGCGCAAAGCGCATTGAGCAAAAAACTGCAAGCGATCCTCAATGTGCCGGTGATGGGCGAAGAAATGACTGCTGCTGAGCAACGTGCGCTATGGAAGGCGGGCCATGATGGTCTGTGGTGTATTGATCCGATAGATGGCACGTCCAACTTTGTGCGGGGCCTGCCGTATTTCGCTGTATCCGTCGCGCTGCTGCGCGAAGGCAAGAGTGTGTTGGGCGTGGTATATGACCCGGTGGCAAACGAGATGTTTGCCGCCGAGCACGAGCGCGGAGCGTTTCTGAATGGTGAAAAGCTGCTTGGTCGCGAAGCAGTGATTCCGCTGGCGCAAGCCCTGGCCAGCGTGGATTTGAAACGCCTCAAAAAGAAATTGGTCACGCAACTGGCGGCCCATCCGCCATATAGTTCGCAGCGCAACTTTGGCGCGAGCGCGCTGGACTGGTGTTACAGCGCCGTCGGTCGCTATGACATGTACTTGCATGGCGGACAAAAGCTTTGGGATTATGCCGCCGGCGCGTTGATTTTTCTGGAATCGGGCGGCCATGCTTGCTGCATTGAGACCGATGATTTTGCACAAGGCGACATCTGGCAGCGTTCGGTGATTGCTGCGCGAGATGAAAAGCTGTTCGAAGAATGGAAAGGCTGGATACGGGCGCAGCAGTAAATCAAAAGAGGGCCTCGTGAAAATATTGATACTGGGTGCGGGACAGGTTGGTTCTACGGTAGCAGAAAGTTTAGTCGGCGAAGCCAATGACATCACCGTCGTGGATTCCGACGGCGAGAAGTTGCGCCAGTTGCAGGATCGTCTTGATTTGCGCACGTTGGTCGGGAATGCCGCACACCCTTCCACGCTGGAGCAGGCTGGCATAGTCGATACCGACATGCTGCTGGCCGTCACACAAAGCGACGAAGTCAATCTGGTGGCCTGTAAGCTGGCAGCCAGTCTCTACAATACGCCGACTCGCATCGCGCGTATCCGCGCCCCTGATTACCTTGCTCGTCGGGAAGTGTTCAGCGCGGATAATTTCTGTGTGGATTTTTCCATTTGTCCGGAGCAAATACTCACCGAGTACATCGTCAAACTGATCGAGTTCCCCGAAGCGCTACAAGTGCTGGAATTCGCCGGCGGCAAGGCATCATTGGTGGCGGTGCGCGCCTTTGAAGGCGGGCCACTGGTGGGCAAACCGCTGAGTTTCTTGCGTACCCATATGCCGCAGGTCGAAACCCGCGTTGCGGCGATTTTTCGCAAGGATAGGCCGATTATTCCCGAAGGCAGCACCGTGGTCGAGGTGGGTGACGAAATCTTCTTCATCGCCGCAACCGACAACATCCGCAGCGTGCTCAAGGAAATGCGCCGCATGGATAAATCCTGCAAGCGCGTGATGATCGTCGGCGGCGGCAATATTGGTTGTCGTTTGGCTAAAGCCCTGGAGCGCGACTATCAAGTCAAGCTGATCGAATACAACAAAAAATCCTGCGAAAAAATAGCCGGGGAACTGACTCGCACGCTGGTGATGAACGGCGATGGCACGGATGAAAATCTGTTGCAGCGGGAGCGTGTCAGTGATGTGGACGTGTTCTGCGCACTCACCAACGATGACGAGAACAACATCATGTCGGCGCTGCTCGCCAAACAGGGCGGCGCGCGCAAGGTGATTGCGCTGATCAACCGCAGCGCGTATGTCGAGTTGGTGCAGGGCGGCAAGATAGACATCGCGCTTTCTCCGGCACATGTCACCATCGGTTCGCTGCTGGCCTACGTGCGGCAAGGCGATGTGGCTGCGGTGCACTCATTACGGCGCGGCGCGGCGGAGGCGCTTGAATTGGTAGCACACGGCGACCGTCAGTCCTCGCGCGTGGTGGGACGGCGCATCGACGAGATCGACCTCCCCAAGGGCGCGACCATAGGTGCGATCGTGCGCGGTAAAGAGGTCATCATGGGACATCGCGACGTGGTCATCGAAGCTGAAGACCACATCATCGTGTTCGTGGTCAACAAGGCGATGATACATAAAGTCGAAAAACTGTTTCAGGTTAGCATCGGGTTCTTCTGATGCAACGCACATTAACGGTTATCCATGCCTTGGGGTTGATGCTGGTGGTGTTCAGCGCCACTTATCTGATGCCAATTCTCGCTTCACTGATTTATGACGACGGCACGCTGATTGATTTCCTGCTGGCGATGGTTTGGACATCGGCAATCGGGTTTCTGATGTGGCTGATGACACGCCGCTACAAGGGCGAGCTTTCTATTCGCCATGGCTACTTGCTGGTGGTGACCATGTGGACGGCGATGCCCGCCGTTGCAACCCTGCCGCTGCTGCTGGTGATCAAAGGCCTGTCATTCACCGACGCCTATTTCGAAACCATGTCCGGCATCACGACCACCGGCGCGACCGTGCTGAGCGGGCTGGACACTTTGCCGCCCGCCATCAACATCTGGCGGCATGAATTGTGCTGGTTAGGCGGTATGGGCATCATCGTACTGGCGGTAGCGATCCTGCCGTTGCTCGGCATCGGCGGACGGCAATTGTTCAAAGCGGAAACACCGGGCCCGATGAAGGATTCGGCGCTCACCCCGCGTATCACCGAAACGGCGCGCAACCTGTGGCTGGTGTATTTGGGCATCACCATCGCCTGCATTTTGTCATTGAAAGCAGTGGGCATGAGTTGGCTGGACGCGATCTGCCATGCCTTTTCTGCGATGGGTCTGGGCGGGTTTTCCACCCATGATGCCAGTGTCGGTTATTTCAACTCTCCCGCCATCGAATTCGTGCTGATCATATTCATGCTGCTGGCGGCGATGAACTTCGCAACGCATTTTCTGGTGTGGAGGGAAAAAAACCTGAAGTTATATCTGCGTGATGCCGAGGCCATTGCTACGATTGCGTTGATATTGACAAGCTGTCTGGGCATAGCCGTATTCCTGTGGTGGGAGGGCACTTACCCGAGTTTCTGGACTGCCTTGCGCCATGCCAGCTTCAACCTGGTATCCATAGCGACGGACTGCGGCTTTGCCAGTGTGGATTTCAACCAGTGGCCGATGTTCGCGCCGATGTGGATGTTGTTCCTCAGTTGCATTGCCGTCAGTTCAGGCTCCACCGGCGGCGGCATCAAGATGGTGCGCACACTGATTCTGTTCAAGCAAGCCGGGCGTGAATTCCTCAAGTTGTTGCACCCGACAGTAGTCAATCCGATGAAGATAGGCGGCAGTGTCGTGCCCAACAACATCGTGTTTGCGGTGCTGGGATTTATTTTTCTGTATTTTATGACGGTGGCCACCCTGACCTTCGCGCTGCTGATCAGCGGTCTGGATTTCATTTCCGCATTTTCTGCGATCATTGCCTGTATCAACAACGCAGGGCCTGGGCTGGGTGTGGTGGGGCCAGCCAGCAACTATGGTGTGCTAACAGATTTTCAGACCTGGGTATGCACGATTGCCATGCTGGTTGGCCGGCTGGAAATCTTCACTGTGCTGATTCTGTTTACCCCGCATTTCTGGCGGCGGTAAAATCGCCATGACAGCGGCGGCGAGATACGTTAGCATTGCCGTCGCAGAGCCTTTCAAAACGGTTAGTTATAGAACCGTTTAAAACAGATGATGAGTACATCAGTGCCAATGCAAGAGGGAGCAAGATGAGTGATAACCTGCCATTGTCAGGGGTGAAGGTGTTGCTGATCGACGACAGTAATACCATAAGGCGTAGCGGTGAGATATTTCTGTCGCAGGCGGGATGTCAGGTCATCCTTGCAGAAGACGGATTTGACGGCTTGGCCAAGGTGGTGGATAACCAGCCGGATGTCATTTTCGTGGATGTGATGATGCCACGCCTGGATGGCTATCAAACCTGCGCGCTCATCAAAAAGCATCAGCATTTCAGAAATACCCCGGTGATTATGTTGACCAGCAAAGATACGCTGTTTGATCGCGCGCGCGGCAAACTGGTCGGTGCAGACCAATATTTACTTAAACCGTTCAACAAAAAAAGTTTGATAGAAACAGTCATCATGCATACTCAAGAGAAAAAGGAGGCGGATTATGGGCATTAAAAAAATATTGATAGTGGACGATTCGGCAACAGAACGCCATTTTATCGGGGAAATATTAAGCAAACGAGGGTTCGAGGTTTCCTTTGCCGAGGACGGCGAAAAAGGCGTGGCACAAGCCAAGCTGAACAAACCGGATTTGGTCATCATGGATGTGGTGATGCCCGGGATGAATGGCTTTCAGGCGACCCGGGCGATTACCAGCGACCCGGAAACACGTCATATTCCGGTGATTATTTGCACCACTAAAGGTCAGGAGACCGACAAAGTTTGGGGTATGCGTCAAGGAGCCAAAGACTACGTGGTCAAGCCGATAACTGAAGCCGAGCTGTTAAGTAAGATTGCCGCATTGGGTTAAGTGGCGCTAAGCGACTTTGGGAACCTTTGAAAATCCAGATTTGCGTGCATCCGTTGCGCGGATTGTCTGCTTAAACCACTTTGCTTCAATCGCTGCGTTGCGGAAAAAAATCGGTTTCGATCAACCTAAAAGTTACCCTACACCGAAACCCCGTTTTCTTGTTTACACAACAACCCTATGCGGTGCCGCCAATATTTTTTTCAAACAACCGCTGCGTGGTTTGTTTGCTTTCATCTTTGCGCGCGCCGCGTACGATTCTGTATGGACTGCATCAATTCCACAGTATCAACCCCGCGTCCAGCTTGCTGGCCATTGGGTTGCCGGCCTTTGGTGCAACCGAAAGTTGGATGCGGATTGCACGCCTGTTGTATTGGGCGCCATAGTGGCTCGGTGTTTCTTCGCGGGGCATCTCGGCAAACCCTGAATTTTTGGAGGCCTCATCAATGTCAAAGCGGCTTAATCTGCGCGAATTCCAGCAGAACCTGATCGACCGGCTACAGGCGACGGATATGTCTGTAGAGCGGGTGTCCACGTTGGGCGTGCAGATAGCCGGGCGAAACTGGCTGGTGGATATGGTGGATATCGGTGAAGTGTTGCCATTGCTCCCGTTGACAGTCGTGCCCTTCACCAAACCTTGGTTTCGCGGCGTGGCGAATGTGCGTGGCAATCTGTTTGGCGTGATCGATATGGCAGCCTATGAGCACAGTGGGGCGGCATCCGGGGATATCAATAATCGCGTACTGCTGGTTGCAGAGCGGCATGCTTTTAACGTGGCGCTGCTGGTTGATCGTGTGCTGGGTTCGCGCGACGCGGGGAGATGGCTACAAAGCGAGGTTGATGGGCAAATTGAGTATCACGATGAGCAGGGCACATCTTGGCACAAGCTGGATGTGTCCGGCTTGCTGGAGCAGGCGGAATTTTTGCAGATAGGCGTTTAGCAATTCTCTAAGGGAGAGGAATAACATGGCATTTAAACTGACATTACCTAAATTCAAACTGAAAGTAATTGGCGTGGCCGCAGCAACCTTTTTTGTGTTGACCGCGATTGCTGCCTACATGAGCAACCGGGAAGAGAGCAACAGTGTGCGCTACGTGGGGCAATCCAGCCAGTTGCTGGTGTTGTCACAGCGGCTTGCCAAAGATGCGCAGCAAGCTCTATCCGGCAACTCGGTGGCGTTTGATGCCTTGGAGGAAAGCAGGGCGAGCCTGTCGAATATTCTAACCAGGCTGGACAAGGGCGATGGCACGTTGCCCGCGACCGCCGGTGCGTCGCGCGTTGCGCTGGACGAGTTCATGAAGAGTGCAAACAAAACACTGCTGGATGTGCAAACATTGCAAGACGGGCGTGCCGGCTTGGTGACATTGGGTGTGACAGTGTCAACGATTGACACAGTGAGTGTCGAGTTGCGTGGACTGACACAGACGATGACCGATACTTTTGGTGGCGCAAAAAAGGAGCAGGTAACGCGCTTTGCCCTGGCGACGGAGCGTATCGGTAAAGATGCGGGCGGGCTGTTGGGGTCGGAAGTGACGATTGATCAGGTAGCCCAGCTCGGGATCGACACCATTGCGGCGGAAGACAGCCTGGCCGCGCTGCCTGCGACGGATGCAAATGTGGCGCGCGTGCGGGATTTGTTCGATACCACCCGCAATAGCGTCGAGATTCTGGTTTCTCAGGTGCGTAACCTGGTGGCGGCAAAGAGTGCGGCCAAGGCGATCGTGGATGATTCTGATTCATTGTTGACCGGAGCGCAGCGTTTGGTGGATTCTTACCAGTCATCTTCGCGGATTGCCACTGTGGCCGCCTTGCTGTTCGGCCTGTTGTTATTGTCATCGCTGCTATTGTTGGCCAAGGCCTATGTGGATGAATCTCGCCACCGTGTCGAGGAGGCGACGCGCATCAATAGCCAGAATCAGAACGCGATTTTGCGCTTGATGAACGAGATGGGCGATCTGGCGGACGGCGATTTGACGATTCGCGCGACAGTCACGGAAGATGTCACCGGTGCGATTGCCGACTCGCTGAACTACACCACCGAAGAGTTCCGTAAACTGGTGTCGCGAATTATAGCTGCGGTGGAACAGATGGGGCACGCAACAAAAAATGCCGAAGATATTTCCAAGGGGCTTCTGGATGCAGCGCAGAAACAGGCGCGGGAAATTCAGGAGGCTGGCGAAGCGGTGCAGTTGATGACCAAATCCATCAAAGAGGTGGATTCCAGCGCGGCGCAGTCTGCCAACGTGGCGCGCCGCACTTTGGTGGCGACCGAGCAGGGTGCGCGAGCGGTGCGCAATACTATTAGCGGTATGGACGCTATTCGTGAGCAGATTCAGGATACCTCCAAGCGGATCAAGCGGCTCGGCGAAAGTTCGCAGGAGATCGGCGAAATCGTTGACCTGATTTCCGACATTACCGAACAGACCAATGTGCTGGCGTTGAATGCGGCGATTCAAGCGGCTTCCGCCGGTGAAGCAGGGCGCGGATTCTCGGTGGTGGCGGAAGAGGTGCAGCGTCTGGCGGAACGTTCCGGCGAGGCGACCAGGCAGATCGGTGCGCTGGTGAAAACCATTCAGGGTGATACCCATGACGCAGTGGCGGCGATGGAAAAGAGCACTTTGGGTGTGGTGGAAGGAGCCAAGCTGTCTGATGTGGCCGGTCAATCGCTGCGGGAAATTGAGCAAGTATCTAACGAGCTGGCGGCGCTGATCAACAGTATTTCGACATCCACCCAAGTGCAGACTGACATGGCCAGCGAAGTGGCGAGCGTGATGCAAGACATTCTGCAAATTACCGTGCAGACCACGGAAGGTACGCGTTTAACAGCTAATTCCATCGCGCAGTTGACCGGCCTGACATCTGACTTGAGAGGTTCGGTAGCAGGCTTTAAATTGTAATATTGGGCAAAACCGCACATGACCAATAGCGCACAATTTGATCGCAACACGCTTGCTGCAGTGAAACCCGGCGTGGACGGCACGCTGGCCGAGATCAGTGCGCAGATGGATCTTTATCTTGGTGCTCCTGCAGATAACGAGACGGCTTTGGAAGTGGTGCGTTCCGAGTTGCACCGTTTGTTGGGCGTGCTAAAAATGGTTGGCCTGGATGGTGCGGCGGTATTTTGTGCCGAGCTGGAACTCACCCTGAGCGAGCTTGCAACGAATCCGAAACAAGTTTCCGCGATGCATCGCGATGTGCTGCGCCGCGCCTTGTTCGGTATCACACACTACCTCGACACACTGGCCAATGGTGCGGATAACGCCGCACTACGCCTGTTCCCGCAATATCAGGAGTTGCAACAGTTGCGCGGCTTGGAGATGTCGTTCGAACTGGATCTGTTTTATCCCAATCTTGACTTGCAGTTGCCGCAACAGGTATTGAACTTGCCTGCCCAGAGCGATGCAATGGCGCGCCTCAAGATGTTGCGCAGCCAGTATCAGCAAGGCTTGTTGAAGTGGTTGCGTCAGGACGATGTCGCTGCCTCAGTGCAACAAATGCAACAGGCGTTGGATGGGGCATTGCGCTGTGCGCCACAGGATGGCAGCCGCGCGTTCTGGTGGATAGGCTATGGCTTGCTTGATTGCCTGAAGCTTGACGGGTTGCCTCCCGAAATGAATGTACGCAAGTTGCTGAGTCGCATCGACCAGCAATTGCGCGCGGTAGTTGAGGGTAATGTCGGTGATGTAAAGCCGGTTATGAACGAGATGCTCTATCTGATCGGGCACAGTCACGCCGTGAGTGAACAGGTGGAGGCGATCAAGCGGGTTTACGCGCTGGATCAATACTTGCCCGAACTTTCGGCACTGTCGCCCAGCGAAGTGAATCAGATGCTTGGCATCATGCGCGATCAATTGCGCGTTGCCGAAGAATGCTGGGAGCTGTGCGCGCAAGGCGACAAGGCCGCATGCGAAAAATTCATCAAATATGCCGAACAGATTGCCTTGCAGAGCGACAAGCTCGACCGCGATGTCCTGCAGTATCTGACCAAACAAATTCAGGTGTTGTCGCAGTATGGGAGTTCGCCGGAGCACGCGCGACCCATCGCAATGGATATGGCGATGGCACTGCTGCTGCTGGGTAGCGGTATAGAGAATTACCGCCGTATCGGCAGCGGCTTTCAGGAGCAGGCGCGCATCCTGTCCGAACGTATGCAGGCTGCGGTAAAGCAGCAACCGGAGGACACGAAACGGCTGACAGAACTGGTTGATCTGCATTACCAGATGGAACAACGGGGCGACGTGATGGGCCCGCTGGCCAACGAAATGCTGGTGAACATCCAGCATGTCGAGCAAGGGTTGAACGCCTTTTTCGACAGTGCGATCAAGCGTGACGAGTTGCCTGAGTTGTTGCGTTTGTTGAGCCAGATACAAGGCGGTTTGCGTATCTCATCCCTGCATCATGCGGAACAATTGCTGACATCCATTCAGGATAATGTCCGACGTTTCACGCAGCGTGACGATGCTCCCAGACCGGCAGAAAGGTATGCGTTGGCCGATGCAATGAGCGCGCTGGAAAATTACATGCAACATCTGACGCATGGACAGGCAGGTGATATTTCGCGACTGCAGACGGCATTGATCGAAATGGTCAAACTGGATCAAGCCCCAGAAACAGCGGCAATCGCGCCAGCTGAACCAGCGAAGGTTTTCGCGCCGATGGCAATCGCCCCGGTCGAGCAGGTTTCCGCGCTGATGGAAATCGCTCCGGATGAGGCGCCACAGGTATCTGCACCGGTGGAAATCGCGCCAGTTGAAGCAGCGAAGGTTTTTGCAGCGATACAGCGTCCGTCGGACGAAGACCAGGAATTGCTCGATATATTTCTGGAAGAGGCGCAAGAGGTATTGGGCACCATGCGCTCCAATCTGGAGACTTGCCAATTACACCCCGACAGTCACGAACCATTGGTGATCATCAGGCGCGCTTTCCATACTCTCAAGGGCAGCGGACGGATGGTCGGCTTGACTGAGTTGGGCGAGGTTGCGTGGTGTGTCGAGCGCGCCATGAACAAATGGTTGCAGTACAACAAAACGGCCACGCCGGGGCTGCTGAACTTTATCAAAGTGGCAGTGCAGTCTTTTGCCGGCTGGGTGGATATGCTCAGCAACCAGGGTGAGGTAATCATCGAGGCGGGGGACCTGATAGCTGCTGCGCAACAAATCGAGAACGGCCTCGATTCAGAAATGCGGCTGACCGCTTCGTCGGCCAGTGAATTGCCTGGCTTAGTCACAGACTCTGGACTGGTTTCAACAGCCCCATCCGCACCCGCCCCAACGCCTTCAGAAAAGGTTGTTGTGACAGGCGAGGCCACTTTGTACTCTTCGGCGTTGTTCAATATTGCCAGTGCTGAGGTAAAGCAAAATATCGCGGTTTTGCATCAACAGCTTGATGAGTTGCGCACGGCAGTGCCGCCGGTGGTGCAATATGATTTCATGCGTGCTGCGCACACGCTGGCGGGGGTGAGTCGCACCATGGGATTTGCCGCTGTGGTGGAGCTGGCCTACGCCCTGGAAGGCTGGTTGCAGGCGCGTCTGGAGCAGCTCTTCACGCTGAGCGACGTTCAATTGCAATTGCTTGAGCAATCCATCGTCGCACTGGATGGAATGGTACAGAACGTTTGCGACAAAGAAATGCCGCAGATGCGTAGTGATTTGGTTAATCAGCTACTGGCCGACAAGGACAATCTCAGTGAGGCAGCGTTGGAGCCGGCCAGCGAGGAATCGGCCAGCGAGCCGGAAAAAGCTTTGCAGCCAGAGGCATTTGCTCCCCTGGCGCAGAAAGCCGAAGCGGACCAGCCTCAAGTGCGCGACGAGGTGAAAGAGCGACTGTTGACCGATAAAGACCAGCTCAGCGGGGCGGTCGCAGAACCGGCCAGTGCGGCAGAAAGCGTGTTGCAGCCAGTCGTGCTTACCATAGCCAAGCCGGCTGAGGCGTACGCCGAAGCGTACAAGCCTCGAGTGTACGATGACGTGGATGAGCAACTGCTACCGGTGTTTCTCGAGGAAGCCGACGACCTGTGTCCGAAGATTAGTGAGGGACTGCGTACATGGCGTGAGCCGCCGCACGATGAGGAGCAAGTGCCATTCTTAAAACGCCTGCTGCATACCATGAAGGGTAGTTCACGCATGGTGGGTGCGATGCGTATTGGTGAAATTGCCCATGAAATGGAAGACCGTGTGTTGGCGGCTGCCCAACTGCGCGATGAAGCCGGGTATTGGGACACGCTGGAAAGTGATTTTGATCGCATTATGGTTTTGCTCGGAGAATTGCGCGGTGGTAAACCTGTAGCAGAGGCCAAACAAGTTCCGATTGGGCGACGCGCGGCAGATCAGCCGGCGGTGGTCGAGCGGAGGGCGGATCGTGCCGTGCTTGGCAATATGCTGCGTGTGCGTTCCGACGTGTTGGACCGGCTGGTGAACGAGGCCGGTGAAATCAGCGTGGCACGCTCGCGTATGGAAACCGAAATGCGTGTTTTAAAGGAAGGTTTGCTGGAATTGACGACCAGCGTGATGCGTTTGCGCCAGCAGTTGCGTGAGGTGGAGATTCAGGCAGAGAGCCAGATGCAGGCGCGCGTCTCGTTGGCCAAGGATAACGCGGAGCAGTTCGATCCGCTTGAATTTGACCGCTTTACCCGCTTGCAGGAATTAACGCGTTTCATGAATGAAAGCGTGCATGACGTGCAGACCGTGCAGCAGTCGATGTTGAAAAATCTGGATGAAACCGCTGTCGTGATGTTGGCGCAGGGGAGGCTTAACCGCGAGTTGCAACAAGGCTTAATGAACGTGCGCATGGTGTCGTTTAACAGCATTACCAACCGCTTGTATCGCATCGTGCGACAAACCGGCAAGGAGCTGAACAAACGCGCCAACCTTGAATTGCAGGGCACGAACGTAGAGCTGGATCGCAGCGTGCTGGAAAAAATGATCGCACCGTTAGAGCACTTGTTGCGCAATTCCATCGTGCATGGCCTGGAAAACGATCAGCTGCGCGCGCAGAGCGGTAAGCTCCCGATCGGTGAAATTCGTTTGAGTGTGCGCCAGGAAAGTAACGAGGTAGTATTCGAGTTCAGTGATGACGGCGCCGGCCTGAACTTTGCGAAGCTGCGCGAAAAGGCGATAGCCAACGGTTCGCTGCAGGCCGATGAAGAGGTCAGTGACGATCAATTGGCGCAACTGATTTTTACTCCCGGCCTTTCCACTGCGACCGAAATCACCGAAGTCGCCGGACGCGGTATCGGCATGGATGTGGTGCGCAGCGAGATCGTTGCGTTGGGTGGGCGTATCGATGTCAGCTCGAAGCGGGGGGCAGGTACGCAATTTCTCATCCATTTGCCGCTTACGCTGGCGGTCACGCAGGTGTTGATGGTGCGTTCGGGAGATGCGATTTATGCGATTCCATCCACCATGGTCGAACAAGTCAGGCAGGTGAAACCGGCAGAAATGGACGCGTTGTATCACGCGCGACAAATCGAATGGCAACGCAATATTTACATACTGCACTATTTACCGCACCTGCTGGGTGACATGGAAATTGCCCAGAAAAATCAGCCGCGCAATCAGGTGTTGCTGCTGCGCAGCGGCGGGCAACTCATTGCTCTGCATGTTGATGAAATGCTGGGCAATCAGGAGGCGATGGTAAAAAATATTGGCCCGCAATTGGCGCGGCTGTCAGGGATCGCCGGTGCGACGGTGCTGGGTGATGGCAGAGTGGTGCTGATTTTGAACCCGGCGCAACTGGCGCAACGTATCGGCGGCATCAGCAAGGCGAAAAAGGCGGCCGCCAAGCCGCTCAATACCGAGCCGTTGATCATGGTGGTGGACGACTCCCTTACCGTGCGTAAGATCACCTCCCGCATGCTGATCCGCGCCGGTTATAAGGTTGTGACGGCGACGGACGGTGTGGATGCGCTGGAAAAACTGGAGGAGTTCACCCCGGACGTGATGTTGCTGGACATCGAAATGCCGCGCATGGATGGTTTCACGCTTGTCAGAGAATTGCGTCGCGATCCCAAGATGCAGAATCTGCCGATCATCATGATCACTTCGCGTACTGCTGACAAGCACCGCGATTACGCCATGCAACTGGGCGTCAACACCTACTTGGGCAAGCCTTATCAGGAAGATGAGTTGCTGCAGAAAATCGCCGATTTTGTGGCAGTGCATAAATAGAGTGTTGGTCAGCATCGCATGCGCACGTTACATCCGGGTCGCCGTGCGCACAACGGAGCAGCAGGTCTTATCGAGGCACGAGGTTAGAGCGCCGCCTGTTTTAGCGCACTCTACCGAATTACATTCGCCTTCCTGAAATCAGCGTCCCGCGATGGTCATGTCTTCGACCAGAATCGAACCACACTGACGCGAACCTTGCACCAGCACGTCGTTGCCTACCGCGACGATGTTGCGGAACATATCTTTCAAATTTCCAGCGATGGTGATTTCCTGTACCGGGTATTGAATTTCGCCGTGCTCCACCCAGAAGCCTGCTGCGCCGCGCGAATAGTCGCCAGTCACAGCATTGACTCCCTGGCCTAATAACTCGGTGACGAGCAGTCCGCGCGACATGGTTTTCAGCATCCCGGCGAAATCCAGTTCGCCGGATTGCCCCCCTGATGATTTCAAGACCAAATTGTGGTTGCCGCCGGCATTGCCGGTGGAACGCAGCCCCAGCTTGCGCGCCGAGTAACTGCCGAGAAAATAGCCGCGCAACACACCATTTTCAACGATCACGCGGCGCTGTGTTTGCACGCCTTCATCATCAAATGGGCTGGAAGCCAGTCCTTTGCGAATGTCCGGCACATCGGCGATGTTGATGTGCGGTGCGAAGATGGTTTGATCGAGTTGATCGAGCAAAAACGAGGACTTGCGATACAGGCTGCCGCCGCTCACCGCGTTGACAAAACTACCCAGCAAACCGGATGCGATCGGCGCTTCAAACAATACTGGCGCTTGCATGGTTTCTAGTTGGCGTGCGTTCAGGCGGCGCACGGTGCGCTCGGCGGCGATGCGCCCGACTTGCCGGGCACTTGGCAAATCTTTGGCATCGCGCGCGACTGCATACCAATAATCTCGTTCCATTGCGTCATCCGGTCCGGCGATGACCGCGCAACTGAGGCTGTGCCGCGAAGTGGGGAAGCCACCCATGAAACCCAGACTGTTGGCGGTTATGAATTGCGCCTCGTGCAAGTTAACGGTCGCGCCTTCGGAATTGCTGATGCGCGCATCCGTATCCAAGGCCGCTTGTTCGCACTGTTGCGCCAATTCTATCGCCGCATCGACCGGCAAGTCCCACGGATGATACAAGTCCATATCTGGACAATCGCGTGCCAGCATGTCCGCATCCGGCAGGCCTGAGCAATCATCTTTGGCGGTATAGCGCGCAATCGACAACGCCGCATCCACCGTATCGCGCACCGCTTGCGGCGAAAAATCCGAGGTACTGGCATTGCCGCGCTGCTGGCCGAGATAGACAGTGATGCCCAGACCTTTATCGCGGTTGTATTCGATGGTTTCGACTTCGCCTTGACGCACCGTGACGCCTTGACCGAAACCAACCGAAACTTCGGCGGAGGCCGCTGATGCACCGCGCTGTTTGGCGTAGTCCAGCATGTCTTGCGCGATGTTGCGCAAGCTGTCAGCGGAATGGGAGAAGCGTAGCGTAGAGGAGACTAGGGCATTCATAAGCAAAGCGGATAATTAGCGAAAGGCGGTATCATAGCAGCATCGCCCAAACTCATTAAGACCAAGCTCATTAAGACCAGACACATTAACTGCTATGAATCCGCACAATAAAAACCACGACGAAAACGAGCCGCTACATATTCATCTGGGAGATGACGAGGATGAGCATGATGATGCCGAGGCGCATGATGCCGAAGAATATGATGATGGCGCCGTAGAAGTCATCCGGCCTCAGGCGCGCAATGTAAACAGCCCCACTACCCGAGGGCGCGGCTTGCGCAACCAACCAGTGGTGGACGATGATGAGGAAGAGCTGCCTCCCAGCAAGACCAAGATCAAAAAGCAGATGCACGATCTGCGCGACCTCGGTGAAGAACTGTCCGGGCTTGGCAAGGATCAACTCGCACAACTCGACATCCCGGAGAATCTGCGTGATGCGATACGCAAGATGAAGAACATCAACAAGTTCGGCGCGCAACGCCGCCAGATGCAATACATCGGCAAGCTGATGCGCGATGTGGATACCGCTCCCATCATCGCCAAACTGAACGCATGGAAAGGCACCTCGCAACAGCACGTCGCCTATATGCACCAACTGGAACGCTGGCGCGACCGGTTGTTGGAAAGCGATGCGGCACTGACCGAGTTGCTCGCCGCGTATCCGCAAGCCTGTCCTGAGCCCAGTCGAAGGGCCGATGCGCAAAGACTGCGCACGCTGATACGCAACGCGCAAAAGGAAATGGAGGCGCAAAAGCCGCCCAAGAATTTCCGCGAGATTTTTCAGGTGTTGCGCGAGATCGTTCCCGAACCTACATAACAATCTGCATGAGCGCTATTCTTCCACACATCACGCTCGAATCCGGCAAGCAACCACAACACAGCATCATCTGGTTGCATGGTTTGGGCGCGGACGGCCAGGATTTTGTGCCCATTGCCGGCGAGCTGAAGCTTCCTGTCGCAGTACGTTATATCTTTCCGCACGCGCCGCAACGCCCGGTCACCATCAACGGCGGGTTTGTGATGCGTGCCTGGTATGACATTGCCAGCCAAAGCATAGATGCGCAACAGGATGAGGCAGGAATCCGCACCTCGCAAATTGCTGTCGAAGCACTGATCGCGCAGGAAATGGCACGCGGCATTTCACCGGGCAACATCTTTCTAGCGGGATTTTCTCAGGGCGGGGCAATTGCGCTGCACACCGCATTGCGCCAGACTGCCCCGCTGGGTGGAGTGCTGGCACTCTCCACTTATTTGCCGTTGGCGGATAGTGCTGTGCGCGAGGTGCTGGCAAGCACCAGGGCAACTCCCATTTTTATGGCGCACGGACGCAGCGACCCGGTCATACCCTATGCATTGGGGGCTGTTTCAAGAGATGCGTTGCTGAAATTCGGCTATGCAGTGGAATGGCATGAATACGCCATGCAACACTCGGTGTGTGAGGAAGAACTTCGTGATATCGAGGCTTGGCTGACAAAGAGGATTGAGGATTGAGGAGCGTGGATTGAGGATTGAGTTAAAAGCGGAGCAGCGGTTCTTACTCAATCCTCAATCCACGCTCCTCAATCCTCACTAACCTCCTGCTCAATAAGTTTGAATTTTGCCAAATCATAATCAAGGCCTTTTTCCTGCAATCCGCTGGGCATCAGCAAATAATTTTTCCCTTCCAGCTGAATTTTCAAGCTGCGATTGGCGGAGAATGTATCGGCCTTCATCAACAATAACTGAACCCCGCCGGATAACTCACCCTGTTTTGCATAAAGCCAAAGCGCCGCTTGGCCGTTTTCAAGTTCGCTGCCGTTCCGGTTCAAGAACACACCGGCAACCTGGTTGGCCAGAATTTCCGAGCCCACGTGCAGTCGGTTCGCATCATCGCGCAACAACCGCCGCACCACTGCCACACCCCAATGTGACGCACCCTCCGGCTGTATCCCAAGCAAACTGCCGATGCCTATGTTAGCGCTTCCGGTGGGCAAAGCGCTGCTAAATCCGCCGACACTGATCTCCTCGGTTACCCAATATGCCGGATCTTTTTCGCTGAAATGCAGCCCTGCATTACTGCGCTCGACCACCTTGTCAAAGCCGTTGATCACGTTCAATGTGACATTGGCCACGTGTCGCGGATTGCGTCGCACGGGAGGCGCGATCAAATAATTCAGTAGATACTGAACAGCCTCTCTAACTACTTCCGCTTCATAGCTTCCGCCCAGATTGAGCTCATCCGGAACAATATTTTTTTTCAGCACTTTCATCAAGTCTTCCAGCTTGGCTTGCATCGCCGGCATGCCGATAAAGCGCATGGCTGGATGTATGGTGGCCTCCATGTTGATGCGCGTCGGTTCAGCCGGGCGATTTAAATCGAAACTGAGCCGACTGTGCCCGCTTGGCTGTGCGTGTATGTCGATGGTCGAGCAATACTGTGCCACAATGCGCTCGGTCAGATGCATATACAGCGGGCTCAAGGCAAGAAGCCCACTGTCGTACCATACCAACAGGCGCCCCACCTCACATTTCACCGACGTGTTGACTATCATGCCGGGATACATGCTGACCGGCGTATTGAGATATTGCAGTTGTTCGGCATGTTTGTATAGCTGGGCGAGATTAGCCCAAATCGTGTTATCGGCCTGACCATAGCGGGCACAAACATATTTCAACCGGCAAATCATGGTATGCACCACGCGGGCAGCCAGCAACGGCACTTGTGCCTTGATGGTATTGCTGCCTTTTTCAGCGTTGCAATAACGATTGAACACCGTGTAATAAGCATTGGCGGTATGGCGGGAAAAATTGTCCAGCACCAGCCACAGGCGATTTTCCTGGAATTTATTTATCTCAAAAGGCGTAAAATACTCGCGCACCAATTTTCGTGCGTAAGGCTGGGCAGCCTCGTCAATCAGGCGCAACACGGCAAACTGGTGATCAAGCTTGAAGTCGGTATGTTCCGACACCGACTCTATCCACTCGGTTAACTCCAAGAGCGACTTGAACGCGTCATTCTTCGGCAAGTCGTCCAACAACGCTTGCACAGACTTGATATCCGCCAAGGGATGATCAGATTTTTTTCCAAATATTCCCGATAACATTCGCCGCCCCTTAAACCACAACTTCCACCCATGGCAATATAACCACAAAATGCATCCAATGAACAGATGCTAAAAGGACCAACTTGATTCCCTGGCTAACCGATGACACCCCATTCCCGTCTGTCGAGCGCGCTCTAAGTTCGCCTAATGGTTTGTTAGCGGCGGGCGGCGAGCTAACCGTACCGCGTCTGCTGGAAGCCTACCGCAACGGAATATTCCCGTGGTTCAATCCCGGCGAGCCCATACTGTGGTGGAGTCCGAATCCGCGCATGGTGCTGATCCCGGGTGAATTCAAGACCTCGCGCTCGCTCGCCAAAATGTTGCGCAACAGCGTCCATGAAGTGCGCAACGATACTGTTTTCGAACAGGTGATGCGTTGCTGCGCCGCTCCGCGCGCCAAAAATCGAGCCGGCCATCCCGGCACTTGGATAGACGAAGACATGATTGCAGCGTATTGCGCACTGCATCGGCTGGGCTACGCGCATTCCGTGGAAACATGGATGGACGGCAAGCTGGTCGGTGGTTTGTATGGTGTCAGTATCGGACGCATGTTCTACGGCGAATCCATGTTTAGTGACGTCAGCAACGCCTCGAAGATCGCGCTGGCGCATCTCGCCAGGCAACTTGAACGCTGGCAGTTTGGCATGATCGATTGCCAGATGAACACGCCCCATCTCGCCACACTCGGCGCACGCGAAATTCCGCGCAGCGAATTTATCGCTAGCCTGCAAGAATTGATACACTGTGCGCCGATAGACGAAAAACTTTTGATGAAACCACTAGCCATTCCGCTAGGCTGTCAGCCGGGGAGTTCTTGGCCGGGCACCCGAAAGACAACAGCCAAGCGGCTGGTTATGTCCGGGCACCCGACTGACTGGCAATTTGACACCGATCTTTTTACATGAGCCTGCTAAACGACATCCCGCTATCCGCGCTGCATTTTTATCTGACCGCGCCCTATCCGTGCAGCTATCTGCCCGATCTGCAAGCGCGCTCGCAAGTCGCCACGCCCGCATTGCTGATCAGCACGCCGGTGTATTCGGAACTGGTGCAATGTGGCTTTCGGCGCAGCGGGACCTACACTTATCGGCCGCATTGCGATAATTGTCGCGCCTGTGTCCCGCTGCGCATATTGGCAAAACAATTTACGGCAAGTCGCTCGCAGCGGCGCGCCTGGAAGCAACACGCGCATCTCGAGGCTACGCTGCACCCGTTGCAAGACAACGCCGAATATTACGACCTCTATCAACGCTATCAGCGCACACGCCACAAAGACGGCGGCATGGACAATGACGACCGCGAGTCGTATCAAAACTTTCTGCTGCAAAGTCATGTTGATTCGCTGCTGGTGGAATTTCGTGAGCAGGGCGTGCTGCGCATGGTCAGTGTGATCGACTTGCTCAGCGACGGTCTGTCCTCGGTGTATACCTTCTACGAGCCGGATTTGCCGCGTGCCCGCCTGGGGGTTTACAACGTGTTGTGGCAAATCGAGCTGTGTCGCAAACTCGATCTGGATTTCGTCTATCTGGGCTACTGGATAAAACACAGCCGCAAGATGGCTTACAAGACACAATACCAACCCGCGCAAGGCTTGTTGGACAGCACTTGGCAGACACTCGACAGGCCTGTGTTCTGATGAAACCACTGGTGAAACGACTAGCCATCCCACTAAGCAACCAGAAGACGGTTGCCAAGTGTTTGGTTATAGCCATTCGACTAAGCCATCAGCCGATGCGCTTTTGGCCGGGCACCCGAAAGGCTTTGCATAGCCATTCGGCTAAGTCACCAAAATACGGTGGCATAAGCCGCTGGTTAACGATAGCCAAGTCGCTGGTTATGAGCGCAGTCGAAGGAGAATCAGCATGAAGACACGTTTATGCATTTTCATATTTTCGCTAGTTTTACTACCACTGGCTGGATTGCTCTTGAGCGGCAAGGAATGGAGCGAACTCTCAACTGACACCCCGGCAACCGGCACCCCGGCCGCGGCCGAGAATATCGCCGCGATATTGCTCACCACACTGATGTTGCTGGGCTATGTCTTGCTCACCAATCACATGATCAAAAGGCGTACTGGCAACAGCCCGATGAACATTCAACGCAACTACTTCTTGTGGATGGCCGCAGCGAGCGCCATGCTCGGTTGGCTGCTGGCTTACCTGAATTTGTTCACAGCAAGTTGGCCGACAGAACAAGGCAACCCCGTCGTGCAGCTATTGCTCTACACCCCGTTGTTCGCCTTGCTGGTTCCCGCAGTGCTCAGCACCCGCGCCTTGCTCGGCGCGTTTCCAGGACTGCTCAAACGCCTGTCGCGCGGCGTATCCTTGCCGATACCCAGCGGCGAAACGCTCGCCTTCAGCCTCGTGCCTATCGCCGCGCTAGGTCTGCTGGGTGGTGCGGTATGGCCCGCGCAATTATTCTGGCTGCTGTGGATCGCACCACTGTTACTGTTGGTCGCGCTGCAACTGCTGTGGCACGAAAGCACGATTTTCTCCGGTCTCAAATCCGGTGATTGGGGGCGCGTAATTTGCGCCGCGCTGGCTGGAATTATCGTAGGCAACTTTACCGTGATCAGCTATCAAATGGGTGGCGGCAACCTGATCAGCAATCTGCCCAATCCGCTGTTCGCGCAATTCGGCTATGCCGTATTCGGCTTGTTGTGCCTGCAACTCGGTGATGTCGTCGCAGAAAACTGGCGCGGCAAAAAACGCAGCGAACTGTTCCAACAAAAGAAAAAATTCCCGATCCCTGTGGTCGTCAAGCCAGCCGCCATTAAGAAGCATTAACCATGTACCGACTGCTCCGTCCTGCGCTGTTCCAACTTGACCCGGAAACCGCCCACCATCTCACTCTTGGCGGTCTGCAAACCGCGTATTCATTGGGCTTGAGCGGCATCATCGCGCCGCGTCCGCCAGACAATCCACGCACCGTGATGGGGCTGACTTTTCCCAATCCGGTCGGGCTAGCCGCCGGACTCGACAAGAATGGCGACTGCATAGACGGGCTTGCGGCACTCGGTTTTGGTTTCATCGAGATCGGCACCATCACCCCGCTGCCCCAGCCCGGCAACCCCAAGCCGCGCCTGTTCCGCCTGCCGCAAGCCAACGCCATCATCAACCGCATGGGCTTCAACAACGACGGCGTGGACAAGCTGATCGAGAAAGCGCAGCGCGCTGACTATCGCGGCATATTGGGCATCAACATCGGCAAAAATGCCGGCACGCCGATTGAAAATGCAGCGGATGACTATCTGATTTGCCTGCGCAAAGTGTATGCCCACGCCAGCTACGTCGCCGTCAACATCTCCTCGCCCAACACCAGGAATCTGCGCCAGTTGCAAGGCGAGGACGCGCTGAACGATCTGCTCAAGTCACTCAAGGCAGAACAACAAAAACTCGCCGACACGCATGGCAAATACGTGCCCATCGTTTTGAAGATCGCACCGGATATGGAAGCCGGGCAAGTCGCACAAATCGCGCGCCTGCTGATGCAACATCGCATCGACGGCGTGATCGCCACCAACACCACACTGTCACGCGAGGGCGTGGAAAACCTGCCGCATGGTGAAGAAAGCGGCGGCCTGAGCGGCGCACCAGTGCGCGATAAGTCCACCGGCGTGATCCGTCAGCTTGCTGCTGAACTGAAGGGCGCGTTGCCCGTCATCGGTGTCGGCGGCATTTTGCACGGCTCGGACGCCGCCGAAAAAATCCACGCCGGCGCGGCATTGGTACAGATATACAGCGGTTTGATTTATCGCGGTCCGGCGCTGGTAGCAGAAAGCTGTGCGGCAATCCGCGCTATCTAAGTCCGCTATAAACCTGGATTGTTCATTAGCCGGTGCAGCACCAAAAATCAATGGGTGGAATGGCTATAACCATAACCAATCACTTGGCAGCTTGCTGCCTTAGTGAGATGGC
>OBLT010000413.1_pt1 | contig 28197 bp, 24 predicted proteins | sample 1518721 | NCBI WGS metagenome assembly OBLT01 (sample SAMEA3539307, study PRJEB22396) | soil metagenome | biome: tundra; feature: field; material: soil | place: USA | collected 2010-05 | depth 0.15 m | reverse complement strand
CTTCAGCACCGTCTTCGGGTACAGGCGCTGCACCCGGACCTGCCGCGAATCAGGCCGCCACGACCACCTCGGAGTCGATGATGGGGGTGCTGGCGTTCGGGATGCCCGTGCGCGACCGCTGTCCGCGCCTCGGGCACCAGCTCGGCGGCCCTTTGTGACCAACCTGCAGGAACTCTCAGGCGCACACCTGATAGTAACCGTAAGAATTTTGTTAGTTACTAATTGTAATCGTAACTATTGAGTATAAACCGCCCAGACGGCTTGCACCTCATAGTTTTCGCTACGATAATTTGTTACGGTAAGTTACGCTAATCGTTAAGTAGGGTTAACCGCAGCGTCATCTTCGGAGCAGGAAGGGGAGATGACGGATTCCCTGTCCGTGGAGGGTTCCTGGGGCAGGTCACCGGACCGGCCGGATGACTGGTCGACATGAAGGATGGCTGCCTGGCAGGTCAAGGGGAGGAAGAGCCAGACGAAAGCGAGAAACCGGCTGGCTTAGGGTTGTTGTCCGCCCTGGCCAGAAACGTCGTAAGTACGGCAGCACAATGAAATGCGGCCGCGGGACACGCGGCAGCCTTTAGCTACCGTAAATCGAAAATCGGCTAGAGGAGCGGGGCCGATGCGGGTTGTTCTTTGTGACGATAATCGAATTCTGTGCGAAGCACTCGGCGTCGCGCTTGAAGCACGCGGTCATCTGGTTCCGGCGACCGCGACCACCACAACGCTCGGGCTTGCCGCGGTCGCGACGCACCGGCCCGATGCGTGCGTGCTCGACCTCCGCTTCCCCGACCCCCCGGATGGCCTCAGCGCTGCTCGGATGATCCGCCAGCGTTACCCGGGAACCGCAGTTCTTGTGCTATCTGGTCTCGCCAACCCCGCCGTCTTGGCGGAGGCCATGCGGATCGGCGTGGCCGGATTCCTGCGCAAGGACCAAAATGTCGATTACATCGCCAGAGCACTACGCGTGATCGCGTCTGGCGGGGTGGTCTTCGACCCAATTCAGACGCGCCATGCCTGGTCCCCAGGGATGCGATACTACTGCCCGGCGCGTGACCTCACATCACGGGAGGCGGAAGTGCTGCGCAGGATAGTGGCCGGCCAGAGCACCAGGCAGATGTCGCGCGAGATGAATGTCACGACGAGTACCTTGCGCACCTACGTAAAGAATATGCTCGCGAAGCTTGGCGCACACACTCGGCTCGAGGCCGCTGTCCTCGCGACCCGCGAGAACCTGCTCGGCGACCAGACGGCTTAGCGCCGCCCAGGCGGGACCATGGAAATTACTGCCGTCGTTATCGACGAAGAATATACATTCGCCGACGCGCTCGCGATACGGCTCAATGCCGAAGAGGACATCATCGTAGCGGCAGTGGCGTGGCCGGCCGCCACAAGCGTGGGCTGGCAGGCCGGCATCATCCTGCTCGACGTTGATCTTGCTGGGTCCATTCAATTTTGCCGGGCGACTTCGGGATCGCCGAATGCGACCCTGGTAATCATGCTCAGCCACACATCGGAGCCGTCCAGGATCGTGGCCGCGATCGAGGCCGGCGCGCGTGCCTGGGTCCGCAAGGATGAGTCGATCAAGCACCTGCTGCGTGTGCTCCGGGGCGTCGCGCAAGGCGAGACCTGGCTGCCGCCTGCGGAGACAGGCGACGTGCTGTCAATATTGCTGACGCAGCGCGACGGGCGGAAGGACGGCGACCAGATGCTGGCTCTGCTGACACCACGAGAGCGTCAGGTGCTGGCCTGCCTGGCTGAGGGGGCTAACCGGAATCAGGTAGCCGAACGGCTGAACCTTACGGCCAACACGGTGCGGACGCACCTGCAGAACATCATGGCCAAGCTCGGCGTCCACTCGACCCTCGAAGCGGTGGCGCTGACGCGTGCCTGGCTGGTGCCTCCGGACGGGCACTGACAATATCGGGGCGTCGCGGGGCTCGCGTCGCGGATGACGCAGGATTCCTACGCCGAATGAGGGTGTTCCTTCGTCCGTATACCGGACAAGATTACACAGAGGCTGCTATATAGCGTGCCGATCCTGGGTGGTGGAGAGAAGGTTGCGGCGAATGGGAGTCGCCGAGCCTGGTAGCTGCGCTGCCCGGGGATACTTGGAGGGAGCGGGGAAAAGGTGGAGCGGGTACAACAGGCGTGTTTTGGCATTCCTGCGGATAATTTGGCGGACTTGTCCGCGGCGAGGGACCCTTCCTCGGCTGCAGTGGGCTCATCGCTGCGCGAGCTATGCCACGACATCATAGAGCCGGCCGCCACCATCAGGTGGCTCGTGCGCGCCGCCGACGCTGAGTGGGGGCAGGACCAAAAAAATCGGCTAAGGGCAATCGCGGTTGCGGCCGGGCAGATCGCCGCGATCTGCGAGCATATCCTCGATCGGCCGCAGCGCTGTACTGGCGTCCATCTTGACCTGCTCGCCGCCGACGCGGTGGCGAGTGCCCAGGTGCGATACGCCGGGGTGATCGATATCGTATCCCAGCCTGTCATGGCACTGGCAGGCCCGGGCGACATCGTCAGGATTCTGTGCAACTTGCTGACCAACGCGTGCCGGGCCGCCGGGCCAACTGGCCGGATCCGCGTGCTCGTCGACGAGGCCGACGGCCAAGCGCGAGTGGCGATTGCCGATTCAGGTAACGGCCTCGGCCATGCGGTACCGGGCGGCGGGACCGGCCTCGGCCTCGACATCATCGGTGCACTCGCGCTGAAGTGCGGTGGCAGCGTTCACTTGAACGTCAGCGACCTCGGCGGGCTCGCGGTGACCGTGCGGCTGCCCGCGCCGAGGAGGTCATCGAATTGAGGATTGTGATCGCTGACCCACACCGCATCTTCGCCGGCGCTCTTGAATCGCTCCTGCGCAGGTCAGGTCACGACGTGGTCGGCTGCGTGGCCGGACTTGACGCCGCCGCAGAGGTGATCTCGCGCGAGAAGGCCGATGCGTGTGTGCTCGACGCCGACCTAGCCGGAAACTGCCAGCCCGGAGCGTTGCCGAAGGCTATAGCCGGCTCACCCCGCACCGCGTTCGTCGTGCTCGCGGACTCGCCGGAGTCTACGGGCTTCGTCGGCGCGCTAGCCGCGGGCGTGCACGGGGCCGCGCTCAAGACCGACGACTTCGTCGAGGTCCTGCGGGTGCTCACCGGCGCCGCCAGCCGGCAGGCGCGACGTCCGGCTGGCGGCACTGTGCTCTCACTGTCGGCTCAAGCCGCGCACCGGCCAGTCCGGCACAGCACGCGCTACCCGGCCCTAGATCACTTGCTGACCCCGCGGGAGCGCGAGGTGCTGGGCCGGCTTGTGCACGGCGAAGGCACTACGAGCATGGCGAGGTCGATGGGAGTGCAGTTGTCCACCACCCGCACCCACATCGACTCCGTGCTCATCAAGCTTGGGGTGCATTCGCGGCTGGAGGCCGTCGCCTATGCCGTCCGGGAGGGGATCATCAATGTTCCCGGCCGTCTCGAGCTGGAGGACACGCCGGATGCTCTCAGCGGATAATGGGAATCAACCTCCTCATCGTTGACGATCATCGCGTCTTCTGCCAGGGCCTTGAGGCAGTCTTCGCGGCGGAACCGGACTTCGAGCCGATGGCGATCAGCAACCCGGATCAAGCGCTCGGTGCCGTGGCGGCGTTTAGGCCAGACGTGGTGATCATGGATCTGCACCTCGGTGAGGTGAGTGGTGTCGATCTCACTAGGCAGATGACCGCCTTGCCGCTGCCGCCCGCGGTCGTGGTGCTGACCGCCTACGCTGACATCGCTACGGCGCTGGACGCGATCCGGGCGGGCGCGGTGGGCTTCCTGGCCAAGAACGCCTCGGTCGAGCAGGTCATCAGCGCGGTGCGGGCCGCGGTGCTCGGCGGAAGCTGGCTGCCGCATGAGCTGCTCACCAGGCTGGTCGCCGAGCAACCGGATCCGGCCGGTGCGCATCAGCTCATCACGCAACTGACGGCGCGGGAGCACCAGGTACTCAGCCTGATGGTCAGCGGTCTGGACCGCAGTGGCATCGCGGGCAAGCTGCACCAGTCGCCGAACACTGTCCGCACGCATATCCGCAACGTGATCGTGAAGCTCGACTGCCACAGCGCCATTGAGGCTGTCGCGGTGGGTCTCAGAGCTGGCCTGCGGCCAGAGTAGCGGGCAGCTGCCCGTCGCGACAGGGCGAGACCGTTCTACCTGAGCAAGAACACCAGGGCGCTGCCCATCAGCGCGGCGACGAGGATCACCATAAGCAACTGCAGGAAGAACCAGTCCCGCGGTTGATCGGTAACTGTCGGCTGATCATCGAGCTCGTCAACCAGCTCGATGACTGTCGGCTGGTCATCCGGCTCGGTGATTGTCGCCTGCGCGACCGTGAGCACGGCAGAGAGAGGTGGCAACGTCGGTGCGGCGGACCTGGTGGCCGGGCCAAGATAAGGTGCCGCCTGCGGGAGGAGCTGGATGGCGGGGCCCGCCGAGGTCTCGGCAATCCCGGCGGTTGCGGACCAGGAAGCCCTCGCCATCGCCTGTTCTTCGACCTGCGGGGGCGTGGCCATGGGCTTGCCCAGCCTGGTCAGCAGCAGGACGGTGCGGACCAGGATCAAGAGGTCGAACCGGAGGCTGCGACGCCTCAGGTAGTCCAAGTCAATGGCCAGCTTCGCATGTAGCTCACAGGTTGCGTAGTGCTGCTCGGGATCGACGCCATCGAGGACGGCCTGCACCTGCGTGTAGAAGATCTGCCCGGGGCCGGTCAGTCCGGGCCGCACGCTCAGGATGTCAAGCTCTTCGCCGTCGTAGCACCGAATGAACCGTGGCACCTCCGGCCGGGGGCCGATGAGCGTCATGTCGCCCCTCAGCACGTTGATGAGCTGCGGCAGCTCGTCGGCCTTGGTGGCCCGCAGCACGGTGCCGAGCGTGGTGACGCGGGAGTCCGCGCGGCTCGTGACCAGCGGGCCCTCCCGGTCGGCGCCGGACACCATCGAGCGAAGCTTCAATATCGTGAACTGCTCACCCGAACTACCCGTGCGCACCTGCCGGTAGAACGCGGGTCCCCGGCTGGTGAGGCGCACCGCGGCCGCGAGAAGAACGATGACCGGGCCCGCGATCGTGAGCGCGATCCCGGCCACGAGGACATCCGCCGCCCGGCGCATCCCCGAGTCCGCGCGAATCTTCGGCCGTGCGGGCGCCTGCCCGACGGTCCGCGTGGCAGCGCGGAACTGGCGGCGCGCGAGTATGACGAGCACCATAGTGGTGGTCAGGTAGGTGACCGCGGAAGTGATGGCGCCGCCCATCGCGCCGTAGCGGGGGATCAAGATGCTGTCCAGCGTGACGGTGATGGTGGCCCCCACGCCCATGCCAACCGAGTTGAGCCCGGGACGGCCGCGGCCGAGCAGGTAAGCGGACGCGACGGCGGCCGCGCCTTCGATAGACAGGCCGATGATGATGATCTCGGCCGGCGTCACCGCGGACCGGAACGCCTTGCCGTAGAACAGAGGGAGCCCGATGTAGGTGGCTACCGCCAGGAGCGGGGTCAGCACCAGGGTCAGCGCCGTCGACCGCGGCAGCAGCCGCCGTGCCTCGGTGGTCGCCTCGTCGGCGCTGAGCCGCGCGAAGCGCGGGTAGAGCACGTAGTTCAGGGCCGTCGGGGCGAGCCGCATGAGCTCGGCGAATTTGGAGGCGACCGCGTAGATCCCCAGCACCGCGGGGCCCGCGAGCGCGCCGAGCAAGATGAAGTCGAAGCGCAGGTTCATCAGCCAGAGCATGTTGCCGAGCTGGCCACGACCGCCGAACGCGGCGATCTTCTTCGCCAGGGCCCGTGACGGCTTACCCCAGCCGGAGAAGTACCCGCGCTGCCGCAACCGCACGAATCCGGTCAGCATGGCCATCGTGCCCGAGGCGATCAGGGCGATGACGACCGAGGTCGCTCCCTTGTAGCCGACCGTCAGCAGCACCGCCGGGTAGATCGGGACAAACCAGATTTCTTCGGCGACGATGATCAGGTTCGCGCCCAGGATGTCCCCACTGCCCTGGCAGCAGCCCTTGGCCGTCACCGTCCAGAGCTGGGTGACGACGAGGACGGTCATCAGGAACACGAGCGACATCGGCATCTGCCGGAAGAACACGTGATGGAACGGGATCGCGCAGGCCAGCCAGGCCAGCGAGCCGACGACCGCCCCGGCCACCGCCATCAGCGTGAGCGTCGGCCGCACCCGCCGGTCCTTGCCGTAGTCGCCGGCCAGGAAGAAGGCCGAGGCGGTCGGCAGCCCGGCCGAGAAGATGACCCCGAATAGCCAGGGCAGCACGCGGATGAGCGAGTACTCGCCGATCACGGTGGGACCGCCGGTTCTCGCGACCAGCAGGCTGGCCAGCGACACCGCCGCCAGGGCACCGCCCTGCGCGCCCAGATTGGTGAGGGCATGCCTGGACAGCAGCCGCGAGCCAGCCGAACTGGCGGCCGCCGGGAGAGCCGGGCGCTTCGGCGGGATGTAGGGCGCGAGTGGACCTCGCAGGGGGCCCGCCGCAGCGCCATCGGTTACCTGGCCTGCTTTGCGGATGGCCGACCGCGTCAGGGCCGCCGGGCGCAGCCGGGCGAACCGGCGTTGCCGAGTACCCTGATGCACCCGCCAGGCGTCCTGGCTGAGGACGGCGGTGATCCCGAGCAGCAGCCACAGCGGGCGGAAGTGCAGGACCTCCTCGTAGAAGGAATTGACGCCCACTACGAGCACGCCGGCCACGATGCCGGCCGGATAGGGCACCGCGGCGGCCATCGGTGGCGACAGTTGCCGCCGGACCACCGGTCCGGCGCGGGCGAAGACGCTGCCGCAGAGCAGCAACAGGGCGAGCAGGCCGAGCACACCGCGCTCGTCCAGCGCCGCGAGGAAGTCGTCGTGGGCCTCGTTGGCGTACGGGTAGAGCCCGGTGGTGAGCAGCGGCTTGGTGCTGGCCGGCCCCAGGCCGAGCAGGCCGTCGCTGCTCTGGTACAGCTCATAGGTCTCCAGGATCAGCAGGCTGCGCTCGTTGCTGCTCTGAGCGCTGCGGCCGATCGAGTTGACCAGCAGCGGCTGGCCGCTGTTCGCGGCCAGCTGCCTGATCGTGTTCAGCGGGAACACGGTGAAGAACGTGCCGACGGCCAGGCCGATGGTCAGCGCGGTCGCGATCACCCCGGCCCAGCCGTGCCGCCGGTAGTACTTGACCATCAGCAAGAACGAGATGCCGACGCCGAGCGAGAGCACGCCGCCGTTGGATTCCGTCAGCGCCAGCGCCCACACCAGCATGATGTAACCGGTGAATCTCATCCACCGCTTGGCGGGAGTGTGCGAGGCGTAGACGACGAAGATGGTGGCGTCCCAGTACCACGAGGCGTAGTTCGGGTCACCGAAGGTGAACATCACCCGGTTGCCTTCGGCCGCGGTCAGCCCTTCGAGCGGCGTGATATGGCCGAGCCAGGCGGCGATGACGACTGCGGCCCAGGCGATGCCCGACCAGCTCCACGCCGCGAGCGCGCAGCGCATGGCCCGCGGCACGGACAGCACGTTGACCACCGTGGTGCACAAGGCGAACAGCAGGAGGTCGATCACCACCGTGATCAGCGCCGTGGTGGGAAGCGGGGACAGGAGGCCGGACGCCGCACCCGCGATGACGAACAAGGCCACCGGGATGAAGTAAGGCGCGCGCAGCTTGCGGTGGGTGCCGGCCAGCCAGATCAGGGCGGTGACGATGGCGGCGATGACGAGCAGGTCGACCGGCGAGCTGTTGCCAGGCCCGGTCGGGTGCACGATGGGCTGGAAGATGATGGCCAGCACGAGCGTGATGACGGCGGCGCGCTGAGCGCTGCCGCGGACCAGCGGAACCGGCGGGCCCGGCGCCTCCTGCGGCGGAGTCACCGGGCGCATCGTCGTCATCGTCATAAGCGGGATCCCGTCAGGCGCCGGAACAGCAGCAGGTGGTTCCGGGCGAAGTCGTCGTGATCTGCGGTAGCGGCCGTGGCGGCCAGGTCGGCGAGCAGGACATCGCGCCAGCACGATGGAGACACGCCAAGCCGCTCCAGCCCGCTCATCACAAAGGAGCGCGCCAGGTCGGGATACCAGCCGGCTCCGTCGATCGCGTACTCCACGCCGGCACCCCAGCGATCGGCGCGCAGCCCCGGGTGACCGGTCACCCGGTGTCCTGGCCGGGTGTGGCGATCGAGGTACAAGGAATAAGAGGTCACGAACCGGGCTACGTCATGGGCGGGCGTGCCGGTCAGGCGGGCGCTCTCCCAGTCGATGACGCCGAGCACCCGGCCGCGCTCCACCATCAGGTTGCCCGGCCAGAAGTCACCGTGCACGACGGACTGCGGCGTCTGGTAGCCCGCCAGGCGACCGAGCATGCTGGCCAGGCCAGTCAGGTCTGCATCGACTCCGGGCTCGTGGCCGAACCGACGGCTGATCACGTCCGCGACTCCGTCCAGCATCTGCGCCAGGCTGACGTGCTCGCTCCCGGCCGCGGCGCCATGCAATCCGGCCAGCCAGTCGCCCGCGGCGGCGAAGTCGGCGGCCACCGTCTTGTGCCTGGCCGTATGCCGCCAGGAATGGTAGGCCGCGAGCATCGACTGGCCGGGCATCGCGGTCATGACGAGCACGGGCCTGCCGAGATGCTCGACGGTGGCGACGACCTTCGGGATCGTCGTGCTTACCGGGCCGAGAGCCTGGCTGCCGACCTCGGCCAGTTGTTCCGCCTCGCGTTCGACGCTGCGCGCCGCGGCGTCGGTGGTCGGCACCTTGGCCACGTAGGCCGGCCGGGTCGCTCCGGGCGGGAAGAGCAGGATCGTCACCTTCGCGTTCGGGTCCCTCGACACCGCCAGGCACGCGGCCCGGCCACCGACCTGATCGATGAATGAGGCCAGGGTCAGCGGTGGCGCTATGGTCATTCGGCCCGCCCGACCAGTACCGCGCCGCCGGCCCGGAACATGACCGCAAGCAGCCAGGGCCCGGGATACCTGAACATGCGAAGCCCGACCGTCATCACCATGCTGAGCGCCGGGCGGGTGCCCGGGGGCACGGACAGCACCGCGTCGGCCAGATAGCGCAGCACGGCCCGGTCCCAGCTGGCCACGATCAGCGGCCGCTGTCGCGACGGCACCGCGATGTAGGCCCGGATGCGGCGCTCCGGTCGTGACCGGAGCGACCATGGCGCGACCGCGGCAGCGAAGCCCGCCGAGCTGCCGACCGTGTCCGACCGGCGCGGGGGCCGGGAAAGCCAGACCGTCCCGCCGGGTAGCAGGGCGGCCCAGGCGGCGTCATCAGCTGGCGGGACGGCGGTCACGTCAGCACCGCGAACGGCCTCATCCGGGCGACAGGTCGCACGAGGCCGTGTCCGGTCAGGATGCCGAGTGCCTCGTCGACGCCGCGGTCATCAAGATGCGGCACCTCGGCGGGCGCGGTGCCGTCATAACGGTGGCGGGCCGTCTTCCGGCCGAGCGGGTCGGGCCCGGAGCGGCCGGACCGCTCGAAGGCGGAGATGATGCTTCCGGTGCCGTGACATGCGGTGTACAGGCTCCGGTGGGCGGTGTCCTCGGGTACGCACAGGTACGACGAGGTGCGATTGGTGCCCGGCAGCAGCAGCGGCTGGCCGGTCTTGGCGAAGACGGGGTGGTCCTGCATCAGCGAGGCGGGGTGCGCCCGGCAGGCGTTGTGCCGGTGCACGAACGCGTGCGTCCCGCCCACCTCTTCCTCGTAGATCGAGTTGTGCGGTGAATCGACCACCAGGCTGGCCTTCGCCCCGAACGCGGAGCCGGCCATCCGGCGCAGCTCGGCGTAGGTGGCCATCCGGTAGGCGAAGCCGTAGTTCATCGCGAGCCGCGTCGCCAGCAGGACCCGGCGGCCGTCATCGCCGTCCACGGGAACGGCCGGGCAGCCCTCGGTGAAGTAGGCCGCCAGCCGCTGCCTGAGCCCGGACCGTGGTGCCAGCAGGTGGGAGAGCGGCTTCTGCACCGACATTTCCGCGCGGAGCATGCGGGACGCGCTCTTGCGCCGAGCGTACAGCGCGCCGAGCTGGCCGGTCAGGACGCCGCCGCCGTTGTGGAACTGGACGGTCACCTGCCCGGCACGGATGCCGAGTTCTGCCGCCGCGGCCGGGTCAAGGATCTCCTCGACCTGCTGCATTTCGAGGAAGTGGGTGCTCGGCCCGATGCCGCCAAAGCGCAGGCGGCTCATCTGCACGACCAGCCACGGCAGCTCCTTGGCGGCCCGCCGGGCGCCGCCGTACGCGTCGATGTCGAGCCGTCCGCGCTCTTCGACGTGGTCGAGCTCGTCTTCGCTGAGGCCGTAACGCTCGGCGGCGAAATCGGCCCCCTCGGTGGCGGCCCGCAGCACCTCTTTGGAACTAAGCTCCCTGCGCCAGTTCGGCGGGCTCGGGAACCGCTGCGCCACTTGCCGGTAGAAGTCGGCCACGGCGCTGGCGGACGGCTGTTCGATGTCCAGCGTCATCAGCGCCATACCGCAGTTGAGCGCGGCATCGGTGAGCGCGGGCCGGATCTCGCCCTTGGTCGCCACGGCAATGCTCGACGGCATCTCCGACTTCGCCTTGTGGCAGAAATCAGGCAGCACCACCGGTGGCGCCGCGAGGCCCGCGCCGTCCGTGCCCTCGCCGAGGCGCTCGATCATGCGCTCGTCAGCGGGGGCGGCTTCGCTGTCGAACACGGTGAACTGGCGGTCCCCGGCGTCGCGTGAGCCGGTGATGACCTCTATCTCCATCTCGTTCCTTTCCTGCCGCTGGTGCGGCTCATGCGGCTCAGGCCGCCAGACCGGCTAGTGCCTCGCACACTCGGTCCACGTCGGAATCGGTCAGCCCGGGGTGCAGCGGCAGCGACAGCAGCTGCGGGAAGATCTGGTCCGCGGCCGACAACTCGCTGCACGCGTCCAGGCCGATCAGGTTGCGGAAGTACGGCAGGTGATGCACCGGGATGAAATGCACGGAGGTGCCGATTCCGGCCTCGGCCAGCCGCTCGGACACCGTGTCCCGGTCCATCCCGAACGCCCGCTGGTGGATCCGCACGATGTACAGGTGCCAGGCGTGCGTGTCCGCCGCCGGGCGCGGCGGAAGCTCCAGGCCGCGGACGCTGCCTAGCTGCGCGTCGTATCGGGCGGCGATGACCGCCCGGCGCTGCTGCCAGGTCTGCAGGCGGCGCAGCTGTTCCCGGCCGATGGCCGCCTGCAGGTCGGTGAAGTTCGCCTTCATCCCGGCGTCTTCCACCGTGTACCGCCAGGTGCCCGACCGGTGGTAGCGCCGCCATGAGTCGCCGCTCATCCCGTGCAGCCGCATCCGCCGCCACCGCTCGGCCAGGTCGCCATCGGTCGTGGTGATCGCGCCGCCTTCGCCGACCGGGAGGTTCTTGGTGGCGTAGAAGCTGAAGCAGGCGGCCCGCGAGAAGCTGCCCACCGGCCGCCCGCCGACCGTGGCGCCAAGCCCGTGGGCGGCGTCTTCTACCACGTTCCCCGCCGGTATGCCTGCCGCCGCCGCGAGCTCCGCGCCGTCGACCGGATAACCGCCCATATGCTGGATCACCATGGCGGCCGCGCCGTTCCTGGCCGCCTTGGCCACGCCCTCGGCGGACACGGTGAGCGTCGCCTCGGCCGTGTCCACCAGGACGGGCCGCAAGCCGGCATGGACGATCGCCTGGACGGCGCCGCAGAAGGTGAGCGTCGGGGTGAGTACCGGCGCCCCCGGGGGCAGGCCCAGGGCGGCGAGCGCCATCTCGATGGCCGCGGTGCACGAGCTGACGGCGACCGCGTACGGAGCCGCCACCCAGGCACCAAACTCCTGCTCGAAGGCGAACGACTCGGCCCCTGTCGTGACCCAGCCGCTGGCGAGCACCCGGACCGCGGCCTGCTGGGCCTCGGGCGTGATCTCGGTGCGGCAGAACGGCACCCGTTGCGCCGTCATGACATGGCCAGCTGGGACGGCGCGGGCGGGGCACTGACGCCAAGCCCACGGTAAGCCTCGCTGAGCACGGCGCCGAGCGCGTCCGGCGTCAGTTCCGCGCCGAGCCGCTCCCGGCCTGCGGAGCCCAGCCTGGCGGCTTCGGCCGGATGGTCGAGCAGATGCCCGATGGCCCGGCCCAGCAGTTCCGGCGAGCCTGGCGGCACCACGAGGCCGGTCTCTCCGGCCACCACCACGTCGGGCACCGCGTTGACGGCGGTCGCGACGACCGGCAGCCCGACGCCCATGGCCTCCACGATGGCGCACGGCAGCCCTTCGTACCGGCTGGCCATCGCGAAGATATCGAGTCCGGGCAGCAGGGCGTCGACGTCCCGGCGTTCGCCGGTGAACAGCATCCGGCCGGCCAGGCCGTGCTTGGCCGCGAGCCGCTCGGTCTTCGCGCGAAGCTCCCCGTCGCCGATCCAGACGCCGAACACGTCGGCCCGGCCGAGACCGGCGAGGGCCAGGACGAAGTCTTCCGGCGCCTTCTGGAACGACAGCCGCCCCACCGTGCCCACCACGTGCATGCCCGGCGGCACGCCGAGAATCCGGCGGGCCTCGGCCCGGTCGTGCGCACCGGGCGCGTTCAGCGCCTTGGCCACGCCCACGCCGATGGTGCGGACCCGCTCCGCGGGCGCGATCCGGCGGACGATGGCCTCGGCCGCGACGGCCGGGCCGACGGCCAGGAAGACGTCGGTGTACCGGCCGACCGACCGCTCGATCTTGATGTAAGCCGTCCGGCGCAGCCAGGACTGGAACTGATGGAACGGGAAGCCGTGGAAGGTGTGCACGATGCGGTTGGTCTCCAGCCGGTGCGCGGCCAGGCGGCCGAGCGCACCCGCCTTCGAGCTATGTGTATGCACCACATCGAAACCCTTCAGGCAGGCCTGAAGGTCGGCCAGGGCGCGGCGGTCATCGGCGGGCGCGATCTCGCTGCGCAGGTGCGGTATCAGCACGACCTCGTGGCCTGCTTCGCGCGCCTTCATGGCCAGGTCATCGGCCTCGCCGGTGATGAACACGATCTCGTAGTGCTCAGGATCAAGCGCAAGCGCGCCGCGCAGCGCTACCCCGCCGGCGCCAGCCATGAACCTGGTGACAACCTGCGCCACCCGCAGCCTGCTCGTCATGCTGGTACCTCCGTGACCGTCGTGGCGCTGAGCAACTCGCGCAGCGGTGCCCGCGGACCATCGCCGAGGGTCACCCGCACGCACGGCAGCCTGCTGCTGAGCGTGTTCGCGATGTCCTGTACCGGGGGATGGCTGCCGCCGAGGCCGGTGCCGAGCGCCAGCGTGGCCGCGAACGACCAGTAGCGGCGCAACTCCCCGGCCATGTAGGTGCCGGCCACGAGATAGCGTGCCGCCAGCGCCGGGTCGCAAGGGGTTACCGCTGGGTCGCCGCCGCGGGCCAGCACGACCAGACGACCGGGCAGCATCTTGTCCGCGCGCTGAGGCCATGCCGCCTCCCGGCGACCGTGCGGCATCCGCCGTCCCCGGCCACCATGCGCCTCCGCGGGCAGCCGCAGCGGTTCGACTACGCCCCACGCGTACTGTCCGTCGCTCACGCACAGGTTGTCGCAGGTGGCAACGGCCCCGCTGAGCAGCTCGCCGTGGACAAGCGTTGACTTGCCGACGCCGCCCGGCCCGGCTAGCAGCACCGTCTGGCCATCGGCGGTGCCCAGGCCGCACACGGAGGCATGCAGCGGGGCCCGGCCCCGCTGCTGGCTCCGCCATAGCGCCGGGTACTGCAGCAGGACGGCGCGCAGCAGCAGCCGGGACCGGGCGCGCAGCACGGCCGCCGCCGCTCGTCCTTTGCCGGATGGCCGCCAGCGGGCCACCACCTCAAGGGTCGGCTCGCCTGCTGTCACTCGCAGGTCCAGGCCGGATGAACAAGCATCCCTGACGACCACCTGTTCCTGGCGGCACCAGGCATCGCGAGTGAGAACCCGCCAGCCGGTGACATCGAAGGCCGTGGAGCCGCGCTCGACCGTCACCCGGACGTCTGGCGTCGTGCCGTCATCGGCCGTCAGCTGGCCGGCGGCGCCCTCGGTGAGCACATCGGCGATCCAGGGGACCGCGCAGGCCAGTTCCACCCGCTCGCCGGCGGTGTGCAGCAGGGCCCGCATCAGAATTCATCCGGGTAGGGGCTCGCCATCGCCATCGCCGTCGCCGGCTCCCGGGCCGGGTGGTACTCCTGCACCAGGTCGCCGAGCAGGGTCCGGACCAGCTCGTCATCTCCGTCCTCGGCCGCGGCGTAAAGCAGGCCGAGAGAACCAGTGAAGTTGTCAGGCAGCCGCCCCGGCCGGGTGGCCGAGATGGCTGCATTGACGGTGGGCAGTCGCTGCTCGAGCTCGCCGAACAGGGTCTCGTGCAGCTTCTCCCCAGGCCGCAAGCCGGTGAAGCGGATCTGCACATCGGGCACCCGCAGCTGCTCGGCGTACCGGCGGACCAGGTCCACGATCCGCACCGGCTCGCCCATGTCCAGCACGAACGTCTCGCCGAATTCGCCCATCGGCGCGGCCGATAGGACCAGTCCCACGGCTTCCTCCACCGTCATGAAGAACCGCGTGACGTCCGGATCGGTCACCGTCACCGGTTCGCCGCGCTCGATCTGCTCGGCGACGACGGCGAGCAGCGAGCCGCGGCTGCCCAGGACGTTGCCGAAGCGAACCGAGCAGACCTGCATCTTGCCGTCCGCGTTAGCCTGGAGGATCATCTCGGCCAGCCGCTTGGTCGCGCCCAGGATCGACCGGGGCTCGGCGGCCTTGTCGGTGGAGATCAGCAGCAGCCGCGCCGCGCCGGCCTCGGCCGCCGCCTGCACCACGTTCTGGGTGCCGAGCACGTTGGTCTTGACGCCCTCGCCGGGGTGCCGTTCGAGCAGCGGCAGGTGCTTGTGAGCGGCGGCGTGGAAGACGACATCCGGCCGGACCGAGCGGAACACCTGCCGGATCCGAGTCTTATCCCTGATGTCGGCGATGATGATTTCGGCGCTGTCGAGCAGCGCCCGCCCGTTCAGTTCGAGCTGGAGCGTGTGCATGTTCGATTCGTCGTGGTCGAGCATGTGCAAGGACGCCGGGTCGTGGCTCCTGATCTGGCGGCACAGCTCCTGGCCGATCGACCCGCCGGCCCCGGTGACGAGGATCCGGGCGCCGCCGAGCATGGCCTGCACCGACGGCTGGAGGATCCGGCGCTCGGCCCGGCCGAGCAGGTCGCTGTAGCTCACCGTGCGCATGTCCGCCGCCCGCGCCACGCGTTCCAGGGCGGAAAGGAAGGACGGCAGGTAGCGCACGTGCGCGCCGGTGTCGGTGGCGGCGCGGACGAGAAGGCTGAGCGCCGCCTGCGGCAGCGAAGGGATCGCGATGATGATCGCCTGGATCTGGTGCTCGCGGGCGACACTGCGCAGGTCCGCGATGGTGCCGAGGACAGGCGTCCCGAACACGAACCTGATGCCAGGATCGTCGTCAAGGAGACCGACCGGCCGCAGCCCGTAGTCGGGACAGCTCCGCAGGTCTCGCATGACAGTGCGGGCCGCGGACCCGGCGCCGACGATCAGCGTCGCGAGCCCGGTGCCGCCCGGCCGGCCGCGCAGCCAGGGTCTCAAGCCGCCATGCCAGCCACGACCGGTAATCCTTGGATCAGTCATCTTCCCGCTCCATGTAGGTGTGGTTCGGTATCCGGAAGGACACCGTGTCCGCGTCCTGTATCTCCGGGGCTCGAGCGTCTGGCACGTGCGGGGCTCGAGCGTCTGGCACGTGCGGGTCCGGCGAAGCGGCGGACCGGTCGATGAGGGTGGCCAGCCAGCCTCGATGCCGGATGCCGATGACGCCGAGGATGGGCCAGTCCGCGGTGACACCGAGGTCGGCGGCATGGTCAAGCGCGCCGTGCGGCGCGTACCTGGGCAGCACGACCACCAGGGCGGCGTCGGGCGGCGGGGCCCCGAGCCGGATGTCGTTCAGGGTGACCACCGTTCGGTGCGGCTTCGGGACCCGCGCCGCGATCCCGGTTGGCCGGTCAGTAGCCAGGCCGGCCGGCCGGTGCCCGCCGGCTTGGCTACTGACCGGGCGCCCTCCGTCGCCATTTGGGCTCGGGTCATCGCCAACGTGGCCGTGATCGAGGCGGGCGACGGTCCGCTCCCATCCGCTGCGCGCGTCGGCCCGTTCTGGCGGAGGCAGCTCGTCGCGCAGCCGGGCGGCCAGTGCCACGAGCCGGACTCGCGAGCCAGGTCCGGTCAGCACGATCGTGAGGACTCCGGCCCGGTGGGCGGCCAGGTTGAGGCGGTCGGGCAAGTCCTGGTCGATCCTGATGATCTTGCCGCGGCGTGCGTCGGAGTCGCCGAGCAGCACAGCGCCGAGTTCCCTGGCGCCTGCCCCTGGCAGTGCCACGGTCGGCCGTATCACCTCGCGGACCGTGGCGATCAGCAAGCCGACGACCAGGCCGAGCAGCGCGGCGAGCGCCCCGTCGACCGCGACGTGCCGGGACACCCCGGTCGCGTACGTCGGCACGCTGACCACCGACGCGCCGGTTTCGGTGGTCAGGGTGGCAAGTATCTGCTGTGCTTCTGATTCGTTGGTGGCTTGCTGCTGCTCGACGGCAGCCAGCTGCGAGAGCAGGGACTGCACCTGGACGCTGGTCGCCGCGTTCGAGGCGTTGGCCGAGCCGAGCTCGGAGAGCAGCTGGTTGCGCCTCGTGCCGAGCGCCGAGCTCGTCTTGGCGAGCGCGGCAAGCTCGGGGTTGTCCTTGACGCCGAGCTCATTCAGCTGGTTCACGACCGCGTTGGCCAGCGACCCGGCCAGGGCCATGGCTACCTGGGGGCTGGAGTCGGTGACCGTCAGCACCATGATGGCTGAGCTGCCCAGCGGAGCCACCGCGATTTCGTGCCGGGCGACCTGGCTCGGATCCCGGTCGACCTTGGCCTGGGTGATCACGGCCTGCACCAGGCTGGGGTTCACGGCGACCGCGCTCACCCGGCTCTGGATGGCCGACACCTGGGTTTCGGCGTCAGGCGTCGTGCCCTGGCCCTGGATGGTGGCTGTCGCCGAGTATTTCACCGGCTGATGTTCCTTCAGTGGCACCACTGCGGCCGCCGGCAGGATCATCAGGACGAGCAGCAACCACCGGTGCCGCCAGAAAATCCGCCGGACTGCCTCGCTGGTTTCCACAATTCACCTCATTTATCCGCAGAATCAGGCCTCTAACGGTATTGCCGGGCAATTGCCCATGACCTCGGCCAGCTGCGACATTCCTTCTACGTCGAATGCCGGAGCCACGCGATGGCGGCAGCTGACAAACTCGGCGAGGTGAACTACCGAGTCCCGAGGCACCGTGGCCGCACGTCGCGGCACCGCCCCTTTCTGGTCGGCGCTGGCCTGGCAGGCGCCGGCCTGATCGGCAGCTTCCTGGTGGTCGGCTGCTCCTCCGCGCCAGCGGCGTCCTCCGCCCCAGGGACCGGAGCCGGTTCCGCTACGAGCGCCGCGACCAGCACCGCCGGGTCACAGCCCGCGGCCGGCCTGGCCGCCGGGTCGGGCCAGCTGCGCAAGATCCTGGTGATCATGGAGGAGAACCACAGCATCCAGCAGGTCTTCCCCACCGGCATGCCCTACCTGTGGAGCTTGGCTCAGCGGTATGCGTACGCGACCGACTGGAGCGACGTAGCTCACCCGAGCCTGCCGAATTACCTGGCGATCTTCGGCGGATCCGATTTCAACGACCCGCAAGATTGCGCACCGGCCGCCGGCTGTACCTATCCGGGACCATCGGTGTTCGGGCAGGCCCTTTCCCGCGGCGAGACGGCCAGGGCCTACCAGGAGTCCATGCCGCAGCCATGCGATCAGGGATTCGTCGGCGAATACGACGTGAACCACAACCCGTGGGCCTATTTCCCGAGCGAGGCCGCGAGCTGCCGGGCCGATGACGTGCCGGCCGGCACGCCGGCCGGCGGCGCGCTGGCCGGCGACGTGCGCGGCGGCACCCTGCCCACGGTCGGTCTCATCACGCCCAACCTGCTGCACGACGGCCATGACGGGACGGCGGCGCAGGCGGACGCGTGGCTGCAGACCTGGATTCCCGTGCTCATGTCCGGTCCCGACTGGCGATCGGGACGGCTGGCCATCGTTGTGGTCTTCGACGAGGGCGAGACCACCGAGCAGGTGCCGTTCGTGTTCATGGCCCCCGGGCTTTCCGGGGTCAAGATTTCCGAGCCGGCCAATCAGTACGCGCTGACCCGGCTCATCGACAAGATCATCGGCGCTCCGCCGCTCAGGAAGGCGAGCAGCGCCGCCAATGTAGCGTCCATTCTCGAGGGGGGACGATGACCGGAGGCCGTGTCATCTTCGTCGGCGCGGTGCACGAGGCAGTGCCCGCGCTCGGCGTCCTGATTGATAGCGGGACCGAGATCGCCGAGGTGGTGACGATACCTGCCGAGCGGGCGGTCGGCACCTCGGGTTTCGTGGACCTGGAGCCGCTGGCCCGGGCGCACGGCATTGCCGTGCGCCGCTGTGCGGACATCAACTCCGCGGAATCCGTGCAGCATGCCAGGGAGCTGCGGGCCGACCTGATGGTCGTGACCGGGTGGACCAGGCTGCTGTCCGCCGAACTGCTCGGCGTGCCGTCTCGCGGCGTCGTCGGGTTCCATGCCTCGCTGCTGCCACACTACCGTGGTCGCGCGCCGGTGAACTGGGCCATCCTGCGCGGCGAGCCGGTGGCAGGAAACACGATGATGTACCTGGATGCGGGCACCGACACCGGCGACATCATCGACCAGCAGCCCGTGCCGATAGCACTCGATGACACCTGCGCGACCGTTTACGCGAAAGTCGGCGAGGCCGGGGCCGACATGCTCCGGCGCCACCTGCCCGCGCTCCTCGGCGGCACCGCGCCCCGGCGTCCGCAGGGTCCGGCGGACGGGCCGCCGCTGCCGAAGCGCACGCCCGGGATGGGGATAACCGACTGGAACCGGCCCGCTCGCGCGGTGCACGACTGGATTCGCGCGCTCACCTGGCCGTACCCGGGTGCCTTTACCTTCCTTGCGCAGCGGAAGGTCATGCTATGGGCCTCGGCCGTGGTAGACGCCCGCGCCGGAGGCGCGGCCGGAGAGGTGCTCCGATGGGACGCGGACGGCGTGCGGGTAGGTACCGCGGACGGCGTCATCCTGCTGACCAGCATGTCGGACGCCGACGACGCGCCCGGACCGGCCGCCGCCTGGGCCGAACGGAGCGGCCTGCGGCCAGCTGACAGGTTCGAGCCGGTTCGCCGGGAAACCGCCGCGTGGGCACTTGGCCGTGGACCCAAGTCGGCCGAAGATCCGGCCGAAGACCTAGCAAGGTAGCACCATGGAACGGACACGAGTCGTCGTCATCGGGGCACACCCCGACGACGAACTGCTCGGCGCCGGAGGCACGCTCGCCAGGCACGTGCTGGCCGGAGACGAGGTGCACGCGATCGTCGTCGCGGACGGCGCCGGCAGCCGGTACCCGGCCGAGCTGGTGGCGACCCTGGAAAAGCAGGCGCGTCGCGCCGGCGAGGTCATCGGCTTCGCCTCGCTCCAGTTCCTCTCGCTCCCTGACCAGCGGCTGGACACCGTTCCGCTGATCGAGCTGACCCAGCGGCTCGAGGGCGTGCTCGACGAGATCGGCCCGGATACCGTCTACACGCACTTCCCCGAGGACGTGAACGCCGACCACCGGCTGGTGGCCAGGTGCGCGTGGACGGCGTGCCGTCCCTACAGCCGTCCGCAAGTGCGCAAGTTCGCGGTCTTCGAGACACCGTCGTCCACCGAATGGGCGTGGCCGATGCCGGGGACGGAGTGGCGGCCCAACCTGTTCGTCGACGTGACGGACACGCTAGAGGTCAAGATCGCGGCCATGGAATGCTACGAGACCGAGCTGCGCGACTATCCGCACCCGCGGTCGAGCCGCGCGCTGCGGGAGCGCGCCGCCTACTGGGGCAGCCACATCGGCCGGCTCGCAGCCGAGCCGTTCGTCGTTCTCAGGGAAGTGATGTAGCCAGGCGCGCCGCGTTAGTCGCGTCGCCAGGACTGGCGTAGTCCCGTTACGCCCGTTAGGGGTTGACGCCCTCAGGGTCTTCCGGTATCCCAGAAAGTGGGGGGCTATCCGGCTATACAGGCATAGAAGCACGCCCTGATGGGAGGACCCAGTGCACAAGATCACTGGGAGATACTCGTTCCGGATCGCCGCCGCGGGCGTCATCGTGGCCGGCGCCGCCGCTGGCGGGATGGTCGCCCTGAGTGGTGCTGCCGCCGCCGCCGCGGTCGCCGTACCGTGTTCGTCCTCGAGCCTGATCTCGGCGATATCAACAGCGAACACCACGCCGGCCGACGATTCGCTCTCGCTCACGAGCGGCTGTGTTTACTCGTTCACGGCGGCCAACAACGCCACGGACGACGGCAACGCCCTGCCGGTCATCACCGGGTCGGTGAGCATCGCGGGCAACGGCGCCACGATCACCAGGTCGGGAAGCACCGCGTTCCGCCTGTTCGACGTGGCCTCGACCGGCAGCCTGTCCCTGAGTAGCGTGACGCTCAGCAACGGCCTGGCGGCCGGCACCGCAGGGGGCGGCGCGGTCTTCAACCACGGCCCGCTGTCCGTGACGAGCACGACGTTCAGCGGCAACACCTCGACCGCGACCGGCACCTCGGGCGGCGCGATCAACAGCAGCGGCCCGCTGACCGTCTCGTTCAGCACGTTCACCGGTAACACCGCCGTGGAGGGCGGGGGCATCTTCAACGAGAGCACCAGCGCTGCCGCGACCATCACCGACACCACCTTCTCCGGTAACACGGCGACCACCTTCGGCGGCGGCGCCATCGTCAGCGCCGACGGGACCACGAACGTGGCCCGCGACACGTTCAGCGGGAACAACGCGACGGGCACCGCGGGCGGTGGCGCGATCGACAACGACGCGACCGTCAACGTCACCAACAGCACGTTCAGCGGCAACACGGCCGGGACGAACGGCGGCGGCGCCGTCCAGAACTTCGGCACCACGGCCATCACGTGGTCCACGTTCTCCGGCAACAACTCGGCGTTCGGCGCTAACCTGCACAACGACACCACCACCGGCTCCCTGACCGTGAGCGAGACCATCGTGGCCAACGGCGGCGGGGGCGGCAGCAACTGCAGCGGCACGCCGGCCATCGTCGATGGCGGCTACAACATCGACACCGGCACCTCGTGCGGCTTCTCGACGGCCAACCATTCCAAGCCCAGCACCAACCCCGACCTGGGCCCGCTAGCCTCCAACGGCGGCCCGACCCAGACCATGGCGCTGGCGTCCGACAGCCCCGCGGTCAACGCCGTCCCGGTCAGCGTGGCCGGCTGCTCCGGGAGCACCGACCAGCGCGGCGTTACGCGACCGCAGGGCATAGCGTGCGACATCGGCGCCTACGAGCTCATCATGCAGACGCCGCCGCCGCCACCGCCGACCGGCGGCCCGATCAGGGGCTTCGCCGGCAAGTGCGTCGACGACTTCCGCAGCAGCACCGCCGACCGGAACAAGATCGACATCTGGGACTGCAACGGAACCGCCGCGCAGCGCTTTACCTTCACCTCCAACGGTGAGCTGCAGGTGCGCGGCAAGTGCATCGACGACCCGGCGTTCGGCCACAGCGGGACCAAGGTCATCTTGTTCACCTGCAACGGCGGCTCGAACCAGCGGTGGATACACACCGGCGGCTCGTACGTGCTGGTCTTCCGGCACCTGTGCCTGGACGACCCGGCGTTCAGCCGGACGGACGGCACGCCGCTCGACGTCTGGTCCTGCAACAACGGCGCGAACCAGAAGTGGTCGCTGCCGGCCTGACTTCCAGGCGCTCCGCGGGCTACCACGCCTGACCTGGGCCGCAGTCCCGGATCCGGGATCTGACGTAGGAACATCTACGTCAGATGCCGGATCTCGAATTGTCGCACGATGTGAGAATGGATTCCAACCGTGCGTACGGGACTCGGCCAGCGGAATGAGCTAGCGCCTTCCGGGCTCGCCCAGAAGGCGTAATTTTGCTACGCCAATCGCAGGGTGATTCCGCACCGCCAGGGTCCTAGCGTGGGTCAGTCAGGACAATGTCACGCGTCGACGTTTTCCGGCGGCGTCGTGGGGGGACCGGTGAGAGACAAGTGTCACGAACGTGGCCTGGTGCGTTTACGCGCAAATACAGGAGTTGTCATGGGGATCGGAAGCTAGCGACGGGCTCCGCGACCTGGACGCGCCGCCTCACCGCTGGGGCCGCCGTGCTCATCGGCGGCATCACCGGCAGCGTGGCGATCTCGTCGCCAGCGTTCGCGGCGACGACGCCCTGCACGACGTCGGCCCTCATCTCGGCGATCACGCTGGCCAATGCCACGAACGGCACCGTCACCCTCACCAGCGGCTGCACCTACACGCTGACCGCCATCAACAACACCACCGACAACGGCGGCGTCGGCCTGCCCGTGATCACCAGGAATGTGACGATCCAGGGCAGCGGGGCCACCATCGCCCGGTCCACCGCGTCGGGCACGCCGGTCTTCCGCATCTTCGACGTATCGTCCGCAGGCAGCCTGACGCTGAACTCGGTGACGATCAGCAACGGCCTGGCGAACAACGGCCAGCAGGGCGGCGGCGGCATCTTCAACCACGGCACGCTCACGATCACCGGGAGCACGTTCTCCGGCAACTCCGAGCCGGCCTCCACCGGCACCTCGGGCGGCGCCATCAACAACAGCGGCACGGTGAACGTGTCGACGAGCACGTTCACCGGCAACACGGCGCAGGAGGGCGGCGGGATCTTCAACCAGAAGACCGCGATCGTCACCAACAACACCTTCAGCAACAACACGGCCACCGTCTACGGCGGCGGCGCCCTGCTCAACGCGGCCGGGACGATGACGGTGACCGGGAACACGTTCACCGGGAACACCGGCCCGGGCGGCGGCGCGATCGACAACGACGCGACGCTCAACATCAGCAACAGCACGTTCACCGGGAACACGGGCGGGACCAACGGCGGCGGCGCGATCGACAACTTCGGGACGACCACGATCACCCAGGCCACGTTCTCGGGTAACAGTTCCCCGTACGGCGCCAACATCCTCAACTACACCGGCTTCACGCTCAAGCTGAGCATGAGCATCGTGGCCAACGGCCAGGGCGGCGGCCCGAACTGCGGCGGCGCGCAGCCGGTCACCGACCTCGGCTACAACATCGACACCGGGTCGTCGTGCGGCTTCTCCACGGCCAACCACTCGATGAGCAACACTCAGCCGCAGCTGGGCCCGCTGGCGAGCAACGGCGGCCCGACCCAGACGATGGCGCTGCCCGCCGGGAGCCCGGCCGTCGACGCCATCCCGTCGAGCACGGCCGGCTGCACCGGCAGCACCGACCAGCGCGGCACGACCAGGCCGCAGGGGGCCGGCTGTGACATCGGCGCCTACGAGCTGGTCCAGAGCGGCTCGGGCACGCCGTCGGTGCCGACCGGGCTGAAGGTCACCGGCACCACCTCCACCTCGGTGTCGCTGTCCTGGAACCCGTCCACCGGCAACCCCACCGGCTACACCGTGTACCGCAACGGCAAGTCCGTCGGCACGACCGGCGGGCCCAGCGCCACCACGTTCACCGACCTGACGGTCTCCCCGTCCACGACGTACACCTACACCGTCGACGCCTTCAGCGGGAGCAACCACTCGGCGCAGTCGTCGGGAGTGCAGGCCACCACGCCCGCCCCCGGCGGCGTCCAGGCGGTGCAAGGCGGCGCGGTGTCGACGGCCTCCCAGGTCACCAGCACCACGATCACCCTGTCCTCCCCGGTGCACGCCGGGGACCTGCTCGTCGGCTGGTTCGGGCAATACAACTCGTCCGGGCAGGTGCAGGTCTCCGACAGCGTCAACGGGGCCTGGACCCGGTCCAGCGCCTCCACCACGTTCGGCAGCGGCAGCGGCGACATCACGCTGTACTACCTGCAGAACTCGGCGGCGGCCCCGAACGGCCTGACCATCACCATCACCGCCACCAACGCGACCTACCTGGAAGGAGCCGTAGGCGACTACAGTGGCGTGGCCACGGCCGGCGCCCTCGACCAGTTCGCGGTGGCCAAGGGGAACAGCACGACGGTCGACTCCGGGGCCACCGGATCGGTAGCCGCGGGCGAGCTAGTCTTCGGCGGCATCATCACCGGCGGCTCCCCCGGGACCGTGACGCCGGGTAGCTCGCAAGGACAGAACTTCACCATGCGGGCGCAGACCAGCGGCGAATCGGCGGACCTCGAGGACATCCTGTCCAGCGCCGCCGGGGCGCAGGACGCGCGCGCCACGTTCAGCACCGCCACGAACTGGTACTCGGTGGTGGCCACGTTCCACACGTTCGGGTCCGGCAACACGTCGCCGCCCAGCGTCCCGACCGGTCTCACCGACCCCACGGACACGGCCAGCGCGGTCGGCCTGAGCTGGAACGCCTCGACCGACAGCACCGGGACGCTGGCGGGCTACACGGTCTACCGCAACGGCACGTCGATCGGCACCACGAACGCGAGCACCACCACGTTCACCGACTCGACGGTGCAGCCGTCCACCACGTACACCTACACGGTGGACGCCTTCGACACGGCGGGCAACCACTCCGCCAAGTCCTCGCCGGGGCTGCAGGTGACCACGCCGACGGCACCGCCGCCGAGCGCGAAGTGGGTGCAGGGCGGCGCGGTTTCCACCGGCAGCCAGGTGACGAGCGTCACGATCACCCTGACCAGCCCGGTCAGCGCGGGTGACCTGCTCGTCGGCTGGTTCGGGCAGTACAACGCGTCCGGGCAGGTCACGGTGTCGGACAACGTCAACGGGGCCTGGACCCGGGCCAGCGCCTCCACCACGTTCGGCAGCGGCAGCGGCGACATCGCGCTGTACTACCTGCAGAACTCGGCGGCGGCTCCGTCCGGCCTGACCATCACCATCACCGCCCCCAGCGCGACCTACCTCCAGGGCGCCGTGGCCGACTACTCGGGCGTGGCCACCACGGGTGCGCTGGACCAGACGGCGGTGGCCAAGGGCACCAGCACGACGGTCGACTCCGGGCCGACGGCCTCGGTGGCCGCGGGCGAGCTGGTGTTCGGCGCCATCATCACCGGAGGCCAGCCTGGCACGGTCACGCCGGGGTCCTCCCAGGGACAGACGTTCGTCATGCGCAGCCAGACCAGCTCCGGATCGGCTGACGTGGAGGACGTGCTGACCGGCGCCGCGGGCGCCCAGGATGCCAGGGCGACCTTCGGGTCCTCCACCGACTGGTATGCCGTGGTCGCGACCTTCAAGCCGGTCTGACCGGGAAGAGGGGTGTTGGCGCTGGTTTAGGGTGGCCGACGCGGGTGAGTAAGATGCACGAGACAGCCGGGCATTTTCTCGCCCGCGGGCGGCCCGCAGCCCTAGGGTGGCTGGTGCGCGACTTAACCTGAAGCCGAAGGCAGCCCACCTACGGGGCCTACTGAATGACGAGAATCAGACCCAGCCTAGGACTCATGCTGGTCGGCCTGGCCGCTCTCGTCATCGCGGGCTGCTCGTCCAGCCCGCCTCCCGCTCCCGCGCCATCCTGGCCAGACACCAGCCTGCACTACACGCCGAACGGCAACTTCGGCCCGTCGGGCCAGTACCTGCCCGGGGCCGACGGTTTCAACCTGGCCGACGTCAAGACCTACGACAAGAACGAGCTGGACAGCCTGCCGGCCGGCGTGCGCGGGCTGGTGTGGCTCGGGGACTGCAATGGGGCCACGGCCAGTTTCCGGTCGGCCGTAGATGCCTACCGGGACGACCCCAAGCTGTTCGGCTTCTACGTCATGGATGAGCCGCTGCCGTCGAAGTGCTCGCCCGCGCACCTGCTCGCCGAGGACAACTGGATCCACAAGCACGTCCCGGGCGCCGTGACGTTCGCGATCCTGGAGAACCTCGGCAGCGAGAAGGATCCGACGTACACCGGCTCGTACACCCCGGCCGATTCCGGGCTGGACCTGATCGGCCTGGACCCCTACCCGGTGCGGTCTGAGCTCCACTCTCCCGGCTACGTCGAGATATCCGAGTACGTGAGGATGGCCATGGCGCAGGGCTGGCCGCTGAGTTCCATCGTGCCGGTGTACCAGACGTTCGGCGGCGGCGACTACCCCGATGACGCCAACGGCCACTGGGTGCTGCCGAGCGCGGCGCAGGAGCGCCAGCTCCTGGCCGAGTGGGCCGCGGTCGTCCCGAATCCGAAATTCGACTACGCGTACAGCTGGGGCCCGCAGGAGGGCGATACGTCGCTGAGCCAATCGCCGCCCCTGCAGGCCGTGTTCACGGCCAAGAACAAGTGACCGTGACCTCGCGCTGAAACCGGTGTGCTCAGTTGCTGGCCGCGAATACCTGCTGCAGGCTCGCCGGGGCATCCGACAGAGCGGTATCACCGTTCTGCACGCCCCATGAATAGGCATAGTCAAAGGCCGGGCTGGGGATCAGCCCGCTCCAGGTCGACAGGATCTGCTGCTCCTGCGCGCCCGTCGGCAGGAGGTATGTCCCGTTGCCGTCATCGGTATAGCTCCCGCCGCCGAACACCTGGTACACCGGCACGATGTCGGCCTGCGGGATGCCGGCGCTTTCCGCCGCCGTGACGGCCATGGTGATGTAGTTGTAATTGCAGCCGTCGAGCGGGACCGGGTAGGTGTCATTCCGGCACGGGTACGGGTGGGTACGGGTCCATGAGAAATTTGTTACGTCTGTCCCGAATGCGGGGGGACGGCCCGGTCCAGGACGAGCGCGGTAGCCAGGGCCACCGCGGTGCCGACCGCGGCTCCCCCGACGGTATCGGTGAAGTAGTGCTGGTCCAGGCCCACCAGCGCGACGGCCACCGCGACCGCGGCCAGCAGCACGGCCACGGCCAGGGCCAGGCGCACGGCCGCGGGTATCCGGGGGCGGACCGGGTCGGCCATCAGCACCGCGAAGACGGCAGCCACCGCGAACACCCGGGTCTCAGTCCCGCTAGGGAAACTCAGCGCGCCCATGAGGGTCCGGCCGACCAGCGGCTTGAGGACGAGCTCGACAACGCCCGCCGCCCCGGGCACGGCCACGGCCGCCAGCACGGCCCCGCGCCATCTGCGCGTGACCAGGCAGGCCAGGACCAGCACCGAGGTCATCACCGCGACCAGCATCACGTCACCGACCCTGGCCAGGTCCTCCAGCCCTCGCCACTGCCCGCCGAGCCCGCCCCGGATCCGCGCGTCGACCCACGAGTCAACCGGTCCCGCCCGGGCCTGCCCGGCGACCAGCGCCCCCAGCAGCGCCGTGACCGCCGCGCACACGGCCAGGATCGCGACGGCCAGAGAGCGCATCGCCGCAGGCACCAGCGGCCGAGGCCCGGTGCGCTGCGGCTGTTCCAAGGGCTGCCTCCAGTCTCCCCATCCCAGGACATGCCCACCCCACCGTAACACGCGGACTTCCCCAGGCCACGGATCAGCCGTAAGGGCCGCCGACCACCGGCCCGCCGAACACAGCTGACCCGCGCAACGCGGGCGGCACCGGAATCCTGATCTACGGGGGCTGCGGTGACCCGCTGACCAAGCACGTCCTGGTGGAGGAGAACACGGTCGTCAACAACGACGTCGGCATCTCCCCATGGAACGCGAACTCCGATCCCAGCTGCACCGTCGCGTCGGGCACCAGGACCGACGATGTCGTCATCAGGAACCGGATCTCCGATTCGGAGGTGACCAACACCAGCGGTGACACCAACCCGGCATGCGGATACCAGGCCGGGGTCCAGGAACTCGGGAACCATGACGTGATCGCCTTCAATGAGATTTCCGGCAAGGGTTATGCCGACCACCCGACGTGCACCACCGCGCAGCCGTACGTCACGTTCCCGATCGATTCAACGGGGTCGGTCGACCCGCTCGTGTACTTCAACTTCTGACCGGCCAGTCACTGTGCTGGGCGGCCCGGGAGGGGCTTACCTCCCCGGGCCGCCCAGCTGCATTCGTGGCCGGGCGCTGCCACGCCGGTCCGTTCAGTCAATATGTCTTTCTCTTGGAACGGCGGAACGACAGCGCTGAACTAGTGGTCCGGGATCGGGCGCGATTGCTCCCGGGCGCGGACCAGGTCGCGGTAACTGCGGGCGGCGGCCCGCAGCTCCGCCTCCGGGTCCAGCCCCAGCTCCCGGGCCTTCGCCACCAGCCGGAACAGCTCCTGAGCAGGCCGGGTGCCACCCGCGGGCTGGTGAGCAGGACGATCAGCAAGCCGGCGTCAGCCCAGACGGGGCCGCCTTGGCCGGCCCCT